>Ga0233424_10000656_pt1 | contig 40385 bp, 41 predicted proteins | sample Watercolumn_Towu_FD_181011 | JGI IMG/M metagenome (GOLD analysis project Ga0233424, IMG submission 181011) | Freshwater microbial communities from Lake Towuti, South Sulawesi, Indonesia - Watercolumn_Towuti2014_125_MG | ecosystem: Environmental > Aquatic > Freshwater > Lake | place: Indonesia...
TGATGAATCAATGGAAGGAAGAGGCAAAAAATATTGTCGTTTTTATTTTCTCCTCTCTCCAAAAATTCTTCGACCCTATACTCGCTAATCCTCTTGCTAAATTGGCTTTTTAAGGGATAACTAATTAGCGTTCAGCGTTCAGCGTTCAGCGGTTAGCAATCAGTAATTAGTAATCTACAATCACTCTATGTCTTGGTATCGCCAATCCAGCGGCTATAATTATTATCGTCCCAGTTTCTTCGGCGGGTTTCAGTTTTTTCCGCCGGTGATAAAAATGTTGCTCATTGCCAATGTGGTCATATTTTTCGTTTCAGGATTTCTTGACAATTTTATGATCGGAGAAATTCCATTGCAGTATATTCTTGCTGAGGTTTTTTATTTGTATCCGTTGGGAATGGGCTTTCAGGTATGGCAATTGTTCACCTATATGTTTATGCACGCGGGATTTTCGCACATCTTTTTCAATATGTTTGCGCTGTGGATGTTTGGAATGGAATTGGAAAACGAAATGGGTTCAAGAAAATTTCTGTACTATTATTTGGCATGCGGCGTTGGCGCGGGATTGTGCAATCTTTTTATCGCGCCGCTCTTTACAGAAGTGGGACCAACGGTTGGAGCAAGCGGCGCCGTGTATGGCGTGTTGCTTGCGTTTGGAATGATGTTTCCCGATAGAATTGTATTTATGTATTTTCTTCCGATGCCTGCAAAATTTCTCGTCGGATTGTATATGGCGTTGGAATTGTATGCGGGCGTAACAGGAACGCGCGATGGCGTTGCTCATTTTGCACATCTTGGCGGCGCGGCTGTTGGTTTTCTTTTTTTGTTGTTTGATGCCAATGGGTTTCCGGGAGAAAAGATGTTCAATCGCATCACCGATAAATTTTCCCAACACGGAAACGGAAATGATTGGCACAACAATAATCGCTCATCGTATCACGTTGAAAACGAAGAATATTATTCGGATAAAACGAAAAACGTCAATCAAGATGAAATTGATGCGATCCTTGATAAAATTGCAAAACACGGCTACGCGCAACTGACCGACGAAGAAAAGAAAATTCTTTTTGACGCAAGTAAGAAATTGAATTAGTTACGAGTTTCGAGTTACGAGTTACGAGTTTCGAGTTACGAGTTACGAGTTTCGAGTTTCGAGTTTCGAGTTTCTTGTTCCGAGAGTACAGATAACTCGCAACTCGCAACTTGTAACTCGTAACTTTTCAATCTCAAATCTAAAATATAAAATCTAAAATGCTCGACCTTCCCGTTCTCAATAATTTCCAAACGCAAGAAATAAAACCAAACGGCAACGGACAACACAACACATACAAAGTTGGCGTTCGCAGAAAAACTCGTATAGTCAATGTTGGCGGCATTTTGGTTGGCGGCAATCATCCAATTTCCGTTCAAACAATGACGAAAACGAAAACGAGCGATGTGGATGCAACCGTAAAACAAATTTGCGATGCCGCCGACGCCGGTTGCGATATTGTCCGTGTAACAGTGAACGACAAAGAAGCCGCTGATGCGATGACGGAAATTGTAAAACGCTCGCCGATTCCGATTGTCGCGGATATTCATTTCAATCATATCTTTGCGTTGAAATCCATCGAAGCGAATGTTGCAAAAGTGCGTTTGAATCCGGGAAACATCGGAAGCAAAGAGCGCATCAAACAAGTGCTCGATGCGGCGAAGGCAAAACACATTCCGATTCGCATTGGTGTTAATTCCGGCTCGCTCGAAGAAGATATTTTGGAAAAGCACGGTTATCCGACGGCAGAAGCATTGTTTGAAAGCGCAATGCGTCACGTTGGAATTTGCGAAGAAAATAATTTTCACGACATCATCATTTCCGTAAAATCCACCGATGTGCGATTGATGATTGAAGCGTATCGTCTTGTTGCGCAACGAACCGATATTCCGCTTCATCTCGGCGTAACGGAAGCGGGAACAACAAAAATCGGAACAATAAAATCCGCTGTTGGAATAGGAACGTTGCTTGCAGAAGGAATCGGCGATACGATTCGTGTTTCTCTTACGGATGAACCGGTGAAAGAAGTCGAAGTAGGAAAAGAAATTTTGCGTTCACTCGGACTTGCTTCGCGCAACATCGAACTCATCGCTTGTCCCACGTGCGGAAGATTGGAAGTTGATTTGTTTGGCATAATGGCGCAACTCGAAGAAAAACTGGAAGGAATAAAAAAACCAATTAAGATTGCAGTGCTTGGTTGTGTTGTGAATGGTCCCGGCGAAGCAAGCGAAGCAGACATCGGCATTGCCGCGGGAAAAGGAGTTGCAATTTTGTATCGTAAAGGCGAAGTGGTGAAGAAAGTCCGCGAAGATGAAATCGTTTCCACGATTTTGGAAGAAGTGGAGAAGTTTGGAACGGAATAGAATTGAACTACTAAAAAATTATTTTCCGCAATGAACCCATTTGATTCAGAAACAATACGACTTATCATAATCTTTTTCGTACCGGGATTTATATCTCTGAAAGTTTATGACCTCGTCATTCCTTCTGAACGAAGAGACTTTTCAAAATCCTTATTAGAAGCAATCAGTTTTAGTTGTTTTAACTTTGCATTTCTGTTTTGGGTAATTGTTTATATTCACTCATCCAATTTTCAAAACAATTATCCGTTTTGGTATTACACTTGTTCGTTATTTATACTTTTTGTCGCACCGATATTATGGCCAATAGTATATTTGAAAGTGCTTTCATTGCCTTTTATTCGCAGTAAAACCATTCACCCGATAGCCAAACCTTGGGATTACATTTTTTCTCAAGGAGAAACTCATTGGGTAATTCTTCATCTCAAAGATGGAAGAAGAATCGGCGGTAAATATGGCACACAATCATTCGCTTCTTCTTATCCGGCGGAAGAACAGATTTATATTGAAGAACTTTGGCGCTTAGATGAAAATGGTAAATTTCAACATAAGATTGAGGGTTCAAAGGGACTAATCATTTCACACAAAGATTTTGAAGCAATCGAATTTTTTTAACCACTAACTATAAAATAATATATGCAAAACGATAACAGCACAATCACATCGAATGAAACAATAAAAGAAAACAAGTCTGCTTTATTTCTTGAAGGATACCAACCATTTAAAAGAGGATATCAACCTAAGGTTAGTAATCTCAATCCTTCAAATCCTCCGCAAGGGGGGTCTGGTGTTCCACCGAAGAGCAACGGTGATAAAACAGAATCTAAAAAATGAATATTCACTACAACACAAAAATAGATTTACTCTATCTTCGCCTTGATGAAAAGCCACAAGACGTTATGAACAAACAAATTTCCGATGATGTTGTTTTGGATATAGGAAACAATGAACAAATTGTTGGCATTGAAATTCTCGATGCTTCCAAACGAATGAATCTGGAAAAACTTTTTCCCTTTAGAAGAAGTGGAAAAATTGGGGACGAAACAAAACACTATTAACAACTCTTATAATAAATATGAACACATCAATTTCAATCTTGAAAGATTTAGGATATTCACAAGAGCAAGCAATAAAAGAGTTTGCTCTATTGAATACATCGCAAAAAATTGCAGAACTTGAACAAGAAAATGAATTCTTTCAACGAAAGTATAATTCTCAATTTGTAGAGTTTGAAAAGAAAATGAAATCGCGCAACGAAGAAATTTTCAGCGAAGAAGATGATTATCTCGAATGGAAATTTGTTGTTGAGGGAATTCAGTACTGGAAATCGAAAGTGAACGAATTGAGAAGAGCCGCGTGATTGCAATTCTCGAAGAATATTCCAGCATTGTCCAATCTTACGAAGTTCGAAAGTTTCGAGCGTATGTTGATGCTCACGAATTTGTTGCAACAGTAAAATTCACCGACGATTGAAGTTTGTTCGTACGAGATTATGTTTTTCTTGACGGAAAAAGAAAATATGCTTTTCATTGGCAAGACAACGAGAACAACTTATTAGTTCGTTGGGACAATTCTGAACACTATCACAATTTGAAATCGTTTCCCTTTCACAGACACATTGAAAATAAAGTTGAAGAATCACAACCAATGACACTAAAAAAGGTTTTGGAATTTATATCAGATGAAATTTCGAGGAAATAATTAGAAGAAATTTATGGGTGTAGTCAACACAAAAGCATTTCTTCGCAATTCACGCAAACCGAAACTCAAAGCCATAGAAGTTTCTGCGTTAGCGGATTCTGGTTCTGTTCACCTTTGTATTCCCGAACATTTACGCATTCAATTGCAATTGGACGAAAGCGACAGGAAAGAAGTTACGTTAGCAGATGGTGGCAGAAAACTTGTTCCGTACGTTGGACCGATTGAAGTGCATTTCAAAAATCGTGTTGGCTTTGCCGGCGCGTTAGTAATGGGAGACCAAGTGTTGTTCGGTGCAATTCCGATGGAGGATATGGATTTAGTTATTATTCCGAAAACACGTACACTCGATGTTAATCCGTACAGTCCGAATATTGCAACTTCAATTGTAAAATAATTGCATCCGTTTACGTTATTTCGAACTTTAGGAAAATAGGCTTTCAATTAAAATCTGTTTTCACCTTTTACTCTTAAAAATACGAAAGGAACCCTTTCTTGAAATTACATACTCATTCTTTATTTTATCCACTCATTATTTTCTCTCTTTGTTTTGTGGATAAATGTTACTCACAACAACCATCCGATTCGCTCACCGAACTTCAGAAATCCGCACCAAAAATTTTTCTCGATTGCGATTTTTGCGATGGAGACTTTATTCGAAAAGAGATTTCATACATAAACTACGTACGCGACAGAATGCAAGCGGACGTGCATTTTCTTGCTACGTATCAAGAAACCGGCAGTGGAGGAAGAGAGTACACGCTGACGCTGTTAGGAAAAAATAAATTTGAAAACAAAAATGACACGCTGCATTACACGACAAAACAATCTGCTACGTCGGATGACCGACGAGCAGAAATGGTTCGCGTATTGAAACTCGGGCTGACTCCTTACCTTATGAAAACTCCGCTCGCTGAAAAACTTTCCATTTCTTATTCGGGGGAAGCAAAACAAAAAATTGTTGTTGACGATTGGGATTATTGGGTCTTCGATTTCAATGCCAATGGAAGTTTTAGCGGTGAAAAGCAAAGAAAAAATTTATACTCTTACGGTTCGTTCTCCGCCAATCGTGTAACCGAACAATGGAAAATCAATCTCGGCTTTGAATCAAACTATAACGAACAGCGATACAAACCCGATTCGGTAGAATATTTAAGCACTTCACGCGGGCAAGGATTTTACGGACTGGTCGTACAAAGCATTGACGAGCACTGGTCATCTGGTATTGCGGCATCGGTTTCAACTTCAACCTACAACAATACACAATACTCCATAAATGGCGCGCCGGCAATCGAGTATGATGTATTTCCGTATTCGGAATCTACACGCAACCAACTACTCATTCTGTATAAAATTTCCTTTGGTCGAATTCGCTATAACGAAGAGACGCTCTACGGCAAAATTCGTGAGTGGTTATTTTATCACTCGCTTTCTGCAGCGCTCATTGTAAAACAGTCGTGGGGAAATGCAAATGCGAGCTTTGAAGCATTGCAATATTTGCATAACAAAGATTTTAACCATCTTCGTCTTTCGAGCCACCTATCCTTTCGCATTTTCGAAGGATTTTCTTTTCGTCTCGGCGGTTCGGTTTCTGCAATCCACGACCAACTCTCGCTTCCGAAGGGCGGTGCAAGCGAACAAGATATTTTATTGTACCGAAAGCAATTAGCGACAAACTTTCGGTACTCAACGTCTTTCGGGTTTAGTTATTCGTTCGGTTCGATATACAACAACATCGTCAATCCGCGGTTTGGCGAATTTAATTACTGAAAAAGATCCATTTTACAAAAGAAATTCCTATCTTTTCGCCGTTAAAAAATTTAGAAAGAATAGTAACTATGTTAAGCAACTATATTCATTCGTCAATGCGTAATGCTAAATATGAAATCCTCTCTGATGAGGGAATGTATTACGGAGAAATTCCTGAAATGCAAGGCGTGTATGCAAATGCAAAAACGCTTGAAGATTGTCGTGAGGAACTCGAATCAGCGTTAGAAGATTGGATTTTGTTTCGCATTTCAAAAAATCTTCCACTTCCAATCGTTGATGGAATTGATTTGAGAGTAAAAGAAGTAGCATAATGCCGCACTTTGGACCAATTAGCAGAAAAGATTTTATCTATTATCTACGTAAAGATGGATTTACCGGACCGTTTGCTGGAGGAAAACATCAATTTATGATGAAGGGTAGAGTTTCCTTAATTTTACCTAATCCTCATCTATCCGATATCGGAAAAGCATTTCTTGCAAAATTACTTCGTCAAGCAGGGATTGAAAAATCTCATTGGGAAAAACTTTAAAAAATATTTTTCAAAACTACATCTATGCATCAACTTTCTTCTCTCTCCGAAACCGAACTCACCCGCCGAAAATTTCTTTCCAATGTTGGAAAAGGAATCGGACTTGCTGCGCTTTCCGTTGCTTCTGTTTCTACTCTTCTCGAACAACTCCATGCGGCGACTAAATCCGTCGAACATCTTTCTCCCGAAGAAACTGCAATGGATGAAGATTTCTGGTTCGAAATTCAAAATGCTTTTTCCGTTACTCGCGGAATTACTAACTTAAATAACGGCGGTGTTTCTCCTTCTCCCAAAATTGTTACCGAAGCGTTGATACGTTACATTTGGGAACAGGAAGATTGCACCGCGTACACAATGTGGCAAATTCTCGAACCGCAGTGCGAAACAATTCGAACAGGACTTTCGGATGTGTTCGGGTGCGACAGAGAAGAAATTGCCATCACGCGCAACGCATCGGAATCGCTGGAAATTTTGTTGATGGGAATGGATTTGAAAAGCGGCGACGAAATTCTCACGACAACACAAGATTATCCGCGAATGTTGACTACGCTTCGGCAAAGAGAGTTGAGAGAAAATATTTCTTTGAAGTTGATTAAAGTTCCGATTGCACCGAAAAATATTGACGACATCGCGCAGCAATTTATTGACGGCATTACGAATAAAACAAAAGTAATTTTGATGTCGCACGTCATCAATATTACGGGGCAAATTCTTCCGGTGAAAAAAGTCTGCGATTACGCTCGCTCAAGAGGAATTGAAGTCATCGTTGATGGAGCGCATTCATTTGCGCATTTCGATTTCAAACAAAGCGATTTGAACTGCGATTATTTCGGAACGAGTTTGCACAAATGGTTGTATGCACCGAAAGGAACAGGACTTCTCTACGTGAAGAAAGAAAAGATTGAGAAAATTTGGGGACTCTTTGCAACGGAAAAAACGCAGGCGAAAGATATTCGTAAATTTGAAGAAATCGGAACACACTCTGCCGCGCCGAAACTTGCAATCGGTGAAGCGATTCTTTTTCACAATGGAATCGGTGCAAAACGCAAAGAAGAGCGTTTGCGTTATCTCTCGCGTTATTGGATGAATCGTTTGAAAGAGCAGCCGAATATTCGCTTTCACACTTCGTTCGATGCAAACCAATCGTGTGGAATTGCGAATGTAGAGATTATTGATATGGACCCGGTTGCACTTTCCGGATATCTAATGAGTATGCACAAAATTTTTACTACTGTAATTGTCCACGATGAATTTAAGGGAATACGAATAACTCCAAACATTTATACAACACTGAAAGAACTCGACAGATTTTGCAGTGCGATGGAGCGAATTTCAAAGAATGGACTTCCGAAAAATTAAAGCCGCATAGCGATAAAACGAAACTGAACAATTTGGAACGAAGCACTTTTCTGAAAACGAAAATTCCTTATCTTCTGTCCAAAATTTAATATCGAGAAATTAACGAAAGAAGTTTATGGATACAACTTGTCCTTTCTGCGGCGGCACCGGCTTCCGTGAAGCGCACACACAGTATGTTTTTGAACATAAAGTTTATGCTCTCGTTGTAGATGACGTCCCTTGTAATCAATGCGAATATTGCGGCGAACGATATTTCACAAAAGAATCCGCAGACCTTATTCAAAAAGCGTTTATGCATAAATACTTTATCGTGAAAGGAAGAAAAAAAAGATGAACCACAAACAGTAATAAATTCACTCGTGTTCGTTCAATGTATTTCTTGCAAGAGCGCTGAAACGGTATATGATTTCAGAACAAATTTCATTTCAATATTTCTTTTTTGTGTGTTGACGATAAAAAAAAATCTCCTTCGCAATTTACCTTTCCTGTTTTTCTTCGCATACGTTTTTTTTCCAACAACAACCGCGACCCAACACGTTCGCTGGAATTTAAAAGCACGTAGCACCGGAACAGCACTCGCACTGCATCCCAACAATCCAAGGACAACTTATATAGAAGACGATTCGGGTAATTTTGTCATAACGCGCGATGGCGGAAAAACGTGGAACATTACCGGAAATGTTCCGTTATTAAACGTACGTCAATTAGTCATTCATCCAACAGATACTGCAACGATATTTTGCGCTTCTGCAAGCGGAGGATTGTTCCGAAGCACCGAAGAGGGAACGGAATGGATTGCTGTAATTCCGAATTTCGGGATTCAAGGCGAAAGTATCGTTTTCGATCCGTTGCATCCCGATACAATGTATGCAGGAAATTCCATCAATGGAAAAGTTTTAAAAAGTTTCGACAGAGGAGAAAACTGGAATGAAGGCGGAGAAGCAGGTTCAACAGTAACATCGTTGGCAATACGTTCCGACAGCACCAATATTCTGTATGCTGGAACAACAGACGGAACAATTTCTAAAAGTACCGATTTCGGAATGACGTGGAAAATTGTAAAACCGGCGTACGCACATTCTATCCCTTGTATTGTGATAAGCAAAGCAAATCCACTCATTGCGTATGCAATCGCATTGGAAGGAGCATTGGATGGTACCGGCGTTTGGAAAACGACAAACGGAGGAGAACAGTGGTTTCAAACATCGTTACAGAGTATTTCTCTGCACGCATTAGCAATTCAAAATGATAATCCCAATACGGTGTACGCTGGTACATTCAGCGAAAACATTGCTTCGGTGTATAAAACTTCCGATGGAGGAACAACGTGGCATACATTACAGAATGGAATTTTACCATCAAGTTCTATCACGAATATCAAAGTTCATCCGTTCGATTCTGCAAAAATATGGTGTTCAATGATAAATGCAAACAGCGGCGTCTATCGTTGGGAACCTCCTTCAGCATACATTCGAGGATTCGTAATGGATAACACAACGGGAGATACTGTGAAAAATGGTTTTCTCACGCTTCGTTCCACACACGACACGATTCAACTTGATAAAACAAACGGCACATTTGAATTTTCGTTGTTTGAACTCGATTCAACATTCACCACATCGGTTCACGCAGAAGCGTATCCATTTTACATGTTCAACTCCAGTGTCATTTTTTTCCCCGATTCCATCGTGCGCCGAAATTTTTTATTGCAAAAACTTCCGAACAGTTACATTGCGGGAAGCGTACTGGATTCCAACGAAAATATCTCACTCGTTTCCGATGTGCAACTTTTTTTGAAAACATCACTGGGAAATTATTCAATTTCAAGGACGACCGATGAAAACGGAACATTTTGGTTTGATAGTTTATATCTCACGCATCCTCCGATTGTTGAATATCAGAACCTCGATATTCATCCGCATCAATTGCCATATCTTGATACAACTTTAAACTCACTCGTTCTTGATTCTGCAGGAATTATTCGCAATGCGTTTGTGAGCAAAGCAGATGTGTTTCTCGTTGGCGCAGACAGCATAAATTATTTTTCTTATTATACAACAGCATTTCGCGATCTAGGACTATCTTCATACCGATGGAACGTTCATCAACGGGGACCAGCGCCGTTTGCACAGGGAAAATTATTTCGGAAAAATATTGTTGTGTATTTTTCCGGCACCAACAACGCACCTTTTCTCGAAGAAGAACTTGCGGGAATGCAAACATATTTATCTCTCGGCGGAAATCTCTTTCTCACAGGACAAAATATTATTGAAAGGAACGACTCTTCTCTTTTTTTTACCAATGTTCTTCCCGTTTCTTTTTTGGGAAATAATTCTTCTACTGTTTGCAAAAGTATGTTCCCTCACGAAATTTTCGGAACGATGCAATTTCCCACCGTGGGTTCCGGCGCAAATAATCAAACCTCGCGCGATAATCTTGACTCAAGCAATATTCGCGTTCGCGCCGTTCTTGGCTACGGAAACAATGCATCGTTGGGCGTTGCAGGAATTCGCGCCGATAGTATCGGAAACGTTAAAAGCAAAGTGATGTTTTTTGGATTTGGGTTTGAAGCGATTGGCAATGCGCTTTCGAGAAAACAAATTTTGCAACGCATCGTAAATTATTTCCAGGATACCATTCACGCTGACGTTCACGAAATAATATTTGCAAATGAGAAAAATTTTTCCTTGAAACAAAATTTTCCTAATCCGTTTAATTCTATCACGAATTTTGAATTTCATATTCTGCTTAAAGAATTTGTGCGATTACGTGTCTTCGATGTACTCGGAAGAGAAGTTGCAACATTAGTCAGTGAACAATTACTGCCGGGAAACTATCGCATTCAATGGAATGCAAGCGAACTTCCAAGCGGCGTCTATTTTTTTACGATGAATACAAAAAGTTTTACCACCACAAAAAAACTTCTTCTGCAAAAATAATCCGCGCGTATGCTCAACACGAACGATGAAGAACTGCTGTATTATCATCCTCAGCATTACGATTTGCGGTACCGGAATTTAGTAGAAGATATACCATTCCTCATTCATCAAGTAGAACATTTCGGCGCGCCGGTATTAGAACTGGGATGCGGAACAGGAAGAATTCTCTTTCCACTTGCCGAACGAAAGTTTTCGGTAACAGGAATTGAAATTTCTTCCGCAATGGTGAAACACGCTCGGCAAAAAGCGAAAGAGAAAAAACTTTTCGTCGAAGTCGTGCGCAGCGATTGCAGTAATTTTTCACTCGGAAAAAAGTTCAAAACAATTCTTCTTTCGTTTAATTTCATTGCACATTTGCGGGATGTTCGCAGTTTTACTGCATGTTTTTCCTGTGTAAAAAAACATCTTGCACCAAGAGGAAAAGTCATTATTGATTATATCAATCCCGATGTTTTGGCGCTTGCCATTGCCAACAGACGGATTGAAAATATCATTGCATATCCGCATCCCGAAGGAAAAGGAACCGTTAACGTATCTGTATCAAATCACTATGATGCAGCAACGCAAATCAATCATATTTATTGGCATTATGCGTATGAAAAAGAAACGAAAGAACACGTTGACGATGTGCAAATGAGAATTTATTTTCCCTTGGAACTTGATGCCCTGCTTCGACATCACGGATTGACCATTGAAGAAAAATACGGCAACTATGATGAATCGCCGTTCACTTCATCGTCGCCGAAACAATTGTTCGTTTGTTCGCTATGAAGAGAATCTACAACAAAAACGCACTCGTTCTTTCCTGCGGGATATTTCTTGTTACCTTCGTTATCGTCCTTTCTTGGCGCATCAATGTTTGGAATACGCGCGGATGGACAGGAATGGAAGCGACGTATTTCCCCAACAACAACAGTTTCATCATTAGCAATATTATTGCCGATAGTCCAGCGGATATTGCCGGAATTACCATCAATGACGAACTGCTTGCGATAAATGGAATTGCACTTTCAAATCACAGCGAACTGAAAATCCTTTCACAACAAATTTCCAGCGATAGTTCCCTGGTGTATCTTACACAAAAGAATAACATTCCTTTTTCCCGCAAACTATTCCTGCGTTCTCCTTTAGAAATCCCGCATATCCATCTCACGTTTCTCATCAGCATGTTTGCCGCTGTTGTTTTTTTTCTGTTGGGATTTTTTGTGTACTGGAAAAAACTGGAAGACCCGCGCGCGTTCATATTTTTTCTTATGTCGCTCTCTGCATCCGTGTATTTTATTCTTTCGCCACTCGTAGAAATAGACCGAACAAACGTACTCGGTATTGCACGCGCGAACGAACACTCCATGCTTTACTCCGCATTTGAAACATTCGCGTTTGTTACAGAATTTCTTCCAATACTTTTTCTTTTGCATCTCGCGCTGATCTTTCCGAAAGAACGCCCTCTGGTTGAAAAACATCCGCTTCTCTTTCGCTGGATGTACTGGTTTCCGTTGCTTCTGATTCCCACGGCAAAATTATTTTTAGAACTGCCAACAATTCCCGCTCTTGTCAAAGTTCTTGCAAAACCCATAGCACAATTGATTTTTATGCCCTTACTGGTGTTCATCGTCATCGTATATCCGGTGTCTGCATGCATAGCATTAGTACGAAATTATCACGAGAGCGGCGTTGAAGAAAAAGTTCAGGTCAAATGGCCGCTCCTCGGAACAGTAGTCGCCATTTCAGGATTTTTTGGCATTCCAATTGCGATGGCGTTCATGCAAGGTTTTACGGGACACACCATTCGCTATTGGTTTTTTGATGACGTTCTCCCAAAAATTTTCTTCCTCGCAATTCCTGTTTCTTATTCGTTCGCCATCTTAAAATATCGTTTGATGGATATAGACGTCATCATCAAGAAAACGATTTCGTATTCATTGCTTTCGGGAATCGTGTTGCTTGTGTATTTTTCATTGGTTGCCGTGCTGGGAGTATTTGTCGTAAAGTTTGCAGAAATAAAAAGCGAATGGTTCATCGTTGGCGCAGCGATTGCAATTGCCACGATGTTTGTTCCCGCGCGCAATCGTGTGCAGGTATTCGTGGATAAACGATTTTTCAGGAAGAAATACGATTATCCCTCCGCTGTACGAATGTTGAACAGAACGATTGCCGAAGCAAAAGATTTATCCACGCTCTTGAAATTTCTTGTTGAAAATCTCCAACAAACGCTCCAAAACCGCGCAGTCGTTTTTTTCACAAGAACACCGGAACATTCATTTGTCGCAACAGAAAAAGTCGGCGTTCCCGATGATATTGTTGGAAAAATAAAATTTCCATCCGATAGCGAACTTGTTGAAGAATTAGTATCTGCATTTGAAATAAAAGAAAAACCGTTTTCAGAAACCGTTAAATACCGTTTGCGAAAAATTCATTCGGCGTACATCATTCCCGTGATTTTGAAAGGAGAAGTCATTGCGTTCCTTTCGCTCGGAAGCAAACTCTCCGATGCGGAATACGATGATGAAGATAAAGAATTTCTCTCGTCCGTTGTTGTACAACTTGCCATCGGCATCAGCAATTTACACGTCGCAAAACAGGAACAGGAATACGAAGAAGCGCGAAAAATTCAAGAAGGATTGTTGCCGAAAGAAATTCCGCAAATTCCCGGATATGAAATTTGCGGCGCGTGGTTGCCTTCGCGCATTGTGGGCGGCGACTATTACGATGTCATCAAATTATCCGAAACGAAACTCGCAATTTGCATCGGCGACGTTTCAGGGAAAGGAATGCCCGCCGCATTGATGATGTCTAATTTGCAAGCGAGTGTAAAAGCGTTTGCCACAGAAAATAATTCTCCGCCAGATGTATGCGCAAAAATCAATCGCGTGATATGCAGCAATATTTCTGAAGAAAAATACATCACTTTTTTTTACGGAATACTCGATGCTGAAACGAAAAAAATCATATTTACCAATTGCGGACACAATCCGCCGCTGGTAATACGAACCGAAGGGAAAATTGTTTTACTCGAAAAAGGAGGAACGGTGCTTGGTGTCTTTCGGGAATTTCTACTGGAACAAGGAGAACTTGCGCTAAACCGCGGCGACAGAATTTGCTTCTTTACCGACGGAATTACGGAAGCGCAAAACAGAAGCGGCGTACAGTTTGAAGAAGTGCAGTTGCAGAAAATTTTATTAGAACAGCAATCAAAAAAAATAATTGACCTGCAGAAATCTATTTTGAAATCCGTTTCCGATTTTTGCAACAACGAACTGCAAGACGACGTAACGTTGGTGCTTGTCGAATCGAAATAACAACGTTTGAAAAAACTGAGGAAAACAATGTTCACAAACTCATCCTCGCAGTTTATCCAGCAATACATTCAATAACAAAATTTCCTTGTCGGAAAGATTCGAGAGAAATTTTTCGAGCGTCGTTCGTTTTTTATCAATTTTATTTAACAGCGCCAATCCTTTCTTGGAAATGACCACATCTACGGCGCGTCTATCGTGATGACACGGACACCGTTCGACAAATTCCTTCTTCAGAAGTCTCTCAACCAAACGCGATGCATCGGACATTTTATCGAGCATGCGTTCTTTCAGCAAATGTATCGTCGCCGCTTTCGGATGTTGCCCGCGAAGAATGCGAAGAATGTTGTATTGTTGTTCTGAAATCTGATACTCTTTTAAAAAATCGCGATGAAACGATGCGAGCCACATTGTTGTAAAAATGAGATTCACGGCAAGTTTTTCACGCTCGCTGGAAAACGGTTTTGTTTGTCGGATTTCGTCTTCTAATTTCATAAAAAAAGAAATGGAGTTTGCCTGCAAAACAAACTCCATTTTTTTATTGATTACTTTTTTTCTGTTGCGGCTTTTTCTTTCACGATTTCAATGTTTACGGTAAAGTTCACAATATCGCCAACAATCAAATCGCCCGTATCAAGTTTGTTGTCAGCGGCTAAACCGAAATCAAAGCGATTGATGTTGCCCGTAATTTTAAACCCCGCATGTTCGCCTCCCCACGCGGTAATAACACCGCCGAGTTTCACATCGAGTTCAATGGGTTTTGTAACGCCGTGAAGCGTTAAATTCCCCGCAAGTTTGAATTTTTTATCGCCGATTTTTTTCATTGATGTGCTTGTGAATTTTATTTCGGGAAATTTTTGCGCGCTGAAAAAATCGTCGGATTTTAGGTGTTCATCACGTTTTTCATTTTCGGTATTGATGCTGTTCACCTCAATCGTGAATTCGATTTCGCTGTTGACAAAATCATCCGAATGAGTGAAAACGCTTGCATCAAATTTTCCGAACGTTCCTTCTACTTCGGAAATAACCAGATGACTTACGGAAAAACGAACACTGCTGTGCGTTTTATCGAGTTTCCAACTGGTCGGCGTTGTGGATAAGAGCATCACTGGAGTAATGATAATTGCTATGAATAAAAAGAGAGATTTCATAATTGCATGAAGTAAGATTGTTAAAAAATATAGTTGAAAGATTTTTCGCGGAAAATATATGTTAAAACATTAAATGTTGCAACATTTAAATGGAAAAAAAAATTCGATTGGCGTTTTTGAAAAAATAGAATTTCTGCCCTATCTTTCACCGCGAAATTTTTCACAGCATTGTTCAGAAAGAAATAATCTTATGAAATCCAGAATTCCTTGGCGAGAAAAATTAGAAAAAATTACCGACGTAAAAATTGTTGATGTCCCGATAAAATGGCAAAAGCAATACGGTTGGGGAAAAATGATTATCGCAAAACCGCTCGATGTGGATGCGCTGATTCGTAAAGTACGCAAAGGGAAATTAGTTACCGTTCAACTATTGCGGGAAAAATTAGCAAGAGATTATGCGGAAACGCATAATGGTCAAGAGGTGGTAACGTGTCCGCTCACCACGGGGATTTTCGTGCGCATTATTTCTGAATGTGCAAACGAAGATATACAACAGGGAAAGAAAAATGTAACTCCTTATTGGCGCGTTGTGAAAGACGACGGAAGTTTGTTTGAAAAATTCCCCGGTGGAATTAATGCACAGGAGAAAAAATTATCGTCCGAAGGATGTACGTTTGAGCGCAAAGGGAAAAAATTAACCGTGCAGAACTTTGCATCGAAATTAGTAACGTATTAAAAATGTTTGTGTCTATGTTTATCACGCTTCTTGCAGTCAATTTTCTTCTTGCATTTGGAATAAGTTTTCTTATCGTACGATTATTCAGAAAGCCGATTGATGCAATTTTGCAGCGTTTAATTTCAGAAGAAATTTTTTCGGCGTGGAGCAAATACATCAAGTTTGCAATTTACGTTGTCGGTATTTCCGGCGGCGTTCGTGTTTGGGATTTGGAAAAATACATTACGCCGCAGAGTGATAAAAGAGAAGTCGTGCAACTTATTCAGGAACGGTGGATTCTTGAAATTTATCGCACGGTCATTGAAACGATGCAAAGTATTGCGTGGATGTTGCTTGTCTTTTTCATTTTCGCACTTCTGGCATTTGTTGTTGTCAAAGGAATGGAAATGCGAACTAAATAAAAAGCAATGAGCGACGAACCACTTGCAAACAATCAAACGTGAAAAAAAATCCCGAGTGGCTTTTCAGAATTGAAACGTCGTCATTCTTTTAGGAAACGATGAGTACGTTTTTTATCTGTTTTTTGAAAATTTTTTTTGTGAAAGAATAGAAGACAAGAGAGTTTTTCGGCACGCTGTTTGCATTTAGCCACGGAGTACAAAAACTACTTTTGCATTCCGTGAAAAAGCACATCAAAAAAATTTTAGTGCCAACAGATTTTTCTGAACTTTCGTTCGTTGCATTGCCTTACGCCGAAGCGTTCGCGGAAATGTTTGATGCCGAAATTATTTTGCTGCACGTGATAGACAGCGACCCGACGCTCGCATATCGCACGGTTGATTTGAAATCGGAAACAGTGTTACGAAATTTTGAAATCAATGCTGGAAAAGAACTCGTGCGCGTGCGAAAAGAACTTATTTCGAAAACATGCAACGTTACCGAAGTTGTGTGCCGCGGTAATTCGTACAAAGAAATTGTTCTGTATGCGAACGAACATTCGATAGATTTAATCATTGTTGCAACACACGGACGAACAGGACTTTCACATATTTTGATGGGGAGCGTAGTTGAGAAAGTTGTTCGTCATTCTCTTGTTCCCGTACTAACGGTCAAACCTTCGGAAATGCGAGAACCGTTTGAGGAAAATGAAGATGTTTAACAGTTTTTTTTGTTGAAAAACGAAGTCAAGTTTATTATTTTTCTCTCGAGGAAAATGATAAAAAAACATAATTCACAATTCATCGTAACCTTAATTAAGGATTGAAAAAAATAATTATGAAAAAATTCATAGCGCACACAATTATTCTTTGCGTTCTTTTTGTTGTCTTCATCGGCAACTTCCGCGCGAACGAAAAGAAAGTTGAGAATAAATATGTGGGAGTAAAGCAATGCGGAATGTGTCATAAAACAGAGAAGCAAGGAAAACAACTTGATATCTGGCAAAAGAGCAAGCACGCAGAAGCATATAAACTACTTACCACAGATGAAGCCAATAAACTTGCTAAGGAAAAAGGATTCGATAAACCGGCGGCAGAAGTGCCTGAATGTTTATCGTGTCATACTGCAGCAAATGGAGTGGATGCCAAACTCATTGAAAAAACATTTGATGTGAAAGATGGCGTTCAATGCGAAGCGTGTCATGGCGCAGGTTCTGCTTACAAAAATCTTTCTGTAATGAAAGACAATGCAAAAGCGGTAGCGGCAGGAATGACGGAATATAAAGATGACGCTGCAATCGAAAAGCATTGCAAAACTTGTCATAATGAAAAAAGCCCCACAAAGAAAGAATTTAAGTTCGCAGAAATGTGGGGAAAAATAAAACATCCTGTTCCCAAAGCAGAAGAAAAGAAATAAATAAAAATAAACGTGCTAATTGTTTAGCACGTTTTTTTTTTGAAACGAGTTTTTCGCAAGAGGATTTTTTTGTGTTGATGGATTTAATTTTCTATAATCTTATCACTCCTTATTGTATCACCTGCTTACAATGAAAATGATGTAACAATTTTTTTGATGGAGAAAGACAGTTTGTTTTTACCGCAAAAATATTGTAGAAAAAAGTGTAGAAAATTCCTTGTGTCTTCTTTCGTTTTGGTCACACCGTCAAAAATTACAAAGCCGAAAATATTTCTACTTTCGGCTTTCATTGTAGCGGGGACAGGATTTGAACCTGCAACCTTTGGGTTATGAGCCCAACGAGCTACCAATTGCTCCACCCCGCGGTGTTTCAAATTTTGGGGACAAAAAATACAAAATGTTCATAACAACGCAAAGATAAACTTCAGTTTTATTTTTTTGGTTTTGGAAAATATAACGAAGGAGCAAGTTGTGAATTATTATTTAATTCCGTACCAAATTCCGCTCCAAGTCTATTCATTTTCAAATCTTCGACGTCGTACGTTCCGTCTTCAACGAATGCGTTTTCTCCTTTCTCCACAAATATTCCAAAGCGATTCACTACTTCTTCCGATTCAAATATGTATGAAAGAAATGCCGATGCAAAAAAATGTTGCAACTTATCTCTATGGTCTTCGTTCTGGGAAAGAAAATAACGAGGGAGATTATTAAACCGCTGCTGAAATTCTTCTTTCGTTTCCAGCGTTAGCGGAAAAGGTAATCGAAAATCGAAAATCGGAAATCGAAAATAAAGAATGCAGTGGTCGTTTGTTGCAAGCGTGGAAAGAAGCAGCGCAAGTGCGGGATTATCATTCGTCAAATATTTTGCGCGAGAGAAGATCGTATCAATCGAAGCGAGTTCGCCATTTTGTTTTTTGATGTACGAAAACCGTTTGCTGCGAATAAATTGTTTGAGCCGCAATTCTGCTTCAAAAAATGTTGGAGGGAAAAATGCGGAGAGTTTTGTGAAAAAAGTTAGTTGGTTGGTTGGTTCGTTCGTTTGGGAAAATATGTTGATATGCAAAATAAAAACCAAAGAAAGTAAAACTCGTAACTTGAAACTCGTAACTCGCAACTCGAAACTCAAACTTGCATTACTCCCGTATTAAACTTCGGCATTTCCGCATTACAATTCGCCATCGCAATTCCGCGTGAAATAATATTCCGCGTTTCAACTGGGTCAATAATTCCATCCACGACTAATCGCGCGGCGGAATACATTGGCTCCATTTCTTTTTCGTATCGCTCGGAAATTTCTTTCAGCATTTTTTCCTGTTCTTCTTTCGGAACTTCCTTTCCTTTCGCTTGCATTTGGGCAACACGAATATGTAACAACGTTTCGCTCGATTGTTTCGCACCCATCACAGCAATTTGCGAATTCGGATATGCAAAAATCAAACGCGGGTCGTACGCTTTGCCGCACATTGCATAATTCCCCGCACCGAAACTATTGCCAACAATAAACGTCAATTTCGGAACAACAGAATTTGCAACTACATTCACCATTTTCGCGCCATCTTTGATTATTCCCGCTTGTTCGCTGCGCGTTCCGACCATAAATCCCGTAACATCTTGCAAAAACACAAGCGGAATTTTTTTCTGATTGCAATTCATAATAAACCGCGCGCCTTTATCAGCGCTGTCGTTGTAAATTACACCGCCGACTTGCATTTCACCTTTCTTCGATTTCACAACTGCGCGCTGATTTGCAACTATGCCAACACTCCATCCATCAACTCTTGCATAAGCAGTAATCAGCGTTTTTCCATAATCACTTTTGTATTCGTCAATTTCAGAATTATCAACGATGCGCGAAATAATTTGGTACATATCGTACGGTTTTGCGTGGTCTTCGGGAATGATGCCGTAAATTTCTTTCGCATCAAATTTTGGAGAAGAAGGTTCGCTTCGTTCAAATTCTGCGGTTTTATTTTTTCCAAGTTTAGAAATGATGGAGCGAATTTTTTCCAAACATTCATCATCGTTTTTCATTTTATGGTCGGTAACGCCGCTGATTTCCGAATGCATTGCTGCACCGCCAAGTTCTTCGATATCAGCGTTCTCACCAATCGCTGCTTTTACCAACGCTGGTCCAGCAAGAAACACGCTTCCCGTTTTTTCGACAATCAATACTTCATCGCTCATAATCGGAAGGTACGCGCCGCCAGCAACACACGGTCCCATAATTGCGGCGATTTGTGTAATTCCCATCGCGCTCATCACAGCATTGTTCCTAAAAATTCTTCCGAAGTGTTCTTTGTCAGGAAAAATTTCTGATTGCATCGGAAGAAAAACTCCCGCGCTATCCACGAGATACACAATTGGTAAATGATTCTCCATCGAAATTTCCTGCGCGCGAAGATTTTTTTTGCACGTGAGCGGAAACCACGCTCCCGCTTTCACCGTCGCATCGTTTGCAACAATTACCACATCGCGGTTGTGAATTTTTCCGATTCCAAAAACTGTCCCGGCAGAAACCGCTCCGCCTTGTTCTGCATACATTCCTTCTGCGGCAAACATTCCGATTTCAAGAAACGAACTTCCTTTGTCAATGAGTTTGTTGATGCGTTCTCGCGCGTGGAGTTTTCCTTTGGAATGAAGTTTTTCAATCACAGATTTTCCGCCGCCGAGTTTTGTTGCATTTTCTTTTTCTCGCAATGCAAGAAGAAGCTTGAGCATTGCTTCTTCATTCTTCTTGAATGAAGCGTCGCGTTTTATTTCAGAGCCGATGAGCATTGGTTAAATATGAGTTTGAGATTTGCGCATATGGATATGCGAAGTTTCATATTTCAATGAGAACGAACTTCACTGATGAGTTTTCGTAGTATTTTATCGTCTATATTTTCAATTTCTGATTTGTCGTACAGAGATAATAGGTACACTTCTTCTTGTTCATTTATGACAAAAGTAATTACTCTTGCGCCTCCACTTTTTCCTTTCCCTTTGCTTTTTATTGCTAAACGAATTTTGTAAGCGTTTTGCCCTAAGGGAATTCCTTGATATGGATTCATTGAGAGTTCTTGTTCAAAGAAATAAAGTTCGGATTTAAGCGAAGGAAATTTTTTGATGAGCCGTTTCGCTTCATTCTTGAACTTTGGCGTTGGAATGACACTATACTTCATCCAAAAATTCAGAAAGTGTTTGCTTACGGATTTTCCCTTCTTGCATCTTTTTCACTTCGTCAAATGACTGAAGTAAATCAGATTTTATTCGTAGCGTTTGTTCGTACGTTTTTATTTGTTGAAGAAGTTTTTTCCAATCAGCGAATGGCAATTGCACTGCCAATGTTTTTCCATTCGTGTCTTGAAGATAGCGAGGAGAGATTTTCATAATTCTTATTTGTTGCTTAAATAATGTTTGCTGATATTTTCTGTTGTAATATACTCAAAACGAAGCGTCGCGTTTTATTTCAGAGCCGATGAGCATAGGAATGTTTAAGGAAAGTGTTATGCTTCAGTAAAAATACTTTTCGCAATCACCATTTTTTGCACTTCACTTGTGCCTTCGCCAATGGTCATTAGTTTTGCATCGCGGTAAAATTTTTCGACAGGAAATTCTTTTGTAAATCCATATCCGCCGTGAATCTGCACTGCTTCGTTTGCGGCGCGGCAACACGTTTCGCTCGCAAAGTATTTCGCAATGCTCGCTTCTTTGCCGTAATTCTTCCCTTCCATTTTCAAAAATGCAGAACGGTAGGTAAGTAACCGCGATGCATCGGTTTCCACTTGCATATCGGCAATCTTCCATTGAATCGCCTGAAAATCGCCGAGCATTTTTCCGAACTGTGTACGTTCTTTCGCGTATTTAATACTTGCTTCCAAACACGCTTGCGTAATTCCAACAGAAAGCGCGGCGATTCCGATTCTCCCTCCATCGAGCGTAACCAATGCTTGTTTGAATCCATCGCCTTCATTTCCCAAACGATTGGCAATGGGAATGCGAACATTTTCAAAAATAAGTTGCGCGGTATCGCTTGCTCGGAAACCAAGTTTGTTTTCTTTTCTTCCGATAGAAAAACCCGGTGTGTTTTTCTCCAGAATAAATGCAGTGTGCTTTTTCTTTCCTTTCTCATCAACATTCATTGACATAATCACAAATGTATCGGCATACGAAGCATTCGTGATAAAATTTTTGCTTCCGTTCAATATGTAAAAATCACCATCGCGTACAAATGTTGTTTTCATTCCTCCTGCATCACTTCCGCTTGATGGTTCCGTTAATCCCCACGCGCCGATTTTTTTTCCGCTTGCCAAATCGGGAACATATTTTTTTCTCTGTTCTTCGTTTGCAAACGTGTACAAATGCGAAAGACATAATCCGTGATGAGCCGCAAGTGTAAGCGCAACCGATGGGTCAACGCGCGCGAGTTCTTCCATTATGATAACGAAATCGAGCGCCGAAAGTCCTGCACCCCCAAACTCCGTTGGAATCATTGCGCCAAGAAATCCCATCTCTCCCATTTTCTTCACAATGTCGAGCGGAAATTCTTGCGCTTCGTCGAATTTCAACACGTGCGGCTTAATTTCTTTTTCTGCGAAATCGCGCGCCATTTGCTGAATCATTCGTTGGCTTTCGGTGAGTTCAAAATTTAATGGTGTTGTATTCGACATAGAAGAAAATTATTTGTGAAAAAGTAATACGTGAAAAAAAAATGCAATCTCTCCGAACGAAACATTGTCGTTCCCGTTGAAAAAAAAGCGTTGAAAATATAGGGAAAGGTACGAGAGGGAAAAAGAAAATCGCAACGGAAATCTGCTTACATCATTGAACTCGCTGAAAAAAAATTTAGACTATTTTTTCACGCAACACGAAGTATATAATTTATTGATGGTATGCGATGTTTTATTTGCCGCAGATTTACAGAGCAGAACAAACAACATTTTTTTGTTATGGATATTTTTTTCGAAATATTTCATAAAATCAATCTGTGAATCCATGGCGCAGTATTTTTTGGGCATACTATCAGTGATTAATGCATCTTTTCCACTGAACCGATTTCGCGCAAAACATCTCGTTTCGTGAATGCAGATTTCTTCATCACCGTTCGAACAATTCCTTCCAACTGTTCGTGCATCTCTTCATCCATTGCGAGTGATGTTAACACGATTATCGGAATTTCCCGCGTGAGCGGATTCCGTTTCAAATCGTGCGCAACTTCGAATCCCGAAATATCCGGCAACAGCATATCCAGAAGAATCACATCAGGTTTGTTTGCTTCCGCACAACACATTCCCTCTTTTCCCGATGATGATTTCAACACGGAAATTCCTTCGCCGGAAAGCATCACATCAATGAGTTCGACAAAATGTTCATCGTCATCAATAACAAGCACCGTGGGAATATGAATTCCGTTCGCCACAATATCGAGCATCGCACGTTTGACACTCGTGAGTAATTCTTCTTTCTCTATCGGTTTCACAAAATAATCCGTTGCGCCTAAACTGAAACCAAGTTTTTTTTGGTCCACAACAGAGACAATGATGATAGGAATTTGTTTTGTTACCGGATGTTCTTTCAGTTCTTTCATTACGTTCCATCCGTTTTTCAGAGGAAGCAAAATGTCAAGCGTAATAATATCCGGTGAAAAACGTTTTGCTTTTTCAATTGCTTCAAGTCCGTTGCGCGCAATTTCAATCTGAAATCCCGCGCTTGTCAAATAATTTTGCAACAACTGTATCGCATATTCGGAATCTTCAACAATCAACGCAAGAGGTTGCCGCGGCAAATGTTCTACCTGAAATTTCGAAAAATGTTCGTGCAGTAATTGATTCAGCAATTTTTCATCTTCTTTCTGAATGGTTTCATCTACGCTAACAATAATCGGTATGCGGAAAATAAATTCTGTGTACGAGTCTTGTTCGCTTTCAATCCCAATTGTTCCGCCGTGAAGTTCGACAAGTCGTTTCGTGATTGCAAGCCCAAGTCCCGTTCCCGTTTGCGCGCTTGCAAGTTGATGAAACGGTTGAAACAGTTGCGTTGCATCTTCGCGGGATATGCTTTTCCCTTCGTTTCGCACAGAACATTGAATATCATTTTCGATGCGTTTCAAGGAAACAAGAACGTTTGAATTTTCAGTAGAAAATTTGATGGCATTTTCAGTAAGGTTCACAAGTATTTGCTGAAAGCGCGTTTGGTCAACGGTAAGTAATTCAACATCGCTCTTGATATGAAAATGCAAATGGATGTTTTTTTCAGCAAGTTGGGGAAGAACAATACTCTGCAGTGTTTCGGTGAACAAGGAAATCGGATACGTTGCAAGATGAAGTTCGAGCGTTCCCGCTTCAATTTTCGAAATGTCGAGTATATCGTTGATGAGACGTTGCAAATGATTTCCGCTGATCGTAATGTTGCGCATAAATTCCTGCACTTGCTGTGGTTCAAGCGTAGAAAGTTCGTTCGCGATGAGATGGGAAAACTCTACAATCGAAGCGAGCGGCGCGCGCAAATCGTGACTGAACATTGCGAGAAACCGTTTTAAGGTTGCGTTGGCTTCCGCTGTTTTTTGGGCTTCGCGTTCTACGTTTATTTTTTGCGCCATCACTTCTTCGAGCAACCGTTTGCGGCTCATTCCCGTTGCGAGTTCGTTCGCAATAACGTTCAGCAACTGCAATTCGTGATGTACGTATTCTACATCTTTGAACGAGAACGCTTCCAACACGCCGAATAATTCTCCTTGCACCACGAGCGGAAGCACAATGAGCGTTTTCCAATTCGATTTTTCTACATCGCTTAAAAAATGATTGGTCAACGTTCCGCGTAAGAGTTCATCGGAAATAATTTCTTTCCGCGTCAATGCAACTTGTTGAACAAAAGAGCGCTGGAAATTTTTTTCTGTTGCTTCGCTGAAATCAAAACATTCTTCTGGCAGTAACGATTGATGAAACAAAATTTCGCTTTGCAATTCTGCAGGAAGTTGCGGCGCGGTAAGATGAAGCATTGCGCTGCGTTCTTCATAACGATAAATGCAAACAAATGTTTCCGGAATTTCCAAAAATTGTGCAATATGTTTTCCCGCCTCAACGCATAAATCTTCAATCGTTTCTGCAGTATTGAGCGCCTTGGAAATTGCAAACAGCGACGCATCTTGTTGTTGCTTTCGCTGTTCATCGGTGATGTTGCGAAAGAAGACAACGATACCGTTTTCCGTCGGAAAAATTCTTACGTCATAAAACGCGTCGAAACGTTCATCAACGTATTTCGTGAAAAGATGCTGAAATGTTTTGGTCTCCATTGCCGCGCGATATTTTTCTCCAAGTTCCGCGTCTTGAGCATTGGGGAAAATTTCAAAGACATTTTTCCCGAGAACGTTATCGCGCGAAAATCCTGTTCCTTCTTCCGCCGCACTGTTCCAAAAAATAAAACGGTATTGTTCATCGAGCGCAAAAAATCCATCGGTAATTCCATCAAGAATTTGTTTGTATTCTTGCAGAAGATTTGTCGAATTGTAGAGTGGAGAATGAATCATTTTCTGTTTTAGATGTTAGATGGAAGATGTATGCACTTGGGATGATTGAAATTATTGTGATTGTCATTTTAAATTTCCATAATACCAACAATACCAAGTGAAATTTCTGGCGCAAAATTTATAGAATAAATAGTAGATGTTTTCTAAAAATGTTATATCTTAAAAAAAATTATATGAATGTTCATTCTGTTCCATCGCTCGATTGCTCCTCGCTTGCTCCGTATCGCACATTGCGGTATCCCGAAGACCATCGGAGACAAAATATGGTTGTCGCCGAAGGCGAAAAAGTTGTTCGGCGATTAGTGGAAAGCGAACTCGAAATTATTTCACTTCTGCTTACGCGCGAATGGTTTGAAATGTATCAACCGCTTCTGGAAAGGAGAAAAAAAACTTCGTTCGATGTTTTTCTTGCAGAAAAAAATCTTCTTAATACTATTGTTGGTTTCAATCTGCATCAAGGAATAATGGCGCTCGCAAAAATTCCGCAAACATTTTCACTGGAAGAAATTACGAAACAAACTCCGCCGCCGTTTTTATTCGTCGCGCTCGACGGAATTGCAAATGCAGAAAATATGGGAGTGATTGTCCGTAATTGCGTTGCGTTTGGCGTGGATTGTATTTTGGTAGGAGAAACTTCTTGTTCGCCGTATTTACGAAGAGCGGTAAGAAATTCAATGGGAACAATTTTCAAAATGCGCGTTGTTCATTCCCATAACCTTACAAGTGATTTACAATTTCTTTCAAACACTTTTCAAACAAATGTCATCGCGGCACATCCGCAAAAAGATTCGATTCGATTACATAAAAACCTTGAAGGTTTAAATACTTGCATTGTTTTCGGAAGCGAAGGTGATGGAATTTCCAAAAACGTTCTCGATATTTGTAACGAAAAAATTGTTATTCCGATGATGAATGAAACTGATTCTCTCAACGTTGCTTCTGCGGTTGCCGTGATACTATGGGAAATACGACAAACATTTGAAACGAAGTAATGGAGCGTTGGAGTTATGGCGTTTACTGAATAAGAAAATTATTATTGCGATTCTTCATTCCTCCGTTTCAAAAACAAAACGAACATTGTGAATGCAAATAAAATCCATCAAACAAACTTCAAAAGAAATTCTCACGTTCACGTGGAGCGATGAACACGTAAGTTCATTCAACACAAATTACTTGCGTGAATATTGTCCATGCGCTGGATGTAAAGGAGAAACCGTGCTGTTTCAAACATATATTCCCGAAAAGAAAGAACCGCTTCCGGGGCACAGTGATGTAAAATCAATTTTGCCAGTAGGAAATTATGCAATCAAAATTACGTGGGGCGATGGACACGATTCAGGTTTGTACACGTTTGATTATCTGAGAAAATTGTGTATGTGTACTGATTGTAAGAAAAACGAATTTTAAGCAACAACAAAAATTTCAAACATTATGATATACGATATCCTTATTGTCGGAAGCGGTCCCTCGGGAATAAGCACTGCAGTCGAAGCAAAAAATGCGGGATTAAAAAATATTTTGATATTGGAAAAAAATGAAACACATTCTTTTTCTATCAGAAAATTATACGTGGATGGAAAACGCGTGGATGCCGCATACAAAGGAGAACCCGCAGTATGCGATGGTCTTCTTTGCATCGCAGACGGAACAAAAGAATCAACTTTAGAAACGCTCAATGAATTTATTCAGAAGCACCGGTTGGAAATTCATTATCATTCCGAAGTCGAAAAAATTTCCAAAGAAAATGATGTGTTCACCATTCGCGTTTCTCATGGAAAAAATTATTCCGCGAAAACGGTTGTCATTGCAATTGGAGTTTTTGGTCGTCCAAACAAACCGGAAACAAAAATTCCTCCGTCCTTGAAAGAACATATTCTCTTCGATATTACTTCACAAGTTATCGAGCAAAAAAAAGTGTTGGTGGTAGGCGGTGGAAATTCAGCAGCAGAAGCCGTAGAGTTTCTTGTGCATCAGAAAAACGATGTGTTCCTTTCGTACAGAAAAGAAACGTTTTCCAAAATGAACACCGTGAACGAAAAAATTTTGGGAACATTATTTTCGGAACATAAGGCAACACCGATTATTCCTTCGAACATAAAAGAATTGCAAGACGTCAATGGGAAAGTGCACGTTCACTTCAATGAATGCAATTCCGTTGAAGTTGACAAAGTAATTTTTCAAATTGGCGGAACAACTCCGGACAATTTCTTAAAAGCCATCGGCATTGACTATACAAACGGCGATGTTGTTATCAATGAAAAATTAGAAACAAGTATTCCGGGATTGTACTTGGCGGGCGATTTAATTGCGAACAAAAAAGGAACCATTATCAAAGCATTTAATACTGGAAAAAAAATTGTTCGCGAAGGAATTTGCGAAGATTATCTGGAATGTGAACTGCCAACATAATCTCTACGCATTTTTCACAACTCTTTCCATTTCATCCGTTATTTTTCCCCATTCGAAATACAGCGATTCCAATGCATTGATGAGAGGTTTATATTCTTTCGAGATGATTTTTACTTGTTCCGCGTTTGTATAAAAATTTGTATCGCTCATTAACTTTTCACATTCGTCTTTTCGTTTTTCTTTTTCGGCAATTTCTTTTTCAACCTTTTGTAATTTTTCTTTTAACGGCTTTGTGAGTTTGTGCAAACGTTGTCGTTCTTCTGCTTCCAACCTTTTTCTATTCTGACTACTGACTACTGTCTTCTCAACTTTTTCTCCTTCTCTCATCATCTCAACTTCTTCCTTCTTGTTAAGAAGATATTCCGAAACATTTCCGATGTATGTTTTAATCGAATGGTTTTTTACTTCGATAACTTTATTCACAATCGAATCGAGAAAATATCTATCGTGCGAAACAATGATGTACGTTCCGTCAAATTTTTCCAACGCTTCCTGCAATATTTTTTTGGAACGCATATCGAGATGATTCGTCGGTTCGTCGAGTACTAATACATTCGCCGGTGAAAGCAACATTCGCGCCAACGCCAAACGGCTTTTTTCTCCGCCGCTCAACACGCGCACTTTTTTTTCTACATCATCGCCGCGAAAAAGAAAACTTCCGAGCAACGTTTGCAATCGCGTTCTCGATTCTCCGACGGAAAGTTCTGCCGCGCTTTCGTACACGCTTTTATTTCCGTCTAATTCATCTGCCTGATGTTGCGCAAAATATGCAATGCTCACGTTATATCCGACATTGCGTTCGCCGGAAGAAAGTTTTTCCACGCCAGCAATAATTTTTGACAACGTAGATTTTCCCGCTCCATTCACGCCAACAAACGCAATTCTATCGCCGCGTTCTACTGTAAAATTCAAATTCGAGAGAACGAGATTGTCATCGTATTGTTTGGAAATATTTTTCAACTCCATCACCACTTTTCCCGATGGCGGCGGCGAAGGGAAATGAAAATGTATCGCGCTTTCTTCATCTTCAATTTCAATGCGTTCGACTTTATCCAGTTGTTTAATGCGGCTTTGCACTTGTCGCGCTTTTGTCGCTTTGTATCGGAATCGCTCGATGAATTGTTCGGTTTGTTTTATCTGTTGTTGTTGATTTTTAAATGCGGCAAGAACCAACTCTTTTCGTGCGACGGATTCTGTTTCGTAAAAAGAATAATTGCCTACGTATTCTTCAACATTTCCGTTCACGATTGCAAATGTTCGCTTCGTCATATTATCAAGAAATGTTCTGTCGTGAGAAATCAGCATAATCGCTCCTTCGTACGAACGCAAATAGTTTTCCAACCATTCGAGCGATTCTATGTCGAGATGATTGGTCGGTTCATCGAGCAACAAGAGCGAAGGATTTTTCAAAAGTAATTTTGCAAGAGAAATACGCATTTGCCAACCGCCGCTGAACTCGTTGCAATCGCGCTGAAAATCATCAACCGAAAAACCCAATCCCATCAACACTTTTTCCGTTTTCGAGCGAATGCGAAATGCGTCGAGTGATTCGAGTTTGTGCTGAAATTCTCCCTGCAACTCAATCAAATCGTTGAACTCCGCGCTTTCGTGCGAAGTGTTTTGTAATTGCAAATGAATTTCTTCCAAATCGTTTTCAATTTTTTTCACGTCGTCGAAAGCGGATTCGGCTTCATCAATCAAACTTCGTCCTTCGAGATGTTCCGTTTCCTGCTGCAAATAACCGATGGAAACATATTTCGCTTTTTGCACAACGCCGGAACTCGGTTCCTGTTTTCCGATGAGAATTTTGAACAGCGTTGTTTTTCCCGCGCCGTTTGAACCGACTAAACCGATGCGGTCGTTTGCGTTGATGTACAACGAAACGTCTTCAAACAAATACTCGCCGCCGAATTGAATGGAAATGTTTTGGAGAGAAAGCAAAAGGGATGTGGGATTTTAAATTGAAGAATAATTCACTTGGGATTATCGGTATCATTGGCATTTCAAGAAATCAAATTTCAATAATTACAATAATACCAAGTGAATTATATCGTTGTAAAATTTGGAGGCGTTATGTACGTCCACATTTGAAAACGATTCACCATTTCGCGCTGAAAAAATTTTGCGTGTTCACCATCTTTGTAAAACCCAAACAAACACGAGCCGCTTCCCGATAGCGAAACATACTCCGCTCCCGATAGATAAAATCCTTTGCGCAGTTCTTTGATGAGCGGAAATTGTTCAAACACCGGTTCTTCAAAATCGTTATCCAAATTGTTGCGCAAATATTCCATATCACCGATGCCTTCGAGCAAAATTTCTTTAATAGATTTTGCGTAACCGTCTTTCGGTTGCACGTGTTGATACGCCCACTTCGTAAAAATTTGTTCATTGGGAAACAGCACGACAATCCAATACGGAACAGAGAATGGAAAATATTCCAGCATTTCACCTCGTCCTGTTGCGTGTGCAGTTCCATCGAGTAAAAAATACGGAACATCGGAACCGAGTTTGAGAGCCATCTCGCGAAGTTTTAAAAATGGAACGGGAATATTCCACAACTCCGAAAGCGCAAGCAACACCGAAGCCGCATCCGAACTTCCACCGCCAAGCCCCGCGCCAACAGGAATAATTTTTTTGAGAAAAATATCTACGCCTTTGTGCGTGTCCGTCGCTTGTTGAAAGAGCATCGCAGCTTGCACACACAGATTCGCCGAACCGTCCGGAACGATTTGTTCATCCGTGCAGCGAAATGAAATTCCTTTGTCGTGCGGAGAAAGTTCGATTTCGTCGTAAAGATTGATGCGATGAAACACCGTTTCGATATCGTGAAAACCATCGGCACGTTTTCGCAACACACGAAGTCCGAGGTTGATTTTAGCGTAGGAGCGGAGAAGCAAGGGAAGAGATTGAAGTTTTAGAATTTGGAAATAAAACCGTCAGAATATCTCGGCAAAAATTCTATCAAGGTCGCCATCTAAATTTCCTTTATAGTCAGTGTGTGAAATTTTTAAACCTTCCAAAACCTTTTTAAATCTTCTAAAACCATCGCTATCTCTTAATTCAACCCATTCAATGTGCAAACTGTTTAACTGCTTTTTATTGGTATCGGAAAGTTTATTTGCTACAAACACTTTACTTCCTCTTGCAATAACCGCATCAGCGCTTTCCGGATTTCCTTTGCTCATCAATTTAACTTCGCATTTGTAATTCTCACCATTGTTTACTAAGTAGAAATCAATTTCTCGTTCAAAATTCGTATCAATATTTATGTTGGGTTTTTTGGAGGCGGCTTTCTTAGATTTCAACTTTATAGAATAATTTTTTTCGGAAACATTGTACAGTTTGCACAACGTTACCATCAATGGTTTTTCAACGCGCTTTCCTGCCGTACTCCACAATCCGCCATTGAGTGCATCTCTCTTTGCAGCCAAACTGCTGATTACAATTAAACTCTCATTGATATCAAGGTCAATCGCGACGCCGTTAAATTTTATTGTTAGGATGAGATTTATGTCTGAGTTATTGCTTACTAAATCCGAAATTGTTTCATAAAGTTTTTCGTAATGCTTCAGTGAAGCGTCTATTACCACTTCTTTTCTACTTGTGTTAAACAGATTCGTGATTGTCTTTTCGTTTGTTCCCGAATTAATCGCTAACTCTTGTTTGAAAAGATCCTGACTTAATAGTTCTTTCTTGTACCAATCGCCAGTTATTTGTTGATTGTTCAATTTTGCTGTTGCTACTTTTTTAAAGAACTCAATTGCATAAAGCATAAATTCGGCGTTGAGCAAATTACTTACTTCAATGCCGTACGCTTCATTCTTCAATAATTTTCGAATGATGTTTTTTACAACTTGTTCCGTTAGAGTCATTTTATTGTTTCGTGAAATGAGTTAAGAGATAAAAATTTAGTTGGATGCTCATCAAACATTCCAGTTGATTTCTTCGACCGCATATAACCAAAATACTTTTCATCTTTTTCCGTCAGAAAAAAATATCTACTTAAATTTTTTGCTGTTTTACCAACAGTTCCACTTCCTCCAAATGGGTCAAAAACTAAATCTCCTTTAAAAGAATAATATTGAATTACTCGTTTGCAAAGTTCAACGGGAAAAACAGCAGAATGAACTTTGTCAAAGCAAGGGTCAATCTTCCAAACATTTGTTGTTTCAAAACCGTCCGCAACTTTGCTTTCCTTAACGGTTTTCAAATCATATTGATGAATGTTCCAATCTAAAAGTTTTTCTGTATTCTTTCGGTAAACCATTAAATACTCAGTGATATTATTGGGTTTGTATCCAAGCGGTTTTCGATGTTGCTGAAATCCACCAATACGATTTTTTACACTTGCTTCGGGTTTCATCCAAACGATGTCGTCAATAAATTCCCATCCCATTTCTATCAAATAAGGGTGAATGTCAAAAGGAATCGGATAACGCTTGCTCGAATGTGAACGGCTAACTCTTGGAATAATTATCGGCGATGTATTGAGAATTAAAAATCTTCCTTCTTTCGTTATGCGGTGAACGTGCTTGAAAACAACTGCAAGAAATTCCAAATAATGTTTATAGGATGGATAAATGGAATAATCTCTTGCATTATAATATGGCGGTGAAGTGAACGTCAGATGTACGCATTCGTCTTTCAGAAGTTTCATTGTTTCAATCGTATCACCATTAACGACTACATTTTTTAGATAGTCATAACTTTCGACGTGAGGTTGGAGAGAATGATTCTTGTACGAAGCAAAAAATTCTTTATACACAACTGTTCGTACCATTTCGTTTTGATGATTGACGAGTGGTTTGAGATGTTCATCAACTTCAGATTCTCCTTTGAAAACTAATAGCCCTCTGATTGCTTGACAAACTACTTTCGGGTCGTTATCATTAAGAATTTCAAAAAGAATTTTTTTTGCTTTTGGGTTTCTCATTCGACCGATTGATGAAACCGCTTCTCGTCTAACGTTGGTATCTGTATCTGATTTAGCAACCATTTTGAGCGTTTTCAAATAATCATCATCGGAAAGTTTACCTAAATTTTTTACTGTCCAATAACGAATATCTTTGCTCTTGCTATCTAAAAGTTCTGGTAAAAAACTCGCATCAAAATTTTGCGGTAATTGTCCTAAGTTTTCAAGTATGTTGAGGACATAGCCATTGCTTGAACGATGTTCTCGCACAAGTTGTCCGAGGGTTCCGTTGGCATTGTATTTCAATTCCCGAATTTTTTCTTTTGTCAGCATAAATTCAACTATCTCAAATAATACTTCAACGGATTCGGAACAACGCTGCATTCTTCGGCGACGCGATAGCCGGTAACTTTTCCTTCGTCGCGGAGTTTATACATTCGCGGCACAATTTTATCGCGAAGTTCCGGCGGCGTCATCGGGTTGAGATAAATTCCCGTTCCTCCTTCAAATCCGGCGGGAATATTGACGCGCAATTTGAGCAACACGTGCCACGGCATTTTGTAAATCGAATCGAACGGCGTGTAATACCATTCCTCATTGCACGAAACCTGACTTCCCAGCGCCGCGTGAACCGAATGAACCAAATCACTCACGCCGCGAACTTCTTCGGGAGTTTGGTCAAACGGATTTCCTGCAACGGAACGCGAGTACACTTCAATCGTCGGAAAACGGTGACCGATGCCAACAAACGCTATTGCAAATTCATTTTCTGCAAATACTAAATTATGATGCGCGGCAAAATTCACCCCGTACTCGTTGAACACATTCGGGTCTTCGCGTACCATTTTCGTTTGATGTTGCAGTGACGAACCCCATTCATCGAGCGCGACAAGTTGTTTATGCAAATGGTCGAACGATGCGCCCGCGGGACGAAGCCAGTTTTGAAACACGCTGATGTACCGCACGTAACGGTTGTTTGCAATAATATCGCGCATCGCATCAATCGTAAAATTGAAATACTGATAATGTTCTTCCGGCGACATTTCTCCCGACGAAAAAAGTTGGTAATCGAATTCTGCGTTATGAATGTAATGTCGTCCTGCTATAATCAAATCGTGTCCGCCGCCAAAGAACGCATCAGCGAGTTGTAATTTTTCATCGCCCGGAATTGCGGCTATTTCATCATCGGTTTTTCCCGTTTGTTTCAGTTTGTAATTGAGAATGTTGAGTAGATGATTTTTTCCCAATCCGTTTTTGATGTACGCATCGCGCCATTGCGTGAGTTCGTCGTTCATCCGATAATCGAAATTCTTTTTCCAATAATCGAGAGTAACGATTTCAAATAAATTCGGCGTGCGACGAAACAATGCTTCGGTGTTAAAATATTCCTGCGCAGAAAGATGTTTGATGGAATGATAATTTCCGTCTTGTACAATCATTCGCGATTTTTCCGGCGGCGTTTCAAAATATCGCGCGGCGCAAAAACTGCAATAATCTTCCGGTGAATGAACATCAATTTTTTTTGAAGTTGTCGGAACGCCGTTCGTAATCGGTTTGCTTCCGCGTCCGGGAACTGACCATACTTCCGCGCCGGTGAATGGATTGACTTGTTTCACCGTTCCGTCTTGCATTGTTATGTAAAAATTTTCGTTTTGCATTAAAGGAGCAATTGGTAATTAGTAATTTGAAATTTGTAACTTGTAATTGTGTTACGGTTTCTGCATTGGCGGTGGAAGTGCAAACGCAATACTCTCCGCAATAAAATTTCCATCGCGGTGAGAATGGTCGCAGAACGGTTTTGTTTTACTGAGTCCGCAGCGGCAAAGAGAAATACGTGTGCGTTCGCCGACGTCGAATTTATTACCTTTGTCGTCGAACAATTCAAACTCACCTTCAATTTTTATACTTCCGTTGGATTTGATTGTTAATTTCGTAACCATTGTAAAGTTTTGTCAATAAAAAAATTGGAAATCGTTTGTAAAATTCAGTGAGAAAGATAGTAAGGAAATTTGGGAAAAAGTAAAACGAAACGTCAAGACTCAAAAAATATTCATACGCTTTCTTTCCATGATGCAAAGAATTTTTTTTCAAACTGTTTCTCGCATTCGTTGCAAAACAAACTTTTTTTCAAATCAATATCTTCAACGGAAGTTGTCGAGCGCATTACACATTCGAAGTGATGACAATGATATAAACCGCGAGCGCGATATGTTCCAGAGCATTGTTGAAGAAATGAACAAAAAAAAACTGAACGTGTATCTTCCTAATGTCTTCGCTCGTGTTTCACTATGCGAATCTTTGAAACTATCGTTTTAATTCTTAACTTTTTCCACTTTTTTTTCGAGAACAATTTTACATCAACAAAATTTTTTACGGAATTATTTTATGGCAAAACTTACTCTCAACGAAATTTCTCTTTCCGATAAACGCGTTTTGATGCGTGTGGATTTCAACGTTCCGCTCGACAAATCGCAAAACGTCGAGGACGATACACGCATCCGCGAATCGCTTCCTTCCATCAAAAAAATTCTTGGCGATGGAGGAAAACTTATTTTGTGTTCTCATCTCGGAAGACCAAAAGGAAAAACACCCGAACTTTCACTCAAACCCGTTGCAACGAAACTTTCTCAACTTCTTGGAAAAGAAGTGAAGTTTATTTCCGATTGCATTGGCGATGAAGTAACCAACGCCGCAATGAGTTTGAATAACGGCGAATGTTTACTCTTGGAAAATCTTCGCTACTATAAAGAAGAAGAAAAGAACGATACGGAGTTTGCGAAAAAACTTGCATCTCTCGGCGAAGCATTTGTGAACGATGCATTCGGAACTGCACATCGCGCACACGCATCAACGGAGGGCGTAACACATTTTCTTTCGCCGTGTGTTGCGGGATTTTTGATTGAAAAAGAATTGAAATATCTTGGCGAAGCAACGGCAAATCCAAAACGACCGTTTGTTGCAATACTCGGCGGCGCAAAAATTTCCGGCAAAATTGATGTGTTGGAAAATTTGATGTCGAAAGTAGATTGCATTCTTGTTGGCGGCGCAATGATTTTTACGTTTTACAAAGCGCAAGGATTGAACGTCGGGAAATCGTTGGTGGAAGATGATAAACTCGAACTCGCAAAATCCATTCTCGCAAAAGCGAAAGAGAAAAATGTGAAACTGCTTTTGCCAACTGATGTAATTATTGCAGATAAAATGGATGAGAACGCAAATGCAAAAACAGTTTCGATTTCAAAAATAGAAAACGATTGGCTCGGTTTGGATATCGGCGATGAAACAATCAAAACATTTTCCAAAGAAATTCTTTCTGCAAAAACAATTGTGTGGAACGGACCGATGGGAGTTTTTGAAATGGAGAAATTTGCAAAAGGAACAATGGAAATAGCAAAAGCATTAGCATCAGCAACGAAGAACGGCGCAGTAACAATTATTGGCGGCGGCGATTCTGCTTCGGCAATTGCAAAAGCGGGATTGGAAAAAGAAGTTACGCACGTTTCTACCGGCGGCGGCGCAAGTTTGGAATTTCTCGAGGGAAAAATTCTTCCCGGCATTGCCGCATTAACGGAAAAATAAAAAAAGGTCGGGTTTCCCATGTGTTGTTTTCAATCTTTGGTTGTCCGAATAACAAATTGATACGCATTTACGGATGATGAATATTTCGCACAATTCGCAAACATTCGTTATGCGCACTATGAACGCATTATTTTTTGCATCAATACTTGTCTACGACTTGTAAAGTGAACCATTATCCAAAAAAAGAATATCACCTTCAAAGTTTTTTTTAACGATGACATTTATGAAATACAACAATTCTTCTCGTCCGCGTTTCCAATCGCCGATGTGGCTGATGTTTATTCTTGCAATCGTGGTTTTTATTGCAGAAATGCTGGTGATGTTGTTGCTCACGTTGTTTCGGGTAACGTCATCATTTGTTGAGGCGATTGTTGATGCGTCGCTCTTGTTGCTGTTGGTTTTTCCCGCATTGTATTTTTTCTTTATGCGCCCGATGTTGATGCATATTCGCAATCGAAAACTTGTCGAAGAAAAACTGCAAATCGAACGCGACAATTTGGATGAACGCGTGAAAGAACGCGCGAAAGAATTAGTCGAAACCAATCGCTCGCTAGAAAAAGAAGTTGCGCTTCGCAGAAATGCAGAAGAACATTTGCGAAAATTTTCCTTGGTTGCCGAACAAAGTCCCAGTTCCGTTATCATTACCGATGCAAACGGAAATATCGAATTTGTCAATCCGCGTTTTGAGGAATTGACAGGATATTCGTTTGTGGAAGTGCAAGGAAAAAACCCGCGCGTGTTGCAATCAGGAAATACTTCGATGGAAACATATAAGAAAATGTGGGAGACAATTTCTTCCAACAAATCGTGGAAAGGTGAAATTCAGGACAAAAAGAAAAACGGAGAAACGTATTGGGCATCGGCATCCATTTCGCCCATTACCAACAGCGAAGGAAAAATAACGCATTATCTTGGAGTGCAAGTGGATATTTCCAAAAGAAAAGAAGCGGAATTGGAACGGGAAAAATTAATTGCCGATCTTCAAACTGCTCTCGATAATGTGAAAACGCTGACGGGATTGCTTCCTATTTGTGCGTGGTGCAAAAAAATCCGCGATGAAAAAGGATACTGGACGCAAGTGGAAGAATACGTGATGCATCATACGGAAGCAACGTTCAGTCACAGCATTTGCAAAGAGTGCGCCGAACAACATTTCAAAGACGCAAGAAAAAAATAGCCGACGTGAATAGAAACCACGGAAAAAGTCAGATTGAACTTCGCTGTGCATACTGAAATTCAGCGTGATAAATAAAACAAGGAAACATATTCTGTAAAAATAATTTATGACAAAGAAATGAATGTACAAATTGATGCATTTCGCGAATATTTTTCTTCCCAAATTTTGGAAAATATTCCGGATGCTATAATCATTGTTAACGAACAGGGTACCATCGAAAAAATCAATTCGCATACAGCGAAAATGTTCGGTTATGCGGCATCGGAAATTGTCGGAAAGCCGCCGGAAACATTGATTCCGGAACGATTTCAAAAAATCCACGTACAACACCGAAAACATTATTATCAACATCCCCATACGCGTTCTATGGGAGAAGGACTGGAATTATTAGGAAGAAGAAAAAACGGCGATGAATTCTCTGTGGATATCAGTTTGAGTTCCTTCAATGTACAACATCAAACGTTTATTATCGCAGTAATTCGCGACGTTTCAGAAAAAAAACGAATAGAATTACAATTGCGCAAAGCAGAAGAACAATACAGAAACGTTGTGCAAAACATTGACGAAATCATTTATTCCGTCAAGCAATCGGAAACGATGAAAACGGGCGAAGTTCGGTTTGTCAGCAATCACGTGGAAAACATTCTCGGATTTCATCCGCAGGAATTTCAAGACAATCCGAATCTTTGGTTCAGTATCATTCATCCTCACGACATTTCCGTTTTGGAACAATCTACGAAACAATTGGCGGAAACCAAACGTCCGCATACACGCATTTATCGCATTCGTCATAAACACACGGGAGAATATCGCTGGATGGAAGACCGACCTGTTCCGCAACTTGACGCCGCCGGAAAGATGATTGGAATTTTTGGAACCGCGCGCGACATCACCGAGAAAAAACTGATAAACGAACAAATGGAACTTTTGTACGCGGCAATGAATCAAACGGAGGATTGCGTTTCCATTACGGATACCAATGGCGTTATCACGTATATCAATCCTGCATTCACGCTGGAAACCGGCTACACGAAAGACGATGCTATCGGACAAACGCCGCGCATCTTAAAATCGGGAGCGCACGATAAAAAATTTTATGAAACGCTTTGGAAAACGATTCTTTCGGGGAACGTGTTTAACGCAACGTTTATTAACAAGCACAAAAACGGAACGTTCTTCTACGAACAAAAAACCATTACGCCGATAAAAGACGAGAAAGGAAACATTACGCATTTTGTTTCAACAGCAAAAAATATTACGGAACAGAAAAAACTCGAAGAAAAACTTCGCGAACAAGTGAGGCTGCTGAATGTTGCGCAGGATGCTATTTTTGTTATTGATTTGGAAAATTCCATTTTGTACTGGAATGAAGGCGCCGAACGATTATACGAATGGAAATCGGAGGAAGTTCTTGGAAAAAAATCCGACGATATTTTGTACAAAAAATTTTCGGAAAAGCGAACGGAAGCAATACACGGTGTGCTGCGCGAAGGAATATGGAATTGCGAATTGCATCAACAAACACGCAGCGGAAAAACAATATTTGTCGAAAGTCATCTCACGCTTGTGCGCGATGAAGACGGCAATGCGAAATCCATTCTCGTTGTAAATAATGACATCACGGAAAAAAAGAAACTCGAAGAGCAGTTGATTCGCGCGCAAAAAATGGAAAGCATCGGAACGCTTGCCGGCGGAATTGCGCACGATTTCAACAATATTCTTACGATTATTATGGGACACGCGCAGATTTTGGAACGAAAAAAATTTGAAGACGCGGCGCTGAAGAAAAGTATTGAGAATATTCTCCTTGCATCGAACCGCGCAACAGGACTGGTAAAACAATTGCTCACGTTTGCGCGAAAATCGGAATCGGAATTTGTTCCTGTTGTTGTCAATTCCGTCGTGGAGGAAACTGCAAAAATGATTGGTGAAACTTTCCCGAAAACAATTGCTCTTTCTCTTCATTTGGATAACCAACTTCCGCCAATTATTGCAGACGCGAATCAATTGTATCAATCCGTGCTCAACTTGTGTGTGAACGCGCGCGATGCAATGCCGCAGGGCGGAACGCTGGCAATCAAAACAGAATTTATTACCGGTGAACGCGCACGCACGCGTTTTATCGAAGCGATAGATTCAAACTATATTTGTATCATCGTCAATGATACGGGAACAGGAATGAGTGAAGAAACAAAAAGAAAAATTTTTGAACCGTTTTTCACGACGAAAGATGTTGGAAAAGGAACAGGATTAGGTTTATCCACCGTCTATGGAATTGTCAAAAATCATAACGGATTTATTGACGTCGAAAGCGAACTCGGAAAAGGAACAACGTTTTCTTTATGTTTTCCTATGCAACCGCATCTCCGCGAAAAAACGAAGGAAGAAAAAATTCCTGCCGATGATGCGTTCGAGGGAAATGAAACAATTCTTGTTGTCGAAGATGAAGCACTGTTACGGGAACTCGTTACAACAATTCTTGAAACAGCGGGATACACGATTCTTCAAGCAAAAGACGGAAGCGAAGCAATCGAACAATATGCACTTCATTCTCAAGAAATTTCGCTGGTCCTCTGCGATATTGGATTACCGAAAATCGGCGGCGCAGATGTTTTGACGTATTTGAAACAAAAATTTCCCGAAGTGAACGTCGTATTCGCCAGCGGATACATCGAGCCGAATCTCAAATCGGAATTGCTAAAAAAAGGAGCGAAAGCGTTCATTCAAAAACCCTATCGTCAAAATGAAATGCTGCAAACCATTCGCGATATTTTGGATTTAAAAAAATAGCGCGCGCGGAAACCTCTGAAAACGTTGCAAGACATCGTTGAAGAATTCCGAAACGCGCGCTTGCAATAAAAAACATACGTTCATTGTTCGAAAATAAAAAAGGCGAAACCGAAAGGAATCGCCCATAGAATTGTTGCGCTACTTTATCAGCAACAGTTTCTTCGTTTCAGTGTAACGCAACTTGCCTTGTTGTATTACATTGAACCGATAGAAATACACGCCGCTGGTAAGATTGTTCGCATCAAATTCAATTTCGTGTTCACCATCTTCAAGCGCTTCATTATTTAAGGGCAGTTCTAAAAATTAAATTTTTTCATCGGTATGATGTTTTTGTCGTCAGAAACAATATTATCAGTGCTGACAACGAAAATTTGCAACCGAAAAATTATTTCTGATAAATTGTTGTATGAA
>Ga0233424_10000657_pt1 | contig 40328 bp, 33 predicted proteins | sample Watercolumn_Towu_FD_181011 | JGI IMG/M metagenome (GOLD analysis project Ga0233424, IMG submission 181011) | Freshwater microbial communities from Lake Towuti, South Sulawesi, Indonesia - Watercolumn_Towuti2014_125_MG | ecosystem: Environmental > Aquatic > Freshwater > Lake | place: Indonesia...
ATTGACGTGGTGCTGGACATCCGGCGGAACTTCTCTGGCGACTGGACCCTCGCCACGGCGCAAGCCAACGAGAAGGTGGACGCGACGAAGGTGAAGTTCGTGATTCCGATGAAGCCGCGCGAGAAGACGACATTCACCTACGAACTGACCACGCGCCACGGCACCAACGCGACGAAGTAATCCGGGTGGCACCCGCCTCCGGCGACGAGTCAGGCCACCTGCTTCCGCGGGTCCACGGCGGCGATAATGGCGCTGACGGACTTCTGGTTGAAACCCTTGAAGCCGCCCTTGCGCTGCAGGTTCTCGAGGTGGCTGCCGATGGCGCCCTTCGCCGTGAATTCGTAGAACTGCGCCTGCGTGATGGAGCCCGCGTCGAGCAACGCCTGCGCGCGCTCGCGCCGCACCGGCCAGCGCTCGCCCTCGGTGAACGCCTGCTTCAGAAAATCGAAATCGCTGAACGGCTTCATCGTGTTCACGCCTTCCTTCGCGAGTTGGTCGCGCAGCAGCTCGAAGTCGAACCGCGCCTCGAGGTGGTGCATACCCGCTTCGAGCAGGCTGTCGCCGTGCAACCCCGTCCACAAGCCGACCGTGCCGAGATGCTTCGTCTCCGGCAGCGGCACGCGGGAGAAATCTATCTCCCGCTCCTCGGGCAGCAGGTCCACGTCGCAGAATGCCACAATGGGCTCAACGGGATGCTCCATGATTTGCGCGCCCCAGCCTGCGTCGTGTCCGGCGTGGTAGCGCTCGCGCCGCTCGAAGCCGAGCAGCTCCATGATGTGCATCACCGACAGGAAATGCCGGCGCGAACAGCGCGGCGTGTGGTGGTCGTGGTTCGCCCAGCCGAGTCCGAGCGCGTCCTGGCGGCGTTTCTGGATTTGACCGGCACAATTGCGCCGCAGCCAGTAAGCGCGCTCCGCTTCCCAGAAGAAGTGCGCCGCCAGGTCGCGGCCGACCATCCGCACGATGCGCTCAACGAGCCGGATGGTCCGGTGGAATCCCATCACGTCGTCATCGAATTGCCGCCGGCGGGTGTGGAAAAGTTCGCGCGCCGTCAACGTGAGTTCCAGTTCGCGCGCCCCGCAGTCCTGCCGCTCGTAGCCGCGATAGCCGCGTCGCTCGACCGCTTCGAGCGCGCAGCCGCCTTCGATGCTGACCTCGACCGTCCGGTATCGCGACCACGGCGCGCCGACCGCCTCGGCGTGCAGTCCGTGCGCGATGATGAAATCCACCACGGACTCGACGCGCAACGCGAGCTTGCACGGCGGCCCGCTGCCTGTGTCGCCGGGGAAGATGCGAACCGCCGGCAGCATCGCGCGCGGGTGGCGATACGACCACAATTTCGGCTGCGACTTGCAGCGCGGCTCCTCCACGTAGCCCGCGCGGAGCACCGCCTCCTCGTGTCTGGCCGGCACGACAAGATGATCCACCCAATCGAGCAGCAGAGTGCCGGTCTCGCGGCTCATCCGGCGCGCCAGTTTCGCTGCGAAGGAGTTGCACGCGCAAAACTCCTCGAGGAATTGCAACACGAGCTGCTCGGCCTTGTGGCAGAGCGGCCAATCAAACCCGCGCTCGCGATTCGTTGGTGGAGGCGTGCTCATGGATGTCAGAGTTTCGCCTCACGCACGGCCGAACTCAATGCCTTGCGCAAGCGGGAGCTGGTCTGAGAAGTTGATGGTGCTCGTCTGCCGTCGCATATACGCCTTCCACGCGTCGCTGCCGCTCTCGCGTCCGCCGCCGGTGGCCTTCTCGCCGCCGAACGCGCCGCCGATTTCCGCGCCACTCGTCCCGCAGTTCACGTTCGCCAGCCCGCAGTCACTTCCGCACGCGCTCATAAACCGCTCCGCCTCACGCTGGTCGCGCGTGAACACCGCCGAGCTCAAGCCCTGCGGCACGGCGTTGTTCATCGCGATGGCGTCGTCGAAGTTCTCGTAGCGCATCAAGTAGAGCAACGGACCAAAGGTCTCCTCCTGGACGACGCGCAGCGAGTTGTCCGCTACAGCGAGGCACGGCGTCACGTAACAGGCGCCTGGAAAATCGCGCCCGCGCAACCGCTCGCCGCCGGAAAGCACTTCGCCGCCCTGCCGCTTGAGCTTCGCGATGGCGGCGAGCAAGGTCTCGACCGCGCCGGCATCCACGAGCGGGCCCATCACTGTGCGGCGGTCGAGCGGGTTGCCGATGCGCATCGACCGATAGGCGGCGAGCAGCCGGTCGCGCACCTCGGCGAAACGCGACGCGTGAACGATGACACGGCGCGTGCTCGTGCAGCGCTGGCCCGCCGTGCCGATGGCGCCGAAGAAAATCGCGCGCACAGCGAGGTCAAGAACCGCGCTGGGCGCGATGATGACGGCGTTGTTGCCGCCGAGTTCGAGCAGCGTGCGGCCAAGGCGCGCGCCGACCTTCGCCACGACTTGCCTGCCCATCCCGCACGAACCCGTCGCGGACACGAGCGGCACGCGCGGGTCCTCGACGAGAGCAGCGCCCGCAGTGTCCGGCGCGCCGACGGCCAGCGAGAAGAGGGCCGGGTCCGCGCCCGTTTCGCGGCACGCTCGCTCGGCGATGCGTGTGATGGCGATGGCGGTGACCGGTGTCATCGGCGAGGGCTTCCACACAACGGCATCGCCGCAGACGGACGCGAGCGCGGCGTTCCACGACCACACGGCGGCGGGAAAGTTGAACGCGGTGATGACGCCGACGACGCCGAGCGGGTGCCACTGCTCCGTGAGCCGGTGACCGCGGCGCTCGCTGGGCATCGTGAGCCCGTGAAGCTGGCGCGAGAGGCCGGTGGCGAAGTCGCACACGTCAATCATCTCCTGCACCTCGCCCTCGCCCTCGGCGATGAGCTTGCCGGTTTCGAGCGTGATGAGGCGGCCGAGCGCGGGTTTGAGTTTCCGGAAGGCGTCACCGAGCCGCCGCACCGTTTCGCCGCGCACGGGCGCGGGCGTGTCGCGCCATTTCAGGAAAGCCTCGTGTGCGCGCGCGATGGCCGCAGTGGTGTCGGCGCGCGTGGCCTGACGGACTCGCGCGAGCACACTGCCGTCAATGGGCGAGCGCTTGGTGAGCGTTGCGCCCGAGCCGCGCCACTCGCCGTCGAAGACGCCAGGATTGAGCGGACGCAGTCCGAGCGGGCCCGGGAGGGAGTGCACGGGACGCTTGTAACATCCGCGAGCGAAGGGCGGAAGCCCTTCGCGTCGGTTCACGGCGCGCGGTGGCGGACCTCGACGCGCATGTGGCTGAGCTTGGTGAACACCTTGCCGCGGCGGCGGACGGGCCACCATTCGTAGAGGTAGGTTTCGAGCGGCTTCCACATGGCGACCCAGCCGGCGATGGTGAGGCTTTCCTTGAGGATGTGCTGCGAGGTGCCCGCGGCGAACACGAGGCAAAGCTCGGCGAGCGTCAGGCACGTGGTGAGGAAGGGCAGCCCGACCAGCAGGCTGTGGCGGCCTTCCTTCATGAGCCGGCTGAGTTCGAGGCGGTTCATGCGCGCGCGGTAGCTGAAGTAGTTGTGCACGGCGCGCTCGACCATCGCCTTGACGTCAATGCCGTCGGGCATCTGTTGCAGGTGCAGCACCAGCGCGACGGGCTCGTCAATCGGATGCGCCTGCGCCCAGCTCACGATGAATTCCTCGGCGTCGTGGTCGAGGTTCTTGTCGTGAAAGGGCGACGGGTCCATCGAGTTGAAGAGCTGGCTCACGTCGCGGAGGTTGACCTCGATGCGGTGCTCGTGGTTCGGGCGCGGCGTGGCGCGGCGCGGCGCGGGTTCGATGGCGACGGGTGTCGCGGAGCGCTCCTCAAAGGTGCTGGCGGCGTGCGCGCTCATGGCGGCGGATGGAGAGCGCAGGCCGGACCGGCTGTTCCGCGGTCCGGCCTGCCGTTGGCTGCTGCATTACGTGACCTTCACCTCGATGGAGGCGGGCTTGGCCATCTCCGACTTGGGCAGGCGGACCAACAGGATGCCATCCTTGAATTCCGCCGTGACCTTCGCGCCGTCGGTGGTCTCCGGAAGGGCGAAGCTCCGCAGGAAGCTGCCATACGACCGCTCGATGCGGTGGAACTTCCTGTCCTTCTCCTCCTTCTCCAGCCGGCGCTCGCCGGTGAGCGTGAGCACGCCGTTCTCGACGGTGACCTTCGCGTCGTCCTTCTTCACCTCGGGCAACTCGGCCTTGATGAGGAATTCCTTCGCATCCTCGGTGATGTCCACGACCGGCGCCCATTCGGCGACCGTCATCAACTCGCGGCCACGGTCGGGCCGCGCCGACCAGCCGAGCCAGTTGCCCAGCCGGCTGTGCATCTCGTCCATTTCCTTGAACGGATCCCAGCGCATCAACGCATTCATGACGCTGCTCCTTCCCGGCGGAAGTTCGATGCGAACCGGGGCGCGGCCTCCGCCGCTTCGCCGGCGCCCCGGCGGGGACCCTTCCTGCAACCGGCTCTGCTCCGTCTGCCCGGTCCCGAATAACCCGTCGCGCGCGCGGCGCGGTCGCGCTTCGCGGAAGTTGGCGGGCGCGGCGGGAACTACTTCGCGCCGGCCGCGTAGTGGCGGTTGATGAGGTCGTTCTGCAGCCAGAGAAGTTTGCTGAAGGCGCGCAGCGCGGAGGCCTTCAAGTCGGCGGGAATGTCCATCGCGAGGATGCTCGCGTTGACGGCGTCGGCGACGAAGCCCATGAGCGCGTTCATCTGCACGAGCGGGACGTGGATTTGCGGGTTGCCCGCCTTGTCGGTGTGCATGCGGCCGACCATGTCGAGAAACGCGACCATGCGGTCGTCATACGGCGCGGTCACAATCCGCTCGAGGTAGCGCGCCAGGTGCTGTTTGCGGAAGGCGATTTGCGGATGGTCCATTGTGAGCTGGTCGAGCGTGACGGGAATCTCGCCCGAGTCACCGGCCTGCCGCGGCAGGAAGTGCCGCCACGTGGCGTCGTATTGGATGAGCTTGGCATACACGGCGTCCACCAGCATCGGCACGCGCGGCGCGACCAGTGGCGCGGAGGCGTGAATGACCTTGATGTCGTCGGCGCCGAAGCCCATGAAATCGGCCAGGTAGTTGAAGCGGTAAGCGAGGTCGGATTCGAGGCGAGGTTCGTCAATCTTCCTCATGTCGTTGGTGGGTTGTTTGCCGTGCGGAATGTCCGCCGTGGTTGCGGGGCATTGGATGCGACGGGGCGCTCGACGTCGCGGCGCGGATTGGCGGAAGCTGGCCCAAAGTTGCCGTGCGACGCGGAACTGGCGGGCTCCTCGAACCGAGTCGCTCAACAGGCCGCGCCGTGTTCCACGGCGTCCAAGCCGGGCAGTTGCGTGTAGGCGGCGACGCGGCGCACGAAGACCTCGGGCTTCGCCTCGAAGACCTCCGTGCACAACGGACAGCACAACGCCACGGTGCAGCCGCCGTGGCTGATGCGGGCGAACCAGCGTCCGCCCACGATGGCGTTGTCGCACACGGCGCACATCTCAAAACCCGTGTCAGGATTGGTGGCATCGTAGTTCGCGCGTCCTTTCATCATGGCGACCCGGCCGCAGTCCGCGCGGCGTCGCGCCGTGTCCCGCGGACGCCTTCGATTTGATCTGCCGGCTCATGGTCTTCCGTTCCAATGAACCCTTCGCCGACGCGGCGCGCGCGTTCCTTTCCGTCCTTGGCGAAGCGTGACCGTTTCTTGGCGCGGCGCGCGACGGGGTTCGGCTTGGCAGTGCGCGGGTGATTTGTTTAGCTCACGCGCGCGATGACACTCCGGCGCTGGCTCCTGCTCCTGGCTGCGTCGGCGGGGCTGGCTGCGACACCGGCGCGCGCGCAGCAGCCCGCTTCGCCGTGGTTCATCGAGGCGCCGGGCAAGGAAGGCAACCTCACGTTCGAGCTGGCCACGCGCACGGTCATCGCCACCAATGGAATCGTTGTCCGCTACCGTGAATCGCCGACGAACTCCGCCGAGCTCACCGCGCTGCGCGCGCGGTTGAATCAGGAATCCGGCCACATCGCGGCCGAGGGCTCGGTGACGCTCAAGCGCGACGGCCAGCTCTGGCGCAGCGAACGCATCGAATACAACTTCATCACGCGCGACTTCCGCGCGGAGCAATTCCGCACGGGCCACCCGCCGCTCTTCACCGGCGGGCTCACGCTTGCGGCCGACGGCACCAACCGGGTGTTCGCCGCGACCGACGCGACGTTCACGACCGATGACCTCGCGGTGCCGGGCGTCCGCATCAAGTGCCGCACGCTGACGGTCGTGCCCGGCGAACGCATCGAGGCGACGGAGGCCACCGTGTATCTCGGCCGCGTGCCCATCTTCTACCTGCCGAAATTTGCGCGGTCGCTCGAGCGGCATCCGAACAACCTCGTGCTCACGCCCGGCTATCGCAGCCTCTACGGGCCGTTCCTGCTCGGCACTTACAACTGGACGTTGAGCGACGAATTGAACGGCAGGCTGCATCTGGACTGGCGGCAGCGCCGCGGGTTCGGGTTCGGGCCGGACGTGAATTACAACCTCGGCCCGTGGGGTGCAGGCGAGTTCAAGTTCTACTACGCGCACGACGACGAGCCGGGCTTGAGCCTAGCGGGCAAGCCCGTGGCGACAGACCGCCATCGCATCAGCATCTCGCACGCTGCCGACGTGCGCACGAACTTGACCGTGCGGCTCACGCTGCGCGAACAGCGCGACGACACGTTCATCCGCGACTTCTTTGAGTCGGAATACCAGAAGAACATCCAGCCCAGCTCGTTCGCGGAGGTGAACCAGTTGTGGCCGAACTTTTCGCTCAACGTGCTCGCGCAGCCGCGCATCAACGACTTTTACGAGTCCGTCGAGCGCCTGCCCGACGTGAAGCTCTCGGCCATCCGGCAGCAGGTGGGCGTCACGCCGGTGTTTTACGAGAGCGAGAGCTCGGCCGGCTACTTCCGGCACAAGTTCGTCAACGGCACGAGCAACGACGTGGCGGCGTTGCGCGCGGACACGTATCACCAGCTCACGCTGCCGCAAACGTGGTTTGGGTTCCTGAACGTGACGCCGCGCGTGGGAGGGCGGTTCACACACTACGGCGAGAGGGAAGGCGCGGGCGTGCCGACAGTCGAGGCGGACCGCGCGGTGTTCAACACGGGCGCGGAGTTCTCGTTCAAGGCGTCGCGGCTGTGGGAAGGCGTCCGCAGTCCGGCGCTCGACCTCGATGGCGTCCGGCACATCGTCGAGCCGTCCATCAATTACGCGTTTGTGCCGCGGCCGGACCGCACGCCGCTCGATTTGCCGCAGTTCGACACGGAACTGCCGGGCTTGCGGCTGCTGCCCATCGAGTTTCCGGACTACAACTCGATTGACTCGGTGGACAGCCAGAACGTGCTGCGGCTCGGCCTGCGCAACCGCGTGCAAACGCGGCGCGCCGGCCAACTCGACCACGTCGTCAATTGGGCGCTCTACACCGACTGGCGCCTCAAGCCGCGCGCCGGGCAGACGACGTTCGCGGATGTGTTCTCCGACCTCGACATCAAGCCGCGCTCCTGGCTCACCCTCAGCTCGGAGTCGCGCTACGACATCGCCACGGGACACTTCCGGCTCGCGGATCACAATCTCGCGGTCGAACCGAACACGGTGTGGAGCTTCGCGCTCGGCCACCGCTACCTGCGCAGCGACCCGGCGCTCGGCACGAACGGGCTCGGCAACAACCTCATCCGCTCCAGCATCCACTATCGGTTGAGCGAGAACTGGGGCTTGCGGGCGACGCAGCATTTCGAGGCGCGCAACGGCCGCATGCAGGATCAGGGCTACTCGCTCTATCACGATTTCCGCAGTTGGACCGGCGCGCTGACGGTGCGGCTTCGCGACAACGTCGGCGCGGGCCGCAGCGACTTTACCATCGGATTCGTTTTCTCGTTCAAGGCGTTTCCGCGCTTCGGACTCGGTCAGGACCGCGACGCGCCTTCGCTGCTGTTCGGGAACTGACGCCGCCGCAATTCGGTTTGCCTCGGATCGCCGCGCCACTACGCTGCCCGCATGACACGGCATTGTTGGAAGTGCGGTTGGGAATGGACGCTCGCAACCAATCCCGGCCGCAGCGAGGCGTGTCATCAGTGCGGGTCGGACCTGCGCGTATGCCTCAACTGCCTGCATTACGACCCGCGCGCCGCCCAGCAATGCCGCGAGCGCCGGGCGGAACCGGTGTTCGAAAAGCACGTGGGCACCTTCTGCGAGTGGTTTGATTTCAAGCGCCGCGTGTTCGCCGCGCCGGACGGAAACCCCCGCGAGGACAAGGCGCGCGACGCGCTCAAGAAGCTGCTGGGAGATTGACCAATCGTCCAATCCGAGCGCAGTCCCGGTGGCGCACGATTGCCGACTAATCCCGGCGACAAGCTTGGATAATAACCCAAACTGCTTTGAACAAAGCTGTTGACGCTCCGTCAAACGTCCGTTAATACAGCACCGAAGCTAACACACGAATTTCGGGCAAGTAAGTCGGTAATCGTTCTTTGACTGCCCAACAAGTTTCGGTTCCGGTGAGCACAGCCGGTTCCAGAAGTCCCCGTTAGCCCACTGTGTGCTGATTCCGAAAACTCCCCGGGTCAGAGCGACCACCCTCTGGTTGCCTGACCCGGTTTTTTTGCGCCGCATTTCTTCAACCCGAATTCCGAAGTGGCCGCAAGAGAACGCAACGCGGCAAAGCCGCAACCAAAAGAAACCAACCACGGATGGACACGGTGGACACGGATGGACACGGATAAAGACGAACGCAGAGGCGCGGAAGCCGCAGAGAGTCGCGGAGGAAGTTTGTCTTTGCGGTTCTCCGCGTTCTCCGCGTCTCCGCGTTTTTCGGGCATCCGTGTGAATCCGTGTCCATCCGTGGTTGGTTTCACTTCGGAAGTTTCAACAGCGATTTTGCCCTTGGCTGCGCGGCTTCCCACCGTCGCGACCAGTCCGCCCAACTTGCCGCCCACGCATCGCCGGTGAGGTTCGTGCGCGCGACAGGCAGCGTCGCTTCGATCGCCTTCACCTCGGACTGCACGAGCTTGCGGTCGCTCCACTTTAGCGCGGATTCGAGCAGGTTGAGGCGGTTCTCCGGAAAGTCCGGCGCGAGCTCGACCGCGCGCAGCAGGTTCGACCGCGCCTTGGACTTGCTGCCGATGCTCGCGGGCCAGCCGGGCGCGTCGCGATACAGCAAGCCGAGGCAGCGCTCCGGCCCCGCATGGTCGAGCTTCGGGTCGAGGTCGCGCGCGAGCTTGAAGTGGCGCTCCATCTCGTCCACGAGCGGGAGCGCGCCGAGCATTTTGGTGCGCGCAAGCTGGCCGAGGTTCATCGCGAGGTAATAGTGCGCGGCCGGCTGCTTCGGCTCGCGGGTCGCCGCCGCACGGCACACGGCAATCCCCTCGACGGCGAGTGTCGCGCGCTGCGTGTCGTTCGTGGCGAACTCCGCGCGGTCGAAGCACGCGCGACCGAGTTGCACTGCGGCTTCGACGTTGTTGGTGTCGCCCTGCTGGCGTGTCCGGGCCTGCTGGAGCCGCGATTCGTAAAACGCCCCGAAGTCCGCCTGCGCCCGAAGTGCGGACGGCAGGATGGCCCCGGCGCAGCAGAGCAGCGCGGCGAGCACGCCGGAATAATGTGTTGCCACGAAGGTCCTCATTCCTATAGTGCGCAGGTGCGATTGAATCGGTTGCGAACCTCGCTGGCAATCCTGGCCCTTGCGCTCGCCGCCGGGACAGGTTGTGGCGGCATCAATGCCTCGGGCAGCGTTTCGCCCGCGTCGTTTTTCCTGCCCGGGTTCTTCGGCAAAGCCCCGGTTTCGAAGCCTGCGCCGGGCTCCATGGCCAAACCCATCCCGGCCGTCCCGACCGATGCCGAGTAGTTTATGCGATTTCCCTTGGCGCTGACCGCGAAGATCGCGGGCCACATCGTCCGTCACAAGCTGCGGCGAACGCCTAAGTTCGCCATGGTCTTGCAGCTCGAACCGCTGCACACCTGCAACCTCACCTGCACCGGCTGCGGGCGCATCCGCGAGTATTCCACGTCGCTAAAGGACATGGTGCCGCTGGAGCAGTGCCTCGCCGCCGCGCAGGATTGCGACGCGCCGATGGTGTCCATCTGCGGCGGCGAGCCGCTGATTTATCCGAGGATCGAGGAGCTGGTCGCCGGTCTGCGCGCGCAGGGCCGCATCATTTACATCTGCACCAATGGCGTCTTCATGCGGAAGAAGATGCGCGACTACATGGCCGCGAACTTTTCGCCCGCGATGGAAGCGCAGCTTCAGCAGCTCGTCGCCGAGAAACTTGTGACCGACAAGGAAGCCGAGGCCATTCGCAACCCCGATGCCGCCGCGAAGGCCAAAGTCACCATCGCGCCGAGCAAGTGGCACTACTGGAACGTCCACGTGGATGGCTTGGAGTTCACGCACGACCTCATCGTCGAGCGCGAGGGCGTCTTCAAGGAATGCATCGCCGCCATCAAGATGGCCAAAATCCTCGGTTACCAGTGCGCGACCAACACGACCGTTTACAAGGAGACCGACGTGCAGGAGTTGGAGGACATGTTCAAGTTCCTCTCCTCGCTCGACGTGGACGGCCACACGATTTCTCCCGGCTACGATTACGACGCCGCCAAGAAGGACATGGTCAAGCGCCTCGGCAAAGACCCGAAGGAATTCTTCCTCACGCGCGACATGACGCGGAAGAAGTTCGCCAAGATCGAGGAATGGGGCCGGCTCTTCACCATCTTCGGCACGCCGGTTTATCAGGAATTCCTCGCCGGCAAACGCGAGCTGACCTGCACCGCGTGGGCCATCCCGACCTACAACGTGAAGGGCTGGAAAGCGCCGTGCTACTTGATGACCGACGGCCATTACCCGACCTACGGCGAGATGCTCGGCACGGTGAAGTGGGAAAATTACGGCGTCGTGGACGGCAAGGCGCGCGACCCGCGCTGCGAACACTGCATGGTCCACTGCGGCTACGACCCCAGCGGTGCCCTGAGCAGCAAACCGCGCGATTCGTGGCTGAACATGAAATACAACTTCGGCCCGCGCCCGGCGGCGTTCCCCGCCAGCGCGGAGTTGGAGAAGCGCGCCTACAACGGCGTGACCATCGGCAAAGGCCACCTCGCCGAAGCCAAGGCCGCCATCAACCCCGCCGCCAACGCCCGCGGCGCCTTCGTCCGCAAGGAGGAGCCGCATGAGCCGCACGTCGGCTCGCACTGCGGCACCGGCGACACTTCGGAGCGCGACGACCTGCTGGCAAAGATTGCTGACGCGAAGAAATCAGCGTGAACGGGAGTATGGCTGGAGCAACCGTGAACGAATTGAAGGCGTCGGCGATGGCCTATCACGACGCCGTCCGTTTTCCCGCCCTCTTTGACGAGCGAACGCCGGTGCGGCGGATTGCCGAACGGCTTGAGCCTTACCTTCGCTTGTTGGTGGAGCGGATTCATCCGGTGAAAGTCATCTTGTTTGGCAGCTATGCCTACGGCCAGCCGACTCAACACAGCGACGTGGACTTGTTGGTCATCCGACGCGGCATCACGGACGAAAGAGCGAGCAACCTCGAAATCCGACGCTTGTTCCACGAAGTGAAGGGCGACCGTCCGCCGTTCACCATCCTCTCCAAAACGCCGGAGCGAATCGCCAACCGGCTCGCTGCAAAAAGCCCGCTCTACGAGGAAATCCTCGGAAAAGGAATCGAACTCTATGCTGCGTAAGCATTCGGATGAGAACGACCCGTCCGATTGGTTCTATCTTGCCGCCGACCGGCTCAAGGTTGCAGACATCGTCTGGAAACAGGAAGGTCTGACGGCTTCCGGAATCGAACTCTTGCAGGAAGCCGTCGAGCGATACTTGAAAGGCTACCTGATTGCGAACGGCTGGAAGTTGCTCAAGACGCACGACGTGGACAAACTGCTCACCGAAGCCGAAAAGTTCGACCCGCGATTCGGAGGTTACCATTTGTTTGCCGAGGAATTGACCGAGGATTTCTTCGCGCAACACTATCCCGGCGAAGACTGGCAGACCATCGGGCAGAATTATCCCGAACTTCGCCGACAGGCAGGCGAGGTCGTTTTGCTGATAGAGCAATGCCTCCCGCAATTCTTCCCGCCGCCCGCCAACTGATTACTGAACACTGAACACTTTCCAACATGAGCGCACTCTTCCTCTCCCCTCCCTCCTTCGATGGCTTCGACGGCGGCGCTGGCGCGCGCTACCAGGCCACGCGCGAGGTCACCAGCTACTGGTATCCCACCTGGCTCGCGCAACCCGCCGCGCTCGTGCCCGGCAGCAAGCTCCTCGACTGCCCGCCGCACCACATTGACCTCCAGCAGTGCATCGCCATCGCGAAGGGCTTCGACCACGTCATCATCAACACCTCCACGCCGTCGCTGAAGAACGACTGCAAGGTCGCCGAGGCCATCAAGCAGCAGAAGCCCGGCACCAAGATTGGCTTCGTCGGCGCGCACGCCATGGTGCTGCCCACCGAGACGCTCAAGGCCTCGTGGGCCATTGATTGGGTGGGCCGCAAGGAGTTCGACTTTACCTGCAAGGAAGTCGCCGAGGGCCGCGACCTCGCGACCATCAAGGGCCTCTCCTACAAGGACAGCGAAGGGAAGATTAAGCACAACCCCGAGCGCGAGATGATTGCCGACATGGACTCGCTCCCGTGGGTCGCCGACGTCTACAAGCGCGACTTGGAGATTGAGAAGTATTTCATCGGCTACCTCCAGCATCCTTACGTCTCGATGTATACCGGCCGCGGCTGCCCGGCGCAGTGCACCTTCTGCCTCTGGCCGCAGACCATCGGCGGGCACAAGTATCGCGTCCGCAGCGCGCAAAACGTCGCCGACGAGATGGCCTACATGAAGAAGCTCTTCCCGCAGGTTCGGGAATTCTTCTTCGACGACGACACCTTCACCGCGAACCTCCCGCGCGCCCGAGAGATCGCGAAGAAGCTCGGCCCGCTCGGCGTGGATTGGAGCTGCAACAGCCGCGCGAACCTCGACTACGACACCATCAAGAGCTTCAAGGACAATGGCCTGCGCCTCTTCCTCGTCGGCTACGAGAGCGGCAACGACGAAACCCTCACGCGCATCAAGAAAGGCGTGACCACCGACGAGATGCGCCGCTTCACCAAGGACTGCCACAAGGCCGGCGTCGTCATCCACGGCACCTTCATCCTCGGCCTGCCGGTCGAGACCAAGGAGACCATCGAGCAGACCATCAACTTCGCGAAGGAGCTGGACGTCTTCAGCCTCCAGGTCTCGCTCGCCGCGCCGTATCCCGGCACCGAGCTTTACGAACAGGCCAAGCTCAACGGCTGGTTCGTGAAAAAGGACAAGACCGACCTCATCGAGGGCGACGGCCTCCAGCAGAGCACGCTCGAATACCCCGGCCTTTCGAAGGAGCAAATCTTCGAGGACGTCGAGCGCTTCTACCGCAGCTACTACCTCCGCCCGAAGCCGATTCTGCGCATCATCAAGACCATGCTGGAGGACAAGGACGTCTGCGTCCGCCGCCTGCGCGAAGGCTACGAGTTCTTCAAGAGCATGGCCCAGCGCCGCAGCGACCTCGCGGCGGCGAAGGCGGCGGCGTAGCGCAAGCCGGGTTCACATCCGCGACAGCGCACCGCTGGCGACCTGCCACCGGTGAAGGCGCGCTCCGAGTTCGCGCGGCCAATTCTCCGAGGTGCACGTCATGAACACCTGGCCGCGAGCATGGTCGGAGCGTTCGAGCAAAGGCAGCAATCCGTTGCGGCGCGTGGCGTCCAGTTCTCCCATCACGTCGTCAATCAGCAGCACGGGCGGCGTGCCGTGCGTTGCCGCGAGGAACCCGGCCTGCGCCATTTTCAATGCGATGGCCAGCGTGCGCTTCTGTCCCTCGCTGCCGAACTGCGCCGCGGGGCGGTCGTTGATGAGCAGGCGCAGGTCGTCGCGATGCGGCCCCACGAGCGTCATCCGCATCGCGCGCTCGCGCTCGCGCGACTTCGCGAGGTCGGCCGTGAATTCGCCTTTCACGCCCGGCGCGTAGTCGAGGCGCAGTTCCTCCTGCGCGCCGGCCGCGACAAGCCGGAACGCCTCTTGAGCCAGCGGCGCGACGCGCGGGATGAGTTCGCGCCGGTGCCGCAACAATTCCGCTCCTGCGGCGACGAGTTCCTTCGAAAACCCCTCCAGCGTGGCGTCATCGGGTGCGCGTTGCTTGAGCAGCGAGTTGCGCGCGCGCAACGCCGCCGAGTAGCGCTGCAACAGCGGCAGGTAGGGCGCGTGCGTCTGCGCGAGGAGCAGGTCCATGAACCGCCGCCGCACGCGGGCGGTGCCCTTCACGAGCAGCAGGTCCTCCGTGCAGAACACGACGGCGCGCAGCGTGCCGAGGAAGTCCGGCAGCCGCTTCACCGGGCGCGCATCGAGCGAGAGCTTCCGCTCGGCGGGCGACCAATACATCCTGATGTCGTGGTCCGCCTGCGCGACGACGCGCGCGCCGATGAACCAGCCCTTCTGCCCGTGCCGGATCATCTGCGCGCCGCCGACACCGCGGAACGACCGCAGCGTGGCGAGCAGGTAAACCGCCTCGAGGATGTTCGTCTTTCCCTGCGCGTTGCCGCCGAGCAGGACGTGGAAGCCGGGCGCGAAGTCCGCGTCCAGCCGCGCGTAGTTGCGGAAGTCCCGCAGCCGAAGGTGCGCCAGGTGCACGCGCCGCAGCGTAGCCGCGCGCGGGTGGCAATTGGAGGCAAAGTTCGCGCGGCCTCAGCGCACGGTCGCCGCCACAGTGTCCAAGTCCGAAAGCGCCGCGCGGTTACCGGCGCGCGCGGTCAGATCGCACATCAGGTCAATTGCCTTGAAGTCCGGGTCCATCACGGAGAGGCACGAGGGATGGCCGAGGAAGTCGAACACGGCGCGCTCGGTGATGCACCACTCGATCACAAGCCGCAGCGCCTTCAGAAACCACTCGAGCTTCCACCGTCCGTTGCGGAACGCGCCGACGTCGCTGATGGGGCTCATCGGGACTTCCACGAGCCCACCGGGATAACGAAACGGCTGCGCCGCGGCCTGCGCCTTCACGATGCTGTCGAGCACGGCCGCGTCCGGCTCCTCGCCCGGTTTCGAGTTCGCGTGCGCGGGATACTTGCCGCTGCACCACGTGAAGCCCAGTTCGCGCAGCATCGCCTGCACGTGCGGGACATCCTCGAGTCCGTTCGCGAAACCGCCCGGTGTGCGGAAGCCCGCGGGCGCGATGGCGAGGCGCGACTTCATCGCCGCGGTGCAGAGCTCGATGTTCTCGCGGATGGCCTGCTGCGGCGATTTGCCCTCGATCAGCCACGGCGCGCGCTGGAAGCGGAACTGCACATCGGCAGGCTTCGTCGCCTTCACATAAACGTGGTCGTAAGTGTGGTTGCCCACGCGGTGGCCGGCGGCGAGCAACTCCTTCAGCCAGTCCATGTTGTCCTGTTCGAGCGTGCGGCCGACGAGGAAGAAATGGATGACGCCGCCGCGCGCCTTCACGCGGCGGGCGGCTTCGACGGCATAGCGCTTCGTCGCGTCGTCGAGGTTGCCCTTCTCGTAATCCCAGTGCGTGTCCTCCCAGCGCGGGAAGTTGCGCGCCATTTCCAGGTCGAGCGTGATGGCGATGCGGGCGCGGCGCGGTTGCGGGGTTGGCGCGCCGACGCCTGACGCGCAGCCGAGGTTCGCGGAGGCAAGCGCGGTCGTCGCGAGGAATTCCCGTCTGGATTGGACTCGCGCGCTCATCGGGCGTCGCGGCTGGAAACCAGCTTCACCCAGCTCACCTGCGTCACGAGGTTGTTGAGCGCCGCGTAGCTGATGTGCGCGTTGGTCGCGTGCCGCGGCGTCTTGTTCGATGGAAAGGTCGCCAGCGTCGCGTCGCCCACGAGGAATACGTTGAAGTCCTTGCGCAAGTTCTCGAATCCCGCGGTCGTGCGCGCGAAGCACATGTCCGTTGCGTAACCGACGAGCAGCACGTGCCGCACACCGTGCCCGGCGAGGAACTTCCGCAGCGGTTCGTAGCCCGAGGCGTCGTAGATGGCCACGTCGCCGGGATGCGGGTCCGCGTCGCGCGTGACCGGGATGGGCAAATCCCAAAAGCCCGCGCCGTTGTAGCGCGCGCCCGCGTCGAGACCGGGGAACTGCTTGAAGTAATCCACCACCGGCTTGTCGGCGGAAAGTGTGAGCGTGGCCGGCAGCGGCTCCCCGCGGTAGTTGAAGCTGCTGAGCTTCGCGTCGAGTTCCTTCGCGCCCTCGGCACGTTCGGCGGCGGTGGGCGTGCGGGTGAACGAGCGGTAGAGCTTGCGGCGGATCGGGTCTTCGCCGCCGGGCAGCGAGTGCATCACGAACTTCGCGCGCGCGCGCAGCGCCTTGAGGAACGGCACGATCACGTCGCGTGTGTGCCGGGCGGCGAGCTTGTTTTTCTCGACCGTGCAGAAGTCCGCCACGCCCGCGGGCTCCGGCGTGCGCCAGCCCTGCCCGTCGTCAATCCCCCACGGGTGAACGAAGATGACCGCCGTGGCGTCGGCGCGGAGGTGATTGGGCATTTCGATGATACCACGGGCGTTGTAGCTGAAGCGCCACGCGCGCACATGCAGATCAGCGCGTTCGTCCTGCACAAGCGCGGGAGCCTCGAAGCGCGTGAGTTCCTCGACGGGCGCGACGAACTCGGGATGGTCAGCGAGCAGCGGCTTGGGATTGGCGAGCCGCGTGAGCGTGTTGGAGAAAGTTCGCTCAGGCTCGGCGGCGTGGACCGCGCAGCACGCGAACACGAGGGAAAGCGGAAGCAGTCGGGGAGGCATGGCCCCTTATCGCGCCGGGCGCCTGCGGTGTCAAACGCGCGGAAAGGAGCCGGAGCCGCGCGTGAGTTCTGGCAACCGCAACGGGCTGGACGTCCGCTTCACCCGGAGCGGTTTGTTGGGAGCCTGCGCTAAAACAGTTTGTTGACAGCAATGCCGAGCACGCTGAGCGGTCCCTGGTCCTCGAGGCCCTCGGTGGCCTTGTCGAGTTTCTGCAGGGTCATGCGCGCGTTCTTGAACAGGCTGTCGTCGTTCACGAACTTGCCCGCCGTGCCGTAGCCCTTGTTTACCTTCTCGAGGATCTCGCGGAGGTTTGTGAGCGATGCAGAGCCGTCCTTGTAGAGGCCATCCTCCCTGAGCAGCAGACCCACGTTGCCCTTGCCCGCGCGAACGTCGGCGATGATGGCGCGCCCGTCGTCGAGGGCGGTGCGCGCGTTGGTGAGCGCGGTGCGGGCGTCCGCAACGGCGAGCTTGGCCTCGTCAAAGAGCGAGTTGACGTTGGTCGCGGCGACGTTGGCGTTGGCCATCAGCTTCTTCGCGTCGTCCATCATGCCCTTCACGTCGGAGAGGGACTTCTGCACCTCGGCGCCGGTGTCGTTGAGGGTCTTGACCGTGTCGAGCGCGGCCTTGTGAAGCGCGTCGTCCTTGATGAGCTTGCCGACCGTGCCCTTGCCCTCGGAGATGTCCTGCGAGATGATCTGCATATTGGCGATGGTCGCGGTGAGCTTGGTCTGGTTGGCCTTCATGAAGTCAACGAAGGGACCGAGGATGTTTTGGATGGATTCGCCGGCGAAGCTGTCGGTGGCGCGCTTGATGCCGCTGGCGACGTCGTCGAGCTTGGCCATGAGCACGCCGAGGTCGGCTTGCTCGACGGTCTGGATGTAGGCGTCCTTCTCGAAGGTCGTCGTGGCGGCGCCGATGGTGACGGCAACGAAGTTCTGCCCGAGCAAACCGGCGAACTTGACCGTGGCCTTCGAGTCGGTGGGCACCGGCACGTCGCGGTTGACCTTCATGGTGACCTTGACCTTGGTGACCTGCCGTTCGCCCTCGCGCGCGGACTCGAAGGCAATCTTCTCGACCTTGCCGATTTGGACGCCGGCCATCTTCACCGGATCGCCGGGCTTGAGTTCCTGCACCTGCTCGAAGAGGGCGTGCAGGCGCTTGCCGGGACGGAACAGGTCGGTGCCGCCGGCCATCTCGATCACGATGATGGCGGCGACGACGCTGACGGCGACGAACATTCCGAGGCGGGTTTCGAGGGTGGTCTTCATGGGGGCGTGTGGTTGGTTGGATCGTTACATGACTTGCGCGCGCAAAGGAAGTGTCACTGTTTGGGCTTAAAGTCGGCGTTGAGGAAACGCTGCACGAGCGGGTGCGCGCTGCGGCGGACTTCATCGGGCGCGCCGACGAGCAGGATTTCCCCCTCGGCGATGAGCGCAATACGGTCGGCGATGCCGAACGCCAGGTCGCGGTCGTGCGTGACGACGATGCTCGTGGCGCGGATGCGGTCGCGGAGGTTGAGGATTTCCTGGCCGATGGTGATGGCGATGAGCGGGTCGAGCTCGCTCGTCGGTTCGTCGTAGAGGATGAGTTGCGGCTCGATGACGAGCGCGCGCGCGATGGCCACGCGCTTTTTCATGCCGCCGGAGAGTTCCGCGGGAATTTTGTTCTCCGTGCCCTTGAGACCGACGACCTCGAGCTTCTCGGCGACGACGCGGCGGATTTCAGCGGGCGGCTTGAGCCGGTGTTCGGCCACATACAAGCCGACATTTTCGCCGACGGTGAGCGAGTTGAGCAGCGCGCCGGACTGGAACACCATCGCCATGCGGAACAGGTCCATCACGCCCTCGTCGCGAATGGAGCGGCCCTCGATGAGGATGTCGCCCGCGTCGGGTTCCTCCAGGCCGATGATGTGCTTGAGCAGGACGCTCTTGCCGCTGCCGCTCGGTCCCATGAGCACGAAGATTTCGCCGCGCTCGACGGTGAAGCTCACGCCATGCAGCACTTCCTGGTGTCCAAAGCTCTTGCGGAGCCCGCGCACCTCGACGCGGACGCTTTGGGAATGGTTGTCGGAGGCGGCCATGTCAGATGTCCAGTTGCAGCAGCAGCCGCGTGAGGAAGTAGTCGAGGATGAGGACGAGAATGATGGAGTTGACCACGGCCTTGGTGACCGAGCGCCCGATGCCGCGCGGGCCGCCAATGGTGCGCAGACCCTGATGGCACGACACGATGGCGATGGAGACCGCGAAGGCAAACGTCTTGATGAGCCCGTGGACGATGTCCTGCAACTCGACCATCTGACGCAGGTTCTCGAAGTAAGCCTGCTGGTTGAGCGCAATCTCGGGGTTGGTTGCGCACACGAGCGCGCCGCCGAGCCAGCCGACCAGGTCCGCGAAAATGACCAGCAGCGGCATCGCCACGCAGATGGCCACCAACCGCGGCAGCACCAGGTAGTGCGTCGGATTGATGTTCATCGTCCGCAGCGCGTCAATCTCCTGATACACGGCCATCGAGCCGATTTCCGCCGCCATCGCCGAGCCGATGCGGCCGGAGATGAGCACCGCGACGAACACCGGCGCAAGCTCGCGGCAGAGCGAGAAGCCAATGATGCCGCCGAGGAAGTTCGCCAGCCCGCGCTCGACCATCGTCGGGCCGACTTCCAGCGCCAGCACGCCCCCGATGAACAGCGCGAGGATGCACGTCATGAGCAGGCTCGCATTGCCAATCTCGTGGAGTTGCTCGCCGACCTTCTGCCGATGCCGCCACGTGAGCGGGAGCGACGCGAGCGTGCGCCAGAACAACAGGACGAGTTGGCCGATGTCACGAAACATGGTTGCCGAATGCTCGGGTCATGGAGTCGCCGGTGGGCCCGAAGCTTGGTCGCCCTTCGTGGGCAGCCAGAACCACCGCCAGCGGCTGCCGTCCGGCGTCGAATGATGCTGGACGAGCCCGAAAAGGAGCGAGCATTTTTTGCCGCCGTCGCGTTCGTCGCGGCGGTAAAGGTTCCACAGCAGCGACTGGCTGCTCGCGCCCGTGGAGGCGTTGCGCTCGGCGCGCCAGAGCGACCACAACGGCGACCAGTTGCGCTCAATGCTCTTGTTGTTCGGCACCAGCGGTTCGAGTGGCGCGAGGATTTGCAGCCGCTCGTTGCCGTCGAGCCCGCGCTTCCATGTGAACAGCGGCCACTGGTCCACGCGGCGCAGCGCGTTGCTCGTGGCCGTGTTCCGCTCGACAAGGTCCGAGTAAAGGAAGAACAGGATGCGTGTGCGCTCGCGGTCGAACGGCTCGCTGACGGCGCGGTTGTATTTCCACAGCGGCCACAGGATGAACTCGCTCGTGAGGATGTCGTTGTGCGCGTGGCCGTAGAACGGCCAGATGCGGTTGGCGGTCTTGCCCTCGCCTCGGGCGAACACAATGAGCGGCCACGGCGCGCCCCATTCGCGGTAGCGCTTCTCGCGGTCGTCGGTGACAGTGAAGAGCGGCCAGAGATACGTCGTGGAATCGCGGTTCGGCGAGCGATACGAGCTGTAGAACGGCAGGAACGCGTGCTCGTGGACGTCGTTCGTCGTGCCGATGCCGCTGTGCTCGGCCATCCAGAACGGCCAGAGGACGAATTGCTTGTCGTGTCCGCCGATGGTCTCCTCCTCGCCGAAGGAGTTCATGCGCACGAACGCGTCGCGATGCTCGCGGCCGAACACCGGCCAAAACTGCCAGCCTTCGAGCCGTTCGCCGCGTCGCACGTGGAAGAACGGATACAGGTAGTTGTCGGTCACGACGTCGCGCTTGCGCGTCTGCGACCAGAGCGGGAAAAGCGCGAAGTGGATTTCATCGCGGAGCAGGCGGCCCTTCAAATGGCCGTAAAACGGCAAGAGCGCGGTGTAGTTGTCGTTCGAGTTCGGCCCGCGTTGCTGGAAGTAAAACGGGAACAGCGAGAACCGGTGCTTCGCCAGTTCGTCCTGCTGCTGCCCGCCCGAGAACGTGAACACCTGCATGATTTGGAATCTGTATTCAGCACCGAACCGGTCCCACGTCAGCAGCGGATACAGCACGTCCGCCTCCGTGGCATCCACGTCCGGGTCGTCCATGCGCGAGAACAGCGGCGGGAACGCGAACAGCGAGAGCGTGCCGGATTGCTCGCGGTAGAAGAGCGGTCCGGCCGCCTCCGTGCGCACTCCGTCGCCGAGGGTCAACGCGAACCGCTCGAAAAGCGGCCCCGCAGAAATGGACTCCGACGCCCGGCAGTCAAGAGGCGGCGCGACAACGAAGCTCGCGAGGAGGAACCCCAAGCCCAGCCCGACGGGCCTGCGGCCGGCGGCGAAATTCACCGGCGCAGAATGTCGGCGGGGTCATTGGGCGTCAAGCCCACGGCCATCCATCCGAGTTCTGCGTTCCGGGTTTCAAGTGCGAGGTCGCGAAATCCCTGACTTCCCTCTTCGCCGCGCGTTTCGCCCCTGCTAACTTGCCGCGGCTCATGTCCGTCCAACCTGAAGTGAACCAGCGGCTGTCCACCTTTGCGCTCGCCACGGCGATGTTCGTGCTGACAGGCGATGCGGATTCGCAGGCTGCCTCCAAGTCCGCGCCGCTGTCCTTCGCTCGCGACGTCCGGCCGGTTCTCGCCACATACTGCTTCTCCTGCCACAGCCCGGAGAGGAAGAAGGGCGACCTCGTGCTGAGCACGTTCAACTACGGCGCGGCTGATTCGCCGGCAAAGGACCGCAAGACTTGGGATCACGTGCTCACGAACCTGCGCAACGGCGAGATGCCGCCGCAAGGCAAGCCGCAGCCGTCGCTGGCCGAGCGCGAGCGCGTGATGCGCTGGATCGAGCAGGCGGTCTTCCTCGTGGACTGCAACAACCCCGACCCCGGCCGCGTGACCGTCCGCCGCCTCAACCGCGCCGAATACAACAACACCATCCGCGACCTCGTGGGCGTGGACTTCCAGCCCGCGGCGGACTTCCCCGCGGACGATTCGGGCTACGGCTTCGACAACATCGGCGACGCGCTCAGCCTGCCGCCGTTGTTGATGGAGAAATATCTCGCGGCGGCGGAAAAAATCCTCGACCGCGCCATCGTCACCAAGCCCGGTGTCGAACTCACGCGACGCTATCCGGCGGACGCGGTGGACGTCGGCTACAACGCACGCCGCCGCGGCGACGGCTGGGTCGCGCTCACGAGCGTCGAGGAGGACGACGTGGCCGTGGACCACTGGGTGCAGGTCGCAGGCGAGTATGTGTTCCGCGCGCTCGCCGCGAGCCGCCAGGACACCAACGTGCCCGTGCGCATGAGCTTGATGCTCGACCGCGCCGTGCTCGGCCAGTTCGAGGTCGCGCAAGGGACCGATTTCGCGAAGTCGTATGAAGTGACCGTGCCGCTGCCCGCCGGGCGCAACCGGCTGCGCGCCGTGATGCTTCGCGACAAGACCGGGCTCACCGCCGTTGAAGCCGCGAAGTGGAAGACCGGCCAGAACCAGAAGGGCACGCTGTTCGTGCGGCACCTCGAAGTCGCCGGACCAACCGGCGGCAAGGGCGAGTTGCCGGCTTCTCACACGCGGCTGTTTGCTCCGGGCGCCGGCCTCGCTGACCGCGCGGCCGCGGCGCGCGCCGTCGTGCAGGACTTCATGCGGCGCGCATATCGCCGGCCCGTTGCCGACGCCGAAGTGTCGCGCGTGATGCGCTTCGCCGACACCGCCCTGAAGGCGGGTGATACAGTCGAGACGGCCGTGAAGCTCGCGTTGCAAGCCGTGCTCGTCTCGCCGCACTTCCTCTTCCGGGGCGAGTTGCAGCCCGAGCCCGACAACCCGCGCTCGGTGCATCCCGTCAATGAATTCGCGCTCGCCTCGCGGCTCTCGTATTTCCTATGGAGCAGCATGCCCGACGACGCGCTCCTAGCCGAGGCCCAGCGCGGCACGTTGCGCAGAAACCTCGACGCGCAAGTGCGCCGGATGTTGCGCGACCCCAAGAGCGCGGCGCTCGTCGAGAACTTCGCCGGCCAGTGGCTTCAACTGCGCAACCTCCGCCTCGCGATGCCGGACGCGCAGACGTTTCCCGCGTGGAACGACTCGCTGCGCGGCGCGATGCAGCGCGAGACGGAGCTGTTCTTCGAGCACATCGTGCGCGAGGACCGCAGCGTGCTCGAATTCCTCACCGCCGATTACACGTTCAACAACGAGCAGCTTGCGCGGCACTACGGGATACCCGGCGTGACGGGCGACGCGTTTCAGAAGGTCAGCCTCAAGGGCACTCCGCGCGCAGGCGTGCTCACGCACGGCAGCATCCTCACGCTCACGTCGAATCCCACGCGCACATCGCCAGTCAAGCGCGGCAAGTGGATCCTCGAGAACATCCTCGCCACACCGCCGCCGCCGCCACTGCCCGACGTGCCCGAGTTGAAGGAGGGCAAGGAACTGACCGGCACCCTCCGCCAGCGCATGGAACAGCACCGCGACAACCCCGCGTGCGCTTCGTGCCACGCGCGCATGGACCCCATCGGGTTTGGGTTTGAGAATTTCGACGGCATCGGCGCGTGGCGGACGACCGATGGCGGCTCGCCTGTGGATTCGTCCGGCCGGCTGGTCGCCGGCGAGGGCTTCAAGGGGCCGTCTGAACTTGTCGCGATCCTCTCGCGCAAGCGGCGCGACGACTTCACGCGCTGCCTCGCCGAGAAGCTCCTCACCTACGCGCTGGGCCGCGGGCTCGACCATCCCGACCGCTGCGCCGTGGACCAGATCACAAAGGGGCTAGTGAAGGGAGAATTCAAGTTCTCCGCGCTCGTGCTCGAAATCACGCGCAGCGTCCCCTTCCAAATGAGGCGCGGCGAAGGCGACCGCACCGCCACAGGTCCGTGACCGCACGGACAGGCCGCTTGATTCGCAGGAAGAATCGCGCACAATGCTGCGCGGCGGCGCGCGTGCGGCCCGATTGCTCCCGTAGCTCAAATGGATAGAGCGGCGGTTTCCTAAACCGTTGATCCCTGTTCAATTCAGGGCGGGAGCATGCGGGCCGGTGGGCGCATCTCAGTTTCTTGCACGCCGGTTCTACCTTTGGGGTCGTTCTCCCTCACCCCTGCCCTCTCCCGCTGGGAGAGGGAGGCACTTCGGACGGTGCTGGCGATTCGGGACGGTGTGCCTGCGCTCACCGCGTTCGATTCCGCGGAGTGACGGGCGACGATGCCCCCTCTCCCTCGGAGGGAGAGGGCCGGGGTGAGGGTGAGAACGTGCGAAGTTCACTGGGCTGCGAATCCACCTTCTCCCGTTGTCCTGCAAGAAAGTGAGATGCGCCCCGGGCCGGTTCGTGGCAGTTCGCGGGCTTGACCTTTCGCGGGGAATGTCCATCTTACGCGGCCCGGCACGCGTCCGCCGGGCTCGTCGCGAGGATTGCCCTTCCCGGTTTTCTTCACGCATTAAGCAACGCGCCATCATGCAGCACATCCGAAACATCGCCATCATCGCCCACGTGGACCACGGCAAGACCACGCTCGTGGATTGCCTGCTCAAGCAGTCGGGAACCTTTCGCGCCAATGAGGCCAAGGCCAGCGAAGAGCGCATCATGGACTCGATGGACCTCGAACGCGAAAAGGGAATCACCATCCGCGCCAAGAACGCCGCGTTCCAATACAAAAACTACCACGTGAACATCGTGGACACGCCCGGCCACGCGGATTTCGGCGGCGAGGTCGAGCGCATCATGAACATGATTGACGGCGTGCTGCTCGTGGTGGACGCGGCCGACGGCCCGCAGGCACAGACGCGCTTCGTGCTGCGAAAAGCTTTGGAAGCTGGCGCCAAACCCATCGTCGTCATCAACAAGATTGACCGTGAGAATGCCGCGCCAAGGAAGGTGCTCGACGAGGTGTTCGACCTCTTCGTGTCGCTCAACGCGACGGACGAGCAGCTCGATTTTCCGTTCGTCTATTGCTCCGCGAAGGCCGGCTACGCGATGAATTCGCTTGATGACTTGGGGAGCGCGGGCGTCGCGCCCGCTGTTCCCGGCGTCGCGCCGGGAACTCCTGAGTCTTCGGCCGGGACGCCGAAGACGGCGACCGGGACGGTCGCGCTCCCCGGAAAAAACATGGAGCCGCTCTTCGACACCATCGTGAAGCACATCCCGCCGCCGCGCGGGCGGGCGGGCGAGGGCTTCCAAGTGCTCGTGGCCAACCTCGACTACTCCGATTACCTCGGCCGCATCGCGTTCGGCAAGATTGTCGAGGGGAAGGTGAAGGTCGGCCAGCCCGCCGCGTGCCTGCACGGCAACGGCCGCGTCACTCCCGGCAAGGTCACGATGATTTACCACTTCGAAGGCCTCAAACGCATCGAGGTCGAGGAAGCCCATGCGGGCGACATCGTCGGCATCACGGGCTTCGAGGACGTGTTCATCGGCGAAACCATCGCCGACAAGCCGGAGCGCGGCGCGCTGCCTTACATCCCGATTGACCCGCCGACCATCCAGATGGAGTTCGCCGTGAACGACGGTCCGCTCGCGGGCATGGATGGCAAGCTCGTCACCGCGCGCCACATCTGGGAACGGCTTCAGAAGGAAGTCCGCACCAACGTCGCGCTCCGCATCGCGCAGACGAGCGACCCGAAGGTCTTCGAAGTCAGCGGGCGCGGCGAAATGCAGATTGCCATTCTCGTCGAGCAGATGCGGCGCGAAGGCTACGAAGTGCTCGTGAGCCGCCCCGAGGTGCTCTACAAGAAGAACCCGGCCGGCAGCCTGCTTGAGCCCATCGAGAGGCTTTTCCTCGAAATCCCGCAGGAGAACATGGGCGCGATCATGGAAAACCTCGCGGGCCGCAAGGCCGAGATCACCGGCATGAACCATCACGGCGACCAGGTCACCATCGAGGCGCTCATCCCCATGCGCGGGCTCATCGGTTTCGAGACCGACCTCGTCAACACCACGCGCGGACTTGGTGTGATGAGCCATCTCTTCCACGAATACGGCCCCGACCGCGGCGAGATCGCAGCGCGCAAGAACGGCTCCCTCGTCAGCATGGAGGACGGCGAGGCCATGGCCTACGCGCTGAACATGATCCAGGAGCGCGGCCGCCTCATGATCCAGCCTGGCGACGCCATCTACGCCGGCATGATCGTCGGCGAGAACGCACGTGAGAACGACATCCCCGTCAACCCCTGCAAGGCGAAAAAGCTCACCAACATGCGCTCGCAGGGCGAAGGCAAGGGCATCCAACTCACCGCGCCGCTCCTCCTCTCGCTCGAGCGCGCGCTCGAATACATCGGCCCGGACGAATACGTTGAGGCGACGCCCAAGAACCTCCGCCTTCGCAAGCGGCTCCTCGACGAGAACCAGCGCAAACGCTCGGAGAAGGTGCGCGTGCTCAAGTTCGTCGAAAACTGATGGCGGCAGGAGCAGGTCAAAACACACACTGAGTTCATCGTCGGCCGCGCACGGCGCCGTCTAGGCAGCCGTCCTGTCGCGGCCGACCCATTTGGGCCGCATCCGCTCCGGTGTGTGTTGTTCCCGCAGCACTCCGCATAAGTCTGCTCAGGTGGCAATGGACCGGGCATAGTCCCCAGCTACGATGCGATGACCATGCTCCACATGCCGTGTAGCACCCGCGCACCCTGCTGGCGTTCACCATTGCATTGCAAACAGCGTTCGGCGCGCACGTGGCCATCAACGCGCCGCTGAGTGTGCAGGAGTTTTCAGGTGTCGCGCGGACCGCCGAGGCCGTCCGCTCGGGCGTGCCCATCCCGAAGCGCGCCGGGTTGCTCTCCGCGAACGAACTGCGCCTGCTCGACGCGAACGGCACGCCGGTTCCCGCTCGCTTCACCGTGCTCGGACGCTGGGGCACGGGTCCAGCGGACGCGACCGCGCCGATGCGTTGGGTGCTGGTGGATTTCCCTGCAATCGTCCCGGCCCTCACTACGAACCGCTACACCCTCGCACAAGGCGGTCCCGGGCCGACGCTGGCATACGTGGTCGTCGACGAAACCCCCACCAACATCACCGTCACCACCGGCCCGGCGCGCTTCGAGGTGTCGAAGGCGCGCGGCTCGTTGCTGGAATCCGCGTGGCTCGACTTGAACGGCGGCGCGACGTTCACCGCCGGCGGGCAGATCATCGCCGCGGGCAACGACACCGGCTCGTTCACCGTCACGAACAGCGTCGAGTTCCGCGCGATCAACCGTGCGCCACTCGCGGTGGCGGTGGAGGAAGGCGGGCCGGGCCGCGCGACCATTCGCGTCGAGGGCTTTCACGGCGGGACGGGAACCAACGTGTTCCTCCGCTATGTCGCGCGGCTGACCTTCTTCGCCGGGCAGAGTTACGTCCACGTTCACCACACGTTCATCGAGGGCCGCGTGATCGGCGGCGGCACCGGGGATTTTCCTGGCGCGCAAGTCATCACTCCGTTCGACCGCGCGGGGTTGAGGCTGCGTCCGTCGTTCAGCGGCGCGGTCAACGCAAGCATCACGGCGGACGGCGCCACGCCAACCGTCATTGCGCTGACGAACGCCGCCCACATCGTCTCCATCCGCCAGCGCACACCGACGAATTACACGCTGCCGCTTCGCTACGAAGTTCTGAACAACGCGACGCAGATCGAAACCGGCGCGCGCGCCCGTCAGGCATGGCTCCATGTCAGCGACAGCACGTGGGGCCTCGCGGTGAGCACGCGCGATTTCTGGCGCAAGGGACCTGAGCGGTTCACTGGCGCGGGCGACGGCACGGTGACGGTCGGGTTCCCTGCCGAGTCTTACACCATCTATCAGGCGATGGGGCTGGCGGAGGAAGTGTTGCTGGATTTTCATCCTGCATCCACGCCGCCCGCAGACTTGCGGAGCCACAGCCAGGGCTTGTTGAAGGACCCGCTGTTCGCGGTGGCGCCGGGCGCGTGGTATGTGGGCAGCGGCGCGTTCCGCCAGTTGCCGGCTTATCCCTGCACACGTTGCCCGCGCTTCGACCAGATTGTCGATGAGCATTTTCAGGCGAACATGTAGTGGGGCGCATCTCAGTTTCTTGCAGCACAGAGGGAACGACGGACGAACTGACAGAAAGGAGCGGGCAAGAAGAAGGACTGGCAAACGGCGCTGCACGGACGGCAGGTGAACGAAGGAAGGCGCATCCACTCCTTTGGCCGCGCATTCGTTTGTCCCCGTTCATTTTGCCAGCCTCATGAGTCCTGACATGGGCTCGGACCCCCGGTTCTTTCTGCCTCCTTCTTGCTGTCCGTTTCCGACGCCTGAGTCGCTCGCAAGAAAGTGAGATGCGCCCCATGTAGTGGGTTGACACTGGGCGGGCGTTCGGGCTGCTCAACTACCTGGACATGCCAACGGACCGCTACGAGGACGTGCCCAACCCGCACGATGTCTATTACAGCAACGGCTACTACGACCCGTGCACGGCGCAGATTCGTGAGTTTGCCCGGCGTGGCGATTACCGCTGGCTGCGCGACCTCGCGTTTCCGCACATCCGCCACTGGTATACGACGGACTGCTACGACACGGACGACCCGAACACGCTGCTCAACGGCATCTGCCCCACGCACGGGACGGCGCATCGCAGCGGTGACTCCGGCGAGTATCATTACGTGGAGAGTTTCTGGGACTATTACTACCTGACCGGCGACCGCCGCGGGCTGGAGCGACGGGCGCAGGGTGCCCGCACTTACGCGACGCAACCCGGCTGGCGCAATGACTACGACCTCGGCATCGCCGTGCCCGGACTGACGGGGCGCATGATCAGCCAGAAACTCAACACGATGATCGAGGGCTACCTCGCGACGGGCGACCCGGTCCTTTACAACGCCGTGGCGAACGATGCGGAGGATCTAATTCTAATCGCATCCTACGGCACGCCGCTCGGTTTCTTCCGTTACCTCTACCGTGACCAGACCACGAATTTCCTCTCGGGGCAGGCATTCCAGATAAGCGTCATCTTCATTCCGCTGCTCAAGAAGTATTACGATTTGACCGGCAGCCCGACTGCGAGGCAGCAGGTGATTCTGTGCCCGCAACGGATTTCCACGTTCTTCCGCGTGTCCACGAACCCGGCTTCGCCCGATCTCCTGCGCTTCACCAACTTCTGCCGTGTCATTTCAACGGATGGAACCAATTTCACGGCCCAAACCTCGCCTTCTTTCGCCGGCGAGGACGACGTGCTCTACAACGAAAGCCTCACGGCGCGCGTCGGCATTCTCAGCCACGCCGACGCGCTGACGCACAACCGCGCGCTGATCAACGACGCCCCGTTCGTCTGGACCAGTCGTCTCCTGCCGCAGTGGTTCGCCTCCGTGTGGGACAAGCCCGCCTCGCAGCAGACTTTGCGCGCGCACCAAAGCCTTGCGTATCTCGACGCAGCGGAGACGCCGGACCCGTCGAGATTCGTGAGCTTCGAGCTGTTGAGCAGCCGGTTCCGGATGCACCACCAAGGCACGTTGGGCCACGCGTATTTGCTCCAATCCTCCAGCAACCTCGCCAATTGGTTCACGCTCTCCACCAACGCGCCGGACGCGAGCGGCACGTCTACATACGACGACACCAACATCGCGCCGGCACTGCATCGCTCTTACCGGGTGTTGAAGCCGCGAGCGGTGGGAAGTCCCACGAGCTTTTCCAACTTCGACCCGTCCCACCGATGAACCGTTCTGACCGCCCGTTTCTATCGCGCCCGGTTGCTGCCCTGACAAGACAGCCAACACATCACTCCTGCGCGGCATTCGCGCCAGTCTTCACCTCCACGACGTCGTGCGTGCCGGCTTCGCGCTGGCCGGCGGGGCTCACGCGGATGAAGCGGGCGCGCGCGCGCAGTTCCGGCAGCGTGGCCGCGCCGAGGTAGCCCATGCCGCTCTGGATGCCGCCGATGAGCTGCGTGAGGACGGACTCGACCGAGCCGGACACTTCCTTCAACGCCTCGACCCCCTCGGGCGCTATTTTTTGCGAACCGGACTTCTCGTGGCCGTAGCGCGCGGCCGAGCCGGCCTTCATCGCCGCGATGCTGCCCATGCCGCGGTATTGCTTGTAGAGCTTGCCGTGGATTTCCAGAATCTGCCCGGGCGCTTCGGGGCATCCTGCGAACAAACTCCCGCACAACACCGCGCGCGACAACGTGAGCGCCTTCACGATGTCGCCGCTCTTGGTGATGCCGCCGTCGGCGATGAGCGTGACGCCTTTCGCCTCGGCGGCGCGCGAGGCCACGTAAAGGGCGGTCAGTTGGGGAATGCCCACGCCCGCGACGATGCGGGTCGTGCAGATGGAGCCGGGGCCCTGTCCGACCTTCACCGCGTTGGCGCCGCACGCCGCGAGGAACTCGACACCCGACGCGCTCGTCACATTGCCCGCGATGATGGGCAGTTTCGGAAACGCGGCGCGGATGACCTTCACCGTTTCGCCCACGCCCTTGCTGTGGCCGTGCGCGGTCGAGACGGCCACAATGTCCACGCCGCGGTCAACGAGCGCGCCGACGTGGCCGAGCGTGCGGTCGCGGTCGAGCTCGCCGAACGCGTTGCGCGTGGCGCTCACGGCCGCGCCGCACACGAGGCGGAACTTCGCGTCGCGCGCGGGCTTGAACTGCGCGAGCCGCTCCTGGTTGATGCGCTCGATGTCGCTGAGCGTGAACAATCCCTTGAGCTGATCCTGGTCGTCCACGACGAGAAGCTTGTGGATGCCCAGGTGCTCGCTGAAGAACCGGTCCGCGCGCGCGATGGGGTCGGGCGCGAGTTCGCGCGTGTTCACGGTGTGAATCTGCGAGCGGGGCGTGAGCGACTCGGCGACCTTGCGCCGGGCGTAGCGCGGCTTGACCACGTGGCCCGGCAGCAGGCCGAGCAGTCTGCCGGAGGAATCCACCACGGGAAACGTGCTGAACGCGAACTTGCGCTTCTCGATGATGTCGAGGACATCGCCGATGAGCTGGTCGGGCGCGACCTTGATGGGGTCCTGGATGAGGCCGTGGACGTGGTTCTTCACGCGGCTGACCTCGGAGAGCTGCTGCCGCTCGGGCATGTTGTAGTGGATGAGCCCGAGCCCGCCGTTGAGCGCCATCGCGATGGCCATGCGCGCCTCGGTCACGGTGTCCATGTCCGAGGACACGACCGGAATGTTCAACGCGAGGCCGTCGGCGAGCGGCGTGGCGAGCTGTGTGTCGCGCGGGAGGATTTCGGAATACAGCGTCGCGAGCGTGACGTCGTCATAGGTCAGCGCCAGCTCCGCGTTCGCGGCGAAGAACTCGTCGGCAGGCTTGTAGAAGCGCCGGTCGAGTTCGGAGGGCACTTGCGAATCTGCCATGACCGAAAGTGCCCGAGCATGCGGCGGGAAGGCAAGTGGGAATCCGGCACATGAGCCACCCTTGGAGAACCCAAAACCCGCCGCGCGAACGGTCCGGCGGACCGGCCGTCACATCGAATCCACGAGGCGAGTCGGGTGGCCAGATTTGGCCTTCGGCTGCACATCCGGCACGGCCGGGCCGCGCGGTTGGGCGAAGCAAACTTTCGACCGCAACATCAGCGTGCCGAGGCAGAGGTCGGCCAGCGGAAGCACCACGTTGAAGTTCTTGTGCATGTAGCGGTGATGCAGGATGTGATGGCCGTTCAGGCGGAGGAAGAGCTTGCTGCGTTCGATGCGGCGGCGCTTGGGCAGGTGCATGCACCAGTGCATATATTCGTAGGCCGCGTAGTAGGCGGTGCAGGCGATGAGCGAGCCGTAGAGGATGGCGAAGCTTCCCATGCATGCGCCCGCTATGGCGAACGGCAGTTGCGTCAGCGCGATGAGAAGCGGTCCGTTCCACCACGCCATCGGGATGGTCTCCTTGTCCTTCTCGTGGATGAGGTGATAGGTGTGGTCCGCCTTGAAGACGTTGTGATGCACGACTGCGTGCGCCTTGAACGCGTAGTCAAAGCGGCCCACCGGCTGGTGCATGAAAAACCGGTGGAGCGCCCACTCGAAGAAGGATGCAAACGTCGTCCCAAGCGCAAAACCCGCCGGGACCCAGAAGAGAAACTGTTGCCAGGGTGCCAAGTCCATTAGTTGCCCGCGGACTTCATCACACCCGCGCGCTCGTGACAAACCCAATTTGCGTCCGGCGGCATCACTTTTTCTGCCGCCACCAAGGCAACTGACGATGCCCGCCTGCGCCGGGCACGGCTGGCAAGCCAGTTTCAAGGCCAGACCACCGTTGGCCGACCTGCGCGATACGATGGCGGCATGACTGGTCCACGCCCCAATCTCCCCGTGCCCGCGCCGCGCTTCCTGCGCCGGGGCTTTGATGACTTTGCCGAACTTCTCAGCGCCGCAACGCACCCGGTCGTCCTGCTCGAAGGCAGCCGCAACGCGCCGCCGGCCGTGCAGTCGCGAATGGAAGCCCTCGCCGCGCACCTGCTCCGCGCGTTTCCCGACATGATCGCGCGCAGCGGCAATGCCGAGGGCTCCGACCAGGCGTGGTCGCGCGGCGTGAACTCGGTGGACCCGTCCCGCCTCCAACTTGTGCTGCCCGTGCCCGGCTATCGTCGCGACTCGCACCACGCGGCCAATGACGTGCTCGCCTTGCAGGACGCGCCCGCCGCCGAGCGATTCGCCGCGCGCGAACTCACTCGCGAGCATTATGTGTCCGGTCATCGCACGGGCGCGGCTGCTTTCGACCGGCTGGCCGACTATCGCAAGCATTACCTCGACCGCGATGCGTTGAAAGTGCTCGGCCCATCGGACTATCGCGGCCGGCGTCAGCAGGCGACGGCCGCGCTCTTTCATCTCGATCCCGCGAAGAAGGACGGCGGCGGCACCGGCCACACCGCGCGCTTGTGCGAGGCGCTCGGCGTGCCGTGGTTCCTCAGCGACGACTGGCTCGATTGGCCCGCGGGAGTGTGAGCAATCCCCGCTCGACTTCGGCCGCATCGCGCTCAAAGTTTTCGCATGGCGCGCGCCGAGTTCGTCCACCTGCACCTGCACACGGAGTATTCGCTCCTCGATGCGGCGTGCAAGCCCACCAGATCAGGCAGAACCCTCACAAAATGAATAGAATGATCGAATACGAGTCTGCCTACTTCGCCTTTGCCCGTAGCGAGGCGGCGAAAACGTGCTGGCAGTGAAACTGACGATCCATCGGGGCGCGAAGCAAGTGGGTGGAACCTGTGTTGAGGTGGCAACCGACCGAACACGGGTCATCCTGGACGTCGGATCGCCGTTGGCGGATCCGGCGACGCTGTTGGAAGGAAACCGGCCGTCCAATCAGCCGGAGCTTCCGGACGTGCCCGGGCTTTTCAGCGACGGACCGCGGGTGGATGCTGTAGTGCTCTCGCATGCTCACTCCGACCACACCGGTTTGATCGAGAAGGTGCGGCCCATCATTCCGGTCTATCTGAGCTCAGGCACGAGCAAGATGCTGATGGCGGGTTCGATGTTTGCCGGCCAGCCGAGGCTGGACAGGAAGCGCGAAAGGAAGTTGCTCCCTTTGAAGCCGACGCTCATCGGCGACATTACGATCACCGCATTCCCGGTTGACCATTCGGCGTATGACAGCATGGCGCTGATGGTCGAGGCCGATGGCAAACGCCTGCTTTATTCCGGTGACTTGCGCCTCCACGGCAGGATGGTGGGAAGGGCGAAGCAACTGATCGAGGCTGCGACCGCGACTCCGTTGGACGTGCTCTTGATGGAAGGAACGAACCTCTCGCGCAGGGATCAGCGCACCGGCCACACCGAGCAGGAGTTGGAGGATTTCCTCTTGGACGCAATCCGCGAGGCGCCTGGGCTCGTGCTCGCGAATTTCTCGCCCCTCCACGTTGAGCGGATGGTGTCGTTCTGCAACGCGACCAGTCGCGCTGGTCGGAAGTTCGTGGTGGATGTTTACGGCGCGTTGGTCCGGCACTTGGTCTCCCGGGGATGGCAAGGCATGCGGTCACCTGGCTTCGGGGGCTTCCGGGTTTACTATCCCCGGAGTTTCGAGCGGACTTGGAGAAGGCGGAACTTGGGGGATATCCACGAGAAGTTCCTTGCCAAGCGGATTGAGATCGACGAAGTCGAAGCGAAGCCGCAGGAGTTTGTCATGCTGTTTCGCCCCTCGATGCTGGCGGGTGATTTCAAGAACCGGTTTCTTCCGGGCACTCGTTGCATCTATTCCTACTGGCCCGGTTACTTGGCGCAACCCGAGTATCGGCTCGTCGAGCACAAGCTGCACGAGGCGCAGGGTGACTTGGTTGAGCTTCACACCAGCGGCCATTTGTTCGTTCACGACCTGGTGGAGTTCGTTCGGGCGGTCAATCCATGCAAGGTCGTGCCGATCCACACGAATGCGCCGTGGAGATTCTCGGAACTCTTTGAGAATGCCTTGCTACTATCCGACGGCATCACACTAATCCTCTGATCATGAAAACCGACATCAGCATTATCAAGCCAGACGGAAGTTTGGTTGCGGACGTGCCCGGGACGGAAGTCAGTTGGTTCGCGTTTTTGCGCTTGTCCAGGGCAGTGAACTCTAAAGTAGGGGGCTGGAATAGTAAGACGCATTGGAAGAGTCGCGGGCTCACGATTCTCACTGCGCCGGCGTCGGCGTCCTTCGTTCAGAAGTGGACAGCGGCGTCCTTATCCTCAAAGACTGACCCGAAACCGAGGAAGCGAGACTTCCGTTTTCGAAGCAAGATGTCGCAAAGCAGAAAGAGCGCTTGTGATCTGGCTCTTGACGTGGCTGAGAAGAAGAACCTGAACGAGTGTGCTGAAAACGGCCTGAATGCTCTCCTGTTTGATCAGTTTGCTCTGTCCAAAAAACGCGTTTTCTACGACTTCGGTAAGTTTCTCAGCTACGAAATACCCTTGGCTGCGGAGTCTGTGGGACAACTTAAGATTGACTTGTTTGGGTTCGGTGTTGACAAGCCGGATGGCACAAGATTTGTCACCATCGTTGAGTTGAAAAACGGGAAAAACCACGGAGACAGCCCGCTAATGGCACTGGTTGAGAGTATTTGTTACGCGACCCAACTCGTTCGCTGCAAGCGTTACTTTACGAAGGAGGTTCACAACCTAGCAGGCGAACTCAAATTTGATGACGTCGTCGACCACTTCAAAGTGATCAAGCTGGTGATCGCCGCGCCCGAAGCCTATTGGAAACACTGGGGAGAGCCGGCTGAGATAGAGCCGGAGATGCAAGTCATTGTCAGTCGAGTGAACGCTGGGTTCGGAGGTCAATGCAAGGTCACTCTCCATTGCCACAAGTTGACCGCTGATGACATCGGAGTCGGTCGTTAGGAGAATCGTTCATCATGCCGCGCGCCGAGTTTGTCCACCTGCACCTGCACACGGAGTATTCGCTCCTCGATGCGGCGTGCCGGCTCAAGCCGCTCGTGGAGAAAGCCGCGGCGCTCAAGTTCAGCCACCTGGCCATCACCGACCACGGCGCGCTCTACGGCGCGATTGACTTCTACAAGGAGGCGATGAAGGCGGGCATCGTGCCCATCATCGGCTGCGAAGTTTACGTGGCGCCCGGTAGCCGGCTCGACAAGAAGGTCCCGAGCGGCGGCCGCGACGTGTATCACCACCTCGTGCTGCTCGCGAAAGACGAGACGGGTTACAAGAACCTCGTCCGCCTCGCCACTGCCGCGCACATCGAGGGCTTCTACTACAAGCCGCGCATTGACAAGGAACTCCTCGCGAAGCACCGCGACGGGCTCATCGCGCTCTCAGGCTGCCTCGCCAGCGAGATTCCCAGCCTCATCCTCGACGGCCAGACGCAGCGCGCGCGTGACACGATAGACTGGTTCAAGCAGACCCTCGGCGCGGACAACTTCTACCTCGAGCTCCAGCAAAATCAGATCGCCGAGCAGGACCGCGTCAACCGCACGCTCATCCCGTGGGCGCGCGACTTCGGACTCAAGCTCGTCGCCACGAACGACGTCCACTACATCGAGCGCGCGCACTCCAAGGCGCACGACTGCCTCGTGTGCATCGGCCGGCAGATCAACATCAGCGATCCCAAGCCGCGCTACGTGCCGGACCAGTTCTACCTGCGCAGCGCCGAGGAAATGCAGGCGCTCTTCATCGAGACGCCCGAGGCCGTCCGCACCACGCTCGAAATCGCCGAGAAGTGCAACCTCGAGCTCTCTGTGGACGGCGAGAAGCTGCACTACCCGGTGTTCCATCCGCCCGAGCACTTCACCCGCGACGGTTACCTTCGCAAACAACTCGCGGAGGGACTGGTCCGCCGCTACACGCTGCACACGCGCGTCACGGGCGGCGACTTCATCCCCGAAGCCATCGAGGACGCGACGCTTCTGCCGCGGTTCCGGCCGGAGCAACGAGACCAGATTTTCAACGACCTCGGTGATCCGCTGGTTGCCGCCGCGGTGAAGGAGTTGCTCGACCGCCTCAAGCACGAGATCGACGTGATCGAGAAGATGGGCTTCGTGAGCTACTTCCTCATCGTCGCGGACTTCGTCGCCAAGGGCCGCGAGATGGGTGTGGACTGCGTGGCGCGCGGCTCGGCGGCAGGCTCGCTCGTCACCTACCTGCTCGGCATCGCCAACGTGGACCCGATCCGCTACGGGCTGCTGTTCGAGCGGTTCCTCAATCCCGAGCGAATCAGCCCGCCGGACATTGACATTGATTTCGCCGACGATCGCCGCGCCGACGTCATCGCCTACGTGCGCGAGAAATACGGCCGCGAATGCGTCGCACAGATCATCACCTTCGGCACGCTCGGCGCGAAGTCCGCCATCCGCGACGTCGGGCGCGTGATGGGCCTGGCCTACGGCGAGTGCGACCGGCTGGCCAAGATGGTTCCGAACGACTTGAAGATGACCCTGACCAAGGCGCTCGAGCAGTCGCCCGATTTCAAGGCCGCCTACCAGACCGAGGAACGCACGCGCGAGTTGGTGGACACCGCCCTCGTGCTCGAGGACGTCGCGCGCAACGCGAGCGTGCATGCCGCGGGCGTCGTCATCGGCGCCGAACCGCTCGTCAACCTGCTCCCGCTCAAGCAGGAGGAGGACGGCACCATTGTCACGCAATACCCGATGGGCCCCGTCGGCGACCTCGGCCTGCTGAAGATGGACTTCCTCGGGCTCAAGACGCTCACCGTTATCCGCAACGCGCGCGAGATGGTCCGCCGCACCAAGGGCATCGAGCTGGACATGGACCACCTCCCGCTGGACGACGCGAAGACCTACGACCAGCTCAACAAGGCGAACACACTTGGCGTGTTCCAGTTGGAATCCGGCGGCATGCGCGACCTGTGCCGCAAGTTCCAGATCAGCTCCATCGAGCACATCACCGCGCTCATCGCCCTCTTCCGTCCGGGGCCGATGGACTGGATTCCCGACTTCATCAAGCGCCGCAACGGCGAGGTGCCCATCGTGTATGAGCACCCGCTGCTCGAGCCCATCGCGCGGGAGACCTACGGCGTGCTCGTGTATCAGGAACAGGTGATGCAAGCCACGCAGGTGCTCGCAGGCTACTCGCTCGGCGCCGCGGACGTGATGCGCCGCGCCATGGGCAAGAAGGACAAGGGCATCGCTGAAGGACAGCGCGAGCCATTCCTCAAGGGCTGCCACAAGACGCTCAATCTCCCCGCGGCCAAGGCCAACCAGATTTTCGACGTCCTCGTGAAGTTCGCCGGCTACGGCTTCAACAAATCCCACGCCGCCGCCTACGCCATCGTCGCCTACCAGACCGCCTGGCTGAAGGCCAACCATCCCATCGAATTCCTGTGCGCGCTGATGACCAACGACATGGGCGACACCAAGAAACTCGGCGAATACATCGCCGAGGCGCGCGCGATGGGCATCGAGGTCCAGCCGCCCGACGTGAACGAGAGCCACGTGCACTTCGCGCCCGCGCGTGAAAACACGACCATCCGCTTCGGCCTCGCCGCGGTGAAGGGCATCGGCGAGGTCGCCGTCCAGTCGCTCCTCAAGGCTCGCGACGACGGCGGGCGCTTCACTTCGCTCTCAAACCTGTGCGAGCGCGTGGACAACCGCACCGTCAACCGCAAGGTGCTCGAGGCGCTCATCAAGTCCGGCGCGTGCGACGGCTTTGGCGAGACGCGCGCCACGCTCTTCGCGCAGATTGACCGCACGCTCGCCCGCGCCGCGAGCCTTGCCACCGACCGCGCGCGCGGGCAGAGCTCGCTCTTCGGCGTGATGGAGGAGCGCGAGCCCGCCATGCCGCAGTCCATGATGAAGCTCCCCGAGTGGCCGCAGCACGAGCTGCTCGCGCACGAGAAGGAATTGCTCGGCTTCTACGTCACCGGACACCCGCTGACACCGTGGGCGCCGGTGCTCCAAAAGATCGCGCTCCACACGTCTGTAACCATCGGCCAGCTCGAACATCGCGCGATGACGCGCATCGGTGGCCTCGTGACCGGCGTCCAGCGCGCGATCTCGCGCAAGTCCAACAAGCCCTACCTGAAGGCCGCCATCGAAGACCTCGCCGGTTCCACCTCCATCTTCCTCATCAACGAGCCCTACGAGAAATACCAGCAGTTCTTCGAGCCGAACAAACCCGTGCTCGTCATGGGCGAGGTCAACAAGGGCGACAAGGAGCTGAGCCTCTACCCGACCGAGGTCATTGCGCTCGCCGATGCGCCGAAGCGCTTCACCAAGCAGGTCCACCTGCGGCTGAACACCGCTCATCTTTCGGCTGCCCATCTGGAAAAGGCCCGCGCGCTCGCCGAGGCGCATCGCGGCGGCTGTCCGCTCTTCCTGTGCCTGCAGCGGCCCGGCGGACAGATCGTGTTCATCGAGGCGAACGAGCGCTTCGCGGTCACGCCGTCGCGCGAACTGCAGCAGGCGGCGGACGCCGAGTTTGGCGAGGACACCTACTACGCGAAGGTGGACACCACGCCGCCCGAGCGGCCGAAGCGCGCGTGGGACCGCCGCGGCGAGAACGGCGAGGGCTGACGCGGCGCGAGCGCGACCTTCCTTTTTTCGCGCCGCGCGGCCATCCTGCGCGCATGGACTGGCTGCGCGACCTGGTCTTCTTCGACGGGAAGTTCCTCGGCATCGAGTGGCATTTCTGGAAGGTCATCGGCTGGATTGGCAACGGCGTGTTCGCGTCGCGGTTCATCCTGCAATGGCACGCGACGGAGAAGAAGAGACAGGTGGTCGTGCCCGCGGCGTTCTGGTGGTTGAGCCTGCTCGGGTCGCTGCTGCTGCTGCTTTACGCGCTCGTGCACAAGCGCGACTCCGTGTTCATTTTCGCGTATGCGTTCACGTGGATCCCCTACGTGCGCAACCTCATCATCCACCACCGGCACCTCGACGAGCACGTGACGTGCGGGTCCTGCTCGGCGGATTGCCCGCCCTCGGCCAACTTCTGCGCGCAATGCGGCGCGAAGGTGGCGCGCCCGCCGGAAGCGCACCGCTGACGCGGCCGCGAAAACTCGTCGAGAAAAGTGTTGACTTCCGATTCGGGACGGCGCAAACGTCCGCTCACAACACCGGCCAGTAAGGAGAAAATTTGACGATAAGGACTACCATGAACGCTCACCCGTCCCGATTAGCCGCAACTGACCGCCCTGTTGCCCGGCTCCTGCATGGGATGGCCGGATTGTTGATGTTCTGTCTGGTTTCCTTCGTTCCGCTTCCCGCTCTCGCCCAGTGGGTGGCGCCTGTGGTCAAGGTCACCTCGGAGGAGCGGGAGCAGACCTACACCTCCGATGGTTGGGCGAAGATTTATTATCAGTATGATGGAACCATCTACGTCGATACCTATGCCGGTGGGAACTACGATTGGTTCAAAGGGACGTGGACCCAGGCGGGTGCGACCAACCTGAACTACGTGGAAACGACCCGCGCCGGAGACACCACCTACTACAGCACAAGTTCCGAGCGGGCCACCAACCTCGTGTTTTCCGAACATCGGTAGGTGGACTTGGTGCAGCCGGGCACAGGCTGCGACACCAACTTCTGGGAATACTGGTTCAACGGACAACTTCAGGGCTTCGACTACTGGACGAACACCTACTACTTGCAGCCAACTACTGAGCCGAAACCTTGGCGCTACGTTCGACTCTTCGAGCCCACATCTTGGGGTGATTCGGATTGGGGCGGATGGAGCACGTTTACCAACAGCCATACCACCACGATTGAACTGCGCACCGGCGGCGAACCGGGCTCCAGCGACCTCGTGGACATCACGCTCTGGGTCACCGCGACGAATTCGACTGGAGAGCGCATTGACCCGAGCCTCATCACCATCCTCGGGCAGACACCCGACGCCAACGGCTACTTCACCTACACGACCAATCAATGAGAACTGCGTGGTCCCCTGCACCCCCTCGCTGCCTCCCGGCTACACGAACTACACCTTCGATGTCGGCATTGCTCCCCAAGGGGGAGGATGTGGCGGATGTGCAGCGCCGGCGGCGGAGCTAAAGATTCTGATGGGCGGAACGGACGTTACGGGCGCAACGACAAACGTCGTCGTCGGGCAACCGATCAACCTGACCTGCACACTGACCGGAGGGACCATCAACACAGTCGGCTGGAATCTTCCTCCCACGAACTACTACTTCGGTGACTACGTTGCAAATAACCAAGAGGGGAGGGTTGACCCAGTTACGAATACCAGCTCGACCAGTTTGAACTTTTACTTCAAGGACACTCCCGGGCCTGGTTCGCTCTTGACGGTGTCTTGTGTTGTAAATGCAACAGTGAG
>Ga0233424_10000660_pt1 | contig 40294 bp, 36 predicted proteins | sample Watercolumn_Towu_FD_181011 | JGI IMG/M metagenome (GOLD analysis project Ga0233424, IMG submission 181011) | Freshwater microbial communities from Lake Towuti, South Sulawesi, Indonesia - Watercolumn_Towuti2014_125_MG | ecosystem: Environmental > Aquatic > Freshwater > Lake | place: Indonesia...
CCCTGCGTCATCTCGCACCTCATGGGCCTCACCACTCTCCCCGCGTCTGCTTGGCGCGCTCGCCAGGGCAATATCCAGAAAGTTCAGACATGAATGAACAAAGTTCAGACATGAACGGTTTTCGACAGTTGAGGTGCCAACCCATATGGGCCCTCATCCGGCGCCCCAAAAGCACGGCGACCCGCGCCGGCATTAATTCATGCGGGAAATGCATGACCCCCGGAAGCGCGGAGGTTACAGCGCGGTTACGGCGGGGCGACAATGCTCGGGAGCCTTCCACAGTCTGGCGGCATTGGGTCAGGATCGCCTCGCGGCCCTGACCCAATTCCGCTTTTTAATTGATTGGGAACGCCATGAACCAACCTCTGATGGAAGGCCTGCGCCTGAATGTGCCGGCCTATGTGAAGCACCAGCGCCTGGTGGCCTGGGTAGCCGAGATCGCCGCGCTCACCGAAGCGCGCGAGGTGTATTGGTGCGACGGCTCGCAGGCCGAGTACGAGCGCCTGTGCCTGCAGCTGGTCGAGGCCGGTACCTTCAAGAAACTCAATCCCGCCAAGCGTCCCAACAGCTACCTGGCCTGGAGCGATCCCAGCGACGTGGCGCGCGTGGAAGACCGCACCTTCATCTGCTCGCGCAACAAGGAAGACGCCGGCCCCACCAACAACTGGATGGACCCGGCCGAGATGCGCACCCTGCTGCAGACCGGCGATAAGGCCCTGTTCAAGGGCAGCATGCGCGGCCGCACCCTCTATGTGGTGCCTTTCAGCATGGGCCCCATCGGCTCGCCCATCGCCCACATCGGCGTGGAGCTCTCCGACAGCCCCTATGTGGCCGTGAACATGCGCATCATGACCCGCATGGGCCGTGCGGTGCTGGACGTGCTGGGCGACGATGGCGAGTTCGTGCCCTGCGTGCACACCGTGGGCGCGCCGCTGGAAGCGGGTCAGGCCGATGTGTCCTGGCCCTGCAACAAGACCAAGTACATCGTCCACTACCCCGAGACCCGCGAGATCTGGTCCTACGGCTCGGGCTATGGCGGCAACGCCCTGCTGGGCAAGAAGTGCTTTGCCCTGCGCATCGCTTCCACCATGGGCCGCGACCAGGGCTGGCTGGCCGAGCACATGCTGGTGCTGGGCGTGGAAAGCCCCGAGGGCAAGAAGCACCATGTGGCCGCCGCCTTCCCCAGCGCCTGCGGCAAGACCAATTTCGCCATGCTGATCCCGCCCAAGGCCTTCGCCGGCTGGAAGGTCACGACCATCGGCGACGACATCGCCTGGATCAAGCCCGGTGCCGACGGCCGCCTCTACGCCATCAACCCCGAAGCCGGCTACTTCGGCGTGGCCCCGGGCACCAACACCCTGACCAATCCGAACTGCATGGCCAGCCTGCAGCGCGATGTGATCTTCACCAATGTGGCGCTGACGGACGACGGCGATGTCTGGTGGGAAGGCATGACGGACACCCCGCCGGCCCACGCCATCGACTGGCAAGGCAAGGAATGGACCCCGGCCATCGCCAAGGAAACCGGCGCCAAGGCCGCCCACCCCAATGCCCGCTTCACCGTGGCCGCCACCAACAACCCGGTGCTGGACGCCGAGTGGGACAACCCGGCGGGTGTGGCCATCGACGCCTTCATCTTCGGCGGCCGCCGCTCCACCACCGTGCCCCTGGTCTGCGAGGCGCGCGACTGGACCGAGGGCGTCTACATGGCCGCCACCATGGGTTCTGAAACCACCGCTGCGGCCGCCGGCCAGCAGGGCGTGGTGCGCCGCGACCCCTTCGCCATGCTGCCCTTCATGGGCTACAACATGAGCGACTACTTCCAGCACTGGCTGGATCTGGGCGCCAAACTGCAGGCCTCGGGCGCCAAGCTGCCGCAGATCTACTGCGTCAACTGGTTCCGCAAGGGCCCGGACGGCAAGTTCGTCTGGCCCGGCTACGGCGAGAACATGCGCGTGCTCAAGTGGATGCTGGACCGCATCCAGGGCCAGGGCGGTGGTCAGGAGAATGTGTTTGGCGTCACGCCGGGCTATGGTGACCTCAACTGGGAAGGCCTGGACTTCAGCGCCGCCCAGTTCGAGCAGGTCACCCACATCGACCGCGCCGCCTGGACCGAGGAGCTGGCCCTGCACGAGCAGCTTTTCCAGCAGCTGGCCCACCACCTGCCGGCCGCCCTGCCCGCCACCAAGGCCAAGATCGAACAACGTTTGGCCGCTGAGTAAGCACTAACCGTGCAAATGAAAAGCCCGCTCATGGAGCGGGCTTTTTTCATGCCTTGGCTTGACCGCCAGGCTCGGTACTGCCGAGGCGCGGGATTCAGCCGCGGCGAGCGTTGGCGGCGCGCAGTTCGGCCGCGAAGGAGGGCATGCTGGACTCGTACTGAGCGGCCAGGGCCAGCAGCTCGCGCTCAGCGCGGCGCTCGGCGGCCAGACGGTAGTGGGTCTTGATGCTGTCGATCAGACGCATCCACACGCGGGCGCCGATGGCAGTGAAGGAGCCACCGTGGGCGATGGAACGCGACAGGGGCAGACCGAAGGTTTGAGAGGCGACGCTCATGGCTTTGTTTCCTGGTTAAGAAGCTCTTTTGGAGCCGACGGAACGAAGTATCGGGTTAACCCTAGGCTTGCAGCAAATGAATCCTTTGCATTGAATATATAAACGCTGCGCATATCAGAGGGACTTCGTGACAAACTTCCGTAACCTGGACCTGAACCTGCTGAAAGTCTTCGACGCGGTGATGGCCGAGCGCAGCCTGACCCGGGCCGCCGACCGCCTGGCCATGACCCAGCCGGCCGTCAGTCATGCCCTGAAGCGCCTGCGCGAGGCCCTGGGCGAGGAGCTCTTCGTGCGCCAGGCCTTCGGCATGAAGCCCACTTCGCGGGCCGAGGGCTTGTGGCCCGAGGTGCGGGCCGCCCTGGACAGGCTGCGCGGCGTGCTGGACCCCAGCGACTTCCAGCCCGAGCGCGACGAATACACCTTCCGCCTGGCCATGGCCGACTCCACGGCCGCCCTGCTGCTGCCGCATCTGGTGGTGCAGATGGAGGCCGCCCAGGCCCTGGCCAATGTGCATGTGCTGCCCCTCACCACCCGCGACCCGCGCAGCCTGCTGGAGCAGGGTGAGGCCGATTTCGCCCTGGGCTATTTCCCCCAGGCCGTGGCGGCGCTGCAGTCCCTGGGCACGATGGCGGCAATCCGCCAGCACCGGCTCTACGAGAGCGAATACGTCTGCGTGATGCGCCGCGGCCACCCCCTGGCCGAGGGCGAGCTGGACCTGGACCGCTACTGCGCCGCCCACCACCTGCTGGTCAGCTTCTCGGGCCGGCCTCATGGCTTCACCGACGAAGCCCTGGCCGCGCTCGGCCGCTCGCGCCGCATCATGCTGACCGTCAACCAGTTCTTCACCGCCGGCCGCATCGTCACCCGCTCCGACCTGCTCACCGTGCTGCCCGCCTCCTTTGTGGAGGCCACCGGCTACAAGGGGCAGCTGGTGGAGCGCCCCCTGCCCATGCCCCTGGCGCGGGTGCATGTGGACATGCTCTGGCACCTGCGCAATGACGGCCGCAGCGCCATGCGCTGGATGCGCGAGCGCCTGGTCGAGGCCGCAAACCGCGCCACAACAGCGACAATCGAGGCATGAGCACCCCGCAAACCGACCTCACCGACGCAGAGTTCGCCGAACTCGACGAACTCCTCGCCACCACGCCCGAGCCCCTGCAGCCGCTGGATGCCTCGATGCTGGACGGCTATCTCTGCGGCGTGCTGGTGCAGCCGCGCATGATCGACATCGAGGAGTGGCTGCCCAATATCTTCGACTACGACGGCGGCCTACTGCCCGACGACGCAGACCCGGTCTGGCTGGCCCGCATCCAGGCCCTGGTGGATCGCCGCTACAAGGCCCTGAACCGGGCCATGGTGGAGAACGGCTGGTTCGACCCGGTGGTGCTGGATCTGGACGACCCCAGCAATGCCGATGTCGCCTCCGACGACGATCCCACCTACGCCGCGATGAGCCCCATCTCGCGTGCCCTGCTGCCCTGGGTGGCCGGCTTTCAACATGCCTGCCTGTGCTTCCCCGAGCTCTCGGAGATGCCGGACGACGCCGTGATGGCCGCCCTGGCCCGCCTGTACCGCCATCTGCCGGCCGAGACGCCGGAAGAGAAGGAAGTGGTGGCCACCCTGGACCGCGATCACCCGCTCAAGGACTTCGACGACGCCGTCGAGGAGCTGGTGGTCACCGTGGCCGATCTGCGCGACCTGACCGAGGAGCACCGCTACAAGGTGGAGACCGTGCGCCGCGACCTGCCCAAGGTCGGCCGCAACGACCCCTGCCCCTGCGGCTCGGGCCGCAAGTACAAGCAGTGCCATGGCGCCAACTGAGGCTCACCCCCTACGGCCTGCGGCCGCCCCCTCGAGGGGGCGCTGCCGGCTGACCGGCCCAGCCGGATCAGCGGCAGCCGCTCGACCAGCCGCCTGAATGCTGACGACGTGCGACTTCAGCTGATCTCGGACCTGCATCTCGAGACCGAAGACTTCCGGCCCGAGCCCGCCCCCGGCGCCGAGGCCCTGGTGCTGGCCGGCGATGTGGACAGCGGCTGGCATGGCCTGCGCCGCTTTGCCGGCTGGCCGGTGCCCGTGCTCTTCGTGCCCGGCAACCACGAGTACGACGGCCGCGACTTCGACACGGCCCGGGCCGGTCTGCACGCCCTGGCCGCCGAGCTGGGCTTCGTGATGCTGGACGATGCCGTGCATCTGATGCGCGATGCCCAGGGCCGGCGCGTTCGCTTTGTGGGCAGCACGCGCTGGTGCGATTTCGATCTCTTCGGCGCTTCGCAGCGCGAGCGCGCCCTGCGCGCCGGCAGCTATTTCCAGCGGGTGATGAACAGCAGCCGCCACGGCCGGCCCTTCGATGCTCCGGCCGTGCGCGAGCAGGCCTTGAGCTGCCGCGCCTGGCTGCAGCAGACCCTGGCCGCCCCGGAGAGCGGCCCCGACTGGGAGGCCACCGTGGTGATCACGCATTTCGGCCCCAGCATCCAGAGCGCCGACCCGCGTTACGGCCGCCAGCCCGGCACCGCCAGCTTCTGCAACAACGACGAGGACCTGCTGCCGCGCGCCCGGCTCTGGCTGCACGGCCATCTGCACTGCCGCCACGACTACCGGCTGCACGGCTGCCATGTGGTGTGCAATGCGCGCGGCCACAGCCAGCGCGGCGAGGCCCTGAACTACGACGGCCTGCGCTGCGTCGAGGTGTTCAGCGCTTGATGTCTGTCAAGCTCGCCGACCCGCTTGTTTGCCAGACTGCCGATCAGCAAGATCGCCCTCAGTGGCAACAACAGCAAAGGAGCGGAGCATGAAGATTCTGGTCGCCGTCGATGGCAGCGCCTACACCAAGCGCATGCTGGCCTATCTGGCCGCGCACGATGAATGGCTGGGTGGCAGCCACCAGTACACCGTGCTGCATGCCGTGCCCGCCGTGCCGCCGCGCGCCGCCGCCGCCCTGGACAAGGAGCTGCTCAAGGGCTACTACAACGACGAGGCCGAGAAGGTGCTCAAGACCCTGCGCACCTTCTTTGCCAAGCAGCGCATTCCGGCCGAGTTCCTCTACAAGGTGGGCCCGGCGGCCGATGTGATCGCCAGCGCGGCCGACAAGGGCAAGTTCGACCTGCTCATCATGGGTTCGCACGGCCACAACACCCTGGGCAATCTGGTGATGGGCTCGGTGGCCACCAAGGTGATGGCCCATTGCGGCGTGCCCGTGCTGCTGGTGCGCTGAAGGCGCCCGCCCAGCCCGGAAAAATCGTCACAAAAGGTGCGCCGCCGCGGTCCGCGGAGGGCGCCCGGCGGGCTCAATGGCCGCTGTTGCGGCGACTCAGCCAGGCCAGCGGTGACTCCAGTGCGGCGCGCGCAGCAGCCTGCTCCGACTCCAGCTCGTAGCGCTGCTGCTGCAGACGCTCGCCGGGCTCATCGCTCTCCAGGCTGGCTTCCATGCCGAAGGCGGTGCCCAGATCGGCCGGATCATGCGCCTCGGACGGCAGAGAACTCTTGCGGAAGAAGCGCAGTGCGGGAGTGAATCGCATGATGGACCTCGCAGAGTTCGTGCTGTTGTTCGCAGTGTGCGCGTGCCCGTGCTGTGGCGAATCCCCAAATTAGGTGTGCAAGCGCCCGCAGTTGGGAAAATCGCACGTAGTCGCCTACGGTTACAACTCGCGGTAGCAAGACGCCGGCACAAACGGCCTACTGAGACCTTCGGTCCATCCCCCTCTGGGAGGATGTCCGGCGGCACTTGCCGCTCCTATTCTTCGCCGCCTCGGACCTGCCGTCCGACGCACAGCTTTTTCATGACACCTGCCATCCACACCTGGCTCACCCGAGCCATCGTCAGCACCGCCGTCCTCGGCGCCCTGCTGCTGGGCCACATCACCCAGGACAGCGACTACGCTGGCCCAGCTCGCCGCGCCCTCAGCCAGTCTTCGGCCCAGCCTGCCCAGCCCATGCTGCTGGCCCAGGACGAGTCCGACGCCAACTAAAGCGCTAGCCGCCCGGTGCCCTCAGGGCCCGCCGGGCGCCCAGCGCCAGGGCTTGGCCCACCTGATCCAGCAAGGCCACCCGCACCGGCGCGGCCTGCTGATCGCTCACCAGCTTCCACTGGTGCCAGTAAAGGGCCACATCCACGCTCAGCTCCGGCCGCAGGGCCACCAGTTCGCCGCTCTCCAGCAAAGGGCGCAGCTGTAGCTCGGGGGCCACACCCACGCCCCAGCCCATGCAGACCGCCCGCGCATAGGCCTCGCTGGAGGGCACGAAGCGCTCGCGCAGGCGCGGCGCCCGCACGCCAAAGGCCTTGGACACCCAGAGCGACTGGGTGTCGTCCTTGCGGTTGAAGACCAGAAAGGGCGTCTGGGCAAAATTCGCCGCCGTCAGCCCCTGCGGCAGCTGGTGAGCCAGGAAGTCCGGGCTGGCCACCGCCACATAGCGCATCACGCCCAGAGGCTGGACCAGGCAGCCGCGCAGGGCCTGCCTGACCGTGCTGACGCAGCCCAGCACCTCGCCCTGGCGCAGCCAGTCGTGGGTGAAGTCCTGGTCGTCCACCACCAGCTCCAGACCGAAACCTTCGCGCAGGCCGCGCTGCACCATGCCGTCCAGGGCCGGCAGCACCCAGGTGGCCAGGCTGTCGGCGTTCACCGCAATGGCCAGGCGCTCATGCGCTGCGGCCCGCGCGCCCAGCTCGCGCACCACATCGGCCCGCAGGGCCTGCAGCTGGCGCGCATAGCGCAGCAGCAGCTTGCCGGGCTCGGTCAGGCGCAGCGGCCGCGAGCGCACCACCAGCAGCTGGCCCACCTGGGCCTCCAGGCTGCGCAGACGCTGCGAGACCGCGCTCTGCGTGATGGCCAGGGCCTTGGCGGCACGCTCGAAGCTGCGCTCATCGGCCAGTGCGGCCAGGCAATCCAGCCCGGCGGAGTCCAGGTCTTTCATAAGTGCTACTAATGTACTCCGAGAAATATGAATCGGCCTTCATGCTTTCGCGGGCGCTGCCGACAATCCTCGGAACCATTGCCCGGCGCCGGATCAGCCAGACCCGGCCAGGCCTGACGCCAGCGCGGATTCAGGCCCGGGGGATGCCAGTTTTTCATCCACCAGTGATACTGGGCCCGCGTTCGGGCCATTGAACACCTTGAGGAAGCCGTCATGAAGGTTGTCGTTTTGGGCGCGGGCATCATCGGCGTCAGCACCGCCTGGTATCTCCTGGAACAAGGCTACGAGGTCACGGTGGTGGAGCGCCAGCCCGATGCAGCGCTGGAGACCAGCTTCGCCAACGGCGCGCAGATCTCCGTGTGCTTCTGCGAACCCTGGGCCAATGCCGGCGCGCCCTTCAAGGTGGCCAAATGGCTGCTCAAGGACGACTCCCCCCTGCTCTTCCGCCCGCGCCTGGACCCGCAGCAGTGGCGCTGGGGCCTGAGCTTCCTGGGCCAGTGCACCACCGCCGCCTTCGAGCGCAATGTGGAGCAACTGATCCAGCTGGGCCGCTACAGCCACGCCTCGCTCAAGGAGCTGGTGAACCAGACCGGCATCGAGTACGAGCGCCTGGAGCGCGGCATCCTGCACTTCTTCTCCAGCCAGGCCGACTTCGAGGCCGGCGCCGGTGCGGCCGAGATCATGCAGCGCCATGGCGTGGACCGTCGCGTGCTGAACCGCGAGGAAGTGCTGGCCATCGAGCCCGCCCTGCGCAACTTCAAGAACGGCGTGTTCGGCGGCACCTACACGCCCAGCGACGAGTCGGGCGACGCCCGCGTCTTCACCCAGAAGCTGGCCCAGCTCTGCATCCAGCGCGGCGCCACCTTCCTGTGGGAGCACGATGTGCTGGGCCTGGAAGCCAGCGGCGGCCAGATCGGCGCCGCCATCGTGGCCTCGCGCCTGAGCGGCCAGAAGCTGCGCCTGCAGGCCGATGCCTATGTGGCCGCCACCGCCTCCTACACCCCGGCCCTGCTCAAGCCCCTGGGCGAGCACCTGAACATCTACCCGGCCAAGGGCTACTCGGCCACGCTCAAGCTCAAGCGCCCCGAGGACGCCAGCGTGGTGAGCCTGCTGGATGACGGCCGCAAGATCGCCATCTCGCGCCTGGGCGACTACATCCGCATCGCCGGCACCGCCGAGCTGGCCGGCTTCGACCTGAGCCTGGACAACCCCACCTCGCGCGCCCGCTGCGCCTCCCTGGTCAAGCGCTACGAGGAGCTCTTCCCCGGCGTGGCCGACACCAGCGAACCCAATTTCTGGACCGGCCTGCGCCCCAGCACGCCGACCAACATCCCCTATATCGGCCGCAGCAAGAAGGCCGGCAACCTCTGGCTCAACGCCGGCCACGGCACCCTGGGCTGGACCCATGGTGCCGGCTCGGGCCGCGCCCTGGCCGAGCTGATGGCCGGCCGCGCGCCCGATATGGCCTTCGGCTTCTACGGCGACGCCCTGCCCGCCCGCAAGCTGCACAGCATGGCCGCGGCCTGAGGCCAGCCCCCAGAAAACCGGCGGGCCAGGGCGGCCCGCCCATGGCCACTACAATCCGCGACCCCATTTTTGCGGTGTGCGAGCCATGATGAGCCCCTTCTTCTGCGCGATCGACTTCGGCACGTCCAACTCCGCGATCGCCATTCCCGCCAGCGCGCCCGATGCGCCGCCCGGCAGCACCCGCCTGGTGGAGCTTGAGCCCGGCCAGCTCACCATGCCCACGGCAGTTTTCTACTACGCCGAAGGCCCGCACGACGCCGATGGCCCGCCGCGCGCCTTCGGCCGCGCCGCCCTCGCCGCCTATGTAGAGGGCGTGGAAGGCCGGCTGATGCGCTCCATGAAGAGCATCCTGGGCTCCAGCCTGATCGAGCAGAGCACCGATGTGGGCGGCGGCCGCGGCGTGCGCTATTTCGACATGCTGGCCGGCTATCTCAAGCGCCTGCGCCGCCAGGCCCAGGCCGCGGGCGCACCGGAGGACCTGCACCGCGTGGTGCTGGGCCGGCCGGTCTTCTTCGTGGACGAGGAGCCCGCACGCGACGCCGCGGCCCAGGCCTCGCTGGAGGCCGCCGCGCACGCCGTGGGCTTCAGCGAGGTGCATTTCCAGTACGAGCCCATCGCCGCGGCCTTCGACTACGAACGCCAGACCACGCGCGAGCGCCTGGTCCTGGTGGCCGACATCGGCGGCGGCACCTCGGACTTCTCGGTGGTGCGCGTCGGTCCCGAGCGCATGGCGCGCCTGGACCGTCGCGAGGACATCCTGGCCAACCACGGCGTGCACATCGCCGGCACCGACTTCGACCGCCATATCGAGCTGGCCTCCATCCTGCGCGAGCTGGGCTACCGCTCCCTAGGCCCCGAGCGCCCCGGCCAGCCCGCGCGCGAGGTGCCCAGCGGCATCTACTTCGACCTCGCCACCTGGCATCTGATCAACACCGTCTACAGCCCGCAGCGCGTGGCCGAGCTGCGCAGCATGCGCAGCTTCTACGGCAACCCCAAGCACCACAGCCGCCTGATGACGGTGCTGGAAGACCATCTGGGTCATGAGCTGGCGGGCCGCGCCGAAGGCGCCAAGATTGCCGTGTCCGGCGGCGGCCATACCGAGATCGACCTGAGCCTGGTGGAAAACGGCCTGCGCGTACCGCTGGGCGAGGCGCAGGCCCTGGAGGCCCTGGACAGCGATGTGGAGCGCATCGTGCAGGCCGGACGCGACACCGTGCAGCAGGCCGGCCTGCGCCCCGAGCAGATCGATGCGCTCTATTTCACCGGCGGCTCCACCGGTCTGCGCCTGCTGGCCGAGCGCATTGCCGCCGCCTTCCCGGCGGCCGAGGCCGTGCGCGGCGACCGCTTCGCCTCGGTTGCCACCGGCCTGGGCCTGCACGCCGCGCGCCTCTTCGGCGCGGCGCGCTGAACCACCCGGCGCTCAGGCCCAGCGCGGCAGGCGCAGCTCGAAGCAGGCGCCCTGGCCCGGCGGGCTGCGCACCAGCAGCTCGCCCCCGAGGGTGTCCACCGCCAGGGCATGCGCCCGGTACAGACCCAGGCCCGAGCCACCCTGGCCCAGGCGGGTGGTGAAGAAGGGGTCGAAGACACGCTCCAGATGCTCGGCAGCAATGCCCGGGCCATCATCCTCCACCTCCAGACTCAGCCAGGGCCGGCCCTCGCGCTCCCAGGTGCGCAGGCGCAGGGCAATCCAGGCCTCGGGACGCTCGCCGGCGCCATGCACCCGGGCGTTGTCCAGCAGCAGGGACACGAGCTGGACGAGGGCCTCAGCGTCCAGCCGCACCAGCAGGCGCTCGGGCAGATCCAGGCGCCATTGCGGGCCGCGCTCGTTGCCGGCGCGCAGCAGGGCCACCAGATCGCTCAGACGGCGCACCAGATCCAGCTCCTGCACCGCACCGGTCTCGGCCGGCAGGGCCACGGTCTTGAAGCGCTGCAGCAGGCTGCTGGCCCGCTCCAGCGCGCGCTCCACCAGCTGGGCGCCCTCGTCCACCGCCACCGAGCAATCGCGCAGTGGCGCACGCCGCGGGGCCGGCTCCTGCAGCAGCTGCCGCAGGCTGCGGCTCTGGGCACTGATCACGCTGGCGGCCAGGCGGGCATTGCCTATGGGCGTGTTCAGCTCATGCGCCACACCGGCCACCAGATGCCCCAGGGCCGCCAGCTTCTCGCGCTGCATCAGGGCCTGCAAGGCCTGCTCCAGCTCGGCGCTGCGCTGCTGCACCCGCTGCTCCAGCTCGTCGTGGGCGCGCTGCAGGGCGGCCTCGGTGGCACGCCGCATCTCCACCTCGGCCTGCAGCCGCGCGAGGGCGCGGCTGAGCTCGGCGGTGCGCTCGCCCACCCGGTTCTCCAGCTGGGCGCGCTGCTGCTCGACGGCCTGCTTGTCCGCCTCCAGCCGTGCCATCCGCACCAGGGCCGCAACCGAGGCCGCCTGGATGGACGCCTGCTCGCGCGCGCGCTGCTCGGCCAGCTGCACCAGCTCCTGCTGCGCCGTCAGGGCGCGCGCCAGCTCGCCGGCATCGCGGGCCGCCTCGGCCAGGCGGGTCAGTCCGGTAATCAGGCCGGTGCGCAGCTGCACCCGCCCGCGCCCCAGGCGCACCACGGTCTCGAAGATGGGCAGGGCCGCGGCCGCGTCACCGCCCTTCCAGACCAGCAGGGCCCGCGCCTGCTCATGCCACAGGCGTCGGTCATCCCCCCACTCGGTTCCAGCCATCAGGGCCTCGCTGCGTCGCAGATAGGCCCAGCCTTCCTCGATATGACCGGTCCAGGCGCAGCTATTGGCCAGGTTGTCCAGCACCACCAGGGGCAGCAGGGGTTCGTCACCGGTCTCGGCCAGGGCCAGGGTCTGCAGATAGAGCTCACGCGCCCGCTGCTGCTCACCCAGCCATTTGTGCGCCGTGGCCTGCATGTTCAGCATCGAGAGCCGCAGGGCCAGCGGCGCTTCGGGATGCTCGCGCAGCACGCGCTCGCAATGGGCGATGCGCTCGACATGCATCTCGGCGTCATAGAGCACCCGGGCGATGCCCGAGAGCACGGGCCAGAGCGGCTCCAGCTGGCCGCTGCGCCGCACCAGGGCCTCGGCCTGGCCGTATTCCTGCAGGGCCTCGCGGAACAGATGCAGGCGGCTGAGCACGCCGGCCAGGGTCTGGCGCGCCTCGGCCTCCAGCGCCGGCTGCTGCAGGCCCTGGGCCTCGACCAGCAGGCGCTGGGCGGCCTCGATATCGCCGGCCTGCGTGGCCAGGGTCGAGCGGGCGCGCAGGCGGTAGAGCTGGCGCAGCAGGACCTCACCGGCCGGCGCATGCGGTTCGGCCTCCGCGTCCAGCAGGGTCAGCACATCGGTCCAGCGCGACTGCGCCAGCCACTGCCTGGCCTGCGCCAGTCGGCCGGCCAGCCCTTCGCCGTCCGCGCTCGTGGCGGGCATCCGGGCGGGCGGGAGCGTGGCGCTCATGAGCGGCGGGACTCAGTGCTGGCGTGGCCCCCGGCCCCCGCCGCCATGGCGCGGGGGCGTGCGGCGCCCCGGACCGGGCCGGGCCGCCGCCGGGCGCGGCACCTGGGCCTGCGGACGGGTGATATCGGCCAGCATCAGGCAGGCAGCGACCAGGCTTTCCACCGCCTCCTCCAGATCGGCCGGCGGCTCCAGGCTCTCGATCTCTTCCAGCAGATCGTCGGCGTCTTCGAGATCGTCCGGGTCCAGATGGCGGTAGATCGCGGCCAGGGGCTCCAGCAACTGGCTGGCCTCCTGACGCATCAGCTCGGGGAAGATCTCGGTGGCCAGGGCAAAACCGGCCACCCAGGGCAACAACACTTCGGAGGGATCGCTGTCCAGGTCTGCGTCCTCGTCCTCCTCCTCGTCCCCCAGTTCGAAGACCCAGGGGTCAAACCACTGGCGCTCGACGATGGCGCGGTTGAGCTGCTGGTGGCGGCGCTTGCACAGGGCCAGGATGGGCTCGGTCTGCAGGCCCGGCGGCAGCTCGCGGCCCTCGCTGTCCAGGATGGGGCGCAGCCACTGGTGCGCCGGCACGGCCTTGGGCTGCAGCAGCACGCCCACCAGATAGCCGTCCAGCATGCTGATGTCCAGGGGCTCCAGCGGCGCCGGCAGGGCGTCCAGCAGGTCCTGCAGCCGCTCCATCTCGGCCTCGCTGAGGGGCTGGGTGGCGGGCTTGCTCGTCGTCGTCATCGTGCTCATGCCTCGATTGTCTCGCCACTATCATGCCGCGATGAGCTCCCGCCACTTCCTTTTTCTTGTCGCCAGCAGCCGCCAGGCCGGCGTGCTGGGCAATACCGAGGCCCTGGCGCGCCGCGCCGCCGAGCCACTGCCCGAGGACGTCAGCCAGCGCTGGGAATACCTGGCCCAGCGCCCGCTGCCGCCCTTCACCGACCACCGCCACGACATCGGCAGCTATCCCATGCCCGAGGGCCATGGCCGCACGCTGCTGGACGCCACGCTGGCCGCCAGCGATCTGGTGCTGGTGGCGCCGGTCTACTGGTACAGCTTTCCGGCCACGCTCAAGCTTTATCTGGATCACTGGAGCGCCTGGATGCGCGTGCCCGGCGTGGACTTCAAGGCCCGCATGGCCGGCAAGCGCCTGTGGCTGATCACGACCAGCGGCGACCGCGCCAAGGCCCAGCCCACGCTGGACAGCGCGCGCCTGTGCGCCGAGTTCCTGGCCATGGACTGGCGCGAACCCCTGTGGGGCAAGGGCGGCGCGCCCGGCGCGGTGCAGCAGGATGAGGCGGCCTGGACACAAGCGCTCACACATTTCACACGCATCCCCTAAGGGTGGGATGGCCGCTGCGAGCCGGGCCCCGCTACATTGACTCCATGCCCGCTCGACGCCGGGCACCGATCCCAACGACGTCCTTGACTCCAAGGACTTGCACCGCCCGCCCGGCCTGCCGGACGGGCGTTTTTTTTGCCTGTGCTCAGGCGCTCTCGAAGCCCGCCGCCAGCGCCGCCTTCAGATGCTCGGTGAAGAGGCGCACCGGCCGCGGCGTGCTGCTGCTCCAGGGGTGGATGGCATAGATGCCGTCGCCAAAGAAGCCGGCCGGGCGCCAGTCCGGCAGCAGCTCGCGCAGGCGCCCGGCGCGCACCGCGGGCGCGGCGCTAAAGTCGGGCAGCAGGGCGATGCCCATGCCGGCCAGCGCGGCCTCGCGCAGCACCTCGCTATTGCCGGCGCGCAAAGGCCCTTGCACCGGCACCTTGAGCCGCTCGCCGCCCGCGGCACCGCGCCGCTCGAAGAGCCAGACCGCCGGCCCCGGGCGCAGATAGGGCAGGCATTGATGCTGGCTCAGCTCGGCCGGATGCGCGGGCGCGCCCTGGCGCCGCAGATAGGCGCCGCTGGCCACCAGCAGGGCGCGCGAGGCGGCGAGCTTGACCGCCACATGGGTGTCCGGCGGGCTGCTGGTGTGGCGGATCGCCAGGTCGTAGCCCTCCTGCGCCAGGGGCACCAGGCGGTCCGAGAGGTCCAGCTCGATGCAGATCTCGGGGTAACGGCGAAAGAAGCTCTCCAGCTGCGGCGCCACATGCTGGCGACCCAGGGCCACCGGAGCGGTGACGCGCAGCAGGCCGCGCGGCTGGCCGGCGGCGTCGCGCGCCTCGGCCAGGCTGCGGGTGATCTGGGCAAAGCTGGCCTCGGTCTCCTCCACCAGGCGCTGGCCGGCCTCGCTCAGGCGCACCGAGCGGGTGGTGCGCGAGACCAGCTGCTGGCCCATGGCCCGCTCCAGATCGGCAATGCGCTGGCTCACCGCGGCCTTGGACAGGGCCAGGCGCTGAGCCGCCTTGGTGAAGCTGCCCAGCTGGGCGATCACCAGCAGGGCGTGCAGCTGGCCCCAGAGCAGCTCGTTGCGCAGCTCGGGCAGGGCGGGAGGCTTGGGGCTGTCTTCACGGGCTTCAGGGGCTTGCATTGTTCGGATTATTGAACAATCAAATCACTGCCAACCGATTGGCAGGCGCGAGGGCGGAGCCTAGACTGCGCCGCAACCCGTCCTCATCAGGAGACCGCCATGGCCCTCGCCCCCGTGCCCGCCTACACCGATTCGCGCGACATCACCCACTTCATCGCCGGTGCGCCGGCCGAGGCCACGGCCGGCCGCAACCAGGCGGTCTACAACCCCGCCACCGGCCAGGTGGCGCGCCAGCTGCAGCTGGGCAGCGTGGCCGATGTGGAGCGTGCCGTGGCCGCCGCGCAGGCCGCCTTTCCCGCCTGGGCCGACGCGCCGCCGCTGCGCCGCGCCCGCGTGATGTTCAAGTTCCTGGAGTTGCTGAACCAGCACAAGGACCAGCTCGCCGCCATGATCACCGCCGAGCATGGCAAGGTCTTCACCGACGCGCTGGGCGAGGTGGCCCGCGGCATCGACATCGTGGAGTTCGCCTGCGGCGTGCCCCAGCTGCTCAAGGGCGATTACACCGATCAGGTCGCCACCGGCATCGACAACTGGACGCTGCGCCAGCCCCTGGGCGTGGTGGCCGGCATCACGCCCTTCAACTTCCCCTTCATGGTGCCCATGTGGATGGCGCCCGTGGCCATTGCCACCGGCAATGCCTTCATCCTCAAGCCCAGCGAGCGCGACCCCTCGCCCAGCCTCTTCATCGCCGAGCTCTTCAAGCGCGCCGGCCTGCCCGACGGCATCTTCAATGTGGTGCAGGGCGACAAGGTGGTGGTGGACGCCCTGCTGAACCACCCGGACGTCAAGGCCCTGTCCTTCGTGGGCTCCACGCCCATCGCCCAGTACATCTACGAGACCGGTGCCCGCCTGGGCAAGCGCGTCCAGGCCCTGGGTGGCGCCAAGAACCATATGGTGGTGATGCCCGACGCCGACATCGACCAGGCCGTGGACGCCCTGATCGGCGCCGCCTACGGCTCGGCCGGCGAGCGCTGCATGGCCATCTCGGTGGCGGTGCTGGTGGGCGATGTGGCCGACAAGATCATCCCGAAACTGGCCGAACGCGCCCGCACGCTGAAGATCATGAACGGCATGGAGCTGGAGGCCGAGATGGGCCCCATCGTCACCCGCGAGGCGCGCGATCGCATCGAGGGCTATATCAAGCTGGGCGTGGAGGAAGGTGCGGCCCTGCTGGTGGACGGGCGCGGCCATCAGGTGGCCGGCCATGAGAGCGGCTTCTTCACCGGCGGCACCCTGTTCGACCACGTGACGCCCGCCATGCGCATCTACAAGGAAGAAATCTTCGGCCCGGTGCTGGCCTGCGTGCGCGTGCAGGACTTCGCCGAGGCGGTGAACCTGGTCAATGCCCACGAGTTCGGCAACGGCGTGGCCTGCTTCACCAGCGACGGCAATGTGGCGCGCGAGTTCGCCCGCCGCATCCAGGTGGGCATGGTGGGCATCAATGTGCCCATCCCCGTGCCCATGGCCTGGCATGGCTTCGGGGGCTGGAAGAAGAGCCTGTTCGGCGACATGCACGCCTATGGCGAGGAAGGCGTGCGCTTCTACACCAAGCAGAAGAGCGTGATGCAGCGCTGGCCCGCCAGCATCGGTAAGGGCGCCGAGTTCGTGATGCCGACAAGCCGCTGACAGCGGCCCTCGGGCGGGCGATGGGCGCACAAGTTGCGTGAAGCGCACAGACCCCGCCCCTGCCGGACGGCTTAGGCTACGCTCACGCCTTTAGTGACCCGATGTAACAAGCCTCCATGTCCGAAGCCCTCAGCGGCGAGGTCCACCAAGCCGACGAGCTGACACGCTGCCTTGCGGCGGCCCGCCAGGCCCAGAGCCAGTCCCTGCTGGACGAAGGTCTGGCCCAGGCCCAGCGCGCCTGGGAACTGGCCCTGCAGCAGCGCCTGCTGGTCGAGCAGATCGAGGCCGGCCGCCTGCGCGCCTTCTTCCTCTATCGCCGCGGCGCCCTGCCCGCCCTGATCCGCGCGGGCGACGCCCTGCTGCCCCTGCTGCGCGCCCAGGGCCCCAGCCCCGAGCTGGGCGAGCTGCTGCGCTGGCTGACCCTGGCCGGCTTCGAGACCGGCGACTTCGACACCGCCATGCGCTGCGCCAACGAGGGTTGCGCCGTGTCCCAGGAGCTGGGCGACCAGAGCCTGATCGCCATGTCGCTCAACGCTCTGGGCGCTACCTTCGAGCGCATGGGCGACCCCTGGCAGGCTGAGCGTCTGATGATGGAGGCCGCCGCCCTGGTGCGCGAGCAGCCCTCACCCTACGAACGCGTGGTCACGCTCAACAATCTCTGCGGCGTGGCCCTGGGCGCCTTCTACCTGCTGCGCGACAGCGGCAATGACGCCGCCTGCGCCGACGCCCTGGAGCGCGCCCTGCGCTATGCCCGCGAGGTGCGCCCCCATGCCGAGGCCCATGGCGATCCCTTCGCCCGGGTCATGACCGAGGGCAATCTGGGCGAGGCCCTGCTGCACAGCGGCCATCTGGAAGAGGCCGAGGCCCTGCTGGAGCAGACCCTGGACCAGGCCCGGGTGCGCGGCTACGAGGCCCAGGGTTGGCGCCTGCGCTGTTCCCTGGCCGAGCTGCGTCTGCTTCGCCAGCAGGCTCAGGAGGCCTACGACGACCTGCGCCTGCTGCAGCAGGAGGCCGGTGACCGTGCCCCGGCCGCCACCGCGCTGCGCGCCCACCACGCCCTCTACCGCGCGGCCAAGCAGCTGGGCCGGCACGAGGAGGCGCTGCGCCAGTTCGAGGCCTACCAGCGTATCGAACGGCGCCGCGCCATCGCCCAACTGATGGCGCAGTCGCGCTTCTTCGTCACCCGACTGGAGGCTGAGCAGGCGCGCCAGCGCGCCGACCACCAGGAGGCCCGCGCCGCGGCCCTGGAAGCCCATCTGGAGCAGGACCCGCTCACCGGCCTGGGCAACCGCCGCTGCATGGAGTCGCGCATGCCCGCCCTGCTGCGCGCCGCGGAGGCGGCGGGCCAGACGCTCACCCTGGCCCTGATCGACGCCGACCGCTTCAAGCTCGTCAACGACCAGCACGGCCATGCCGTGGGCGACCAGGTGCTGCAGCAGCTGGCCCAGATGCTGCGCGACAACACCCGTGGCAGCGATCTGCTGCTGCGCTACGGCGGTGAGGAATTCCTCGTGCTCTTCCCGGACACGGTGCCGGACCGCGCCTTCGAGGTCTGCGAGCGCCTGCGCCAGCGGGTCGAATCCTTCTCCTGGGACAGCATCGCCCCGGGCCTGGCGGTCACGCTCTCCATCGGTCTGGCCAGCACCCCGCCCTATGCCACCGACCTGCTGATCGGCCGGGCCGACAGCGCCATGTACCGCGCCAAACACCTGGGTCGCAACCGCGTAGCCCTGGCCTGATCAGCCCTCGCGCACCTGATTGCGCCCGGCTTGCTTGGCCGCATACATGGCCGCGTCGGCACGCAGCAGCACGGCCTCGGCCTCGTGTTCGTCCGGCCGCGCCAGGGCCAGACCGATGCTGGCGCTCAAGGGCCAGGGCCGGCCCTCCCAGCGGAAATCCAGGGCCTGCAGGCGCTCGCACAGGCGCTGCGCCACCTGGCGCGCCGAGCCCGGCTCCACCGGGCTGAGCAGCACGCAGAACTCCTCCCCGCCCAGGCGGCCCAGGCTGTCGGTGCTGCGCAAGGCCCCACGCAGGGAGGCCGCCACCGCGCACAGCGCGGCGTCGCCCGCCGCATGGCCCAGGCTGTCGTTGAGCGGCTTGAAGTGATCCAGATCCAGCAGCAGCAGGGCATAGGGCCGACCGCGGCGCAGACCGGCCTGGGCGCGCTCCAGGGCCTGGGCAAAGGCGCGGCGGTTCAGTGCATCGGTGAGCGGATCATGCAGGGTCAGCCGCTGGATGCGCAGCACCAGGCGCAGCACGATGAGAAAGGCCATGGCCGCATTCATCAGCAGGCACAGCAGCAGGGCCAGCCAGAGCCAGAGGGTGTTGAAGCTGCTGTCCTCGCCCAGGGGCGCCGTCAGTCCGGGCCAGAGCAGGGCATGGACGAAACGGGCCGAGACCGCCAGGGTCACCAGCAGCAGGGGGAAAAGCTGGCCCAGGGCCGGCAGCGGGCGCAGCTCCTGGCGCAGCAGGCCCCAGGCCTGGGCACAGGCCACCAACATCAGCAGGCTGATGGCGCCGAAGGACAGGGCCACCTGGCGCACCTCGGGCAGCAGGGGCCAGACCAGCAGGCCCAGGCGCCAGGCGGGCGGCCGCTCGGCCACCACCGGCACGGCCGCGCGCAGCACCGCGAAGCCGGCCACGCCCAGCAGATCGGAGCCGATATCGCTGAGCCAGTGCGGCAGCAGGCCGCGCAGGGCCTCGCTCACCAGGGCCAGGCCCAGCAGCAGATTGGCCAGGGCCAGCAGAGCGCTGGCGCTGGGCAAGAGGCGCAGATGGCGGCCCAGCACCGCCCAGACCAGGGCGGCCGCCAGGAACATCATCACCACCGCCAGCATCAGGGTGGGCAGATGGGCCAGCGCCAGCACCGCCCTCATGCGCCCGCCTCCGGGAGCGGCGCGCCGGCCAGGCTGATGCGATCACGGCCCTGGTCCTTGGCGCGGTAGAGGGCGGCATCGGCCTGGGCCAGCAGGGACTCGGCCACCGGCCCCGAGACCTCGGAAGCCGCCACGCCGAAACTGGCGCTCAGCAGCAGCTCCTGGCCCAGCCAGACAAAGGGTCGGGTCTTGAGCCCGGTGCGCAGGCGCTCGGCCACCGCGGCGGCCTCGACCAGCCGGGTCTCGGGCAGCAGCACACAGAACTCCTCACCCCCCAGGCGCGCCAGCTGGTCCAGGCCGCGCAGGCCGGCGCGCAGCTGCTGCACCACATGCTGCAGGGCCGCGTCACCGGCCGCATGGCCCAGCTGGTCGTTGATGCGCTTGAAGTGATCCAGGTCGATCAGCAGCAGGGCATAGGGCCGGCCGCGTTCCGCCTGGGCCTGCAGCCGTGCCTGCTGGATGGCCAGGCCGCGGCGGTTCAGCACGCCGGTGAGCGGGTCGCTGAGCGTGAGCTGCTCCACCCGCACCACCAGGCGGTGCAGCACCAGCACCAGCAGACCCAGCGTCAGGCTGAGCCCCAGCACCAGCCAGGCCCAGGCCAGGGGCGTGCTGGTGGCGCAGCTGGTGGCCGACCAGCCCGCAGCGCGCAGCAGATTGGCCAGCAGCAGGCCCCCCAGCGGCAGGCCCAGGATCCAGGCCAGGCCGGGCGGCAGGCCGCCACGACCCACGCGCAGATCATGCAGGGCCAGGGCGGCCAGGGCCGCCATGCTCAGCGAGGCCAGGCTGCGGCCCTGGCTGGGGCCGGAATCCCCACCGCCCCAGGCGCTCAGCAAGAGTCCGGCGGCGGCCAGGGCCAGCAGATCCCAGCGGCGCCAGCGCAGACGCAGCAGGCGGCGCAGGGCCAGGGCGGTGAGCGCCAGCACCAGCACGCCCGCCACCCGGGTCAGGCCTTGCGACAGCATCTGCGGCCGCAGCGGTTCCAGGCACCAGCTGCCCAGCAGGGCCGGCACGGTGAGCAGATGGGCGGCAGCCAGCAGGCCGCTGGCCAGGGGTGCGATGCGAAACACCAGGGCCAGGGCCGCCCACACCAGGCCCGCCACCGCACTGAAGAGCGCGTTGACCAGCAGCAGGGTGGTGGGGTCGACGGTGGGCATGACTCCGGGGGAGACCGGCTCGTGTCAACCTATCATCGCCAAACCCCGATATCCCGACAAGCCGAGATGCAAGACGCCCGCCCGCTCACCCTGATCACCGGTGCCAGCCGCGGCATCGGCGCCGCCACCGCTCGCCTGCTGGCCACGCGCGGGCATGACCTGGCCCTCAACTACGCCCGCGATGCCACCAGCGCCCAGACCCTGGTGGCCGAGTTGCAGGCCGCCCACCCAGGCCAGCGCTTTCTGGCCCTGCAGGCCGATGTGGCGAACGAGGCCCAGGTGCTGGCGATGTTTGCCCGCATCGATGCCGAGCTGGGCCGCCTGAAGGGCCTGGTGAACAACGCCGGCATCGTGGTGCCGGCCCAGCGCCTGGAACAGATGGAGATGGCGCGCTGGCAACGCCTCTTTGCCGTGAATGTCTTCGGCACCCTGCTGTGCTGCCGCGAGGCCGCGCGGCGCATGAGCACGCGCCAGGGCGGCGCGGGCGGGGCCATCGTCAACCTCAGCTCGCGCGCCGCCCAGCTGGGCTCGCCGGGCATCTACGCCGACTACGCGGCCAGCAAGGGCGCGGTGGACAGCCTCACCGTGAGCCTGGGCCGGGAGCTGATCGCCGAGGGCATACGCGTCAACGGCGTGCGCCCCGGCATCATCGACACCGAGATCCATGCCGACAGCAAGACCACCGATCTGCTGCCCGCCGCCACGGCCGGCATTCCCATCCAGCGCCTGGGCCGGGCCGAGGAAATCGCCGAAGCCATTGCCTGGCTGCTCTCGGACGCCGCCAGCTACACGGTGGCTGCCACATTGGATGTCGCGGGAGGGCGCTAAGCTGGCAGCACCGCTTCCGCCGGAGCAAGACATGACCCCGATCCGCCCATGATCCGCAGCCCCCAGGCCCTGGCCCGCATCGTCCCCTTCGCACTCTTCATGCTGCTGCTGGCCCTGCGCGGCGCCCTGCCGGAGCAGCCCAATTTCGACACGCGCTGGATCTACGGCCTCTCGGTGCTGCTGGTGGGTGGCGCGCTGGCCTGGTACTGGCGCGACTATGGCGAGCTGGTGCGCCAGAACTGGCCCGAGCCGCGCGAGCTGGCCCTGGCCGTGGGCGTGGGCCTGGCGGTCTTCGCCCTCTGGATCCGGCTGGACGCGCCCTGGATGCAGCTGGCCCCGCCCACCGCCAGCTTCGTGCCCCTGGATGCCAGCGGCGCCCTGATCTGGCCCCTGGTGATTCTGCGCTGGGTGGGGGCGGCCCTGCTGGTGCCGGTGATGGAAGAGCTGTTCTGGCGCAGCTTCCTGATGCGCTGGATCGCCCACCCGCAGTTCGAGCGCGTGGACCCCAGCCAGGTGGGCCTGCGCGCCATCGTGATCTCCACCTTCGTCTTCATGCTGGCCCACACCCTGTGGCTGGCCGCCATCGTGGCCGGCCTGGCCTATGCCTGGCTCTATGTGCGCAGCGGCAAGCTCTGGACGGCCGTGATCGCCCACGCGGTGACCAACGGCGCCCTGGGCCTGTGGGTGATCAAGACCGGGCGCTGGGAGTTCTGGTGAGCGCCGTGGCCGCGGGCCGCTGCAGGTGGCGGAAGGCCTCGAACAGCCAGCAGCGCATGCCCATCACCAGGGTGTAGCGACGCTTCTCTTCCTCCGGCAGGCGCTGGTCCAGCAGGTGCTGACGGGCAAAGTCCTCGGCCACGCGCTGCAGGCGCTCCACCAGATCGCGGGCCATGGCGTGGCTGAGCTGGCCGTGCACCAGGCTCAGCAGCTCGCCCTCGCCCTCGAAGCCGCCCGAGAAGAAGTCGCCCATCACCGACTCGCGGAAGAACTGCATCACCGGCCCCAGGGGCCGCCAGCGAAAGGTCTTGGCCACCTGCAGGCGGTAGCGGTTGAGCGGGCGCAGCTCGATGATGCCCAGGCGGTCCAGCTCGGCCAGGTAGCGCGTGGCCTCGGCCTCGCTGATGCGGTAAGTAGCCACGATCTGCTCGAAACTCCACTGGCTCAGGCAGCAGATGGCGGTGAGCAGCAGCTTGGGGTCGGCCAGCACCGCACGCTCCTGGGCCAGGGTGAGCTCGCGGCGCAGGTTCTGGCGCTCGCCCAGGCGCTGGCTGAGGCTGATGAAATCGGTCTGCAGCACACGGCAGAGCTGGTCCACGCGCGAAAGCGGCATCTCGCCACCCGGGGCGAACATGCGCTTGACGGCCGATTCCGACAGCGCCAGCTCGCGCGCCACATCGGCGTAGCTCAGGCCGCGGCTCTTCAGCTCGGTCTTGATGATCTCGATCAGGGTCTGGGTGCTCACTGGACAAACCTCCGCGCGGGGCGCTCCGGGCCGCGACGGTAGCGCAAAACGCGGCGGCCGGCGGCTCGAAACGCCACTGCCGCACAAATCCACTGCGCACGGCCGGCTCGGCCCGCAGCATGGCCGCCATGCCTTCGCCCTACACCCTGAGCCGCCGCCACCTGCTGTGCTGCGGCGCCGCCGCGGCCGCCGGCCTGTTCAGCAGCCTCACCGGGGCCGAGAGCCCGTCCGCCGAGCCGGCGGGCAGGCCGCGCCTGCCGCCCCCGCTGCGCGATCACCCGCGCCTGCAGGCCTTGTGGGCGGCCCTGGATCCAGCCCAGCTCTGGGACGTTCACTGCCATCTGCTGGGCACGGGGGATGCCGGCAGCGGCTGCCGCATCCATGCGTCGATGACCCAGTGGTGGCACCCGCTGGAAACCCTGAGGCGCCGCGTCATCATGGCCGGCGCCCAGGTGCCGGCCGACGCGCCCAGCGTGGACCGCGCCTATCTGCAGCGCCTGCGCGATCTGGCGGCGGACTTTCCCGAGGGCGCGCGCTGGATGCTCTATGCCTTTGACGAGGCCCTGGACGCCGAGGGCCGGCCGCGCCCGGACTGGACCACCTTCCACGTGCCCGACCGCTACGCCGCCCAGGTGGCCGGCGAGCAGGCGCAGCGCTTTGCCTGGGTAGCCTCCATCCACCCCCGCCATCCCCAGGCCCTGGCCCGGCTGGAGGCAGCCCTGGTCGGCGGGGCCGTGGCCCTGAAATGGCTGCCCAGCGCCATGAACATCGATCTGCGCGAGCCGGCCCTGCGGCCCTTCTACGCCCGCCTGGCCACCGCCCGCCTGCCCCTGATCGTGCACTGCGGCGAAGAACGCGCCGTGCCCGGCGCCGGCCGCGAAGACCTGGGCAACCCCTTGCTGCTGCGCGTGCCGCTCTCGCAAGGCGTGCGGGTGATCGCGGCGCACTGCGCCTCCCTGGGCCAGGCCCTGGATCTGGACCGCCCGCGGCCGCGCGCCGTGCCGGCCTTCGAGCTCTTTGCCCGGCTGATGGACGAGCCGGCCTGGGACGCCCTGCTGCTGGGCGATATCTCGGCCCTGTTCCAGTTCAACCGGCGCCCCGAGGTCTGGCACCGTGTGCTGGCGCGGCAGGACTGGCATGCGCGCCTGCTGCATGGCTCGGACTACCCGCTGCCGGGCATCGGCCCGCTCTTCCAGCTGGGCGGCCTGGTGCGGGCCGGCATCCTGCAAGCCGAGGCCGTGCCCCTACTGGAGCAGCTGCGCCGCCACAACCCCCTGGTGTTCGAACTGCTGCTCAAGCATGAGCTGCGCTGGCGTGGCCTGGGCCTGCGCCCCGAGGTCTTTGCCACCCGGCGCCACTTCGAGTCCGGCCCGGTAGCGCGCCACGCTACCGCCGCGGCCATGCCACGCCACTGCCGCGGAAATCAGGCCTGAACCCTGGCGCCGCTGGCGAAGATGCACGCACATTCAACGGAGGACCTGATGAACCCGAACAGCCCCATCCCAAGCGCCGACACCCCCAGCCCGCTCGCTCTGCTGCGCCGCGACAGCAGCGCCTGGCGCCTGCAGGTCTGGGTGTCCTTCGGCCTGGCACTCAGCCTCTGCGCCATCGGCCTGGCCTGGCTGCCGGGCGACGACCTGGACCGCGCCTTCATGGTCATGGGCTATGTCTTCTGCCTCAGCGCCGCCTTCGCCCTGGCCAAGTATGTGCGCGACAAGGAAGCGGCCCGTCAGGCCGACACCCCGCTATGGGGCCTGGTGGTCTGGGGCGGCTTCGGCCTGGCCATGGGGCTGACGGGCTGGGGCCTGTGGCGCATGGGCATACAGCCAGTCTGGAAGGCCTATCTGCTGGTCAGCTGGCTGTTCCTGATCTCCAGCGTCTTCACCCTGGCCAAGCTGCTGCGCGATGCCCATGAGGCCGATCTGCTGCAGGCCCGTCTGCTGGCCCGCGGCCGGGAGACGGCCGGGGTCGAGGCCCAGTAATCACCGAACGACGAGGAGACCCGCCATGTCCAACCACACGAATAAGACTCCCAACCTGCTGGGCGCCCTGCTGCTGAGCCTGGGCCTGCAGCTGGCCGCGGCCCCGGCGGCGCGGGCCCAGTCCACCGAGGCCAGCGCCCTGTCCCTGCTGCCGGTGGCCGTCTCGGTGGCCGCGCCGGTGGCCCTGCTGGGTGCCGGCGTGGTGCTGAGCGTGGTGGCGGTGGAGGCCAGCGCGCGGGGCACGGTCTGGGTGCTGGAGCGCGCCTCGGACGGCGCCCGCATGAGCCTGAACTTTGCCGGCCAGGCCAGCGCCCTGGTGGGCAGCGCGGTGCTGGTCACGGCCATCGGCAGCGGCTACATCCTCTCGGCCGCCGGCCAGGCCATCGCCTTCGTGCCCAATGCCATCGGCGCCGCCCTGCTTCACAACGAGCAAATCACGCGATGAGGCGGGACGCCCTCTGCCTGCTGCTGGCTCTGGCCGCGGCCGGCACCGCCCAGGCGGGCCGCCCCTGCGAGGAGCAGCCCCTGAGCCTGCGCCAGATCGAGCAGGGCATGAACCTGGCCGAACGCACGGCCCGGGCCCTGGACGCCAGCGGGGCCCAGGTCGTGCTGCTGGCGCGCGCCGGCCAGGATCTGGACCGCTACGGCCTGCGCTGGTCGCACCTGGGCTTTGCCTACCGCGAGGCGGGCCTGGCCGGCCAGCCCCAGGTCTGGCGCGTGCTGCACAAGCTCAACCACTGCGGCACAGCGCGCGGCGACCTCTTCCGCCAGGGCCTGGGCGAGTTCTTCCTGGACAGGCCCCAGCGCTACGAGGCGGCCTTCGCGGTGCTGGACCCGGCGCTGCAGCAGGCCCTGCTGCCGCGGCTGCGCGAGGCGGGCGCGCCGCTGCGCAGCCTGCACGAGCCACGCTACAGCATGGTGGCCTACGCCTGGGGCCGCGGCTACCAGCAGAGCAACCAGTGGGCGCTGGAAAGCCTGGCCGCCGTAGCCGGCGGGCAGGCCCGGCCGGACCGCACCACGGCCCAGGCCTGGCTGCGCCAGCGCGGCTACCAGCCCACGGCCCTGCAGCTCTCCACCGCCACCCGCCTGGGCGCGCGCCTGAGCCAGGCCCACATCGCCTTTGACGACCATCCCGCTGCCCAGCGCTTTGCCGGACGCATCGAAACCGTGACGGTTGACTCGATCTTCGCCTGGCTGCCCCGGGCCGGTCTGGGCCAGCGGGCAGAATCGCTCGGCCTGTGAGAGACATCGAGCACAACAATCCCGGGGAGGAACCCATGTCACAGCCCGCAGACCCGCATCCCAGCCAGTTCGCCCTGCTGGGCCAGCGCCGCTTCGCGCCCTTCTTCTGGACCCAGTTCCTGGGCGCGGCCAATGACAACCTCTTCAAGTTCGCGCTCACCGTGCTGCTCACCTACCAGCTGCAGCTCAGCTGGCTGCAGCCGGCCCAGGCGGGCCTGGTGATCGGCGCGCTCTTCATCCTGCCCTTCGTGCTCTTCTCGGCCACCAGCGGGCAGCTGGCGGACAAGCACGACAAGGCCACGCTGATGCGCCTGATCAAGAGCCTGGAGATCGCCATCATGGCCCTGGCGGCCTGGGGCTTCTGGACCACCCAGGTGCCGGCCCTGCTGGCCTGCGTCTTCCTGATGGGCCTGCACTCCACCCTGTTCGGGCCTGTGAAGTACGCCTACCTGCCCCAGCAGCTCAACGAGCGCGAGCTCACCGGCGGCAACGGCATGGTGGAGATGGGCACCTTTGTCGCCATCCTGCTGGGCAATGTGGCCGGCGGCCTGCTGATCGCCACGCCCGAGGTGGGCGCCCGCCATGTGGCCCTGGGCGGCCTGCTGCTGGCCCTGGCCGGCCGCGCCACGGCCCAGGCCATTCCCGCCAGCCCCGCCACCGACCCCGGCCTGCGCATCAACTGGAACCCGGTGAGCGAGACCTGGCGCAATCTGCGGCTGGCCCATGGCCAGCTGGCGGTGTTCCGCTCCCTGCTGGGCATCTCCTGGATGTGGTTCTTCGGCGCCGTCTTCCTGGCCAACTTCCCGGCCTTTGCCAAGCAGGTGCTGCAGGGCAATGAGCAGGTGGCTTCGCTGCTGCTGGTGGTGTTCTCGGTGGGCATAGGCGTGGGCTCCCTGCTGTGCGAGCTGCTGTCCAAGCGCCATGTGGAGATCGGCCTGGTGCCCCTGGGCGCGGTGGGCATGAGCGTGTTTGCCATCGACCTCTACTTCGCCTCGCGCGCCCTGCCCCCGGCGAGCCAGGCCCTCAGCCTGAGCGCCTTTCTGGCCCAGGCCGCGCACTGGCGGGTGCTGGCCGATCTGGCCCTGCTGGCGCTCTTCGCCGGCCTCTACAGCGTGCCCATGTACGCCCTGATCCAGCTGCGGGCTCAGCCCACGCACCGCGCGCGCATCATCGCGGCCAACAACATCCTGAACGCCCTGTTCATGATCGCCAGCTCGCTGCTGGCCGGGGCCCTGCTGGGTGCGGGCCTGAGCATCCCCGAGCTCTTCGGCCTGCTGGGCCTGGCCAATGCGGTGGTGGCGGCCTACATCTTTCTGGTGGTGCCCGAATACCTGCTGCGCTTCGTGGCCTTCATCGCCTCGCGCTGCATCTACCGCTTTCGCCTCAGCGGCGAGCAGCACATCCCGGCCCAGGGCGCGGCCGTGCTGGTCTGCAACCATGTGAGCTTTGTGGATGCGGTGCTGCTGATGGCCGCCAGCCCGCGGCCCATACGCTTCATCATGGACCACCGCATCTTCCGCATCCCGGTGCTGGGTGCGCTGTTCCGCCTGGCCAAGGCCATTCCCATCGCGCCGCAGAAGGAGGACCCCACCACCTACGAAGCCGCATTCGCCCGCGCCCGCGAGGTGCTGGACGAAGGCGAGCTGCTGTGCATCTTCCCCGAGGGCGGCATCACGCGCGACGGCCGGCTCCAGCCCTTTCGCGGCGGCGTGATGAAGATCATCGAGGACCGGCCCGAGCTGCCCGTCGTGCCCCTGGCCCTGCAGAACCTCTGGGGCTCCTTCTTCTCGCGCGTGGAAGAAGGCCGGGCCATGGTGCGGCCCTTCCGCCGTGGCTTCTTCAGCCGCGTGGGCCTGGCGGCCGGCAGGCCTCTGATCGCCGCCGAGGTCAGCCCCGAGGGCCTGCAGCAGCGGGTGGGCGAGCTGCTGACCACCCGGCTCTGAGCGCCGGCAGGGCGCTACAGTGCAGATCTCTTCCCTGCCCTTCACATCAACCCCATGAGCCACCGCGCCGACACCGCCGCCCTGGACCTGGCCTTCCGCCAGGCCCGCACCTTCAACAAGTTCAGCGAGCAGCCCGTCAGCGAGGCCACGCTGCGCGAGATCGTGGAGCTGGCCCAGTGGGGCCCCACGGCCATGAACAGCCAGCCGGTGCGCCATGTCTTCGTGCAGAGCGCCGAGGCCAAGCAACGCCTGGCCCCCGCACTCTCGGCCGGCAATCTTGCCAAGACCCTGGCTGCGCCGGTGACGGTGATCGTGGCGGCCGACAGCCGCTTCTACGAGCATCTGCCCACGCAGTTCCCTTCCTTCCCGGGCGCCCATGACATGTTCGCGGGCAATGCCGCCGCCGCGGCCGGCACCGCGGCCTTGAGCAGCCATCTGCAGGGCGCCTACTTCATCATCGCCGCCCGCCTGCTGGGTCTGGACTGCGGGCCGATGGCCGGCTTCGACGCCGCCAAGGTGAATGCCGAGTTCTTCCCCGATGGTCGCTACCAGGTGCAGTTCCTGATCAATCTGGGCTATGGCGACCCCAGCGGCAACCATCCGCGCGGCCCGCGCCTGAGCTTCGAACAGACCAGCCAGCTGCTCTGAGCGATGGCGCGCATGCGCGCGCCCTTCCTGTGAGATTTTCACGACAGGGAGTTAGCCACCGGTCAGGCGGCGGCGGGACACTTGGGCGACGGGCGCCCGATTCCCGGGCGCCGCCCGAGTGCCAGCAGGAGCTGTTCATGCGCATGGTCCGGTCCCTTGCCCCTGTTCTGATGCGCGGCCTGTGTCTGGCCGGCGCCCTGTTCAGCGCCGGTGCCGCCCTGGCGCAGGAGGCGGGGAGCTACCGCTTCTCGCCGGTGAACCAGGCCAATCTGCAGGTGGCGGCCTCCTACTGGAACCCCATCATTGCCTATGTGTCCGAGAAGAGCGGCGTCAAGCTCAGCCTGAAGCTGGGCCGCACCTCGGCCGACACCACCGCCTATGTGCTGGCCCAGGAGGTGGAGTTCGCCTTCACCAACCACCTCTTCAGCCCCGAGCGCGAGAAGCTGGGCTGGAAGGTCTTCGGGCGCCGCCTGACCCCGGCCATACACAGCCAGATCCTCGTGCCCGCGGACTCGCCCATCAAGGACCTGGCCCAGCTGGAAGACAAGGACGTGGCCTTTCCCGGCCCCGAGGCCTTCATCGCCTACAAGGTGAGCTACGCCCAGCTGCTGAACCGCAAGATCAATGTGCGCAGCGTCTTCGGCGGCAATATGGACGGGGCCTTCGCCCAGCTCTTCAGCGGCAAGGTCGCCGCCGTGGGCGCCAACTCCCAGCTGGCCGAGGGCTATGCCCGGCGCGAGGGCAAGAAGTTCCGCGTGCTGTGGAGCTCGGAGCCCTTCCATGACCTGGCGCTGATGGTCTCGTCCAGGGTGCCCGAGAAGGACCAGCAGGCCGTGGCCCGGGCCTTCACCACCATGCACAAGGACCCGCGCGGCCTGGACATCCTGAACCAGGTCTCGCAGCTGGTGGGCCTGAGCGCCGAAGCGCATTTCATCGCCTCCGACGGCAGCGAGTACGAGCCCTACCGGCGCTTCTACCAGACGGCCCCGGCCCAGCTGCGCTGAGCCGGCCTTCCATGGGCAAGGCCTGGTACTGGATTCCGCAGAGCCTGCTCACGCGGGTGCTGCTGCTCTACGCCACCGCCTTGCTGCTGGTGGTGAGCCTGGGCTTTGGCGCCTTTGCCTCGCACAAGGCCCACACCCTGGTGGAGGACGCCGACAGCCAGGTCAGCGCCCTGGTGAACCTGATGGTGCCGGCCGTGACCGAAGCCGCGGTGATCGGCGACTACGACACCATCAAGCGCCAGATCGAGCGCTCGCTGGATCACCCCATGCTGCGCGAGGGCGCCTTCATCGACCTCAAGGGCGCGCGCATCCAGGCCCATCGCCAGATTCCGCCGCTGGGCTGGTCGCCCGGCTGGCTGCGCCAGCGCGTGAGCGAGCAGCTGGGCGATGTCAACGCCACCATCAATGTGGGCGGGCGCGACTACGGCGTGCTGCGCCTGCGCCTGTGGCACGAGCGCATCGCCAGCGAGATCTGGCGCGAGGCCATGCTGGCCCTGGGCCTGGCCCTGCTGGGCCTGCTGATGGGCGTGGGCCTGGTGTGGTGGCCGCTGCGGCGCTGGCTGGGCAATCTGCAGCGCATCCAGGACTTCGGCAAGCAGCTGGAGCGCCAGGGCGGCTCGCTCAGCGAGGTGCGCAACGAGCACGCGCCGCTGGAGTTCCGCCGCACCTTCGATGTGCTCAACCGCGCGGCGGCCTCGCTGCAGGCCGAGCGGGCCCAGGCCGCGGTGACCCTGGCGGCGATTGCCGATGGGGTGCTCACCACCAACCGCGAGGGCCGCGTGGTGCTGGTCAATCCGGTGCTGGCCGGCTGGCTGGGTCGCCCGGCAGCCGAGCTGCTGGACCAGCCCCTCGCCCAGCTGCTGCCCGGCGTGCCCCGACCCGAGCAGGCGGAACCCGGCCAGCGCGTGGAGCTGCCGGGGCCGCAAGGCGTCCGGGTGCTAGAGCTCAGCTGCTCGGCCGTGCGCAGCGAGGCGGACGGAACGGCTGCGCCCGCGGGCTGGGTCTATGCGCTGCGCGACGTGAGCTCGCAGCATGCGCTGGAGCGGCAGCTGCAGCAGGAGCTGCAGGCCCGCGCCCTGGCCATGCGCACCATGCACCGCCTGCTGGAGGAGTTCCAGCAGCGCGAGGGCAGCGTGCTGGCGCCCCTGCCGGCCGACCCGCAGCGCTCCGAGATCGAAGCCCTGCTGCAGCTGGTGAGCCAGATGGTGCAGCAGCTGGGCGCCCAGGCCGGCCAGCTGCAGGCCATCTTCGCGCTCAGCCCGGATGGCTTTGTCTCCCTGGACGCACAGCAGCGCGTGCATTACGTGAGCCCTGCCTTCGAACGCCTGACCGGCCTGTCGGCGGCCAGCCTGCTGGGCCGCGAGGGCGCCGAGCTGGAGGCGCGCCTGCAGGCCCGGCTGCAGGACGAGGCCGGCGCACTGCAGCTGCAACAGCTGCAATCGGGGCGGCGCCTGCTGCAGCTGCGCCCGCCCAATGAGCGCATGCTGGAGCTGGCCCAGCACCAGGGTGAAGGCCCCGAGGTGCAGCGCGTGCTGCATGTGCGCGATGTGACCCACCAGGTGGAGGTGGACCGCATCAAGAGCGAATTCCTGAGCATGGCCGCGCACGAGCTGCGCACGCCCATGACCAGCATCTACGGCTTCACGGAGCTGATGCTGCTGCGCCCGCTGACGCCGGAGCGCCAGCGCGAGGCCTTGCAGAAGATCCATCGCCAGAGCGAGGCCATGATTGGCATCCTCAATGAGTTGCTGGACCTTTCGCGCCTGGAGGCGCGGCGCGGCCAGGACTTCCGGTTCGAGTCCCTGCCCGCCCAGGCCGTGGTGCAGGAGGCGGTGCAGGACTTCAGCCCGCCCGAGTCGCGCGAGCCCCCGCTGCTGGAGCTGGCCGAGTCCCCCCTGCCCGTGCATGTGGACCGCGGCAAGCTGCAGCAGGTGATGCGCAATCTGCTCTCCAATGCCTACAAGTACTCGCCCCAGGGCGGCCGGGTCTGGGTGCGCCTGCGGGCCGAGGGGCACGAGCAGGTGCTGATCGAGGTGCAGGACCAGGGCATAGGCATGAGCGCCGAGGAGCTGGCCCATGTCAGCGAACGCTTCTACCGCGCCGACAAGTCCGGCAGCATCCCGGGCACCGGCCTGGGCATGAGCATCGTGAAGGAGATCCTGGAACTGATGAGCGGCAGCCTGCGGCTCAGCAGCGCGCCCGGCCAGGGCACCACGGTGCAGGTGCGCCTGCCCGCGGCCGCAGGCCTCAGCCCCGCCAGCCGCGACGGATGAGGCGCTTGAGCCGGCGCGCCGCGCGCCAGGCGGCGCTGGCCCGCATCCAGGCCAGCAGCTCCGCCTTCCAGGCGCTCCAGCGCCCATAGAGCCGGGCAAACCAGGCCAAGCGCAGCAGGGCCGGCTGGATCAGCTGGAACAGCCAGGCCAGCAAGGCCGTGCCGCCCAGCTTGGCCCCCAGGATCACCAGCAGGCCCAGCAAGGCCTTGCCCTGGGTGATCAGCCACAGGGCCAGCAGCTTGATGGGCAGGATCAGCAGGGTGGGCAGCAGCAGCACCAGCAGGGCGCCATAGGGCGGCAGGGCCGCCAGCCGCCGCTCCAGCCCGCGCAGGGGCAGGTGGCGCGCCAGGGCCGCCATGGCCCGGCGCAAGGGCTCCCAGCCCCATTCCTCGAAAAGGATGAGCAGGGCCAGCAGCAGGCGGGCCAGCCAGCGCAGCGGCGCCAGCAGGACACGCAGCGCCGCCTTCATGCGTCGGGCCCCGGCCTCAGACCCCGCGCGCCCTGTCCTCGGCGAACTTCTTCTGGAAGCCCGCGAAGTCGCCCGCGTCCAGGGCCTCGCGCACTTCCTTCATCAGGTTCAGGTAGTAGTGCAGGTTGTGGATGCTGGTGAGCATGGGGCCCAGCATCTCGCCGCAGCGGTCCAGGTGGTGCAGATAGGCGCGGCTGAAGCCGCCGCTGACCGTGCCGTCTGCATTCGTCACGCCCTTGCAGGTGTAGCAGGTGCAGGTTTCGTCGACGGGGCGCTCGTCGGCCTTGTAGCGGCTGTTGCGCAGGCGCAGATCGCCGTAGCGGGTGAAGAGGTGGCCGTTGCGCGCATTGCGGGTGGGCATCACGCAGTCGAACATGTCCACGCCCTGGGCCACGCCTTCCACCAGGTCTTCCGGCGTGCCCACGCCCATCAGATAGCGCGGCTTGTGGGCCGGCAGCTGGTGGCCGATATGGGCCAGCACGCGCTGCATATCGGCCTTGGGCTCGCCCACCGAGAGGCCGCCGATGGCATAGCCGGGCAGGTCCAGGGCGGCCAGACCGGCCAGGGAGTGGTCGCGCAGGTTCTCGAACATGCCGCCCTGCACGATACCGAACAGGGCATTGGGGTTCTGCAGCCGGGCGAACTCGTCCTGGCAGCGCTTGGCCCAGCGCAGGCTCATCTCCATGGACTTGCGCGCCTCGATCTCGGTGGTGATGTGGCCCTTGGTCTCGTAGGGCGTGCACTCGTCGAACTGCATGACGATGTCGGAGTTCAGCACCGTCTGGATCTGCATGGAGATCTCGGGCGTGAGGAAGAGCTTGTCGCCGTTCACGGGGCTGGCGAACTTGACGCCCTCCTCGCTGATCTTGCGCATCTCGCCCAGGCTCCAGACCTGGAAACCGCCGCTGTCGGTGAGGATGGGCTTGTTCCAGCGCTCGAACTGATGCAGGCCGCCGAACTGCTTCATGATGTCCAGGCCCGGCCGCATCCAGAGGTGGAAGGTGTTGCCCAGGATGATCTGGGCGCCCATTTCCTCCAGCGAGCGCGGCATCACGCCCTTGACCGTCCCATAGGTGCCCACGGGCATGAAGATGGGGGTCTGCACCACGCCATGGTTGAGCGTGAGCACGCCGCGACGCGCGCGGCCTTCGGTCTTGAGCAGGTCGAACTTCAGCATGATGGGCGTGATTGTCGCAGCAGGCGGGGCGCAAGCCTGATTGGCGCATTTGCAACAGGAAGCCAACGGAAAAGCTCGATATCGGGACGAATTTCGCAGGCCGGCGCGGACGTCCGCCCTTTAGGGGACGACCCGATTGCGGCCCCGGGGGCAAGATCTGACCCGCTTCGCACAAGATCCCGCCATGCACGGGATCCCTCCTATCCCTTCAGGAGTCCTCCATGAGCCTCACCAAGACAAGTCCCCCCTCGGTCCTGCGTCCCCTGCTGGGCGCCCTGGCCGCCAGTGCCCTGCTCGCCGCCTGTGGCGGCGGTGGCGGCGGCGATAGCGCCAGCACCGACACCGGCACCACCCCGCCTGCGGCGGCCAATTTCGAAGTGACCGGCGTGGCCGCCAAGGGCCTGCTGGCCAATGCCCTGGTCAGCGCCCACCCCGTGGTGAACGGCCAGCCCGATCTCAACACCACCCTGGCCAGCACCAGCACCGATGCCAACGGTGGCTACTCGCTCAAGTTCGCCTCCACCCCCGGCAGCCTCTACCTGGTGCGCATCAGCGCCAAGACCGATGGCAGCACCACGCAGAAAGACGAGATCAGCGGCGCCAGCCAGGCCCTGCCCAGCGGTTTTGCCCTGCGCGCCCTGCTGACGGCCGAGGCCAGCGTCACCAAGACCGATCTCTACGTCACCCCCTTCACCGAGATGGCGGCCGCCGCCGCGGTCAAGGCCGGCGTCAGCAAGGACAGCCTGCAGCAGGCCCAGTCCAATCTGGTGCAGATGCTGGGTTTCGACCCCAGCAAGGTCAAGCCCACCGATCTGGGCAGCGCCGCCAGCGATGACGAGAAGAAGCTGGCCGTGATGCTCACCTCGGTGGCCCAGCTGGCCGCCAGCGGCGAGCTGGGTTGCGGCAGCGCCGCCAGCGCCGGCGACAAGGTCAAGTGCGTGGTGGACAAGCTGGCCGAGGCCAGCACCCTGAGTTCCACCAAGCCCGGCAAGCTGGGCGATATCGATGTGGCGGCCAAGCTGGTCGGCGCCGTCAATGCCGTGATCCAGAACCCGCAGCTCAACAAGGGCGTGGTGGATGGCAGCGCGCTCAATGTGGCACTGAAGAACCTGGAGGGCGACGGCAAGCCGGCCCCGGTCAGCGATGCCAGCTCCGTCACCGCCGGCAAGACCCTGTTCACCGAGCTGCGCAGCAATCTGCGCTCCCTGCTGGCCGCCACCAGCAGCACCGCACCCTCGGCCCTGGAAGCCGAGGCCAGCAAGTTCGAGACCGCCGTCACCGGCGTGCAACTGCCGGCCGAGATGCTGCTCAAGGACGCCTCGGTGATCGTGGGCGGCGCCCAGCTCTTCCTGAACTACACCCAGCGCGGCATTCCCGTCATCTCGCGCAGCGGCTACACCGACTTCTTCGCCGGGGCGCCCAACAACAGCGCGGGTGCCAGCTGCAATCTCTACCAGGATGCCGACCGCCAAGTCGATGCCACCGCCCCGTCCAACGCCAAGTTCATCGGCTGCAGCGCCCGCTACGGCGCCATGCTGATCAATGACGCGAACCAGGGCGGCAAGCTGGTCTGGGCCTACACCCGCCACCGCATCTTCCTGGAGCCGCAGAGCGACGGCAGCTTCAACTACACGGCCCGCGCCCGCCGCGTGGTCTGCAAGACCAGCAACGGCATCTGCGGTGCAAACGGCGCCTTCTCCCAGGACAATCCGCAGACCCTGCCGGCCAGCGATTTCGGCGGCAAGCTCACCCCCGTGCTGGAGGGCAATGTGATCAAGAGCTTCAGCCTGGCCGGCGATCTGCCCGCCATGTTCCGCCAGCACAGCGCCGACCTCTACAACCCGGAGGGCAAGAGCGTGATCGCGCTGAGCGGCGCCCGCAATGTGATCGCTGGCAATGCAGCCAAGGCCGGCGACCTGGAGACCGCCACCCTGGAAGGCAAGCTCAGCCTCTACCGCGACAACGGCACGACCCTGGACAGCGAGCTCGCCATCCGCAGCGGCTCCAAGATGGTCAGCCGCTATGTGGCCGACGGTTCGCCCGCCCGCGAGCTCACCGAGCTGACCCTGAGCGTGCTGGCCAGCAATGGCAGCGCCGAGTTCGACGGCGTGTTCAGCCTGGGCGCCATGCTGGCCGACAAGAGCGGCAGCGTGGTCGAACCCACCCAGCTGAGCCTGCAGGGTGCGCTGCGCAACAAGAGCGGTGCCACGGTCACGGAGTTCCTCAACGGCCGCATCGCGCTGACGCTGCAGGGCTTTGCCGCCTATGACGCCAGCCAGCCCCTGTCCGCCACCAACAGCTACAAGAACGTGGTGGGCTTCGCCGGCTCCGTCACCGCCACCGAGCGTCCCCTGCTCTCGCTGACCCTGGACTTCAGCCGCAGCGAGGCCGAGGCCCTGCGCGACGCCAAGATCAGCGGCCAGTTCAAGACCGTGGTGGGCGGTGCACCCAAGCTGGTGCTGAGCTTCGAGGGCAGCGAGCCCAGCAACCCGGCACTGCGCAGCAGCCTGCGCATCAGCGAGGCCAGCTCCGGCCTGAACTTCAGCAGCGACGGCAAGCAGTCCCTGATCGACCTGTTCAAGGGCGATGTGAAGATCGGCGTGATCGATCTGGACAACAGCCGCGTCACCTTCACCAACGGCGAGTTCGTCTCGCTGAACTGAGGCCCCCACTAGGCCCCGAGGCGCCCCGGCCCTGGCCGGGGCGCCTTGTCGTTTCCCGGTCCCGCTTCTTCCCGGAGTTGCCATGAAATCCCTTTCCCGCGCCGTCTGGCTGCTCGCGGCCCTGCTGGCCGCGGCCCTGCCCGCCCGCGCCGCCGACGAGGGCGAGCTCAGCCTGGCGCTGGACCTGCTGCGCCACAGCGACGCCATGCCCCTGAACCGCCTGGACAGCCCCGGCCGCCTGCCGCTGGACCCGCGTGGCAGCCGCAATCTGGTGCGCCAGGAGAATGAGCTGCGCCTGGCCTACCAGCGCGGCGACTGGCGCCTGAGCCTGCTGGCCCGCCAGAGCGCGACGGCCATCGCGCCCGAATCCACCCTGCTGCTGGCACGCGATGTGCAATCGGCCAGGCCCCCGTCCGGTGACCGCCAGTACCAGGTGCAGCTGGACTACCGCGGCTTTGCCGGTGCCGGCCTGGCCCTGGCGCGCGAGTTCGGTGCCACGGAGGCCGGCGGCTTCGAAGCCCTGTTCGCCCCGGCCGCTGCCGCAGGCGCGCCCAGCGGCTGGCGCGCCCGGGTGGAGCTGCAGCTGCTGTCCCTGAACCGCCTGCGCCTGGCCGAGCTGGAGGGCAGCGCCCGCTACCAGGCCGCCAGCCAGACCTACAGCTTCGCCCTGGACGGCCAGCGCGTGCAGGAGAACCTGCGCTTTCCTTTCCAGCAGTCCCACCCCAGCCAGGGCCTGGGCCTGCTCTTGCAGACCGAGCTGCGCTGGTGCGGCCCGCCCTGGTGCCTGGGCCTGGGCCTGCACGATCTGGGGCGCCTGCAATGGCGCCAGATGCCCCAGGAGTTCGACCAGGTGGACTCCCAGACCCGCAGCTACGACGCCGACGGCTTCCTGGTCTACCAGCCCCTGCTCAGCGGCCGCTACGCTCAGGGCCGCTATAGCCAGAGCGCCCGCCAGCGCTGGCAGCTGGAGGCCCGCCACCAGTCCGCCCTGGGCGTGGCCGAGCTGCGCGTGGACCATCTGCAGGGCTATGGCTGGCTGCCCCAGCTGGGCTGGAGCTGGCCCCTGGCCGCGCCCGGCCCGCTGGGCCTGCAGCAATGGGGCTTGCGCTGGCAGGCCCACGAGCGTCGCCTGGCCCTGGCCCTGCAAGGCCAGCGCTGGCGCCTGGCCCTGGGCGCCGACCGCCTGGACGGCAGCGCCCGCTCGCGCGAGCTGAGCCTGGTCTGGCTGCAACCCTTCTGAGCGGGCGAACGCTGTCCCCGGGGGGTGGGTCAGCCCCCGGGGAGAGGGGCCGCCGGCCAGAGCTAGACTCGGAGCATTCCACGGCCCAGCCTCCTGCCATGCTGTCTCGCCCGCCCCTTGTCGCCGCCCGCTTCTCTGCCGGACGGCCCCTGGCCGCGATCCTGGGAGGTCTGCTGCTGGGGCTGAGCCCCCTCGCCGCCCAGGCCGCCCCGCCCGAGCCTGTGGCCGACGCCGGCGCGGACTGCGGCCCCTACCGCGTGGGCCTGCGCGAGTACCCCCAGCTCTACCAGCGCCAGGGCGACGGTCGCCATGAAGGGCTGGACCGCGAGTTCTTCGAGCAGCTGGCCGCCCGCAGCGGCTGCCGATTCAGCTTCCAGCTCGAATCCCAGCCCCGCATCTGGCAGCACCTGCGCAGCGGCAGCCTGGACCTGGCCAGCTGGGTGGTGCCCAGCGCCGAGCGTCAGGTCCTGGTGCACATGATCCCCCTGCTCACCGCCCGCCCCATGGCCGTGACCTGGCGCGAACGCGGCCCCATGAGCCAGGCCGACTTCCTGGCCGACACGCAGCTCAAGGCCGTGGCCATACGCCAGGCGCTCTATGGCCCCGGCTATGACGCCCTGCTGCAGCGCCTGCGCGAGCAGGGCCGGCTGAGCGAGGTGGCCGATTTCGAGACCGCGCTGCGCGCTTTCGCCGCCCATCGGGGCGATCTGCTGATCGCCTTCCCCTGGAGCCTGGCGGGCCAGCCCTGGGCCTGGCTGGAGCAGCTGCGCTTCTCGGACTGGCATGCCGGCGCCGGCTCGCTCTACTCCACCCTGGCACTCTCGCGCAGCACGGTGCGGCCGGCCGATCTGCGCCGCATCGAGCGCGCCCTGCGTGCCATGCAGCAGGACGGCAGCCTGGCCCAGCTGGTGGCCCGCTATCTGCCGCCCGAGGGCGTGCAGGTACTGCCGGCGGGCACGCCGCTGCCGCCGCTGCCCGTTGCCGCCCCCGCCTCGCGCTGAACCCGCAGGCCCAGGCCCGACAATCGGGCCCCACCATGCCCCACAGCCTTGCCGCCCCGGTCCAGCACGAGCTGCTGATCAAGAAAAGCCGCTTCATCGCCTGCGTCGAGCCCTGCGCCGACCGCGCTGCGGCCCTGGCCCGGGTCGCGGCACTTCGTGCGCAGCACCCCGGCGCGGCCCATGTGTGCTGGGCCCTGATGGCCGGTGGCCAGAGCGCGGCCAACGACGATGGCGAGCCCGGCGGCACCGCGGGCCGGCCCATGCTGGAAGTGCTGCGCCACCAGGACCTGGAGGGCGTGCTGGCCACCGTGGTGCGCTATTTCGGTGGCGTGAAGCTGGGCGCAGGCGGCCTGGTGCGCGCCTACACCGACGCCGTGGCCCAGGCCCTGCTGGGCGCCGAGAAAGTGCCCCAGCTGCGCCTGAGCCGGCTGCGCTGCACCCTGCCCTATGCGCTGGAGGGTCTGGTGCGCCGTGAACTGGAGCTGCACGGCGCCCAGCTGCTGGCCGTGCAGCACGGCGCCCTGGTCGAGATGAGCCTGTCCCTGCCCGAGCAGGCCGCCGGCGCGCTGCTCGCCCGGCTGAACGAGGCCGGCCAGGGCCGGATCGGCTGGTTGCGGCCCGACGCCTAGAATAGACGGCTGTTCCCCTGCCCTCACTCCCCCTTTCAGCGCAAGAGAAGAGAGAAGTCCCCGTGGCCACCATCCTGCAAAAGATTCCCGCTGGCGAACGCGTCGGCATCGCCTTCTCCGGCGGTCTGGACACCAGCGCCGCCGTGCACTGGATGCGCGCCAAGGGCGCCGTGCCCTGTGCCTACACCGCCAATCTGGGCCAGCCCGACGAGAGCGACTACGAGGAGATCCCGCGCAAGGCCCTGGCCTATGGCGCCGAGATCGCCCGCCTGATCGACTGCCGCGCCCAGCTGGTGGCAGAAGGCATTGCCGCCATCCAGTGCGGCGCCTTCCACATCAAGAGCGGTGGCGCCACCTACTTCAACACCACCCCGCTGGGCCGCGCCGTGACCGGCACCGCCCTGGTGGTGGCCATGCGCGACGACGGCGTCAACATCTGGGGCGATGGCTCGACCTACAAGGGCAATGACATCGAGCGCTTCTACCGCTACGGCCTGCTGGCCAACCCGGCGCTGAAGATCTACAAGCCCTGGCTGGACCAGAGCTTCATCGACGAGCTGGGCGGCCGCAAGGAGATGAGCGAGTACCTCATCGCCAACAGCTTCGACTACAAGATGAGCGTGGAGAAGGCCTACAGCACCGACTCCAATATGCTGGGCGCCACCCATGAGGCCAAGGACCTGGAGTTCCTGAACGCCGGCATGAACATCGTCAAGCCCATCATGGGCGTGGCCTTCTGGCGCGAGGACGTGGTCGTCAAGCCCGAGACCGTGACCGTGCGCTTCGAGGAAGGCGTGCCCGTGGCCCTGAACGGCCGTACCTTCGCCAACGCGGTGGAGCTGTTTGCCGAGGCGAATGCCATCGGCGGCCGCCACGGCCTGGGCATGTGCGACCAGATCGAGAACCGCATCATCGAGGCCAAGAGCCGCGGCATCTACGAAGCCCCGGGCATGGCCCTGCTGCACATCGCCTACGAGCGCCTGGTGACCGGCATCCACAACGAGGACACCATCGAGCAGTACCGCATGAACGGCATGAAGCTGGGCCGCCTGCTGTACCAAGGCCGCTGGTTCGACCCGCAATGCCTGATGCTGCGCGAAACCGCCCAGCGCTGGGTGGCCCGCGCCATCACCGGCGAGGTGACCCTGGAGCTGCGCCGCGGCAATGACTACAGCATCATGGACACCG
>Ga0233424_10000661_pt1 | contig 40238 bp, 38 predicted proteins | sample Watercolumn_Towu_FD_181011 | JGI IMG/M metagenome (GOLD analysis project Ga0233424, IMG submission 181011) | Freshwater microbial communities from Lake Towuti, South Sulawesi, Indonesia - Watercolumn_Towuti2014_125_MG | ecosystem: Environmental > Aquatic > Freshwater > Lake | place: Indonesia...
TTCGTTTTTCTCGGATGACGATCTAATGGCAGTTGACCAGGCCTTCGAACAAGGCGTTCTCATTGCAGGGTCGGGGGATTCCTCCGTGCTCCCCAGCGATGAAGAGGTGGTGGACTGCTTGGTGCATGACCGGGCCATGTCCGAAGCCGAGGCGCGCCAGTGCGTGCACGACACCCGGCATCTTATGCGTTCGATGGGTCGTCTCGATACCGACAAGATCGATCCCTCCTTGCTGAAGTAATTAAGCCGCTCGGAATATAGGGTTCATAGCCCTTACATCCGGCACTTGGTTACTGTTGACCCTCGTCTCGATTTCGCTTACAAAAGCGTGTCGAGGCGAGGGTTTTTTATTTTACCATTGACTAGTTCTATATTTTTGACTATCTTTAACTCAGATCTCAAACCACAAGGAGCTTCCATGCGTCTTCCCGTTTTTCCGAATTGGTACCCATACAACGATATGCTTTTGGACGGACATCTAAAAGTAGGGGAATTTGGTGTAAAGACCCGCAGTTATGACTGGAAGTATCGAGGAGCTGTTTTGCTCTACACGTCTGGTCGGACACAGCAATCCTGCGTTCAGGCGTATAATTACGCCAAAGGCACCGATAAGCACAATCTAATTATCGGCGTGGCCAACCTGGTAGATGTAAGACTGCTCAATGATGCAGAGATTCGAAAGATGGTTTGTAACTTTAACAACCTTACAGTTCGTGAAGTTAAACCAGATTTAAGTAATGTGGCAGTTGTGCCATTTCCGTTTGGTTATTTCTTTTCCAACATCAGACGTTTTGATAAGCCGATTCCGTTCAGCTGGCCCTCTGGTCCAGTTAAACCAATCATGACCGATGTTCGGTCTGGTTCTCGGCTTCGCCAACAGGTTCTGGCAGCGGGTATTAACAGCTAATATCAAGGCATCTTCGCATAAGCGTCGATGCCTTATTTTTTACCCAAAACCAGGCCGTCTTGACTAATTATTACTGTTCATATATACTGTCCATATCTTAATTTAATCTCTCGCTAGCCAATTTTTTCCTCCCTACGGACCATTCCGGGGCAAGGCTAGGAGGCAATAATAAGGAAAATATGAGTAAGATGCCAACATTGTTGGAAATGTTAAAGGCCGGAGTTCACTTTGGCCACCAGAAATCACGCTGGCACCCCAAGATGGAACAATACATCTTTGGCGTTCGTAATGGCGTGCATATTATCGATTTGGAGAAAACTCAAGTTCAACTTGATAAAGCTCTAAATTATGTGAAAAATTTGGCCGCAAAAGGTCAAGTTATTTTGTTTGTAGGCACAAAACGTCAAGCCAGAGAAATCACCAAGGCGGCCGCAGTTAGCTGCGAGCAACCATATTTGGTAGAACGCTGGATCGGCGGCTTGCTTACCAATTTCGACGAAGTTAAACGCCGCTTGAAGAAATATCACAATTTGAAAGAAATGTTTGCTAGTGGTGAAATTGAAAAATATACCAAAAAAGAACAAGTAACCATGAAAAAACAGTTGGAAAAATTAGACAAATATTTAATCGGTTTGACAAATTTGGACAAAATGCCAGACGCGCTTTTTATCGCCGATATGCGTACTGAAAAAACCGCTTTGGCCGAAGCTGAAAGAACTGAAGTGCCAACCGTAGCTGTTTGCGATACCAATGTTAATCCGGAAAAAGTTAATTACGCTATTCCAGCCAATGATGATGCTGTAAACTCTATTAAATTAATTACAGATTTAGTAGCCGAAGCAGTCAACGAAGGCCGAAAAGAATTTGAAAAGAAAAAATTAGAACGCGCCAAAGAAGAACCGGTAAAACAGGATGCGGTAAAAGTAGAAAGACGAGCTCTGAAAAAAGATGAGTCAATCTAAATTAAAATTTTATACTCTTTAAAAATAACTTCAAAATATATGTCAATTAGCGCATCAGACGTAGCCAAACTTAGATCAATGACTGGTGCTGGAATGATGGATTGCAAAAAGGCTTTGGAAGAAGCAGGGGGAGATATAGAAAAAGCAGGGGAGATACTTCGTAAAAAAGGTATTGTAAAAGCGGCCAAACGTTCAGATAAGGTTGCGGCCGAAGGCACTACTTTAATAAAGACAGATGGAAATCATGCTGTTATTTTAGAAGTAAATTCCGAAACTGACTTTGTTGCTCAAAACGAAGATTTTAGAAAATTGGTTAATGATTTTGCCGATGCGATTTTGGTTAGCAAACCACAAACAGTTGAACAGGCAATGACCGAAAAAGTTGGCAACGAAACTTTGCAAGACACTTTAAATAATCTGACGGCCAAAATTGGCGAGAAGATTTATTTGCGTCGTTTCGCGGTGGTGGAAAAAGATTCTGCTGATATTTTTGGCGCTTATTCTCATTTGGGCGGAAAAATCTCAGTTTTGATAGTATTGAAGAATAGCGATCATGCTGGCTTGGCCACAGATATTGCTATGCACGCTGCCGCTTCCAGCCCTAAATATGTCAGCCGCGATCAGGTGCCAAATGAAGTTGTAGAAAAAGAAAAAGAAATTTATACCGAACAGCTCAAACAACAGGGTAAACCAGAGGCGGCTATTGCCAACATCCTAAAAGGCAAGCTGGACAAATTTTATAGTGAAATTTGTTTACTAGAACAGCCGTTTATAAAGGATGAAGAAAAAACAGTTCAGAAATTATTGGGAGAAAATATCAGTATTGCCAGAATGGAAAGATTTGAACTGGGTGCCGGATTAGTAAAAGAAACAACCGATTTTGCTGCTGAGGTAGAGGCCCAATTGCAATAAATATTTACAAAAAACACCCCGCATTGCGGGGTGTTTTAGTTGGGTTGTAATTATCACAAGCTTAATGTAGAATAATCGTGTTTAACTATGACAAAATTAATTGTTCACAAACAAAGAATTGGTCCGATCCTAGGTCGTCATCCGTGGGTGTTTTCTGGGGCATTAAAACATATTCCCGATGGCCTAAAAAGCGGAGAGCCGGTAGTATTAACAAATGAAGAGGGGCAATTTTTAGCCCAAGGATATTTTAATTCCTATTCTCAAATTGCAGTGCGACTTTGGAGTTGGGACGAACAAGAATCAGCAGATGAAAAATTTTTTGAAAAACGAATCAGTCAGGCTTACGCGATAAGGAAAAATTTTATTGAGAATAAAAAAACTGATTCATACCGCTTGGTTCACAGTGAAAATGATTTGTTGCCAGGATTAATTGTAGACAAATATGCGGACCATTTGGTTTTGCAGTTTCATACTCCGGGTATGGAGTTTTGGAAAGATAGGATAGTTAAAGCTCTTATAAAAGTTCTCAAGCCCACAGGTATTTATGAAAGATCAGATGTTCGTACGCGTGGCATAGAGGGGGCAGAGAAGCAGGTTGGATTGTTATACGGCAAAGTGCCGGAGCGTATAAAAATTACAGAAAATGGATTTAAATTCTGGGTAGATGTAATTGGTGGACAAAAAACCGGCTTCTTTTTGGATCAAAGAGATAAGCGTCAATCTTTAACAAAATATGTAGATGGAAAAAATGTTTTAAATTGTTTCTCTTATTCCGGTGGATTTAGTATTTATGCCTTGGGTGCGGGCGCTAAACATGTAGCGAGTGTTGATGCTTCCGAGAGCGCCTTGGAATTAGCACAGGAAAATGTAAAATTAAATAAATTAGATTTAAAAAAATGCGAATTTATTTGTGGCGATGCTAAACAGTATTTATTTGAGGCTCAACAAGCAAAGAAAAATTTTGATGTGGTAGTGCTGGATCCACCGGCTTTTGTGAAAGATAGGCACAAGGTAAAAGAGGGCTTGATGGGTTATAGAAAGATCAATGAGTCGGCTTTGCGGTTATTATCTAGTGAGGGAATATTGGTCACAGCCTCTTGTTCGGCACATGTATCTTTGGATGATTTTAGGTATATGTTATCCGAATCAGCGGGGCGAGCGCGTCAAAATTTACAGATTTTAGAGACATATACGCATGGTATAGACCACCCAGAATTAATAGCTTTTACCGAGGGGGAATACCTCAAATGTTTGTTTGCCAGAGTCGTTTAAAAAGGATATAATAAAATCCTATGTTGAATAAAAAATTATTAACACATTCGTTTGGACATACGTTGCTGGCGTTTGCTTATATTTTTTGTATAGCCCTATTTTTTAATTTTGGAGTACGAAATTTATTTAAAAACGTGCCAGAATTTTTTGCGCCTATCATAATATTGTCCTTGCTTGTTTTATCTGCTTCTGTCATGGTCGTTCTGATTTTTGGCAGACCAGTTCTTCTGTATTTAGATGGTAAAAAGAAAGACGCACTGACCATGTTGTTTTATACTATTGGTTGTTTGGCCGCTATTTTCTTTATTACAGTAATATCTGTTTTAATAATTTATTAATTTCTTTCACTCATTTTGCATATGAATATTGCAATAAACGGATTCGGTCGTATTGGCCGACAAGCTTTCAAAGTCGCGATGACCAAAAAACATTTAAAAGTTGTTGGTATAAATGATTTAACTGACACCAAAACTTTGGCCCATTTATTAAAACACGACACTGCCTATGGTCAGTATGATTTGTCCGTAGAACACGATGAGAAAAATTTAATTGTTGATGGTCACAAAATTCCAGTATTTGCCGAAAAAGATCCTACCATGTTGCCTTGGGGTAAATTAAAAGTAGATTTGGTTTTGGAATGCACAGGCAGATTTACCAACAAAGAAGGCGCAGATATGCATCTAAAAGCTGGCGCCAAAAAAGTTGTTATTAGTGCTCCAGCCAAAGGTGGGGACGTGCCTACCTATGTACGCGCTGTAAATTGCGCTAAATGCCACAAAGAGCCTTCTGCGGTGATAAATAACGCGTCTTGTACCACCAACAACATTGGTCCGGTAATGGCAGTACTAAACGAAACATTTGGTATAGAAAAAGCAATGATGACCACTGCTCACGGTTATACAGCGGACCAGAACTTACAGGACGGCCCGCACAAAGATTTGCGCCGAGCCAGAGCTGCTGCTGAAAATATTGTGCCTACCACTACTGGCGCAGCTATTGCAGTTACTGAAGTTATTCCGGGATTGGTAAATTTGTTTGATGGTTTATCTTTGCGCGTGCCAGTGCCAACTGTTTCGGTTTCAGATATGACAGTGGTGTTAAAGAAAAACGTAACCAAAGAAGAAGTTAACAAAGCATTGATAGATGCTTCCAAAACCGAAAGATTTGCCGGCGTGCTTACTACTACCGACGAAGAGTTGGTGTCTTCGGATTTTGTTGGTAATACTCACTCGGCGATTGTAGACTTGAAACTTACCAATGTCGTGGGTGGAAATTTAGTAAAAGTAGTGGCTTGGTATGACAACGAAGTCGGTTATGCGAATCGTTTGATAGAAATTGCGGAGTTGTATACTTCTTAAATTAATTTTATGCGTCTTCTAACAACTGAAACTGTAAATAAGGTGGGGGAGGAAGTAATGCTTTGTGGCTGGGTAAACGCTCGCCGCAATATGGGCAAGATTGTTTTTTTTGATTTGCGCGATCGTAATGGCATCGTGCAGTTGGTTGGTGTTCCAGCCGAGTTAGATGATGCTTCCAATGAACTGCTAAAAGAAGTCCGTCCAGAATGGGTAATACAAATAAAAGGCATTGTAAAAGAGCGTGGTGCCAAACAAAAAAATCCAGATATGCCTACTGGTAGTATAGAAATTTTAATGAAAGAATTAGTTGTTTTAAATACAGCCGAAACTCCGCCGTTTGAGATAGACAAAGACACCAAAGGAATTGGCGAAGAACTTCGTCTCAAGTATCGTTATTTGGATTTGCGTTCCGATAGAATGCAAAAAAATATTCGCATGCGCGACAAAATAATTTCTTTTTTTAGAAATTATATGCACAACAGCGGGTTTGTGGAAATTGAAACCCCAATTTTGATGAAAGGAACTCCGGAAGGATCACGTGAATATATAGTACCTTCCCGATTACACGCGGGTAAATTTTATGTTCTACCACAATCACCGCAACAGTTCAAACAGCTCTGTATGGTGGCTGGTTTTGAAAGATATTTTCAAATTGCTCGATGTTTCCGCGATGAAGATCAGCGCGGCGATCGTCAGCCAGAATTTACCCAGTTAGATTTTGAAATGTCTTTTGTTACCCAAGAGGATGTATTAGATTATACCGAAGCGATGTTTATTGAACTTGTACAAAAAATGTTCCCAGAAAAAAAGATCACCACCGCTCCTTTCCCTCGTTTAACATATGCCCAGTGTTTGGAAAAATATGGGACAGACAAACCAGATATTCGTCAAGATAAAAATGATCCCAATGAACTGGCTTTTGTCTGGATTGTAGATTTCCCAATGTTTGAAAAAGACGAAAATGGAGAAATCGCTGCCAAACACCACCCTTTTTGTTCTATAAAAGAAGAAGACAAAGAAAAGTTTATGAAAGGCAAAGATCTGATGTCCATACGAGCCAATGCTTATGATTTGGTTTTAAATGGCTACGAACTTTCTTCAGGAAGTATTCGTATCCATGAAAGAGAATTACAAAAAAGAATTTTTGATTTACTCAAAATTAGCGAACAGGAACAACAAGAAAGGTTTGGTCATATGCTAGAAGCCTTTACTTTTGGCGCTCCTCCGCACGGCGGATTTGCTCCGGGCATAGATCGTATCTGTATGTTGATGGCTGGCGAACCAAATATTCGCGAAGTGATTGCTTTTCCAAAGACCGGAGATGCTAGAGATTTGATGATGAATGCCCCTTCCGAAATGCCGACAAAATCGTTAAAAGATGTACATATAAAATTAGGCGAATAGTTTCATGTCCACAGATTTAAAATTGGAAAAATTTGAAGGTCCTTTGGATTTATTATTGCAGCTGGTTGATCAGGAGAAATTGAGTATCACCGAAATTGCCTTGGCCAAAGTTACTGAGCAGTTTTTTTCTTATTTAGACAAGCTGGAAAAAAATCGTCCTGAAGAGTTGGCAGATTTTTTAGTGGTTGCCGCCAGGCTTATTTATCTCAAGTCGCACAGTTTATTACAGTACGCTTATCCCGAAGAAGAGGATAATGGTCCGGGGTTGGCAGATCAATTGAAATTGTATAAGCAATATGTGGATGCTAGTAAGGTGGTAAACAGTTTGTGGGGAGCAAATAAAGTCGCTTATGGCAGAATAGAGCCACCGGTGAAAAATAAAGAATTTGTTTTGCCGGTCAACGCCGGTGTAAAAAATTTGCACGACTCCATGGTTTATTTGTTGACCCGCCTAAAACCAATGGAGGCTCTGCCAAAAGTTACGATTGACCATTCTATTTCTATCAAGCAAAAAATAGACAGCATACGCAATTTGTTAAAGAGTGGTAAAGAATTAAGTTTTAAGAACTTATTATCTTCGGCGCAAAACAAAACCGAAGTCATAGTCAGTTTTTTGGCGATTTTGGAACTAGTAAAACAGCAATCAGTGCGTTTTAAACAAGTAAATGCTTTTGAAGACTTGTTAGTCGTAAAAAACTAGTATGTCCCATAAATCAAAAATCGAATCTATATTATTTGTCGCTTCCAAGCCGTTGCCAACCAAAAAAATAGCGGCTGTTTTAAAGATAAATGAAAAAGAAACGATGGAAGTCCTGAAAGATTTGCAGCAAAAATATAATCATGTTGATTCTGGTATAGCGATTTTGCAAAATGGAAGCGAATGGCAGATGGTGGCCAGTGCCGAGAACAAAGAAACATCAGAGAATTTTTTGAAATCCGAAGTTTCCGGCGAGCTCACTCGCCCGCAACTTGAAACTCTTACCGTAATTTCTTATTGCGGTCCTATTACCAAACCCGAGTTAGAGCAAATCAGAGGTGTAAATTGCGGCCTCATTTTGCGCAACCTAATGTTGCGTGGATTAGTAAAAGAAAATGAAGATGGCGCTGGCCTTTTGCCAGTATATGAAATTACTATGGACTATCTCAGACATCTGGGCTTAAATAGTTTAGAAGAACTACCAAACTATTCGGAGCTTCATAAACATCCATATATTACAAATCTTGGCGAAGAACAATTACATGAAGAATAAGTTAATAGATTTTTTGTCATCTTTCGGCGTCATGCTCGCCGGTATTTTTTTGTTATTTTTTTCTTCAATTTATTTTGCTTCTGGAAATAATTTTTCTTTTTTTAAATTTCCCACTAGTGGCAAAAGATCTACTGTCGGCGGTGATGTTTATCCGGATAATTTGCCACTAAGCAAGCCAGCCACCCCTTTATCCAAAGATAAGGATAATTTTTCTGGCTCTAGCACAGCTGCTTCGGCCATTGTAGTAGACACCAAAACAAAAACTGTTTTATTTAGCAAAAATACCGACGAAATTCGTCCTTTGGCCAGCATCACCAAACTTATGACTGCTATGGTTTTGTTGGATCTGCCCATCAATTGGTCTTCCACCACCATAGTCACTAATGCTGATGTAGAAGGGGATCATCATGTTGATATAGACGAAGAATTTACTTTGGATGATTTGTGGCACGTAGCTTTAATAGGCTCATCAAATTCAGCCATAAACGCGTTGGTAAGAAATTCAGGTGTAAGCAAAGAAAGGTTTGTTGGTCTAATGAATGAAAAAGCTAAAGAACTGCATTTGTCTTCAGCCCGCTTTGCCGAACCCACTGGTTTGTCGGGTAAAAATATGGCCAATGCACTAGACACTGCCAAGTTGCTTATAGACGCTCTAAAATTTGATAAAATTTATACCACTGTTCAGACCGGAGAATATTATGCCCACCCTTTAAATGGCAAAAAGGCCAGAAGAATATGGACCACCAACTGGTTGTTAACTAACTGGATTCCTAATAACTTTAAAGTAGAAAATATTGCTGGTAAGACAGGGTATATAGATGATTCGGGATATAACTTTGCTGTCAGTTTAACTAATGAAAAAAAACATAGTATTGCGGTGGTAGTATTTGGTGCGTCTACCAACGAAGGGCGATTTAGTGAAGCGCGTGATTTGGCAGAATGGTCTTTCGGCCATTATTTATGGCCAGATGATTCTGGATATGAAAATTTAACGGAGTAGTTATTTCGTGATATAATATAGGAGTGAAAATTAAATTAATTCAACAAGTAAAAAATTTAGCCAATAAAAACGTTTTGGTACGTGTTGATTTTAATGTACCTATAAAAAACGGCAGAGTTTTGGATAATTACAAAATCAAAAAAAGTTTAGCGACCATAAAATTTTTAATGGAAAAAAGAGCTAAAGTAATTTTGGTTAGCCATCTGGGCAGGCCAGAAGGAGTAGAAAAAAAATTTAGCCTCAAGCCGGTTGCGTTAGAGTTGGGTAAATTTTTGCAAAAAAATGTTAAGTTATTGGATGTTTTGGATCTAAAAAAGTCAAAAATACAGATTGATAAATTATTTCCTAGTGGTGTAGTGATGCTGGAAAACATCCGTTTTGCGCCCGGTGAATCCGATAATTCGGAAAAATTCGCCAAAGAATTAGCTGGTTTGGCAGATTTGTTTGTTATGGATGGCTTTGCGGTGGCTCATCGTCACGCAGCCTCGGTAACTGGCGTAGCCAAACATTTGCCTGCCTACGCAGGTTTGTTACTCGAAGAAGAAATAGAAGGTCTAGATCGGGCTTTGCAAAAACCAAAAAAACCATTTGTGGTGGTGTTGGGCGGAATAAAAACAGAAACAAAAATTCCAGTATTAAAAAATTTATTAAAAAAAGCCAATTATATTTTAGTGGGCGGTGGAATTTTAAACACCTATCTTTGGGCAAAAGGATACAAAGTCGGAAGTTCTTTGGTAGATAAAAATTTTAAAAAAGATATTTTACGATATTGTTCTAAAAGAAAAGTTGTTTTGCCGGTAGATGTTGTGGTGGGGTCAACAGAAGGAAAATTGGCCAAAATGGTAGATATTAAAAAACTTAATCTAAAAAAAGATACAGCCGTATTTGATATTGGACCAAAGACAATAAAACTATTTTCTCGTTACATAAAGAAGGCTAATACTTTGGTTTGGAATGGGGCTTTAGGGTACTTTGAACAGCATCCCTATGAGTATGGCACGTATTCGGTAGCGCGTTTGTTGGCAGCGAGAGCCAAGGGTAAGGCCTTTGGTATTACCGGCGGTGGTGAGACTATAGAAGTCTTGAAAAAACTGCATTTGATTGGCGATATTGATCTGGCTTCAACTGGTGGCGGATCTATGCTAGAATATCTAAGCGGTAAGAAATTGCCAGGCTTAGAAATTTTAAAGAAATAACTACATTAATTAATTTTAATTATTATATATGTCACCATCAACCGGAGGCAAACAGGATTCATTTTGGGAATATTGTGGCCATTTTGGTAAAAAAATCGTAGTAACTACTGCCGCTATTTTATTAGTTTACGCAGTTGTTTATGTGGGGACACTCATTCGTAACAATATAAAGAAATACGAATTTATCGGCAGGGCTGATCGCATGGAAAGAACCATTACTGTCTCTGGTTATGGGAAAGTTAACGGCAGCAACGATATCGCTGTTACTACCATGGGGTACTCAAATACAGATAAAGATGTAGCCAAAGCTCAAGCCGATAACAAAAAAGTAATGGATCAAATTTTTGCTGAATTGAAAAAAATGGGTGTAGAGGATAGAGATTTGCAGAGTAGCTACACAATTTATCCAGACTACAATTATACTCCAGACAGAGGCCAGGAATTAAAAGGTTATAGAGTAAACAATAGCTTAACTATCAAAATTAGAGATTTGAAAAAAATTACCGATGTGCTGTCTTTGGCCGGAAAATACGGCGCCACGGAAGTAAATGGTCTTAGCTTTACTATCGATGAACCAGAAAACCTAAAGTCTCAGGCTCGTGACAAAGCGTTAATGGATTCGAAGAAGAGAGCTGAGCATTTGGCCCAGGTTCTGGGTCTTCGTTTAGGAGGAGTAATTACTTACAATGAATATGAAGGTGGCGGAGATTTTTATCAGCCGCCAATGTATATGAAGGATAGTATGGGTGGCATGGGTATGGGGGGCGCCGCGCCAGCCGCGATATCAGCAGGCAGCAAAGATGTCAGTATGAATGTAAATGTGACATACGAATTGCGATAATAAAATTTAAAACAAAAAGGAGCGAGGAAAACGCTCTTTTTTGTTTAAATACGGTATGATATACTGAGATATAGTCTTTTTAACCTTTATCCCTATCGATTTATATGAAAATCAAACAAATAGTTGCTCGTGAAATACTTGATTCTCTCGGAAATCCGACCGTAGAAGCCAAGGTGGTTTTGGAAAACGGTCTTAGCGCCACAGCTAAAGTTCCTTCTGGAGCTTCTACTGGCACGCACGAAGCTTTGGAATTACGAGACGGTGGTAAGCGCTATGGCGGCAAGGGAGTGCTGCGAGCTGTGAAAAATGTAAACACAGAAATTGCCAAAGCTATTTGCGGTATGGAGGTTACAAAAATTCAAGATATAGACGCCAAAATGATTGCTTTAGATGGCACCAAAACCAAATCACGATTGGGCGCCAACGCTATTTTGGCCGTATCTTTGGCAGCGGCTAGAGCCGGAGCGATGGAAATGAATATGCCCTTGTATCAGTATTTACGACACGCCTATAAAATTTCCGAAAAAAGTTATCGTTTACCAGTGCTGGGTATGAACATTGTAAATGGGGGACGTCATGCCGATAATGGACTTTCTATCCAAGAATTCATGATCATGCCGCGACATAAATTATTGCGTGAACGAGTCCGTATGGGTTCGCAAATATTTCATTCCCTGGCAAATTTGCTTAGTCAAAAAGGTTATTCTACCGGTGTTGGCGACGAAGGCGGCTTTGCTCCTGAGCTTCTAAATAACGAACGTGGTTTGCAGTTAATAATTGAAGCTATAAAACTGGCTGGTTGGGAACCGGGCAAGCATGTTTTTTTGGCGCTTGATGTGGCTGCTTCGGAATTTTATCGTCATGGTGTCTATTATTTCCTTGGTAAAAAACAAGGTTGGCGACCGGCCAAAATGATCGATGTGCTCAAACAGTGGGTGAAAAAATATCCAATTGTTTCCATTGAAGATGGTTTGGCTGAAGATGATTGGGAAAATTGGAAGATTTTGACCAGCGAATTAGGTAAAAAGATAAATTTAGTTGGTGATGATCTTTTTGTCACCAATGTTGAGCGAATCAAACGCGGAATTGAAGAAAAAGTTGGTAACACTGTGCTTATAAAAGTAAATCAGATTGGGACTTTGTCTGAAACAATAGAGGCGATAAATTTGGCTCGCAAAAATAATTATCAAATTTTTATTTCCCACCGTAGTGGCGAAACTGCTGACACATTTATTGCCGATTTGGCAGTAGCTGTGAATTCCGAATTTATCAAAACCGGCTCTATGTCTCGTTCCGAAAGAGTAGAGAAGTATAATCGTCTAATGGAAATTGAATTGGAATTAGGACTGTAATTATTTTATGTCCAAATTTAAAACAACCCTGTTAATTATTGTTGATGGTTGGGGGATTGGAGATCCAAAAGAACCGGGTAATCCAATTAACTCCAAAACAGCGCCAAATTATTTGGCCATGCTAAAAAAATACCCCAATTGCGCTCTTGAAGCCAGCGGCGAGAGCGTGGGGTTATTTAAGGGTCAAGAAGGCAACAGCGAAGCCGGCCATTTAAATTTGGGTGCAGGCAGAGTAATAAAGCAGGACGCGCTTTTTGTATCTGACTCAATTGCAGATGGAACATTTTTTAAAAACAACGCCTTTCATCAAGCTGTTCATCATGTCAAAAAGTACAAAACAGCAGTGCATTTAATGGGGCTGCTTTCTAACCACAACAGCGCGCACTCCTGTCCAGAGCATTTATATGCTTTATTAGATTTGTTACATAAAGAAGATATAAAAAAAGTGTACCTGCATCTTTTTACAGATGGTCGGGACTCCGGTCAATTTCAAGCTCATAAACATTTGCGAATTTTGCAGAAATTTTTTCATGGCAACGAGAAAGTAGCTACGGTCATGGGGCGGTTTTATGCCATGGACAGAAATAAAGATTGGGGAAGAACAAAGCAAGCTTACGAAGCTATGGTTTTGGGAAAGGGCTGTGCCGCACCAAGCGTTGAGGAAGCCTTAAGGGGTTCTTACGCTAAAGGAGATACGGACGAATTTGTTTGTCCGACTGTTATTACAGAAAATGGACATCCGGTGGCCACAATTAAAGATAATGATGCTATTTTCTTTTTTAATTTGCGCAGTGATCGCGCTCGGCAAATTACAAAGGCATTTATGCAACCGGATTTTAAAACCGCTAATCCAGGATCATTTACGCGAAGTAAATTTCCAAAAAATATTCGGTTTGTCGCTTTAACCGATTTTGGTCCGGATTTACCGGGAGTTCTTACAGCGTTTCCCAGTCGCGATGTAGATAAAAGTTTGGTGCAGGCATTGTGCCCAAGAAAACAGATGTATATAGCTGAATCGGAAAAATTTGCTCATATTACATACTTTTTCAATGGCGGTTATGCTCAACATTTTTGTGATGAAAAATGGGTAAAAATCGCTTCACCAGAGGTTAAAAATTATGAAGACAGGCCGGAAATGAGCGCCAAACCATTGGCTGATTATGTAATTGGCGCTATTGAATCCGGCGAGTATGAGTTTATTGCTATGAATTTTGCTAATATGGATATGGTGGGGCACACTGGTAATTTTAATGCCGCTCAAAAAGCAGTAAGTGTTGTTGATAGTGAAATGGGTCGTATAATAAACACTTTAATAAAAAATGGCGGACAAGCAGTTATAACCGCAGACCATGGAAATATTGAAGAAATGATTGATGCAAACAGTGGCGAACCAGACACCGAACACTCTACTAGCCCAGTGCCATTTATTTTAATAAATAGTCATATCAAAGCACCTCATAAGTTGCCAGATGGCAAGCTGGCAAATGTCGCCCCTACTATTTTAAAAATAATGGGTATAGACAAGCCAGTAGAGATGACAGCTAAAAGTCTGATTTGATATTTTATAATTAATTATGAAATATAAACCAGTAGTACTTATAATCATGGATGGTTGGGGTGTGGCGCCTAATGCAGATGGCAATGCTATTACTAGGGCGCAAACGCCTAATTTTGTAAAATTTTTAAAGAATTATCCAACGATGACTATTCATGCTTCGGGAAACGAAGTAGGATTATTGTTTGGTGAAATGGGGAATTCCGAAGTGGGCCACTTAAATATTGGTGCTGGCCGAGTTTATTACCAAAGTTGTCCGAGAATAAATCAGGCCATAGAAAACGGCAGTTTTTTTACCAACGAAGCCTTCTTATCGGCTATTGCCAAAGTTAAAGAAAATAAATCCAAACTTCATTTAGTTGGTTTGTTGGGTTCGGGAAATGTTCATGCCAGCAGCGCCCATCTTTTTGCTTTATTAGAACTTTGCAAAAAAGAAAAATTAACAAAAAACGTATTTATACATGGTATTTTAGACGGTCGCGATGCTTTGTATAATTCTGGCAAAGATTTTGTTTTGGAATTGCAGCAAAAAATGTCCGAGTTAAAAGTCGGTAAGCTTGCCACTCTCTCCGGTCGTTATTTTGCCATGGATCGCGACAATCGTTGGGATAGATGTGAAAAAGCTTACCGAGCCATGGCTGAAGGTAAAGCCGAAAGATATGCCGAAGATCCAATTCAGGTGATAGACGAAGCCTATGCGCAAAAAAATTATGATGAAGAGTTTATTCCCACAGTTTTAACATCCAAAGACAAGCCTGTTACTACCATAGATAACGGTGATGCTGTGGTATTTTTTAACTTCAGACCAGATCGAGCTCGCGAGCTTACGCAAGCTTTTGTAGTGCCATCTTTTAGTAAATTTTCCAAAGAATACCAGAAGGATCTATTTTTTGTCTCCATGACAGAATATGAAAAAGAATTGCCTACGGTTGTAGCTTTTCCTCCGGTGATAGTGCACAATTGTTTAGCCGAAGTAATTAGTAAAGCCGGCTTGAAACAGCTGCATATAGCGGAGACGGAAAAATACGCTCACGTCACTTTCTTTTTGAACGGCACAGTCGAGGATCCTTATGCCGGTGAAGATAGGTTGCTTATACCGTCGCCAAAAGTTTCCAGTTATGATCAGATGCCGGAAATGTCAGCTTTAGAAATTACCAAAGAAGTAAATAAGGCGGTAGATGCGGGTAAATATGATTTTATAGTTTTAAATTTTGCCAATCCAGATATGGTGGCTCATACGGGAGATTTAACAGCAGGCATCAAAGCTTGTGAGTTTGTAGATAAATGTTTGGGAGAAATTGTTGATCATACTTTGGCTCAAAATGGAGCGGTAGTTATCACCGCTGATCATGGCAATGCCGAAGAAATGACGAATTTACAGACTGGCGCTATAGACAAAGAACATTCCACCAATTCGGTGCCACTTATTATTATAAGCAAAGATTTGATGGGTCAAGCTGGTCCGTCAGGCGATCCGCCAGAAGGGGATTTGAGCTTGATGCAACCAGTAGGGGTTTTGGCCGATGTAGCGCCGACAGTTTTAAAATTACTTGAACTAGAACAGCCAGAGGATATGACTGGACAGGCTTTGATTTAGATCGTCAGCATTTTTTTAATTTTTTCCACCACTTCTAACTGGATTTCTTTTAGAGTTTTGTTATTTACCGCAAAAGAGGCGGTTTTTTTGTTTCCTTCTGGCTGATAAGCTTGCAAAAGCATTTTGGCATCGTGTTGTTTGTCGGCATGCAAAAAGCAGTGTACCGTATTTCCTCCTTTAATGTTTTCGTACAATAAAAGCACCAACTTTGCTTCCGGAGAGTTGTTTATAAGTTCATCTATAAGTTCTTTTAATTCCTCTTCTGTTGCTCCGGCTCTGGCAAAATCTTCGCGGGTAATAGTGGTCCATACCAGTCCAATACTTGGGTCGCTTTCCATGTGAGTTAGGGCTTCTCCCCAAATTTTGAGAGAGGAAATTGATTTTGTGCGGAATAGGTGCTTAACTATTTTTTCTCTGTCCGCGCCCAAGTTCATGAGTTGGCTGGCGGTGTTTAGGGTGTGTGGCGTGACATTAGTGGTTTTAAAACTTTGAGTCTGGCTAACCATGCCTGTTAGTAGTGCTGTGGCGATATTGGCATCAATATGGGATGCATAAATTTTCTCCATGTTTTTGAAAATAATTTCGCAAACAGACGTAGCGGTCATTTCTACAAAATTCACTTGGCCGAAGTGTTCATTGCCTGGGTGAGTATCAAAGTTGATTATAGGTACTTTGTAAAATAAATCGGTATTGCTCAAAAAAACTTTCCCCAATGATTCCAGATCCTGGGCATTGATAGTGATTATCAAATCATATTTCAGACCAGATTGAGCGGTGCGCAGTTCATTTTTGGTCAGAACGCCTTGTTTGGGTGTTAGATAGATGGAAAGCCAGTTATCTTTAATATCGTAGCTTAGGCTGTCAATTTTTACATTAGTCACATCTACTTTTAAAATAAATTTTTGTAAGTGAGATATTTGCGATTGGATTTCTTGATCACGAACCATGAATTTTAAATTTTTTGGTAAAACAAAATTATCGGCAATAATGTCAATTTGTTTGTTATGTTTTTCTAGAAATTTCTTCCAAGCTATAGCTCCGCAGATAGAGTCTATATTTTGGTTAGAGTTTAAAACCAACAGGATATGTCGACTTTTATCTAGAAGTTGTTGAAGTTGTTGTATTTCATTAAGAGGCATAATCCCGATTGTGTGTTGAGTTTAATTGAAACGAATAGTGAGAATTTTAATTTTCTCACTATTCGTTGAGTCAAATACTTACTCGGATTTTTTTCTTTTCATCCACATATCCAGAATAAGTCCGTTAAATACCATCAGGCTGATACTTCCCACTAGTGCCCATATGACGTTGATGGTCTCATAAAGACCGCTTTTTGTAGTTCGGCTGTAGTCGTAATTTAACCACCAAATTGTGCTTAGAGCCAGCAAAGTAAGAGTAACTACGGCGGTAGCGCGGCGGTTCTTTTTGGCGTACAGAGCATTAAAGATCATGAGCCCTCCTCGTGTTTGATTGGTTTGATGCACCTCTGATTTGCTTGGTTTTTAACCTGAGCAAAGCAGAAGTAACAGATTATGGTAACATCAACCTGTTGGCCTGTCAACTATCTTTTCTATACATAAACCTTGTTTTTTAATTTGATTTTTTGGCCTGATTTTACTATAATACTCAAGTTATGAAAGAGTTGCCAAAGGCTTACGAGCCGAAGAATTACGAGGATAATATCTACAAAAAATGGGAAGAATCGGGATTATTCAATCCCGATGTTTGTGTTAAAAAAGGTGTTGCCAAGAAAAAGGCACCATATTTTTCTGTTGTTCTGCCACCGCCAAATGTTACCGGTACCTTGCATATGGGTCATGCGGCCATGTTGGCGATAGAAGACGTCATGGTGCGTTACCACCGCATGAAAGGTGATCGAACTTTGTGGGTGCCAGGCACAGATCATGCCGCGATTGCTACTCAGGCAAAGGTAGAAAAATTAGTCATGGAAAAAGAAAATAAGACAAAATATGATTTGGGTAGATCTGAATTTTTGAAAAGAGTAGAAAAATTTGCTCAGGAGAGTCATGACACCATAGTTAATCAGTGTAAAAAAATGGGCGCATCTTTGGATTGGAGTAGAGAAGCGTATACGCTAGATGAAAAAAGAAATTTGGCTGTGCGTACTGTTTTTAAAAAAATGTATGAAGACGGTTTAATCTATCGCGGTTATCGTGTAATTAATTGGTCGGTAAAGGGCCAATCAACTGTTAGTGATGATGAAATAGTGTATGTGGAACGTCCAGCCAAGTTATATTATTTTAAATACGCCAAAGATTTTCCGATTACTATTGCCACCACCAGACCAGAGACAAAATTGGGGGATACTGCGGTAGCAGTAAATCCAAAAGACACTAGATACAAAAAATATATTGGCCAAGAATTTACCGTAGATGTTGGCGCTGCTGCTCCGCTAAAAATTAAAATTATTGGCGATGAAAATATTGAGCCTGAATTTGGTACAGGTGCTTTGGGTGTTACTACCGCTCACAGTCCGATAGATTTTGAGATGCATCAAAGACAAAAAGTTGCTGGCAATGATATTGGTCTTATTCAAGTTATTGGCGAAGATGGAAAAATGACAGCTCTGGCTGGTAAAGATTATTCTGGATTGTCAGTAGTAGAAGCCAGAGAAAAATTTGTCCAGTACTTGAGGAAAAATAATTTACTGGAAAAAGAAGAAGATATTGTCCAAAATGTTGGTACTTCTGATAGGTTTGGCGATGTTATAGAACCTTTGCCAAAAACGCAGTGGTTTATAGATGTAAACAAACCAATTAAATCTCGAGGCAAAAAAACTTTAAAACAATTAATGCAACAAGCAGTGGGAAAGAAAAAAGATCAGATAGAAATTATTCCGGATCATTTTGAAAAAACATATTTCCACTGGATAGATAATCTGCGCGACTGGTGCATTAGTCGCCAGATTTGGTATGGACACCAGGTGCCGGTTTGGTATAAAGGCGAAGAGGTTTATGTTGGCGTAGAAGCGCCAAAAGGTGGTGGGTGGAGCCAGGATCCTGACACTTTGGATACTTGGTTTTCTTCTGGTCTCTGGACATTTTCAACTTTGGGTTATCCAGATTTAAAAGCCAGCGACTTAAAAAATTATCACCCGACCAGTGTAATGGAAACTGGTTATGACATCTTGTTTTTTTGGGTGGCGCGTATGATCCTGATGACCACCTATGTTTTGGGTGATATTCCTTTCAAAAAAGTTTATCTACACGGTTTGGTGCGCGATGAAAAAGGCGCTAAGATGAGCAAGTCGCTAGGTAATGTGATAGATCCTTTGGATATGATAAATAAATATGGCACGGATGCCACGCGTTTGTCTTTGCTTTTAGGTAATACGCCAGGCAACGACATGAAGTTGTCCGAAGAAAAAATTGCTGGTTTTCGTAATTTTACAAATAAGTTGTGGAATATTTCTCGTTTTATGTTGCTAAATATTCCCGAACCGAAAGCGGATATTAAGAAACCAAAAGCCAAGACTTTAGCGGATGAATGGATTTTAGGCAGACTAGATAAAGTAGTTTATGAAACTTCGAAAAATATAGACGAATTTAATTTTTCTATGGCTGGAGAAAAATTAAGAGATTTTACTTGGAGCGAATTAGCTGATTGGTATTTGGAAATTGCAAAGGTAGAAGGCAATAAAGACGCAATTTTAAATTATATTTTAAATACAATTTTAAAACTTTGGCATCCGTACATGCCATTTGTGACCGAAACAATATGGCAGGAAGTTTATGGTGAAGACAAGACTTTGATGGTTGAACCGTGGACAAGTGTAAAGAAAGCTGGCGTGACGGCAAAAGAATTTGATAGTATAGTAAGTATGATAACAAAAATTCGTTCTTTGCGTGCGGAATATAAGATTGAACCTGCCAAAAAAATCACGGCCAATATTAACGCTGGTAAAAAAGAAAAATTATTAAGAGAAAACGAAGTTATTATTAAATCTCTAGCCAGATTAGAAAAATTAGAATTTGTAAAATCTGGCGCCGAAGTCTCATTGGATTTGGCTGGTGCGGTAGATATGGCAAAAGAAAAACCCAGATTAGAAAAAGAAATCGGTGAGTTGAAAAAGTATATTGGCGGTTTAGAAAATAAATTAGCTAATAAAGAATTTGTCAGTAACGCGCCAAAAGAAGTGGTAGCCAAAGAGCAAGAAAAGTTGGGAGAGGCCAAATCAAAATTAGAAAAATTGCAACAACAATTTGAGAATTTAAAATAATTTATATGCCAGTAAGTACTGACGCACAAAAAATAGAGGAATTATTATCTCGAGGAGTAGAGGAGGTAATAGAGAAAGATAATTTAAGAAAAAAGTTATTGTCTGGTAAGAGGCTGAGAATAAAGTTTGGTATAGATCCGACCGGCTCACAGATGCATATAGGTCATGCCGTGCCGTTGCGAAAATTAAAACAATTCCAAGAACTCGGTCATCAGGTTATTCTTTTGATAGGAGACTATACAGCAATGATCGGTGATCCTAGCGGAAGAGACTCGACAAGACCTGTTCTTACTTTAGAAGATGTGAAAAAGAACATGAAGACCTATGTGAAACAGGCTGGAAAAGTTATTGATACTAAAAAAATAGAGATTAGGCATAATAGCGAATGGTATGGAAAATCAAATGCCACGGGTTTGTTAATGGAATTAACTTCAAAAATAACCGTGGCTAGAATTTTAGAAAGAGATGATTTTCAAAAACGTTTGAAGTCAGGTTCTGATATTCAAATGCAAGAAATAATGTACCCATTATTACAAGGTTATGATTCGGTTATGCTAAAAGCCGATGTAGAGATAGGCGGGACAGATCAGAAGTTTAATTTGTTGATGGGTAGAAAATTACAAAAGAAATACGATCAAGCAGAGCAGGAAATTATGACCATACCTTTGTTGGTAGGTACTGATGGAGAAAAAAAGATGAGTAAAAGTTATGGAAATTACATTGCTTTGGACGATAGTCCTGAGGAGATGTTTGGTAAAACTATGTCTATTCCAGACTCCTTAATTATTAAATATTTTGAATTAACCACAGAAGAGCCAATGGAAAAAATATTGGCTTATAAAAAGGATCTTGAAAATGGCAAAAACCCAATGAAGATTAAAATGGAATTGGCCAGATCTTTGACGAGATTGTATCACGGTGAGGCAGGTGAAAAAAAAGGAGAGAATAATTTTACCAAGACCTTTTCCAAAAAAGAAATACCAGATGTAATTCCTGAACTAAAACCAAATTCATATGATATTATTACAGTTTTAGCAGAGGCATTTACGATGAGTAGGAGTTTGGCACGACGTAATATTCAAGGTGGCGGTGTAAAAATAAATAGTGATAGAAATACCGATATTTATGCTAAAGTAAAACCTGGTGATGTAGTGCAAAAAGGCCGGTTTTTTGTAAAAATTAAATAGTTATGCAGGAAATCAAAAAAGAAATTCAAAATCTTTTGGTTGCTGCGGGTGTAAAAGGCGAAATACAACTAACCGTCCCTCCAAATTCGGTGATGGGTGATTTTGCTTTTGCTTGTTTCGGTGTTGGCAAAGAATGGGGCATGAGCCCAAAAGATGCGGCTGATAAAATAAAGGGAAAAATCAAAGACAAAAAATTAAAGCTAGTGGTAAAAATAGAAACCGCTGGTCCGTATCTTAATTTTTATTTAAACCCCGGAGCGGTCGCGGATTTGGTAATAAAACAGATTAGCAAGCAAGGAAAAAAATACGGAGACAACAAATCCGGCAAAAACAAAAAAGTTTTGATTGAATATCCGTCAAACAATACTCACAAAGAGTTTCATATAGGCCATTTCCGCAATGTGGCTATTGGCAATACTTTGGTTCGGCTTTACGAAAAAAATGGTTACAAAATTTATCCGGTAAATTACTTAAATGACTTTGGTAATCACGTGGCCAAATGTTTGTGGGGTCTAAATAAATTTCACAAAAACGAAAAACCGCCAGAAAATAAACAAAAATGGTTGGGCGATATATATGCCGAAGCTAGTCAGGCTGTACGGGATAACCCTGATTTTGGCAAAGAGGTAGCCGAAGTACAGAAAAAATTAGAAGAGCGCGACCCGGATTTGTGGCCGTTGTTTATGGAAACTAGAGAGTGGAGTATAGAGAAATTTCAAGAAATTTTCCAACAGTTGGGAGTAGAGCACAAGGCTGTATTTTATGAAAAAGACCTCAAAGACAAAGGCCAAAAAATGGTAGATGATCTGCTGCTCAAAGGTGTGGCCGAAATTGGCGAAGGGGGAGCTGTGATAATTGATTTGAGTAAATATAATTTGGATATTGCCCTGCTGCGTAAATCTAATGGTGCTGGTTTGTATCTAACCAGCGATTTGCCACTAGCTGTGGCCAAGTTTAAAAAATTTAATGTTGATGAAAGCATCGTGGTAACCGGCACAGAGCAGAATTTTTATTTCAAACAACTCTATAAAATTTTGGAAATAATTGGTTTTAAGAAAAAACTCACCCACATTGGTTACGGATTGGTAAATTTAAAAGAAGGCAAAATGTCTTCTCGTTTGGGGAATGTGATTCTTTATGAAGATTTGTATGATGAAGTTTTTGAAAAATTAAAAATTGAATCAAAGCAGAGGCACGCGGATTGGAGTGAAAAAGAGATAAATAAAATTGCTCATGTTTTGTCTATGGCCGCTTTGAAGTTTGATATGCTTAAGCACGAAGCGGCGAAAAATATTGTTTTTGATACCAAAGAAGCTACGGCCGTGGATGGATTTACCGGTCCATATGTTTTGTATGTAGTTGCCAGAATAAATAGTATTTTAGAAAAGGCAAAACACGAAAAGATAAAAGGAAACGGCGATTTCAAATTATTAAATAACATAGAAGAAAAACAATTGTTGTTATTTTTATCCAAGTATGAAGAAGTTGTCTTGGAAGCTTTGCGAGAATACAATCCGTCTACAATTACGCGTTACTGTTTTGATCTTGCACAGAAGTTTAATGATTTTTATGCAAAACATAGCGTGTTAAATGCCGAAAGCAAAGATTTGGTTGGGGCCAGATTGCAATTATCTGGCGCGGTAAGAAATGTTTTAGAAAACGCTCTTGGTCTTCTTACCATTGACACTTTAGAACAAATGTAGTAAGCTTCTCGGTTCTTTACAGGTTGTCTACTGTCAAACGGAGGTTGACAGGAGGTAATGTGTATTTGAACACCAACAAAATACTTGCCGTACGGCAGGGAGGCGTTGTGAATAATCCAAAAAAGCGTCCTGTCTGGAAAGACTGGTTTCGGAACAAATTTTCTCGGTTCGCTATTGTCTTAGCGATACTTTGGTGGAGGCTGGTAATTCGTTCTAAACCAGATTTTATTTTCTTGGTCTATGGCCAAGAGCGCCACAGGCGAGCTTGCTGGTCTAAAAGAAAAGAACGCAAGATCGGTTTGTTTGGACAGATCGGGTTTATTCGTTATCCTGGGGATAAAAAGAATTCCTATGGCATAATTTTGGCCTCTACTATACGCATGGAAGAGTTTAGCGCCGCTCCACAACTCGCGGTAAATGTTACCGATGAGGTGAAGCGTCGTTTCCCTGAAGTCCAGGAAGTGGCTCTGGCCGGACAACTGCCCGGTTGGCTATCACGTATTTCCGGAGCTCCTCCGCAACGACCACTTATTGGTGGTATGCGTGGAACCTGTTTTACGGTTCGACAAGCTGTCAGGGAAATTTCTTTACAATTTAGTACTACCGAAAATCTTTGTGTGGCTGTGGTTGGAGGCGCCGGACATACAGGAACAGAGGTGGTTCGCGTATTGGCTCAAGAGTATGAACGTATTATTGCTTTTGATTCTCGCTTCCAAAAAGATGAAACAATCGGCAATGTCTTGCGTACAAGCAAGCCATACCATCTATGTGAAGCGAAAGTTGTGGTTGTGCTCACCGCCAAAGGCGATGACGCTCGAACAGTTGCGGTTCATTTGAGTCCCGGCACAGTTGTTGCCGATGACACTCATCCAATGATGAGCAAAGAAACTCGTAAATTGTTTATTAAAAAAGGTGCGTCCTTGGTCAAAATTACTGTTGGAGATGGACGGGTGCGTATGTTTCCTCCTTTGCCTGATTTTAAGCCGGGCGATGTCCCCGGATGTCTTTTGGAAGCGCTAGTTGTAAAACTTCGTGGCCCTCAAGTTTTGGATAGCCAGGGAACGTTCAATCGCGCTGCCGAAGAATTGGGCTTCAAATCCAGACTAGAGAACCACCCCGGTCATTCGTAAGTTCTTTTATAAATTTTTATAGAGCATTCAAACTTTGAATGCTCTTTTGTTTTTTTGTCTGCAAAAGTGTATAATATCTTATTATGTTTGAGTTTGATTTTCGCAATATTATAGTGGCAATTTCTCTTATTATCCACGCTATTTTATTGTGGTTATTATATCGTTATGGCCGTAAAACTCCCGGTGGTAAGGCTTATTCAGTAGCTATTTTGGCTATTGCCGGCTGGGTTTTGCCAATGGTTTTTTATCGTAGCCATCTTTTTGGAGAAGTGGTTTTATGGGCGCGACTTTTGTATGTCATGGCTTCGTTTACTTCCACGAGCTTTTTTTTGTTTACCTACGTATTCCCAGATGATAAAAAAACTCCTCTTTGGGTTCAAATAGGGCTTTTATTGGAAAATATATTAATCATATTACTTTGTTTTCACCCCACTTTGATGATTAGAGGTGTGACTCTCATGGATAAGGGTGAAGATATAATTTTGTGGGGACCATTATATACAGTTTACTCTTCTCATATCAGCATATTCTTTTTATTAGGTTTTGTTAATTTATTTAAAAAATGGCGTCGCGCTAAAGGAGTGATTCGCAGGCAAATTTTATCTGTTTTAATAGGGTATTTTTTTGGAGCCAATTTAGCTATGGTTACCAATCTTATTTTACCCTGGTTTGGATATTTTGAATTAAATTGGCTTGGCCAGTTTTTCTCTACGATTGTCGCTGTATTTACCACCTACGCTATTTTAAAACACAAACTATTGGACATAAAAGTTATTGCTACCGAAGGTTTTATTTTAATTTTAAATTTTTTCTTGTTTTTCCAGCTTATTTTATCAGATTCATACAGGCAGTTATTAATAAACATTGTCGCAGTATTAGCGGTGTTGGTAGTATCATATTTGTTGATTCGCAGTGTTCACAATGAAGTAAAACGACGCGAAGAAATTACTCAGATGGCCCATTCTTTGGAAGAAGCCAATATTCGTTTGCAGGAATTGGATAAACAAAAAACTGAATTTTTATCTATCGCTTCGCATCAATTGCGCACCCCGCTTTCTATTTTGAAAGGTTATATAGAATTAATTAAAGATGGCGCGTATGGAAAAATTGAATCTAAAACCGTGAAGGTGCTTAATGATATGGATACAAATAATGAACACCTTGTAAAATTGGTAGATGAATTTTTAAATATTTCTAGAATTGAGCAGGGGAGAACAAAATACGAATTTTCGGTGGTTGATATCTGCGGATTGATAGAAAGCGTGATGAACGATTTGGGTGTAAAAGCCAAACAGAAAAAAATGGAAATTAAATGGGAATGTCAGAAGAAAATAAAAAAAGTTGAATGTGATCAAGAAAAAATTCATCATGTCATTTTTAATTTTATAGACAACGCTCTAAAATATTGCGACAAAGGAGCGATAAAGGTAAGGTTTGAAGATGAGAACAAGGGTGTGGCGGTTCGGGTTATTGATGAAGGTATTGGATTTGAAAAACAGGATGAGGTTAATTTTTATCAGAAATTTTATCGTGGTGATAATGTAAAAGCTTCAGCTGTTAGCGGTACCGGATTGGGTTTGTATGTTTGCCGTAAATTTATTGAAGCCCATAATGGTCGCGTTTGGGCCCATAGTGATGGTTTGGGCAAGGGCAGTGAATTTGGTTTTTGGATACCGCTTAAGCATGTGGCGCCACTAGCGGAATAGTAAGTTTTGGTATATAATATAATTGTCATTTTTATATAACAATCTAAATTTAATTTTTATGATTTTCCAAAGGAACGCTCCAAAAATTGTTGAAGAAAGTAACGAACCGGAAGTTAGTGAACGAACTCACCAACATGTTCAAGATGAAGTAGAAACCGTAGTCGGTCCGTCTGTAAATGTAGAGGGTGATTTTGCTTCCGAAGGAAATATTGTGGTAAAAGGCACGGTTTCCGGCAGTGTCTTTACCAGCAAACATCTCACCGTAGAAATGGGCGCAAAAATTATTGCCAATGTTCGCGCCGGTAGCGCTACTATAGCTGGCGAGGTAAAAGGAAATATGAAAGTAAAAGAATCTTTGGAATTAGTTTCTACTTCCAGAGTGGTGGGAGATATAGATGTGAAAAATTTAAAAGTTGAATCAGGCGCACTACTTTATGGCAAAATTACTATGCCGGGAATAGAGTCTGGAGAGAAGTCTATAAAAACAAAACTTTTCAAGAAAACCGAAGAGACCGGAGTGCAGTTTGTCTCATAGTTAGGGGAGGTTAGGTTTTTCAAAATATGTATGTTTATATCTACGACAATTTTTTACGTCAAAAAAACTTTCTTTCCCTTATTCATTCAATGGAGGTTGTCCTCACCGACTATGGTATAGCGGGTAAAATTTTGCGTTTGCAAAATTATACCGATTCCAAGGCGGTTATTGATGATGAAATTAAGCGTGGTGCTAAAACGATTGTCATTGTCGGCAATGATTCTACTTTTGGCCAAATACTCTCTCGTAGCGCCAATTGCAATTGCACATTTGGTTTTTTACCGGTAGGTCCAAACAATACCATTGCCGAGGTTTTAGGTATTCCAGTTGGCATGGAAGCCTGCACGGTTTTGTCGCGTCGTCGTAAAGAATTTTTAGATGTTGGTTGGATGAACAACCGTTATTTTGTTTCTCAATTACGCGTTATGCCTTCCAAGTTGGAAGTGGTTTATGATGAAAGATTTAAAGTTACAGCTACCGAAAAGATGGAAGTCATTGTTTGTAATCTCCAGCCGTTTTTTTGGAAAAAGGATAAAAAAGATAAAGAACAACGAGTAGTACACCCCCAAGACGGAAAGCTAGAAGCCTTTATTCGTCCATTGACAAAAAGTGGTTGGTGGGGATATAAATACGAGGAGCCAAGCATATTCCCATTTGAAGAAATGATCATTACCGGCAAGGAGCCATTTGCTGTTGAAGCGGACGGCAAGATGTCTAAGGAAATAAAAGTAAAAATTAAATTGGCCCATAGTAAGGTGGAAATGATTGTTGGCAGAGATCGGAAGTTTTAAGTAAAAGCCCAGGTGGCGAAATTGGTAGACGCACTACCTTGAGGTGGTAGCTCCCGCAAGGGAATGGAAGTTCGAATCTTCTCCTGGGCACAATGAGGTGATAAATTTTTTTTTAAAAAGTAACCCCGACTCAAAGTCGGGGTTGTTGTTTTTGTAATAATTACTATTAAAGAGCTATGGCACAGGTTTTTCCGTGGGGCAGGTCACAGTATGAATAACACTGTCGCCGTCAGCATCCTCGTCAGTCACAGTAACTTCAACTTCCGCGATCTTATCAGGATCAGTGTCTCTGGCAGCCTTTTTAACTTCGTTTTCCACCGCTTTTAGCTGCTTGTATTTTCCGCCTGAAGTATTTTTTTCAATAGCTTCGTTTACTCTTTCTTCTAACTTTTCGGCTAATTTGTCTGCCGTTTCATTCTGGTCCGGATCAATTAGGTCTCTTGGTAAAACAATAACCTCAACCCAAGGATCCTGTAGAGGTTCTTCCCCCTCATTTTTTTGATTACTCATTGTATCCTCCCAATTTGTGATTGATCGAAACGGTTATGGCGGACTAGGTTTGCTAGTAGGAACAGACCAAGCCCGTCTTTCGGTGTCGCCGTCTTTATCAGTACCGGCAACATTTACCTTAACCTCTTTAATTTCTTGAGGGTTTGCGTCTTTGGCAGCCCTCTTAGTTTCTTCTTTGGCAGCTGTGAATTGTTTTTCTTGGCCGCCGGGGCTGTTTTTTTCCACTGCCTTTTTGATATTTTCTTCCAGTTTTTTCTTTAATGTTCTGGCAGCGTCTACATGCGCCCTATTTTTTTCATTTTGGGGCGTAACATTGACGTTGACAAAAGGATTTTTCAGCGGTTTTTCATCCGCTTTTTGTTCCGGCTTTTTTGTGTCACTCATTTTGATGTCCCCTTTTTGTTGGTGAGATAACTATATAAAAAATATAGCAAATCGGCTTCGCCTAGTCAATTTTTGTAAAAAATGGTAATATTTAAATTAGTTACCGCTTCTAAAGCGGGATAATTTTTCTATTTTTAATATATGCGTTATTTTATCGGCATCCTCATGGTGGCAGCAGGTATATTTTTAGTCATTAAAACTGAGTGGTTTATCCAAAATTTTGGCACTAATGCTTGGGCCGAAGAACATATGGGTTATAGCGGCGGCACCCGCTTGATGTATAAATTAATTGGCATAGCCTTCATATTTTTTGGGTTTTTGGCAATTACCAACATGGTTCAAGGATTTTTGGTTGGTACAGTGGGTAAAATATTTGTCCAACAACAGTAATTAGATTTTTAAAATATGACGCACGCCGGCACAGCCCTAATTGATCCGTATAAAATTTTTGAAAAAATATCTCTATCCGAGGGGCAAAGAGTGGCTGATTTAGGTTGCGGACGCACTGGACATTTTGTTTTTCCGGCCGTGAAAGTGGTAGGAGAAAAGGGGGTAGTTTATGCCGTAGACGTGGTAAAAAATATTTTGGATAGTATACGTAGTATGGCTCGCACTGAAGGTTATGATAATATCCAGACAGTCTGGTCAGATATTGAAATGCCGGGCAAAACTCCAATACCTGATAACTCTCTTGACGTATGTTTTTGTGTTAATGTACTATTTCAATTGAAGAACAAGGGCGGGGCTATTAAAGAAGCGGCCCGCATGCTTAAAACGGGCGGGTATTTGGTAGTGGTAGATTGGGCCAAAAGACTGGGAATGCTTGGGCCAACAGAGGAAAAAATGTTAAACCCAGAAGAAATAGCCAGATTGGCCGCTAGTGAAAATTTAAAATTAGTTGAAAAAATTTTGCCGGGAGAATATCATTATTCATTAATTTTTGAAAAGGTTTAATTGCTATGTCTATACAAAATCTGTTTCGCTTGGATTATTGGTTTTCCGAACCTTTTACAGCACGCGGCGCTACCTTGTGGCTGTTGGTCGGCGGATTTTTATTGTTTATCGTTTTAGGTTTAGTAGATAAGATTTTGTCTCAGTACCAGCAAGACAAATCCAAAAGATTGATGTTAAAAAGATCCGGCAGTTTTGGGATTACCATGGGTTTTTTGGGACTAGTGTGGATGTTTTTCCGTCAGGAAAGAGTGGCGTTTTTGGCCTGGCGTTTTTGGATGTTTTTGTGGGTAGTTGGCGCGGCTATTTGGGTGTATTGTTTGGCGCGCTATGCCCTAAAAAGAATTCCTGAAATTAAAGCTGAAGAAGCCAAACGCATAGCTTTGGAAAAATATTTACCAAAGAAAAATTAGTTTTATAGGACAAATTTTTAAATTAAAGTCATCGCTCCCTAAAGGCGATGATTCTTGTTTTAAGAGGCCACTTTTGTGTCGTCTGTTGACTTTTTGGCCATTTTATACTATAGTTAACCCAATTAATTAACTATTAATCAGTATGTCACATCCTTCCAAAGAAACAACTTTCGTGATGGTTAAACCAGACGGCGTACAACGCGGTTTGATTGGTGAGATTTTAAAACGCATTGAACGAGTCGGCTTGAAAATTGTCGCTTTAAAAATGGTCGTTCCAACTGAAGAACAGTGCTGGGAACATTATAATAAAAATGACGAATGGTTTACTAAAAAAGGTGAACGAACTATTACGGACCGACAAGCTGCCGGACTTTCAGTAGACAAACCAGCTATAGAGTATGGCAAAGATATTGTCCGCGCTCTGGTGAAATTTATGACTTCCGGACCAGTGGTGGCTATGGTATTATCTGGCAATCAGGCCGTAGGAATTGTTACTAAACTAGTTGGTGGCACTGAACCCCTAACATCTGATGTTGGTACTATCCGCGGTGACTACACTTTGGATTCATATAATCTTTCCAGTTTAGATGAACGTGCCGTTCGCAATCTTATTCATTGTTCTGATAAACCGGAAGAAGCTCAGCGTGAAATGAAAATTTGGTTTAAACCGGAAGAAATGATTAAGTATCGCCAGATAAATGAAGCGATGCTTTACGATGTGAATCTGGATGGAATTTTAGAATAAAATATTACAGCGCCGCTCTTCAAATGACGCTACGCGGCATGATTTCGTTAAATCATAAAAACAGGTCAAAATAGGCCTGTTTTTTAATTTGAAAAATTAACTATGTCAGAGTATAATTGCTAATGATAAGTAAAATGAAAGCAGTATATGTCAAAGAAACAAACAGTGGCTGTCTTGGGGGCTGGAAATATGGGGACTTCTATAGCTCAAATTGTGGCTACAAATGGCCATAGAGTTAAATTGTGGAATCACAAAGGTGATTTGGAGCCGCTTCAACAAATAAAAGAAAAAAGGGAAAATACAAATTATTTACCAGGCATAGAATTGTCTAAAAATATATTCCCTGAGCCAGATTTAGCCAAGGCTGTAGTTGGAGCAGATGTAATTTTCATGACTGTACCCAGCGCTTTTATTGGCTCTGTTGCCAAACAAACAGCTCCTTATCTTTCTGGTGGGGAAGTTTGCGTGGATGTTTCCAAGGGGATGGATGAAAAATCCTTTTGTTTGATTACCGAAATTTTAGCAAGCGCTTTGCCTAAAAATAAAATCGCTACAATTTCCGGTCCGGCAGTAGCAGGGCAAATGGTAAAAGGGAATTTTACAGTTATGAATGTGGCCTCACCAGATAAAAACGCTGCACTGATGATAAAAAAAGTAATGGAAAATAAAAATTTAAAATTAATATTCAGTGACGATATTATCGGGGTAGAGTTAGCCGGTTCGTTTAAAAATGTTTATGCTATTGTTATGGGTATATGCGATGGGTTGAAAATAGCGACGAACACCAAAGCTGTTTTGTTTGTAACTGCGCTTCAAGAGATGGGTCAGTTGGTAGAAAAAATGGGCGGTAAATTAGAAACCGTTTATGGGTTGGCTGGCTTGGGCGACATGTTGGGTACAGGTATGGCTGTTGCCAGTAGGAACAGAAGATTGGGTGAGTTTTTGGCTCAAGGACTAAGTTTGGACAAAGCTGTGGCCAAAGTCGGTCAGGTTGTAGAGGGTGTGCCGGCGACAAGAATTTTAAATAGTCTTTCTAAGAAATATAAAATAAAAATGCCGCTTGCCGATACGATTTATAAAATCGTTTTTGGCAAAGTGGCTCCAAAATTAGGAATGGAAAATTTTTTAAAAAATTTGAAGTAATTTTCGCATGTCGGTAAAAAAAGAAGTCAACAATCAGCTTCGCATCATTTCCGTTTTTATTTTATTATCAGCCTTGGTAATTATAGCCAGGTTATTTGTTTTGCAGGTCATGGAGCGAAAGTATTATTCGGCTTTGGCTTTAAATAACCATGAAACATATAAGCAGCTATATCCGCGTCGGGGTAATATTTTTTTTCAGGATACGCGTGGAGAATCAAAAGAATATCCAGCAGCAGTAAATCGCCAATATTATTTATTGTATGCCGTGCCTCGTGATATTCCTGCTAGCCAAATTAATACGACTACGGATTTTTTAGCTAGTGTTTTAAGTTATTCTCCCGAAGAAAAAAATAATTTATTGGCTAAATTATCAAAGAGCGGAGATCCTTATGAACCTATAGCTAAAAAAGTTACCGAAGATTTAAAAAATCAAATTGAATCCGCTAACCTGCCTGGTATAAATACTGTTGGACAAGAATTTCGGTATTATCCAGAAGGAAGTTTGGCAGCCAATATTTTGGGTTTTACCGGGCAAAATGAAAATGGAGATTTGACCGGTTATTATGGTATAGAAGGTTTCTGGGATAAAAGTTTGGCAGGCAAAAGTGGTTTTTTGGCAGGGGAGCGCGGAGCTTTGGGCAGTTTGATACCTTTGGCAGATCGTACTTTAAAGCAAGCTGAAGACGGAACAGATTTGATTTTAACTATGGATAGAAACTTACAGTATAAAGCTTGTGAGTATCTCCAAGAAGGTTTTGAAAAACACAAAGCAAAAAGCGCAGCTTTAATTTTGATGGATCCAAAAACAGGCGCGATTTTATCTATGTGCAGCTTGCCCGATTTTGATCCGAATAATTATTCTAATGTTAAAGATGTTGGTGTTTACAACAACACCTCTATTTTTACCGCCTATGAACCAGGTTCAGTGTTCAAACCCATAATCATGTCAGTGGCACTCGATCTTGGATTGGTAACTCCGTTTACCACCTACGTTGATACTGGCGAAAGAATTATCAATGGACATAAAATAAAAAACGCTTTAGAAAAAAAATATGGACTCGTTACCATGACCAACGTTTTGGAATCTTCTATAAATACCGGCATGATTTGGGTCGGAGAAAAGATAGGTCAGACCAGGTTTAAAGATTATGTGGAGAAATTTGGTTTTGGTAAAAAAACCGGCATTGGTTTGGATACAGAGGTGGCTGGCGATATATCTTCGTTAAGTAAATCAGCTGAAATTTATAATGCGGTAGGTTCATTTGGACAGGGTTTTACAGCCACTCCACTGCAATTAGTTGCTGCTTATGCTGCTATGGCTAACGGCGGACGAATGCCCAAGCCATACATTGTAGACGAAGTAAGACACTCGAGCGGCAAGATAGAAAAAACTGAGCCGAAATCAGAAGTTGTAATTTCTGCCAATACTGATAAACTAATTACGGCCATGCTTATTTCCGTCGTGGAAAAGGGTCATAGTCAGGCAGCTAAGATGAAAGAATATTATATAGCGGCCAAAACCGGTACAGCTCAGATAGCTAGTCGCGGAGAATACTCAGCGGATGACACGAATCATACCTTTGTTGGTTATTTTCCGGCTAGTGATCCGAAGTTTGTTATGCTGGTTAAGTATGAAGCTCCGCAAGCAGACTGGGCAGAATCAACAGCAGCGCCGGTATTTAAAAATGTTGCCAAGTTCACCCTAGATTATTACGGAATCCCTGGAGATAAAAATTAAATAATGTATGTTTAATAAATTATTACAATCGTGGCTTAGAGTTTTGTCAAAAATGATTTTGAATAAATACAAGCCAGACATTATCGGCATCACCGGTTCTATAGGAAAAACTTCCACCAAAGAAGCGGTGGCCACAGTATTGCAGAACAAGTTTAATATTCGTCGTAGTCCTAAAAATTATAACAATGAAATCGGCGTGCCACTGGCGATTATTGGTGTGGAAAAAAATCCGCGTCGGTCTGTTTGGGGCTGGCTCAAAGTTTTTTTTAAAGCAAAAAAATTAATTTTACTGCGCGATAAAAATTATCCGGAAATTTTAGTCTTGGAAATGGGTGCGGATAAGCCGGGTGATATAAAATACTTAACCAAACTAGCTCCCTGCAAAGTCGGTGTCCTTACTTTTATTTCCCACGCCCACACAGAGTTTTTTAAAACAATTAAAAAAATTGCTGAAGAAAAAAAAATTATTATTTCTCATTTGCAGCCGGACGGATTTGCAATTTTAAATTTTGATAATGATCTGGTGATGCAAAATTCTTCCAGCACTAAAGCCAAGGCGATTACCTATGGATTTAAAGAAGGAGCGGATATTCGCGCCACCGATATCAATATTTTTAAAGACGAGCATACTGGTTGGCCGACCGGCTTGAATTTTAAAGTTTTGTATAAAGGCAATGCAGTGCCAGTTTTTTTGCCAGGTATGATTGCTAAATCATCAGTCTCTACTGCCTTAGCCGCTTTGGCTGTGGGTACGGTATTTGGGGTAAATTTGGTAGATGGAGCCCAGGCACTAAGCAAGTTTTCGGGTGTAGCCGGGCGAATGCGATTGATACCCGGAATTAAGAACAGTTTGATCATAGATGATACTTACAATTCTAGCCCAGAGGCAGCTAAAGCAGCCTTAGAAACACTCATTGCAATCGAGGTTAAAAATGGTGCCCAGCGTTATGCGGTTTTGGGGGATATGTTAGAATTAGGGCCAGAAACCGAAAATGCGCATCGCGAACTAGGGTTTAAGGTAGCAGAGGTAGGGATAGATAATCTGATTACAGTAGGTGAAGCGGCCAAACATATTGCCAAAGCAGCCAAAGAAGCGGGTATAGATGAACATAGAATATATATTTTTGATAATAGTGAAATGGCTGGCAGATTTTTACAAGAAAAATTAAAACCAGGTGATGTAGTGTTGGCAAAAGGTTCGCAAGGTGTGCGTGTAGAAAAATTGGTCAAAGAAGTAATGGCTGAGCCAATGCAGGCAGAGCAGTTGCTATGTAGGCAGGCGAAGGAATGGAAATAGTATGCCAGAATTGCCAGAAGTAGAAACAATTCGTCGTGATTTAGCCGAAGTTATTGTTGGTAAAAAAATTACCGATGTTGAGGTTATAAATAAAAGTCCGATTAAAGAAACGATAGAAAAATTTAAAAAAACTTTGTTAAATAAAAAAGTAAAAGATATTGAGCGAATTGGTAAATTGATGATGTTGGATTTATCAGATGGCAATTTTTTATTGATTCATTTAAAAATGACCGGTCAGCTGATTTATCGCCACGGCCACCAGATAATTGAAGGCGGACACAATCTGCCGGTATTTACAGAAAATGATTTGCCTACCAAATATAGTTGGGTAGTTTGGAAATTCAGTGATGGCGGCAAATTATATTTCAATGACATGCGCAAGTTCGGATATTTAAAGACAGTAGATAAAAAAGAAAAAGAAAAAATTGTGGCCAAATACGGCATCGAACCGCTAACGAAAAATTTTACTCTGGCAAATTTTAAAAAAGCTTTGGGTAAAAGAAAAGCCCCGATAAAATCAGTATTGTTAAATCAGGCGCTGGTGGCCGGTATTGGCAATATTTATGCTGATGAAATTTGTTTTGCTGCCAGTATTCGTCCAGACAGGTCTGTAGCCAAGATGAGCGAAGGAGAAGTAAAAAAAGTTTTTACTGCTAGTGAGGCGATTATAAAAAAGGCAATTGCCCATAAAGGCACAACCTTTAAAGATTATGTAAATGCGCACGGTGGTAAAGGAAACTTTTCTGATTTTTTGAAAGTTTATCAAAGAGTTGGTGAAAAATGTTTGCGGTGCAAAAAGGGGATTATTACCAGCAAAAAAATTGCCGGCCGCAGCAGCCACTATTGCCCGGTTTGTCAGAAGGTGATAAATTAAATTAATTATTACTTATTTTAATTAGTATGAAATTTGAATTGCCGAAGTTGGAATATGCCTACGATGCTTTGGAGCCACATATAGATGCCAAGACCATGGAGATCCACCACACCAAACACCATCAGACCTATGTAGATAAATTAAATGCGGCTGTGGAAAAATATCCGGATTTGGTCGGTCGCCCAATAGAAGAATTGCTGATGAGTCTGGCAGATTTAAAAGTGGAAGAAGCAGACCGAACCGCTATCCGCAATCATGGTGGCGGACATTTTAACCATTCTTTGTTTTGGAAGTATTTGGATCCGACAAATCAAAAAGATGAATTGTTGGCCAAAGAAATTGCTTCTGCTTTTGGTTCAGTAGAAGATTTTAAAAAGCAATTTGCCGATTCGGCTGTCAAACTTTTTGGTTCTGGTTGGACTTGGCTTGTCCGTAACGGTTCAAATTCAAAATTAGAAATCAAAAATTTACCAAATCAAGACGCGCCGATTATGTCTGGCATGCAGCCAATACTTGGCTTGGATGTCTGGGAACATGCCTATTACCTAAAACACCAAAATAAACGAGCTGAATATATAGAGAGCTGGTGGAATGTACTGAAAATGATTTAGTTTATAGATTGCTTCAACTATGCTATAATAGCCGATATTAAAGATCGGCTATTTATATTATGAGTCAGCAAGAAAAAAGATTTTCTTTGCCTTTGGACGCATCCAGTAATGATGCTGATTTTTCTTTGTTTAATTCGCTAAAAAATCAGGCTGGTGAGCATGTGGCTGAAGGCCAGTTGGCAGTAGATGTAGCCCAAACAGATAGCGAGTTAATTGTTGTGGCCGCTATGGCCGGCACGCCGGCAGATTGTATCGAATTGCACCTACAAAACGACCTACTCACTATTCGCGGTGAAAGAAAATCTCCTTTGGGAGAAATGGGTGAACATTTTTATCAGGAATGTTATTGGGGTAAATTTTCTCGTAGCATTATTTTGCCGGTAGATGTAAAAGCGGAAATGGTGCAAGCACAATACAAAAACGGTGTGTTGGTTATCAGACTTCCTAAAGCCAATCATAATAATAGTAATATACCAATTATGGTGATAGAGGATTAGTATGTCAAAAGACAAAGATTACGATCCAATAAAAAACCGTCTTACACATGGCGTTGCGCAACATGATTTCCCTGAATCAAGCCTCGCTTCAATGAGTGCAAATCTTTGGAAAAGAAATCTCCTGATAGGTATAGGAGTTTTTTTAGCTTTAATTTTATTATCTGGCGGCAGCTCCTGGATTTATCGAAGTTTTTATAATGGAAAAATTTTTCCTGGAGTGTATGTAGGCCAGCATTCTTTAGGGGGGCTAACAGCAATACAAGCCAAAGATCTTATTGAAAATTTTAATAATCGCATGGCTAAAGAAAGTCTGGACTTTAATTATCAAAAAAATGGTGAAAGCCAGCATTTCCAGTTTAGCGTTGTGCCTACTGATGACAGTTCAGTAGAAATGATTAGGATAAATAGTGATAGCTCTGTGGCCAAACTAATGTCAGTAGGCAGGTCTGGTGGATTTTGGAAAGATTTATGGCAACCTTTATATTTCGCTTTTATTTCTCCACGTAATGAATCAGTATATGTGACCATAGATGACAGGTTTATGAGTAATTTGCAAAATTATATGTTGGCATTTAGCGATACTCCTCATAATGCCAATGTTAAAATAACCGGCTTAGCTCCCTTGACCTATGCGGTCGTGCCCGAGCATTACGGGGTGGAATTTGATTATGATAAGTTAAAAATTGATTTACAAAAAAATCTTTTCTCCATGTCTTTGGAATCTGTTCCTGTTTATAAAAAAGAATTTAAGCCAGAAGTGTCGGCGTCTGATTTACAGCCTTTGCTTGGCAAGTTGCCTAATGTTTTAAATTATGGTGATTTGGGTTTAAATTTTATTGACCCGCAAACAAAAGGGCGTCGTGATTGGAGCATTGGTCCGGTTTTGTATACCGACTGGTTGGAAGTACGGCACGAAAAAGATGATTTGATATTTGCTCTTAATCAAGAAAAGGTAAAAGCCTATTTGGAAACCATCCGTCCTTATATAGATATTCCGGTACAAAATACTCAATATGTAATGGAAGATAATAAGATAAAAGAATTTCGCGGCAGTCAATCCGGTATTACTTTAAATGTAGATAAAACTTATAACGATTTGGACTCTTTATTTCGGGAACGTAATTTTTCTCCGGTAGAGGTGGCTAAAACCGTTACAGTTTCTGTAGATGTAATAAAGCCAAATGTAGTAACTTCAGATGTAAATAATTTAGGTGAAATGGAAGTTTTGGGAGTTGGTTATTCTACTTTCAAAGATAGCCATACCAATAGAATAAAAAACATCACCAATGCTGTAAAAAAATTAGATGGAGTTTTGATAAAACCAGGGGAAGAATTTTCTGCTATTAGATATGCTGGTCCTTTTACTTCCGAAGAAGGATTTTTGCCAGAGATGGTAATAAAAGGAAATGAAATTACTCCAGAAGTAGGCGGTGGCATGTGCCAAATTGGGACCACTTTGTTTAGAATGGCTATGAATTCTGGTATGCCTATCAGTCAACGTCGCAATCATTCTTTGGTGGTAGGGTATTACGCTGATCCGGTAAATGGAAATCCAGGCACAGATGCAACTCTCTATGAACCAAGTGTTGATTTTAAATTTATAAATGACACAGGTGGTTATTTATTGATACAGACGTCTATTGATTATACAAAGCAACAATTAGTATTTACTTTGTGGGGTAAAACCGACGGCCGTTCCGGATCGTATACCCATCCGACTGTCAGTAAATGGATTCCAGCCGGTGCACCACAAGAAGTTGTTTCTCCTGATTTAAAACCAGGCGAACAAAAATGTCAAAATGCTTTCAGAGGAGCTGTGGCCTCGTTTACCTATACCAGATTTACTTCCACAAGTGAAAAAATTGAACGGGTGTTTGATAGTTACTACCGACCATTACCAAAGATTTGTATGGTTGGAGCTACATCTACACCAGGAGTAACGACTGACATAATTCCTTCTCCTTAAAATTCTGTTTAAAATAAAACTCGGCCTCGACATAATGTCGAGGCCGAGGTTATTTATGTTGAGGGAAGTAGAACCTCCCTCCAAAACCGCACCCAAGAAGATGTGTTAAAGAAGAAAACGAGCCGAAGCCAGTTGTTCCCTCTAGCACACCTCCATGCTTGTCGTGGATACGGGACGCTAATTACCTTATGATAATCAACGTTCCATATCCATTTCAGCCGGAATCATCCTTAGAGTCATCTTTGTTTAAGTGTGTTATTACCCGATATTTATCTGACTTGAATTATCTATATTTCTAGGTAACAGCGAAGTATATCACAGTACCTTGTGTTTGTCAAGGGAAAGCCGGTTTTTTGGCTAAAATAAAGGGTTTTTGGCAATAATAACAAAACCCCGCTAAAGCGGGGTTTTGTGGTTTTTAATAGGGTTTACTGTTTTTCAATCACCTTATCAACAATGCCATACTTTACTGATTCTTCGGCGTCCATAAAGTTATCTCTGTCCGTATCTTTTTCTATCTGGGAGAGGCTTTTACCTGTATGTTTGGCCATGATTTTATTTAGGTTTTCTTTCATTTTCAAAATACGTTCAGCTCGGATTTTGATATCGCTGGCTTGGCCCTCCATACCACCCATTACTTGATGAATCATGATTTCTGAATTTGGCAATGCAAAACGTTTGCCTTTTGCTCCGGCAGACAAAAGAAATGCGCCCATACTAGCGGCCATACCAATACAGATGGTACTAACATCCGGTTTGATATATTGCATGGTGTCGTATATAGCCATACCAGCAGTTACAGATCCGCCTGGAGAGTTTATATATAATTTAATATCTTTATCTGGGTTTTGGTTTTCCAAAAACAACAATTGAGCGATAATGACATTGGCTACATTGTCGTCTATGGCTGTGCCGAGGAATATAATTCTGTCTTGTAGCAAGCGGGAATAAATATCATAAGCCCGTTCGCCGTAATTTGTTTTTTCTATAACTGTAGGGATAAGGTACTGGGATTTAACATCTGACATATACTATTTAAATATTATGTTAATTATTTTTAGTCTATCATTTTTATTTGTACAAATCAATGATTTTATTTACTACGTTTTCAATAGTACCATCGGTAGTAAATCCGGCTGCTTTCTTGTGTCCGCCGCCGCCCATTTTTTTTGCCAAAGCCGATACATCTATTTCGTCGCTAGTTGTGCGGAAGCTGCCTTTGATTTTGCCATCTGCAGTTTCTTTTATAAACAAAGATATTTTGGCTCCGTCTAATTTGTTTAAGAAATTTGCTATTCCTTCCACATCATCTTCGCTTACATCATGTTCAATCACATCTTTTGTTGTTAGATATGTATAAGCCATATCGATCTCTTCTTTTTTTCTTAATCGGCTTAAAATTACACCCCATAATTTAAGTATTGCGATAGATTTATTCTGTACCAAAGCGCGATGTATCGCAGTCCAGTTGGCGCCCAAGCGAAGCAGTTCGCTGGAAGTGACAAGAGAAGTATGAGATGTGGCAGAGTTGGAAAAGTTATCTGTGTCAGTGATAAGGCCGGTAAGTAGAGCCGTGGCCATGGTGGGAGTGATGCGAATATTATTAAATTTAAAAAAATTATAGACAACTTCGGTGGTAGAAGCAGCGTTTCTTATCACCATATTGAAGTGGCCATAGTCTTCATTGGTAGCATGATGATCTATGTTGATAATCGTGGCCGGATGATCTTTTAAAGTTTCTACCACGCCGGCATAGCGCAAATCGCCGCAATCTACTACCACAATAGTATCTTGTTCATTAAATACATTTGGGTCATTGTTTACTAGATGAATATTTTTTAAAAAACCGAATTTTTCCGATGCTGGGCTAACACAGAAAATTTTTACTTCTTTGCCTAAAGTCTGTAAATATTCGGCCAAAGCCACAGCCGCGCCCAGGGTGTCCCCATCTGGATTGGGATGTGAAACTAGCGCCAATTTATTGGCGTTTTTTATATGATTATGGATTTGTTGGGCGGTTCTTTGCATTTGGCTTTTTTATGTTTAACGAAGCAGTATATCCTTATTACGCGGGTATGTCAAGAGATTGTACAGTCACCCTTCAAGGGTTACACTTTTGTTTTGCTAAACTAAGGTATTTTTCATAGGGTGTTAGGTAGTTCATTTGTTTGCCTTCATGCGGTCGTTCGTGGTTGTACCACCTGGTATATT
>Ga0233424_10000663_pt1 | contig 39973 bp, 36 predicted proteins | sample Watercolumn_Towu_FD_181011 | JGI IMG/M metagenome (GOLD analysis project Ga0233424, IMG submission 181011) | Freshwater microbial communities from Lake Towuti, South Sulawesi, Indonesia - Watercolumn_Towuti2014_125_MG | ecosystem: Environmental > Aquatic > Freshwater > Lake | place: Indonesia...
AGTGCAACAGCTGCCCGGCGATCTCGTGGAACGAGGATCACTACGTGCTCGCCGACGTGGATGCGATCGATCCCGATCACCTGCCTGCGTGGGTGCTGCGCGACAACGATCTGGTCTCGTACCACGACACGTTGCTGCCCGATGTCGACACGGTGCTCGCGGAGCGGGGCATGGATTGCCGATCCGTCGATCTCGTGGTGGCGATGTCCGACTTCTACCTGTTGGAGGCGATCGCTCACGGCTTCATCAATCGCCCGCCCGTGATGATCGACAACACCGACCAACGACTGACCAGGATGGAGGCGACGATGATGCGTGATGAGCTGATCGCCCGTCATGTCCCGATCATCTTCAATTACCTGGACATGACCGTCGGTGGTGAGTTGCGGCACATGTTCAAGTTCGATCGCTGGTACCTGCCGATGTACCGCTCGCAGTGCTGGCGGGCGTGGGACGTGATCCGCAAGAAGCACGGGACCCTCGCGCTGCGTGAGGCGCAACGGCTGTTCCTGGAGGGTGGCTCATACCGCTCGGGCTATGGCGGCGGACCGTGGGCGATCATCGCTGACATCACCGCGTCGTACGCGGAGGGCAAGTTCACGGACGCGCAGTTCCTCGATCGGGCGTGGACGCTGGCCCATCACAACGGCCCGGTGTTCAACAAAGTGGATTGGAAACGCAAGAACCTCAGCGCGTTGCGCGAGATCGGTGACGCGCACGCCAGCGACAACTTCCAATTGCTGCTGATGAACGCGTCGAGGCCGGTCATCTCGCTGTTTCACGAACAGTGGCGGCAACACAACGCAGAGTGTGTGCGCGCGGGGCGTCGGCCTCGTCGACCACCGCAACCACAGCACTACATCACCCAGGAAATGTCCGCAGACCAAGCCGGGAGGATCTACGCATGAAGACACACGACATCCCAGTCGACGAGATGATCGATCCGTTCGACGCCGACATCATCGTTGCGTACCTGCTGCCCGATGAGTTCGACCACGCGCTGATCTCGTGGGAGGAAGCGATGGAGAACGCCATCCCCCTCGATCCACCGCCGCACAACGATGACATCGATCACTACTGCGATTGCCATGCGCGCAACGCGGAGGATCAATGGATGCCAGCGCTCGAGCATGACCCAACGTGCGACCTGCACAATCACACGCCCTGGATGAACGGGATGTGTGAGTTCGTGCCCGGTCTGTGCGCGATGGTCTACACCGAGGACGGGCTCGCCGAACTCGAGGGCAAGACCGAATCGGCACCGAAGCCAACGCCCGCTGCAGGCTCACCGTGGGACGACGACGATGAGTGGTGGGGCTCGGTCGGCTACGGCACCTACACGCCAGCGAAGCCCGGTGTGCAGACGGCGTACGTACCGAAGTGCAGGCACTACGAGGTGAAGGTGACGCTGCCGGATGGCACGGTGGTGTGGCCCAGCTCGATGAACAATCGCAAGGCCGACGATGCGACGCCGGACTTCGGCATCTACGCGGATCGTGGCTGGCAGCCGAGGGGCTATCCGGCGCTCATGGTCCCGTGGCCCGATTTCGGGTTGCCGGATCTGTCGGATCAGGCGTTGCTCGATGTCGTGCACATCGGCCTCGAGCGCGCACGCGCAGGCTTCACGGTCGAGCTGGGGTGCATCGGCGGCCACGGTCGCACGGGCACGCTGCTCGGCCTGATGGCGATCCATGCAGGACTGCATCCCGACGACGATCCCGTCGACTGGGTGCACAAGAACTACTGCAAGGAAGCAGTGGAGGGTGAGCGCCAGCGATGGTTCCTCGCCAAGCACAGGGCGATGCGCAATGGATGGCCGCTGCCGCCCAAGCCAGCATCACCACCACCCGCACCACCGATGACGGCATCGTTCCAACCATCGGCGTTCACCACGGCAGTGGTCGACAAGTCGATGACCGTGGTCGGCAAGTGCCCACAGTGCAAGACCCACAACAACACCAAGAAGAATCACACCGAGGGCTACTGCTGCTCGAATCAGAAATGCGCCAAGTACGGGATCCGACTGGACACCGACATGGGGCGTGCATGGCTCCAGCAGCACAAGCTGTTGGTCGAGAAGAAATAGGAGACGGACATGTCCTTCACGTATCACCCCAACACCAACGAGATGCTCGACGACTCCCGCTCGGGCAGCAAGAACCACCGCACAGCAGTGTTCATCGACCTCACCGCGACGGCCGCACCCGCCTACCTGGGCGATCGCGTGAAGCGCCTGTGCGAAAGCTTCAGGCCGCCGTCGACCGGCATGATGGTCGACCTGTACGGTGTCGACGGCACCCGCATCATCCGCATCGACGAAGGCACCACCCAGATCACGAGCTACGCCTCGGCGCAACCGGACTTTCAGTTCCCGGCATCGAGCTTGACCCGCTGGGCACGTGAGCAGGGCTACCAGATGGTGCTGTTCGCGCTGCCTGCGGGCTACGGCCTCGAGTAGATCGGCGGGGGGCCAGCAACGGGGGTCGGGCCACGCACCGTGGTCCGGCCCCCGTCCGTTCAAGGAGGTGCCATGACCTTCGAGCGCGAGCTCGCCGAACTGATCCGCAACGGTCCCGATTGGGGCATGTTGCAACACACGATCATCCCCGAACACGACGACGAACGCCTCGCTCTCGGTTGGTACCTGCATGCAGTGCAACAACTGCATGCGGATCGCAACCCGAGGGAGTACGCCGACTACATCGTGGCGATGCAACGAGTGCTCGACCGTGCCGAGGAGGTGGAAGTCGATGAGCTCTACAAGCTTCTTACCGCACCGTGATACAATTACGGATGTGATGATCGATGCGCGCGATGCCGCAGCCAGACTCGCCCAGGCATGGGCCGACGCCGACGAGGGTCGTGCCTACGCAGACGAGCGTGCGCTGTTCCGCCACTCGAACGCGACGAACTGTTCGCGTGCCCTCTACTACGAGGTGAACGGCGTCGAGAGCGAAGCCCCCGATCTCGCCGGTCACTGGGTGATGGGTCTCGGCCGCCTGGTCCATGATCACTGGCAGCAGTCGGTCATCACCCACTACAAGGCCGAGGGATGGACGGTCAGCGAAGAGGTCACCTGCTACATCGAGGAGTGCCGCAGCGCAGGCCACGCGGACCTGATGCTGGAGCGCGACGGTGAGCGTGGCGTCGTCGAGCTCAAGACCGTCAACGGCACCGGGTTCCGCCAATGCCACGAGAAGAACAAGCCGCGCTTCGGTGCGCTGGTGCAGGGCGCGTTGAACGCCTACGCCCTCGACGCGGACTGGTTGCTGATCATCTACCTCGCAATGGAGGCGATGTCGCCCGGCAACGCGTCACGCATGGGCCTCAACGATCCGCGTGACCGCTTCGTGAAGACCTTCGCGTACGAGCGACCGGCGATCGAGGCGACCGCACGGGTCGAGATCGCCCGCTGGGCAGCACTCGTCGAGCGTGAGGGCCCGCCGCCGCGCACGATCCTCGACGACGACGGCTCACTCATCAGCGTGATCGACCCGCTCAACGCCACCACGCTCGGTGGTGGCAAGACCTGGCGCTGTGACTACTGCCGCTACCGCCGGGCGTGCATCGACGACTTCCTCCAGGAGCACGGTTTATGAACGAGCAGCTGGAATTTGAATTGGGGATCCCCACTCCTGACGTTCGGCTCGTGAAGGTGCGTGAGCACAGTCGACGACTCCGCTACGTGCGCGACTCGAAGACCTCTCGTGCTGCCGCCGAGGCGATGGTGCAGAGTGCCGACGCTGCCCGCCAGCGCGTCTATCAGTGCATCGCCAACTACGGGCCGATCTGCGATCGTGCGATCCAAGCCGAGCTTGCCATGCCGGGGGACACCCAACGCCCGCGACGAGTGGAGCTGGCGGAACAAGGACTGATCGCGAAGGCGGGGACCATCACTCTCGACGGAAGGAAGCAGACGCTATGGAAGGTGACGTGAGCGACGCCGAGATCATCGAGGAGTCAACGAGCAGCGAGGTCGTACTGCCCCCGGTTTACATGCCGACGATGATGCTCAACTCGGAACAGGCAATCGAGCACGCGCGCCAACTGCGCGAGCTGATCGGCAAGGTGTTCGAGGAAGGGGTCGACTTCGGCAAGGTCGGCAAGGCGAAGAAACCCACGCTGCTCAAGCCCGGCGCAGAGTGGGGCATGAAGGTTTTCGGCCTCGGCCACGAGTTCGAGATCGTCGAGACCGAATGGACGCAGGGATCCGACACCGCACCGCCCACGAAGTGGGGCATCACCTACCGCTGCAAGGCAACCAAGACGCTGCCGAGCGGGGTGACGATCACTGTGGGCACCTGCGATGGGCACGCCAGCAGGGACGAGGACAACTTCAAGAAAGTGCCCTGGAACACCATCGTCAAGATGAGCCAAAAGCGAGCGTTCGTGGGAGTGGCTCTTCAGGCGACGGGACTCTCTGGAAGTTTCACCCAGGACATCGAGGACGACCCGAACTTCCGTGAGGGTGTGATCCTGGATGCGACGCCCCTGCTCGAACTGCTCACCGACGAGCAGCGCGCAGCCCTGCGTGCTTACTGGAAGAGCAGGGGATGGCCTGCACCGAACCGACTCAGCGGTTTCCATGCACTCGAAGTTGCGTTCACGATCGGTCAGTTCGCGGTGCTCTCACCGGACGCGATGTTCGTCGTGGAGCTGCCGTGAGCCGCACTCAGGACGGCGCAACGATCGTCTGGCACCCGGTCCTCAACGACCTGGCCATGATCGTCACGCCGTTCCGCACAGGCAGATGGCCCTGGGACTGGGGCTGGCAGATCGAACTGATCGGTTACGAAGACAAGCACCTAGTGCACGAGACGATGAAGATCCACTCGGTGCTGCGGCTCCGGCGCAGGTTCCTCACGCTCATGGACAAGGTGATCGCGGGTGACGAGGCTGCGGCCGAGCGCCTGGCATCGATGCTCTACAGCAGTGCCGTACACACAGGAGACGAACATGGCAAAGAGACAATCCCCGATTGACCGCGCCGAACAACTGGAAGAGTTCCTCATCCACTGGGGCGGCAAGATCCACAACATGCGGCCCGATGGCAGTGCAGGCAGACGGGAGAACAGCCCCATCGTGCTGCTGCACCGCCTGCTCTGGCCCGAGGTCAACCGCCACAGCATCAGCGGCATGGTCCACAACGCCATCGAGGCAGGGGCCAACGTCGAGATGCACACCGATGGTCCGGCAGTGCGCTGGATCGCGATGGCCGACAAGACCAAGATCCACGGTCGCTCGGTCGTCGACATTCTCGACGAGCTGAGCAGCCCGGCCAAGCCCAAGGCCAAGGCCAAGGCCATCGATCCCGCTACCATCGAAGCTGCGATCGACGCCGGGTACATCGAGCCGGTCACGCCCGCGTTGCCCGGCGTCGATCTGCGTGAGCTGGCCGACGAACTGCTGCTCTCGGCGATGCGTGCCATCAACCTCGTCGACGACCACGCCCGCCTTGCCGAGCAGTACGACGAACTGGATCGCTGCTACACCAAGGCGCTCGCAGAGATCGAGCGACTCAAGGGCGCAGGCACGACCGTGCGGGAACGACTGACGCCCGCGATGCGTGAGCAGCTCGCCAAGATTGCGAGGAGGCGATGACCGAGATCCCGATCGTAGGGGGGCCGGAGCGGTGAGGGCGATGGTGCCACCAGCCGGTGCCATCGCCCTCGCCCTTCTGGCCCTGCTGTTCTACGATCCTGCGCGTCGGGAACCGGCACCCGTCCGGGCCACCGTCCCAACAACCCCCACTGTTGCCCGCTCGGTGGCCCAAGTGCCGGTTCCCGGCACCACTGTCCGGCCCAGCAGCACCACTGCGCCGCCAACGACCACCGTCCCGCCCACAACCACCAGCGCGCCCGTTGCGTCGACGACACAGGCCCCTGTGGCCCTCTCGTTGGATCTCTCGCACCAGTGTCAGGATGATGTGGAGATCCTGATCCGGCGTTACTTCGGGGACCAGGCGGACACGGCGGTACGAATCGCCTGGAGGGAATCGAACTGCCGCCCCGACGTGGCCAGTTCGGTGGGTGCCCTCGGCGTGTTTCAGCTCTACGGCCACGATGATCTGATTGCGGCACACGGGGGTAGCTGGGCAGATCCCGAGACCAATGTGGCCGCCGCCTACGACCTGTGGAGGAACTGTGGATGGGGACCGTGGACACCCCCCTACTCCTGTGGATGAACTGACCGCACGACGCAAGTTGCGCGCCCTCGCGGACGAGATGTCCGAACTGCAGGTGCGCTATCTGCAGGAGCGCACCGACCGCATCGCAGCCGAGCGCGCCAAAGCCCGCCTCGAAGCCTGCGCCCGCCAGACACTCACCGCGATCGTGCAGCTGAGCGACCTGCTCGCCAACCCCGAGATCGACACCACTCAGATCCGCGAGCAGCTCGACGTGCTCTACGACTACGTGGTCCGCTACGCGCGGCCGTTGCCGGGATTCATTACGCACGGCGTGACATAATTACATGATGGTGAACCCACGGTATCGACCGACCGGCATCGAAATCAGCCAGGCCGAGGACCGCAACGCCTACATGCGCGAGTACCGCAGGGTCCGGCCGAACTACGACAACGCGGACAAGAGCCGCGGCCGTGCCCGTAACCGCGCACTGCGCCGCCTCGGGCAGATGTACCCACACGACCTCAAGCGCCTCATCGACGAGGAACTGCGCTACGAATGAGCCGCCGCACCTGGACCCTCGTCCACCACGAGCGGCCCATCAGCCTCAACGCCGAGCGCACGAAGCCCTGGCAGGTCCGCGCCGCCAGCACGAAGGAATGGCGCACCGCGTTCTTCTGGCTCGCCAAGCAGGCCCACATCCCCGCGCTCGAGCGCATCAAGGTCGAGGTCCGTGTGAGCCTGCGCGGCCGACTCCAGGACCCCGTGAACTGCTACCCCTCCGTCAAGGCAGCCATCGACGGGCTCGTGCTCGCAGGTGTGATCCCCGACGACACGCCCGCCCACGTCCACTCCGTGACCTTCCACGCACCCATTCGAGGGGATGACTGTCTGCGCCTCGTCGTGCGCTCCCTCGATTCCTAGGTCAGCATGAACAGCGCCATCTTCGCGGTGTTCGACGCGACGAGCGTTAATGGGGCTACCCCACCGAGAGCGCTGCCATGCACCGCACACAACCGCGGCTGGAAACTCAACCCATTCGCGACCGCACCTGCGAGCACGTTGATGCCAGTCAGTGATGGGGGCGTCGCCGCCGTGAACGAGATCGACACGTAGTAGGTACCGGTGATCGGGATCCGTACCGGGTTCCTGAGGTTCTGCGTGAACAAGGTGGATGCAGCGAACGCTGTCGTGCCGAAGTCCGCCGACTGTTCCATCAACGCCGGGGTTGCCTGCGTGTCGTAGATCGCGACATACCCAGCAGTCGGGGTGGTCGCACCGGTGCTCCCGGTGATGAACGAGATCTGCGAGAACGTGTCGCCCTCCTGGCACGGGACCGCCGCGGCGAGACCGATACCAGACCCCCAGGGCGCTGCATTCGTGATGTTGTCACGGCCCAGCCACCGAGGCATCGATGACGCGAAGGACCCATAGGTCAACGCCTTGTCGATGATCGTCTCCCGCTCGATGAACACCCGGTTCGGAGCTGCGGACAATCCGGCGATCGGCCCGTAGTAAGGCCCGACTCGCAATGACTTCGGCATTAGCCGTACACCTCCAGGAGTGACCCGATGCGCCGAGCGAGGTCATTGTGCGCGAGCTGTGTCTGGTGCACCGTGTCGACCATCAGCCCGTCGATATTCGCATCTTCGTAGCCGCGGAGACCCTGCGCCCTGAGCGCCTCGTACCAGTCGATCACCACGTACCCGGTCGAAGACGCCGTACCCATGATCTGACAGAACCCGTTCGTGACATTCGCCGTCGCGTTCGCACTCATCGTCGCGACCGACACGCTCGTGATCGAACTGATGATCGTGCCCGCGGGGATCCCATCACCACGGACCGTCTTGCCGACATCAGCAACACTGAAGCTGATTGTCGCCGAAGTGATCGTCGCCACTCCACTCGTCAGGCTCACGTCGTTCGCGTACACATAGGGGATCGGGGTCTCGAAACACGCCTTCTTCATCGAGTTCGCGAGACTGCGCTGCGAGTTGTAGTTCCGCCCGAACACCCCGTCGATCGCCTGCTCGAACGCCTGGACGAAGATGATGTCCGATCCGGTCCGCATCATGATGCGGTTCATCGCGTTCCAGAACTTCTGTTCGCTGCTGAACGCACTCACCGAGTCGTTCGTGAACAGCACGATGATCAGATCCGGGAACAGCCCGGTGTATGCACCGTTCCCCGTGTCGAGGATCGCGAGCTGATCCCCGACCCCGCCCTGGCACATGACTGCGAGGGACTGCGCGTCGCGCGAGATGTTGAACAGTCGGAACCCGGAGAACGCAGACGAGGATCGCTCGAACGCGAACAGTCCGGTCTGCACTGTCTGCGATGCGGTCCCTGCTGCGAGCTCCGCGCACACGATCACCGACTCAGGATTGGTCGCCGGGATCGTCAATGCCTCCAGGCGCGGGGTCCCTGTCGCGGACTGCGTGACCGACGTGAAGAACCGACCCCCATCGAGCGAGTAGAGGAACGACGCCCCGTTCCCCGAGACGTTGTTCACCCACAACAACTGGACCTCAGTGACGTTCAACGCCGAGTACGCACCGATCCGCAGATCACAACCCGTCGTCGTCACCGGGATGTTGTTCGTGAGCACCGCGGTCGTGCTGTTCGTCACCGACTGGATGAACGTATTGCCGGGGATGTTCGCCCCGACCACCGGACGGCCGACATCTGCCGGGGAGAACGCTGCTGTCGCCGAAGTGACCGTCGCAGAGAATGCAGTGGTCGCCATGTCGGAGACGGCTCGACCGTTCTGGTTGTTCTGGATGAACAGGAACAGGCTGCTACCCGTACCGCTCGCATTCGCAGACAGGACGGCCTGCCTCTGCGAGATCACCCGCAGGATGTAGGTGCCCGCAGGGATGTTCGTGCCGACCACCTTGCAGAACACATCTTGCGCGGAGAACAGGGCATTGTTCGATGTGATCGTCGCCGATCCGCTCGTCGTCGCGTTGTCCGTGACAGTACGGCCATCATGGATGACGAGTTCACCACCGTTCGTGGTGCCGGTCGCAGCCGCCGACAGCTCGATACTGCTATCGCTGTTGATCAACGAGACCGTCGAGTTCGCCGGAACGTTCGCGCCCGTCACCATCTGACCGGTGTGCATCGACTTGAAGTTCGCAGTCGCCGAGGTCACGGTCGCGTCGGTGTTCACCGTGATCGCATCGAAGACTTGCACGCCGATGTTGTTCGTCGCGATCGGCCGCGTCCAGCTGATCACGCTCTTGTGGAATTGGAGCGTGTTCGTGCCTGCTGCGTTCGCCGGGCGCGACAGGATCACCGACGTACTCACCGTGACGAACACGATGTACGTGTTCGGTGGGATCCCCGTACCAGTGACGAGCGCACCCAGGTCGGCTGCTGCCGCAGTCGCGCACGTCACGGTCCGTGAGTTCGCGGTTGTCGTGCAGGAACGGTCCTGGCGGGCTGCTGCGGTTGCCTTCATCGCGCAGAGGTTCGGGCCGAGCGCCGCCGTATCGGTCGCCAAGAGCGCAGCGAACCCGCTGTTCGCCCCGACAGTCCACTCACGATCCGTGTTCGTGAATCCCCCGGTCGAACCACTGCGGTACAGCCCGTAGTACCCGGCCCCTGCGGTCAGGCGAGGCCCGTACTTCGTGCCGAGGATCCGGGCCAGTCGTTCCGGCCAGCCGTCAGCGCCCTTCACTGCCGCCTGAGCGAGCGAGTCGCCGAACACGCAGATCGTCCGGTTCGATGTGATCGTCCCCTTGAACCGGTCGAGCGCGCGCTTGCCGACATAGACCCCGCCGTTCTGGTACATGAACGACGACAGCGACGGGTGATCCGGGTCGTTCGGTTTCGGGCCGAGCCACCGGGTCCGATGCCCGGCCTCCGTGGACGAGACCAGGATCCCACCCGCGGCCGGAGGATGCTCATCCCACGGGACATCGCCAGGGAGCTTGATCCCGCGTAGTGCCCCGACCTTGCCAGCCATCAGGCCGCATCCAGTCCGAACACGATCACCTTGTACGCGGACTGTCCGCCCGCCGCCGTGACCGTTGCGCGCAACGTCCACGCGTTCTCGATCAGCACATCGTCATACGCCTTGTCGAAGATCTTGTCCGGTGGCTGCTGCACGTTCGGCGTGATGTCGAACGACGTGAATGGGATCACCTCGAACAAGTGGTAGGTCGACCCGTCATGGATGAAGATGTTGACGACACCATCCGTGGTCGAGTCCACGACCTGATTGACGCGGATCCGTTCGATCTTCGAGCCGTTCGCGTTCGCGGCCGCGGTGAACACCGTCGTCACGTTGCTCGGTGCCGTGAGGCTCGTGTCGGCCGTCCCTGGGACGATCCCGAACCCGATGTTCGGCAGTGTGTAGAAGACCGGATCGGTTGCCATCAGAACTTCCTATGCGAAGAGTCGCAACTTGGCGACACGAGTCGTAGCGGTATCTCCCCCACCTGCTGTCGCGTTGATGGTGACGGTCACTTCCTCACTGCCCGGCACATCAACGGTTGTGATCGTGACATTCGTGCCATTGAGGAAGTTCAGGCGTCGGCGTGGTCCGACATCAGCACCGCTGTTCGAGCGGACCATGACCCGAGCGTTCGAGGTCAGCGCACTGGCAAGATCGAGGGTGCCCGACCCGTTGAACGCGAACTGCGCTGAGACCCCAATCGTCTCAGGGTCACCTGAACCGAGGCTGTCCCGGCCAATGAGACTGTCGGTCGCGATGTCTTGCATCTTGGCGTAGGTCACCACGTTGTTGCTGATCGTCGCGACCGCCGAGCCTGCGGTAGCAGTGACATCTCCACCGGTGAGCGCGCTGCGTTGGATGCCGCCCGTGCCCGTGAACTCGAGTCCGCCACCGACTGTGAGTTCCTCCGGGTCGCCCGGCGAGGCCGTGTCCCGGCCGATCAGCCGATCCGAGGTGATGTTCTGCATCTTCGCGAACGTGACCCCATCCGCCGCGAGCTGCGTTGTCCCGATCGACGAGGCGACCACGATCGCGCTGATCTGGTTGCCAGCATCGTCATAGGTGAAATCGACCGTGGCCGTATCGGTCAGGATGTTCCCGACCGCATCCTGCGCCGCCTCATTGAAGTCGCTGATCGTGGTCGAGAGCTGCGTCCCGGTGTGGTTCGCGCGGTCCCGGTTCACGACATCGTTCGAGAACGTCTTCGTCCCGGTCCCGTCACCGACCTTGATCTGATCGTCGTCCGTGTCCCACTGGATGTCGCCCTCAGCGGTCGGGGCCGGGGCGGCGCTCTGCTTCAGGGTCAGGGTTGGCGTCGAGATCGTGGGCGAAGTGCCCAGGACAACAGAGCCGGAGCCTGTCGTCGGGGACAGACTGATCGTCGGGTTCGCGGCAACACCGTCACCGTTCGCCACAGAGACCGGAGAGGTACCTGTGATCGTCCGTGTGGCGAACGTGGCCGCTCCGGTGCGGGCCAGCATCCCCGTCGACGAGAGGGCCGCTACAGCGTCCAGGTCGGCGTCCTGCGCCTGCGCCCCCAGGTTCGTGCGCGCGGTCGCAGCATCCGACGCGCCCGTACCACCGCTCGCGACCGGCAGGTCCGTGCCCGTGTATTCGCCGAGGTCGAGCGAGACGTTGGCCTCGCCCGCCGGGGAGCTCGTGACATCGAACCCGTTGCCGAAGTCGACGTTCGCCGCCGCGGCATCGACCGTCACGTTGTCCTCTTTGACGACGATCGCACCACCACCGCCAACCGCGGGGACCGGAACCGGGTAGTAGGTGATAGGCATCAGCGACGATCCTCCGCGTTGATCGACATCATGATCGTGTTCGAGGTTCCTTGGCGCACGGTCACCGTCTCACCGACTTCCAGATCGTAATTGCCTTCGACCAGGACCATCGTGTTCGACTCGACCGTCACGTCGGGGACGATCCGCTGCCCGGCGAGGATGACCCGCACGGTGCCACCCGTCCCGGTTTCGTTCGACAGCCAGATGTGCGTGATGCGCGTAGGGACGACCGCGGTGTGGACGACGACATCGCTGGTCGTCGGAAACGCCGGGCCGTAGATCCTCACGCGTCATTCACCTGATTGCCGACCGGAGTCCAGTGCGACAGGATCGCCAGCAGCACCGGGAGCGACATCGCCCAGCCCGCGCGTTCCAACTCGTCGATCACCTGACCCAGCATCGTGACGATGCCAGCGACGATGACCAGGATGGCCCTCAGCTTGCTGCCGAGGACCGGATCGAGAATGTTGCCCATCATTTCTGCTCCTTCATCTGCCACTCAAGCGTCATCAAGCGTTGCTCCAGCGCATTGCCACGTTGCACCTCGCGCGCCAACTCGTTGGTCAGGCGCTTGATCGTCTCACGATCGGTCTGTTCTGCGTTGTGGTTCGCTGCGATCATGCGGCGCACGCCAAGCCACAGCAGACCCATGGCAGCGACCCACACCGCTGCGTACAACACGCGCTCCTCCTGGGGGATGGCTGCGACCATCCACCCGGCCAGCGCACCACACATGCCGCCCGCCCATGCAAGCGCGTCACCGAACGTCATCCTTGCGTGTCCGTTCATCCAGCCTTGGGCGGGGTGTCGCGGATCGCTTGGCGTGCCGCCTCGAACACCGTCTTGGCGGTGCCCTCTTTGGCGGCGACCTTGCCGATCCGCTCCTCGAACTCGTCGTTCACTTCCTTGCGGATCACGGGCCGGAGCGCCGCGACGATCTTGTTGACATCGACATCCGTGAGCGGCATGTAGTCCTCCAGTTCCAGTGCAATCAGTTCGAGCAGATAGTCCCACGGGAATGCGGGACCAGGATCCCAGTGCCCATCGGTCGACAGACCGCGCAGCTTGGCGCTCTCGGTGATGTCGTTGTGGGCAAGGATGCCCCGCTGCCACGGCTCGCCCGGCTGATAGTCGTTGGCGCGGGCATGATCCAGAGCGGTCGCGCGGCGCACCGGGATCTCGAACACGGAGCAGAGCGCTGCGCACAACTTCGCGGACTGGCGCATCATCCCGATCCCGTAGGTGTCGAGCCACTCGTTGCGGGTCTGGCGCGCGGTGCCGCAGTGTTCGATGCCCACCGTGTCACTGTTGCCGCCGCCCGCGTGCCATGCCTTGTCCTCGGGCTTCATCGCGCAGACGGTCGAGTTCACGTCGACCGCATAGTGCACCGAGGACTTGCGGTCCCAAACGTGCCACATTTGGAGCGCTATCTCCGCGCTGTCGAGCCGCTCGGATCCCTCGGTCGAATGGATGACGATGAAGCGCACAGGCTTGGACCGCTGCCGGTCCTCGGGGCCGGGGTATCTGGCCTGACGGAACGCGATCGAATCCAGGTAGGCCCGCGCTTCGGAGTCGAACGTCATCCCAGCCACCACGCCCTGAACTCACACGCCGTCGCATACAGCGGGCCACCGGATGACTGTCTGCCGAGCAGCCAGATGCGGCTCCCCGCGGTCAGGTCACGCCAGGTCCATGTCATCGACACCACACACGCCTCGGCGAGCAGGCCCGTAACTTCGGAACTCACACGCTGGCCGATGTAGGTCGGCGACGAGGGAAGCGAGGTTCCGATGCCGAGACCGATCGCGCGCATCCCGGCGCTGTTCACATCCCAGGTGATCGATGCCTCGAAGTGCCAGTCACCACCGAATCCGGTCGGGATGATCACCGAGGACTCCGTGCCCGTATGCATCCCTGCCGGGTTCTCCACCACAGTCGGGAACTCCTGCACCTCGGTCGTGATCGGGATGCCTTCCCAGGCACCCGTCGCAACCGATTCGAGTGTTGCCGAGTTCGAGTTGGCGATGAACGCGAACGCATCGTGCCGAGCGACCGGGCTCCAGTGCGTGCCGTTCCAGTAGCGCAGCGCGCCGTTTCCCGTGTCGAACCAGATCTGCCCTGTCGTCGGGCCACCTGGTGCCGACGCACCGATGTAGGGCGGCAGGGTCGGGGAGGCAAACGGCGTCAGCGTGTTCAGTGTCCCCGTCGCGAGCTTCGCCGCAGTGATCGTGGCATCTGTAAGCGCAGTGTTGGGTACGACCTGCGATCCGAACAGGCCCGCCGCGTTGATCGAACCGGACCCGAGCACATGCACATGGTCCGCGCGCGGCACCTTGTCGACCACGCCAGCCGATGCAGCCGTCCCGACCGCAGCAACATCACCAGATCCGGCGAGTATCCCCGAAGCGAACTGGTTGAACGTGTCGATCGATCCTGCGCCGAGCTCGTGAACGTGATCTTCCTTGGCTGGCGCGGCACCGGACCCGGTAGCGAGTGCCGTGCCGACGGCAACGGGCAGACCGGGAGAGCCGAGGGCGGCCCCGAACGTGTGGCGTGCGGCGATGTCGTGACGAGTCGTGTTGAGGTACTGCGCGTGGTCGTCACGTGTCGTCGTGTTGACGTGATCGTTGGCCTCGTCCAGCGTGATGGCGTCGACGGTGTGCTCGACGATCGCACCCGACGCATGGCTCACGCCGACCGTGCCGTCGTAGCCACGCGTGTCGATGGTGTGCACGCTGCCCGAGCGCGAGGCGATGAGGATCTTCTCCTCGGCTGAGGTGCCGCGGTCGATCGTCATCACGTAGGGCCCGGACGCGGGCCAGCCCGTCGCGTCGACGGTGGTCAGCGAAGTCGCACCGGACGCGGCCAGCGTGCCGGTCAAACTGGTACGAACCGCCGCACCTGCGTACTTCTTGCGAGCCATCAGTTGCTCCCGACATCAAGGGTGACAAGCCGCACATACACCGTGGCGTTGAAGAAGCCACGGTCGGAGTTCCAGCCGCGCACAGCGCCCTGGGGAATCCCCACCGACCGTACCGTCACCAGATACGAACGCGTGCCCTCTTGGTAGGTGGTGGGGCTGCGCGATTCTTCGAGCCCCTTGAGGTAGTCCCACTCCTCCAGCGGGTCGTAGGGGTAGTAGTGGCCGCCCGACATGTCCGAGTCGACACGTTCGTACAGCAGGACCGGCACGACGAACGCCTCGACCTGTGTCGGTGCGACCACGGAGCGCAGCGTCCAGCGACGCAGGCACGGCCCGGTGGTCGGCGTGCCGGTCGAACGGTTCAACGTCACGATGATGCGGAAGAACTCGCCGCGCACCGCGCGCGCGGTCCACGGGCTCACCGGACCGAGTGAGCTGGCGGTCGACGAGGTGCCGAGATCGGTCTCGAGTCCCGTCTCGTCGACGAGGGTCATCGACACCGTGCCCGCCAGCGGTTCGTGGCGGATCTCCAGGTTGGTCGCGACCTTCGGCTCCGGCGTGGAGAAGTTCATCCAGCCAGTGTCGAGCTCACCCGAGGTCACGTAGTTCAGCGTCTCGCCCCACAGCCCCGAACCACCCATCGTGAAGTAGCGGCGGTCGCCGAAGGTGGCGACATCGATGGTGGATGCGACCACGTTCGCCATCAGATCCGAGGCGTAGGCGGGCACGAGGGTCGACGAGAAGCGCGACAGCTTGGCGCGACCGAGACCCGAGTTGATCGTGTCGTAGCTCGACCAGCCGAACCACACCTCGTCGTCCTGGAACTCCAGGCACCCGACCGCGTGGCCGATGTCGATGAGGGGTCCGGGCGCGATGCCCCGACCGTCGACGATCTGACCGAGGCGGATACCGCGGCTGGTGCCGATGACGATGACGCCGCCGTACTCGCCGAGGCTGTGGACCCGCTCACCATCAGGCAGGCGACCCGCAGGGATCGGCGTGGAGAGCTGCTGGAGTTCGCTGTTGTAGCCGATGAAGTAGAACTGGCCGTAGTCCTCGGAGTTGCCCGCGGCGAACACGCCGGTCGGCGCACCCGTGATCGCGGCCCAGGCGAAGTTCGTGTTGTAGTGCGTCATCACCGTGGACTTGACGCCGCTGGCGAGGATCTCGAACAGCTCCGCACCGTTGGCAGCGATGAGGCGACTGTTCGCGAAGCGGACCAGTGTCGTGGTCACCGTCGACAGCTGCGTCGCCGTGGTCCCCGAGGCGGGCGAGGCGTAGACGCCCGATGCGCCGTAGGCGACCCAAAGCGTGCGGCCATCGGTGGTGATCGAGGAGACCGAGGCTCCGGGCGTGCCGGTAATGGTCGTGAAGCTGGGCGATGCGGGCGTCGGGTCCGCGGTGCGCAGGATCGAGTTGCCGTCCGAGACGTAGAGGTAGTCGATCGAACCGCTGCGCAGCTTCGCCAGGTACAGGTTCGAGTTGGCCGAGGCCCGCTTGTTCTCCGTGTCGTGCAGCAGGCACAACTTGCGCCGGGTCCAGGGGTCGATGCCCTTGGAGGTCCAGAACCGCTCGCGCGTGCCGCCGTCGTCGAGGAACTCCTGGCCCGCGCCGAGGGTCCAGTCGCTCTGCGTGCGCTTCCAGTAGCCCTCGATCGAGAGTGACTGGTCGCCAGGCTCGCCCTGCTGGTCATACGCCTGGCGCAGGATGTCGACCGTGGCGCGTTCGTACTTCTCGGTGTCGATGAAGTAACTGTGCCCACCGATTGCCACCGTGAAGGGGTGCGGCACCTCCTGGGTGACACCGATGCCCTCGAAGAACGGGGTATCGAAAAGCGGCGAAAGGCCCAGGCCGGTCACGTCTGCTGCTTCCAGTTGTATTGGAGCGCGAGCCGCATCGCCTCCTCGTTGAGTCGCGCGTCGCGCAGTTCCTTCAACGCCTGCGCGGTCTGGATGTTGTGGCCGGGTGGCACCTCTGCGGCGTTGCGCGGCTGACCCTGGCCCTCGACTGCGGTGCGCATGACCTCACGCCCCGCCATCAACCGCCAGGCTGCGCCGAGGGGTGGGATGTCGAGCATCGAGGCCGCGAGGCCGACGTTGACCTGCAGGTCGGTCGAGTCCGCGAACGCGTCGAGCTCGAACGGGCGGGCGATGGTGACGCGGAGCCGCTGACCCGTGTCGAGTTCGTGCTCGAGCAGGATGGCCCGACCCGAGGCGAAGTCGACGGTATCCATCTGGCTGACCGTGCGGAACTTCACCGGGTACCACATGTCCGAGCCGCTGCGCGGTGACGCCTCGACCGCGAGCACGTGGAAGAACTCGTCGACGCCGTTCAGGTTCACGGCGCGACTGGTCGGGGTGAGCGTCGCCGACTGGGTGGCGTACAGCTTGCGGCCCCAGGAGCGCACCTCGTCCTTCAGCGCCCGGCGAATGAGGAACTTCGGGAAGCGGGGGTTCACCTCGACCATCGCGCCAGCGGTGTGGGTCGCGGCCGTGGATCCCAACATGCCGCGCTGCAGGGAGGCGCGCCCGATACCGGACTCCACCTCCCACACGTACATCACCTCGTCGTCGATGGCGATGTAGGTGCCCCGCGCGATACCGCGCAACTCGAAGTCCACGTCCACCGTGCCCTGCGTCGCGGTCATCGTGGTGGCAACGCGATTCCACTCGGCGCGGTGAGAGCCGTAGAGGTGCTGGCGTGCCACTTCGATGACGTAGCCGACCGTCGCCTCGGAACCGGGAACGACCGCGGCCGAGTCGTCCCCGTAGGTCGGGCCGAAGGTCGCGGTGAAGGTCATACCAGGGCCTCTCCAACGGACCGCCAGGCCGACGATGTGACCGGATGCAGTGTCACCGACTTGCCTGCCGTGAGCGTCTTCGTCGTCGCACCGTTGATCGTCTCCGAGGCGTTCCCGTCGAGTGTCACGTTCCCTGCCCCGGTCGAGTGGATCGTGATCGGCGTGTTCTGTGTCGCGACCGGAGGCAGGGTCAAGGTGACCAGACTCGCGTTCGTCATGATGATCTCACGGTCCCAACGCTTCGCCGTGAGCGCCCCCGAACTCGTGCGCGGCCACTGGCCCGGCCAGTCGATGATCCGCCAGGTCATGCCCGAGGGCGGGTTCAGGTTGATGCCACTGTCCACGAGTTGCAGCTGCCCGGTCGCGTTGTCCGATACCTGACACTGGATCATCGTGATCTCGGCCTCAGCCTCGATGTCGCGGATCTCCATGCCGTACTGGTCGTTCTCGATCCAACGGCAGTTCACCATCAGGATGTCCTTGAGCAGCCCGCTCGGGAACCCGGCCAGGTCCTCATGGACCACGATCCCGTCCTGCGCATTCTTCTGCGCCACACAGTTCACGTAGGTCGAACGCTTCGACGTGTTGCACGAGAACCCGTAGTCGCCGTTGCCGAGCGAAGTGCCCGCTGTCCCGAACGACAGTGCGGTGAACGGCCCTTCGTTCGCTGCCGTGTCAGGTACCTTGCCCCCGGCGATGCAGTTCACATAGACCGTGCCCTCGCAGTCCTCCTGGTTGAACCCGCGCTTGTTGTTCAGGAACGAGTAGCAGTTCGCGTAGCTCGTGTTGTCCGACTTCCAGATCGCGAACCCTTGACTCTTGTTGCACCAGTAGGCGACAACGCCCGTGTAGGAGATCGAATGGCTGTGTTGCTGCTGCCAACCCTCCGAGGTGCTCACCGTCGAAGTCGAACCGTGCGCGGTCGACGCGATGATCCGGCCGTTCAAGCAGTTGTAGAGCATGCAGCCGAACGTCTCGTCGGATCCTGACGATGCGGTACCACGCCAGTCCATGATCTCAACGTTCTCGATCACGAAGTTCTCGACCGAACGGAAGAAGATCCCGCCGTACTGCTCGCCGTTCCCTTCCTGTCCACCCGTGGTTGCCTGATTCGCCGCATTGCCATCGATCGTGAAACCGCGCAACTGGATGTTCCGGTCGTAGGCCGTGCCCGATGGGGACGCCATACGGAAGTTCGTGATCAGACGGTTCGACGCGGAGTTGCGCGCCTCCCAAGTGAATGCCGAACCGGACGTGTAGGTGCCATCCGGGCCGACCTGCCAGGTGCAACCCGTCAGGTTGTTGCCCGACTTGCCCGTCCACTTGATCGAGCAGCGGTTCGCACCCGTGACCATCAGGCCATAGCCTTCGGTCGGGAACGCGGAGGCATCAGCAAGTCCGACAGTCGAACTGCCCAACGCACTACCGGTCACAGTCACGTTCCCCGACAGCGTGGTCGACGCATACGAAGGACCATCACTCGCCATCTTGCGGAAGATCGTCGCACCCGGGCCATCACCGAGGATCGTGATGTTGGACTTCACGCCGAACGCCGTGAAGTAGAACGACGTGTCCGACGGGGGGTTCGAGCCCTGGTTCCCCTGGCGTGCCTTGATCGAGTAGACGCCCTCGGGGAAGTAGATCGTGCCACCACCAGCCGAACTCACCGTGTTGATGAGCGCCTGGATGTTGCCCGACTGGTCCGTCCCGGAGTCGCGGGACACGCCGTTGTCGAGCGCGTTGTAGAACGGGACCGTCCCCGAACCCGCAGGGACCCGGTAGACATCATCACCGTGCAGCACAGTCGAGCTGTTCTTCGTGCCGGTCGCGTTGAGCTTCGTCGATGCGACGATCGTGGCGTCGAGGATCTTCGCGTTCGTGACAGCGTTCGCTGCGATCTCCGCGGTGTTCACCGCATTGTCGGCCATCTTCGCGTTCGTGACCGCATTGTCCGCCAGGGCAGTCGAGTCGACCGCACCAGCAGCCAGCTTCGCCGAAGTGACCGCACCAGCGACGATCTCTGCCGTGTTGATCGCATCGTTCGCGACCTTCGCGTTCGTCACCGCATCGGTCGCCAACTTCGCGTTCGTCACTGATCCATCAGCGATCGAACCCGCAGCAGCGATGATCTGCACCCAGGTGATCGGGTCGACACCGAGTGTTGCAACCGTCGAGGTCACGAACCAGCCGGAGCCGAGTTGGGTCGTGCCACCGAGCACGAGCACCGCCGCACCCTTTGTTGCTTCACCCGCGGTGTCCATGTCGGTGGCACGAGACCAGGCTCCGGCCGCGCTCACGTAGATGCCGTTCTCGGCAGGCGCGGTCTGATTCTTCACCAGCACCCGCGAGGCCGAGGTGAGCACACCGTCGAGCGTCTGCTCCCCGGAAAGCGAGATGTTCGCGGTCGTCGCGGTGGCGACCGCCTGCTTCCACGAGTTCACGCCCGACGCGACGAGAGCCTCGACGAACGACTTGGTGGTGAAGTGCGCAGGACTGGTCGGCGTGACGCCGCTCACGTCGCCCGTGAAGACCGCCCCGGCCAACGCAGCGAACTGCGCGGGTGCCGTGTTCTCCCACAGGTTGTAGAGCGTGTGGAGCGATTCGTGTGATTCGACGTGGAGCGGGTCGCCGACATCGAGTGTGTCATCCAGCGGCATCGCCCACCTCCTCGGCCATCGGCTCCCTGAATGGAGCGAAGTCGGAACTACCCAGCGCGACCTTCTTCATGTGCCCGAACTCGACGCCCGTGTGGACGTAGACCGGGATGCCGCACTGCCCGGCGCGCACGCAGAATGTGACATCTTCGCCCCATTCATACTTCTCGTTCGTTGTTTCCTGGAACCAGGGATGGACCAACGTCCCGTACTTCTCCTGGATCCGCAGCAACGCAGAGCGATGGACGAGCAGGCAGGCTGCGCCCGTCGACGCGACCCGGCAGAGACCGTCGTCCGGGTACCCGATCACCGACCGGAGCACGAGATCCCCGTCGTCGTCCTTGTCCCACACCATCATGTTCGTGCGGACCGGGGCTGTGAGCCCACCAGCGATGAACGCCAACGCGCCCACGATCGGCCGTTCGTCCTTGTCGGCAGCGTCGAGCAGACACCAGAACGCTTCGGGCTCGAACACCATGTCGGTGTCGAGCATGAACAGCCAGTCGGCGTTCGTCTTCAGGAACGTGCGCACGATGTCGTTGCGTGCGGTCGCGATCCGAGGACCCGATCGGGCCGCGATGATGTTCGCGATCCGCCCGCGACCACCCAGGAGCAGTCGCGACAGGCTGACCGTGAAGTTCGCATCCACGGTGTCCGGGTGACAGAACCCGATGATGACCTGCGGAAGTTGAGGTGCTGTCGCAAGGGTCGCGGCGTGCTTCGCCATTATGGCTCAACCCACCCAAACGACCCCGGCGAGGGTCCCGGCGATGTAATCGAAGAACAGGTCGCCCTTGCACTTGAGCCCTTGCGGACCGAGCCACACCTGACTGTTGCCGGTCGTCGCTGCGAGGAACTGATTCGCGAGGATCTGACCCGTCGCGGAGTTCGCACGAAGCATGAACTGCCCGGCCGTACCGGAGTTCACGATCGACCATCCGTAGATCGTGCACTCGGTACCGGCAACGTCGAAGATCACCGCGTCCGAAGAAATGTCGACAGCTGTCACACCACTCGCCATACCAACCTCCAACCCTCGGCGAGGAAACTGAAATTGGGCGAGGGGGCCGGAGCGAACCCCGGCCCCCTCAGGTCTTACGTCAGGGCGCTGAAGCGGAACGCGTGCCGCTCGCGCCGGAACTTCAGGGTCTTCTCCTGGACGACCTGCCCGTAGATCGAGTCACCCGTCTTGGCGAGCATCTCGAACTGCATCGGACGGAGCGTGCAGAGAACCGCCTGGTCCCGGTCGAATGCGAACACGTCGTTCGTGCGGCACCAACGGTCGAGAACCACGGACAGGCGACCGAAGTCGGAGTCGATGTAGTTCACGACCGCACCACGGGTGTCGCTCTCACGCGGCACATCGATGGTCAGCGTGTTGCCACCAGCAGTCGCGATCGCCGAGATGCGGCGCTTCTGCGTCGCACCCGTGATGAGGCGGTCCGGGCGACCGCCGAGGTCGAACACTGCCTGGAGCTGGTCCAGGAGCAGCGCCTCGCTGATCGTCGTGCTGGCCGAGTTGACGTTGGTCGTGATGTATTCGGTGAACCCACCCATCGTGCGGTAGTCCGAGGTCTCGTAGCGGGTCCCGTAGAGGATCGCCTGGTCGACCTGGATGATCTGCTCACGCGAACGGTTCGCGACCTGCTTGTCGAACTCGGACTGGCCGCGGAGACCGTACTTGCGGACCACGTTCTCTGTCGCCGAGACACGGACCGAGGTCGGGCCGAAGATCTGCGTCAGGTTGTAGCGGTTCGTGCGGTCGATCGCGCGCGGGTCCTCAGGGTTCGAGCCTTCGGACAGTGCCTGCCCGAGGATCAGAACGACGGACGATGTGACGTGCTGTGCGGAGGTCGTGCCCGCGAATCCACGGTCGACGGTGAGAGTGTCGGTGGAGATGGACTGCACCTTCATCTTCTCGTTCTCGCAGATGAGAACGTCACCCGTGGAGAAACGCGTGCCGTGACCCGACGCGACGACGATCGTGCCTTGTGTGGTGGTCGTGGTCGCCGCCGCGGTGCTCTTCGGCAGGAGCAGGTTCTCGTCGAGCCACTCGACCTTCTTCTCGAAGCAGGTGTCGGTGGCGATGACGGACATGCCGTCTGCTCCGTTCATGCCCTGAAGGGGGGCCTCGAACGGATCGAGCAGGTGGATCATGTCCTCGATGTCGAGCATGATCCCGACATTGAGGTCATAGGTCTGGAACTGCGCCGGAAGGGTCAACTGTGCCATTTCAGGTCACCTCAGGTTGAGACGGGAGCCGCAGTCTTGTTTCTGCGGATCGCTTCCTCGTACTTGGATCGGTTCTCAGCGAACTGCTTCACACCGATCGTTCGACCTTGGTCCAGGTAGGGCACGCCCCGGTGGTCTGTCGCGATCCCGCTCTCCCATGAAGGCCGCTCTCGCTTCGGTGCTGCGAGCGACGGGCTCTTCGACGGGGTGCAGGTGTTCGACAGTCGGATCGTTCGGTACTTGCAGGTCCGGCATCCATCAACGTCGAGCGGGTGTGCTTCGTCGTGCGCTGCCATCTCGCAGCGGAAGCACGCGTACTCGTCGTTGTGGACACAGGATTCCATCAGTCCTGCCTGAAACCTGGAATGATCACCGTCCTGTCACCCTCTGACGCAGCGTGGGCGAGGCGTCGGAAGAACGCAGCCTGGGCATCCTCGGTGGATGCGCCCTGCTTCATCATCGCTTCCGCCTCCTCGCGGGCCACCTCACGGACCGGACGCGCCGGAGGCGGTGCCCCCGTGTCGCCCGTGGCCCCGGTCGAGATCAGGTCCCGCACATCGGTCAGGGTCGTGACCGGCTGCTCGGTGACCGGCTCCGGCGTTGGCGTCGGTGCTGGCGTGTCCGTGCTGACGATCAGACCGAGCCTGGCCGCCTCTGCCCTCACGGCATCGGCATCCAACTCGCCCGAGTAGTGCTGTGCGAAGAACTGTGCTGCCGGAGTGGACAGGTCGAGACCTGCTCGCATCATGGCAAGTTCACGCTCGGCGGTCTCCGCTCTGGCCGTGGCCTCGCGGGTCAGCTTCGCGTCACGTTCCAACGCACGGATCTGCTCCCGATTCAGAGTCACCGTGTGCTGCTCGTCATCGAGTTCATGGTCGGTGAAGGTCATGTCAGTCTCCATTTCCGTACGCGCTCACCCGGAGAAGGTGAACGGAGGGCGAAGAACCCCAGGATCCCGACCTTCGCTAGGTCGGTGGGGGGTCCGCAAGTACGCGGTCACGGGCGCGACTCCGTAACCGGAGGTGACGGCCGAGCGGCCTGAGGCTCACGCTCAGCTCACGTCGAGACGAGCGTAGCGCGCTCGTCAAGGCGGATCAGCGATCGGCAACCCCGAGACCGATCACGCCGCCGCGATCGGTCGCCACATCGCCGATCCCGGCGAACTCCGCGGCCCGCCGATCGGCACGCCGCTGGACCGCCCGCCGTGCGTTGGCGTTGGTACCGAAGGTCGCGGCCACACCCTCGCGGTTGACATCGAGGTTGTCGGTCTCGCTGATCGTCTCGTCGTAAAGGGCGCGGGTGTTGGCGAGTTCCTCGAATCCGCTCTGCAGCTGCGCGCTCGAGATGTCGGAGCGGGCCAACCCCTCGGCGGTGGCGCGGTCGATGCCGATACCCAGTCGTGCGGCGCGTCCCCCGGCCTCGGCGGCCTGGGCCATGCGCAGCAGTTCCGGCGCGGCGAGATCGGGATCGATGAAGAACGAGGCGAGCGCGCGGTCGGAACTGGGCCCGTAGATCTCGCCGAACCACTGGCGCACTTCGGGCGGGAGGGACTGGACGCGGCCGAACCCCTCGCGGATCCGGCTCTCCAGCTCGTTGGCGCTCACGTCATTGACGAGCAGCTGTCGGATTGCTTCCCGGTTCGCCAGATTGAACGGGATGCCGTAGTAGGCACCGAGTTGTGACGCCGCCCTCTCGTAGTTCACGTAGTCGGCGGGGCTGATGGCGCTGAGGCCCGCGGCCTCGCGCTCGGCGATGGCGGGGAAGCGCGCCTGGAACTGCGGTGTGCGGCGCATCGACTGCAGGATCTCGGGCTCGGAGAAGCCGCGCACGATCATGTCGATCGCCCAGGGCACCAGCGATTCCAGCCCATACTGGCGCAATACCCCACGAAGCACGCTCTCCATCGAGCGCTGAGCTGGGTTCAAGGTCACCATCAGGCCACACTCCCGAAGGTCCGGGCGATGGTCTCCGCGAAACCCGCCGCCTGTGCCTGTGCCTGGCGCGTCTGCTGCCATGCGTTCGTGGTACGCACCTTCTGCGCGCTTTCCTCGAGGCTGAGCAATCGTGCCGCCTTGCCCTCTTCGCGCCCTTCGACGAAGCGTCGGAAGTTCGTCTGGTTGAAGTCGACGCTGTTGGGAGATACCTCCATCAACTGCGCGAACTGCTGCACGTAGGGGTCGAGGATGTCGGCGACGGTGTTGCCACGGTCGATGTCGTCCTTCAGGTAGATCCACTTCGACTTCGCCAGGTTGCGCAGATCCGCCTCGATGCCCTCGGGGGTGAGTTCACCCATCGCGATGCGGCGGGAATACTCGAACGCCCGGCCCTCGCCGATGTTCACGCCATAGGCCGCGGCACGCGCCTTGATGTTGGCGATCTGGTTCCCCGCGGTGCCGCCGACCTGGCGGGTACCGCCCGCCTTGTCGTAACGAGCCTGCGCGAACAGGGCGCGCTGGGCGATCGCGTCCTCGAGCCCGAGCAACTGCGACGCGGTGGCGACCTGGCGGATCGCCGAGTCGCTGATGTCGAAGCCGCTCTGCTTCACCATCATGCGGAGCATCTGGAACTTCTGCTCGATGCGGGCCTGCGCGGTGGCGGGGTCGGACGACTGCAGCAGCGCGAACTCTCGGGTCGCCTCGGCGGTGTGCTTCCACCAGTTCGTCTGATACAGCTGGCCCTGGAATGTCTCACGGGTCCAGCCACCCTCCGCCGCTTTCTGCAGCAACGGCCCGAGTTCGGGGTGGTCGATGAAGACCGCCATGAAGCCGTAGCGCGCCTGGGCGATGATCTCCCACAGCGGCCGACCCGTCGAGGCGGCCTCCTTTTCCCACTGCTCGCGCTGGGGATCCTTGTTCGGATCGGGCATCACGCACCTCCGAGGCTCGGAGCGGCGACCGCGCCGGTGTTCGTACCGATCGTGGAGCGACCGAACGCGGCCACCGAGTTGCCGAGGCCCATGTTCTCACCGAGCAGCCCGGCGAACATGTCGAAGGCGGCGGCCATGTCGTGCGCCTTGGTGTCGTCGGGTGCCATCTCGCGGATCATCGCCTCGGCCCGTGCCATCGGATCGATCGCCTGGATCGGACCCGAGGTCTTCTGCCCCTCGGCCGCCTCGAGCCCTTGGATCTTGCTGACGATCATGTCGCGCTCTTCCAAGGTGAGGTTGCGACCGAGGAGGGTCTGGCCTGCCTGGTCCGCGATCATCGCCAGACCCACCTCGTCGCTCACCGAGTATGCGCCTCCCCCGCCACCACCGCCACCACGGGCTGCAGCTTCCTCGGCGAGCCGCTCGGCACGCGCGCCCTCCTGGCGCGTCAGCACCTCATCGATGGTGCCGCCCGTGATGAAGGTCTCGGGGAATGCCAGCGCGAACAACTGCTGGAACGCATCGGCAGTGGCGTTGTTGAAGACACCGGCCTGGTAGTCCGTGGGGTCCAGGTAGTCGGCGTTCTCCAGTCGTTTCTGGTACTCGGCGAGCTGCATCACGCCCTGCGGCCCCATCGTCGGCAGCATCAGGAAGCGGATCATCATGTCAGCGGGCTGCAGGTAGGGGTCCTCGAGGTGGAACCCGTACTTGGGGTTGCGGCCGCGGTAGTCGTTGTATTGCGGCAGCAGCTTGCCGACCGCAGTCGTGAGGCTGGTCTCGTCGATCTGGAGGGGCACGTCGCCGGTCAGGAAGTCCTGCGCGGTCCAGGGGTTGCCGTCCTTGTCGACGGTGTGGCCCTGGGCGTCGCGGTAGCGGATGCCGAGACCGTCGGGATCCGCGGCCAGCGCGCTGGCGAGCTCCTCGGGCGTGTAGGCCAGCACCGCGTTCAGGTACTTGTCGATGGCTTCCTGGCGCACATCCTCGGGGGTCTGCTGCCAGGCGAGGACCGCGGCTTCCTCGACACCGACCCCGCCACCACCACCGAGCTTGGCGTAGTCCTCGGCCGTGGCCGTGCCCTCGTTGATCTTCTGCTGGATCGACAGCACGACCGCCTTGGGGTCCGAGTTGCTGCGGAGCAGCTGACGCTCACGCGCACCGCGGATCGCCACGTTCGAGGCACGGTCCACCTTCGAGCCGTCGATCATCGAGAGCAGTTCGTCCTGGCTCATCACCGAGGGGTCGGCGAGCGCCTTCTCCGAGATCGAGATCCCGCGCCCCTTCAGTGTGTTCGCCTGGTGGCGACGCCATTCCTCGTCCAGCATCAGCCGGTCGATCTGATCCCGCATCGAGGTGCGCCGTGTCCGGTCGATCTCATCGTTGCGGTTCGCCTCGTCGATCTGTGGCTGCCAGCGCTTCTGGTCACGGTCGTAGATCTCGCGGATCTGAGCCTCACGTGTGCGCGATCCGCTGATGATCTCCTGGAGCCTGCCGATCTCCGCGCTCGTGTCGGTGATCGCAGGGTCGATCCCAGCGAGCTGACTCGGGCCTTGGCGTGCCTTGTCGGTCTGCTTGCGCAGCTCGCGTAGTTCACGCACCCGCTTCAGCGCGTCGTTGCGACGCTTGCGCAACGCCTCCATGCGCTTGGCGCGCTCCAGTTGCAGATCACGCTTGCGCTGCGCCTCGCGGCGCTTCATCGCCTCGGCAATCCACTTGCTGATCTCGGAGAGCGTCGAACCTTCGGGGGGGCCACTTCCGGTTGCCATCTCAGACTCCCGCCAGGAGTGGGTCGTTTTGTGAAGTCTGCTCGTTCAGGAAGTCGGTGGCGGCTTCCTGCTCGATCTCGTTGAGGCCGAACTCGGGTCGGTAGACGCGCTCGAACAGGTCGGCGGCGGCAGGGTTGGCCTGGATGTAGAGCTGCATCGCCATGTAGCTGCCCTCGGTCAGGTTCCGACGATAGACCCGGCCCGCCTCGGTCATGTTCGACAACGAGTTCTGCTTCGCTCGCTGGTACTGCTGGAAGATCGTGGCAAGGGCACGCTGATGCCTGTATTGCGGATCGGCGGCGAGGGAACCACCCGGCAGCAGCAGTGCCTCCAGGCCCGTGATGATGCGCTGGCGGCGCTGCTGGCGTGACGGGTCACCCAGGTCACGCTCGAAGGTGGGGTTCATCGCCAGGAACGTGCGCGACGCCGAAGCACGCGCCTCGCGGATCGCACGACGTTCCTCGGGGCTCGTGGCATTGGCGAGCTGCTCGTCGAAGCCCTGCATCATCGGGAAGTACGCGGCCGCGGCCTCGGCGAAGCGCATCTCGTCGAGGAAGTTGTCGGGCATCTTCAGCTTGCGCATTCCCTCGCGCACCTGCCAGTGATAGACGGGCGCGAAGTAGCGCGATTCGGATCCGGTGATCTCCTGGGGGATCAGCCAGGGACCGGCCTCGGGGTTGGCGCGGAGCAGATCGATGTTGTCCTTCATCCAGCGGTAGGTGCGCTGCGACGCGGGCAGTGGCGCACCCGAGGTCGACTCGGACTGGAACAGCGTGAACGGTGAGGCGTCCGGGTAGCGCTGGACCATGAGCGCGACGGCCTCTTCGTAGTTGCCGACGTTGTTGAGGATCTCACGGAACTCGGGCTGCAACGCATCGTCGTGCACCAGGCGCGGCGAACCCGGCGAGAACAGGCCGAGGAACGCCTTCACACCGAGGGCGTTGTGCGTCCAGTTGCGCACCCGGTCGATGTAGTCGGCCTTCTCGTTCGCGTTGGCGTTCGGGTTGAGGCCGTAGCGCCACCATGTCTCGGGCTCGTCGCGGTGCGTGCGCTGCCACTCCAGCTCGTTGTATTCGAGGAGTTGCATCGCGTTCATCATCGTGCCCGCGAACTCGGGGTCGGCCTTGCTGTGGGCAAGCGCCGCGTAGAACCGCTTCAGCGAACTCGGCAAGAACTGGTCGAGCACGCCCTTGTTGCCACCGCGCTCGCCGAGGAGACCACGCTTGATCGGTTGCAGTTCGGGGAACCGATCGGCGAGGAAGGTGAGCGGCATACTGATCGACGGACCCCAGCTGACGTTGGGGAAGTCGCCGATGCCCGGCAACGAGGCACCGAGTTCGGCGCGCAACTGGAAACCGATCGGCAGATCCGTCGAGCCGAAGAGCAACGACATCGGCTTCTCCATGATCTTCGCCGCGATGCCCGTGAACGGCAGCGTGTAGACATCGTTGCCGTAGTCGTCCTTCTCGACGATGCCGCTCGAACGCAGCGCGTGGTGCATCAGCTGGATCTTGTGCAGCGCGTAGATGTCGTGCTCGGCGAAGGTGCGGATCCAGCGCTTCGCGAACTGTTCCTCGGCGAACCAGAACGGGATGAAGTTGCGCATCTGATCACCGAACTGCGTGCGCACCTTCGAGTCGTCGACGTAACGGATGGCCTCGTCGAAGGTGGCCTGATGCGCCGCGTCGTCGAGCCGTTCGAGCAGCCGTTTCTGGTTGTCGTGCCAGATCCCGAGGCTGCGCAGGCGCTGGCTGCGGGTGGCGACCATCTCGTCCATCGCGATGACGAGCTGATCGCGACGGTTCACGAACCCTGCGGCGCGACGGAACTCGCCCTTCTTGCGGGCCTCGGCAGCGCGCCGGGTCAGTTGCGCGATCGCGTCCTCGGCTTCCTGCACCGGGGCGAGCACATCCGCGAGGATCGCCGGGATCTCGCCCATCGACTCGCTCGCGCGCTTCGCGTCGATCCGTCCGGCGATGCGCGGGTGCATCCACGGGTCGAGCGCCTCGACGAGATCGTGCGGTGCGTCGTGGTTGACCTGGTGACCGAGGGCGGTTGCCCATTCGTCGACGTACCGCTCGTTGCTGGCGTTGCGCAGCCGCGGCGAGAGCAGGCCCTTGGCGTTCTTGTAGCTCTGCAGGTACAGGTCCTTGTAGAGCGGGTTGCGCAGCATCGAACGCATCATCGGGTCTGCGATCTTCGTGAAGAACGCGTCGGCGAAGCGCGCCCAGCGAGGGTCGTTCGGCACCTGTTCGTAGACCGGGGCCATGAACCCTGTCGGCACCGCGGACAGGTCCATCCTCGCGAGCTGGACCCGTTCCCAACGCTTGTTGGCGATCGGCACCGCGAGGCTGTAGCGCACGTTCCCGGCCTGGTCGACGAGCAGCTCCCCCATCTCGTCGACGTTGCGGTTCGTCGCGTCACGCAGGGCTTCGAGGAAGGTCGCACCGGCCACTGCGTGCACGCGGCTGTCCGGCTTCGGGGTGTCCACTTCGTCGAGCAGCTGCGCGATGGGGATCTCGGGCGTCACCTCGTTCGCGACTTCCATCAGCACTTCGGCGTGGCAACGACGAGGCGCGCAGTGGCAGATCAGGTGCTTGCCCTTGAGTTCGCGCTTGGCCCTGGCGACAAGCTCGGGGTTGTTGAGCAGGTCTTGGCGGTACAGCTCGACAACCTCATCGCGCTGGCTCTCGCGGACCAACTTGTGCGGGTTGCCCCACACCGTCGGCCGCCCGACATAGACGGCACCCTCGGGGATCCCCGGTTCGCCTCTCTTCCAGACGCGCAGATCGCCGAGCGTGAAGGCATCGGCGACATCGTGGACGTTCGAGGGCATCTCGCGGGCAGCCGGGCGAGCGGGCGGAACCCCACGACGTGCGATCACGCGCTGCGCATCGTTCAGGCCGTAGTTGTTCATGAACGCGTTGACGCGCTCGGCGTGGTACTCCGTCAACGCATCCCAGTCGGGGACCCACTTGGCCCCCTCCTGCCTGACCGGCAAACCCCAGGACCGCCACTGCTGGTCGAGAACGATGCGGTGCCCCTGGTTCTTCGCGAGGTCGTAGGTCTTGCGCTGCTTCTCGAGCCGTTCCCGCATCCTCGGGGCGAGTTGGTCGGCAAGGTCCGCGCCCTGCTCGTACGCCTTGCGGTACGCGGCAAGTTTCTCGGGCGTGATCGGCCTTGCGCCGACTGCCTGGCGCGACGCCTTGGCGATGTCCTCGTGGCGCAACATCCGACCCGTCAACTTGCCGACGCGTGTCTGTTCGCCGAGCACGCCGCCTTCGATCAGCTGTTGGTGGATGCGCTTGGCCCGTTCATGGCCGAGCTTGAACTCGCGCTTGAGTTCGTTGATGCTGATCGGCTTGTTGAAGTGCGACTGGTACAGGCCGCGCACGATCTCGTCGTAACGCACGTCGGCACCCTCGGGCACGACGATGGTGAGATCCTCGGGGCCCTGACGGAGCGGGCCGAGATCCTTGTTGCCCTGGCGGGACGCGCTGCGCGTGGTGTCGGTCCGCGCGAACCCCTTGGGCAACGGGGCGCGCTCGTACATCTTCGTGACGAAATCGACTTCATCCTGGGCCAGCTCTTCGCCCTTGGGGCGGATGATGCGACCGCTCACGCCTGCCGCCTTGGCACGCCTCACCATGTCCTGCGTGCCCGGTGATCCCTCGGGCACCATGAAGGCGATCACCTCGTCGGGTTGGCCCTCGTCCAGCATCCGCTGGTTGCGGATCCCGCCCGCGGCTCTGCCCTGCGTCTTCCAGTCGGCGGGGTAGCGCTCGACCGGGATGCCGCGGGCCTCTGCCCATTCGATCGCGAACGTGTCGGGGCCCTTCGCCGTACCGGAGATCACCACGTCGATCTCGCCACGGTCGAGCATCTCATCGAGACGCCGCCACACCGCGTCGCGGTCCGTCCAGGCGCGTGAGCCCGCGACGAGCACCTTGCGCGGTTCGGCTCTCGGCGTGATGAGTTCGGGACCGAGGACCTCACCCGTCGCCTCGTCGAGCACACGGTCGGGGTTGTTCGGCAGCGACGCCTGTGCCAACGCCTCGGGCTCGTCGATGTCGACGACGCGACGCTGCGGGATGGGTCGCCGCCTCGGGTCACGTGCCAGCTCGTCGATCACGCCGAGACGCTCGTCGATGAACTGCACCTGATCGGGTGAGGTGTCGGTGATCCGGGCCAACAGATAACGCGGATCGTCGTAGAGCTTCGTGAGATCACGCGCCAGCTCGTTCGCCTCGGCGTTCATTGCGAAGGCGCGCATCGTGCCCGGCAGGTCGACGTAGCCGAGGCGCACCACCGGGCGGACCGCGGCCCCGGTCGGCGGCGCGAGGGGACGCGTGAAGTCGAGACCCGCCGAGTAGGCGAACTCGGGCGAGAGCGAGCCGTTGAGGTGGATCGGCACGAACTCGAGACCGCCGTTGATCTCACCCTGGGCCTTGTGGAAGTCGTCGAGCATCTCGGCGAAGTTCTCACGCCCGTTCATCCGCGCGAAGTTCTCGGCCTGCCTCGCCACGTCACCGACGAGTTGGCCGTTGGCCTGCGCGGCCGCGAACACCTGCATCACCTGCCGACGTTGCATCGTCGGCAGGAAGATCCGCTCGTACCCGGCGACGGGAGCGTGACCCACGACGCGACCATCGGGCATGTTGTAGGCCCGGCGCAGATCCAGGTACCTGTTCAGTCCGTCGGAGAGGCGGTACTGATTGCCGACGTGCCCGGCGAGCACCTTCACCTTGGAGAGATCCTCACCCGCCAGGACCGCAGCTTCCTCACGACGCTGGCGCACGGCCTCCAACCCTGGGTACTCGCCCTTGGTGCCACGCCGCAGGATCTCTTCGTCGAAGAGCAGCATCGCGCGCTCGTCCTGGCTGAGCCGTTCCCACTCACTGAGTACGAACGTCAGCTCGGGAGTGTTGCGCTTGAACTTCTGCGCGTCCTTGGCGAGCTGCCTCACCTCAGCCGCGAGCAGGTTCTCGGGACCGTGGTAGTTGTAGAGCCACCACAGGTCGTCGATGGTGCGGCGCTTCTTGTTGAGCGCGCGACGCAGATTGCGGATCATCTCGCGATGCGTTCTGCCCTTGATCTGGTTCGCCGGATTCGCCCGGTTGAAGTCGTCGATACGCCGACCCATCGCGGTGGCGTCGCGATCGGAGATGTGCAACGCGTACACTCCGGCGTTGCGTTGATGTGTCGGGCTGTGTGAGAGCCCGGCGATGTGCGTGTAGAGCTTGGTCGGGTAGAGCGGGTCGACGACCGCGGCGTCCGGTGGGACCCTCGCGAACTCACCGCCCTTCACCTTGTAGCGCAACACCGTGTCGTCGGGTCCCTCGAACAGGACGTGTTCGCGCGTCGAGCGTTCCCACACGTGCGCGCCGATGATCTCTTCGAGCTCGGCGTTCTGCTGCGGGGCGTGCATCCCCATCGTGCGCATCGCTTCCCAGCGCAGCGGGTCCCTGTCGTGACGGCGCAGGAAATCGGCGATACGCGGTTGCAGGATCTCGTGCACGAAGTAGGCGTCACCCTTGTAGAACGGAATCTTGCCGTTGCGGGTGAGGTGCGCCCCTCTGACGGCCTTGCGTTGCAACGGGTGCTCGATGAACCTGCCCTCGATCACACCTTGCGCGAACTCCTGATCGATCATCTCCTCGAACCGCGCCTTGTAGCCCTTGCCGCGGCCCGCGGCGATCGAGCGGGTCCGGCGTTCGATGCGCCCGAGCGGGTGCAGCAGACCCGGCACTTCGTTGTCTGCGATGCTCGGGTCGCGCAACGGGTCGAGGAGCCAGCTGCGGATCGGAGTCATGAGCCCGACACGGCCGATCCAGGAGATCGCCTCTTCGGATGCGGCGCGGATCGGGAACCCGAAGCGGATCAGCACCGCGGGCCGCCACACCCTCATGAACGACTCGACGAACTTGGAGTTCGGATAGATCCCGGTCGCCCGCTGGAACCAGGTGCCCTTCTCCAACTTGTCGATCAGGTCGCGGAAGTGCGGCAACGGGATCTTGTCCTCGAGGGCCTGCGATTCGTCGAGCGCCTCGTGGATGACGCCGAACGGTGTCTGCATCGCATCACGGTGCGAGTACGAGTAGATCTTCTGCCACTCGCCCGTGGAGCGGATGTAGTTGTCGATGAGCGTGTGGTCGATGCCGAAGCGCAACAGCCCTTCGGCGATGCCGTTGCGCACGATCTCACGTCGGGCCTCGACGTTGGTGGTCACGAGCATGTGCGACAGGACCCGCGTCGTCGTCTCCGAGTCGAGACCGATCGTGAGGAACCTGCGGATGTCCTCGAGCCCGCGCATCGAGCTGAGGCTGACCACACTGTCACGCGGTAGCTGTGAGCCCATGCGGCGCACGAGGTTCGCACCGACGTAGCCGGTGCGTGCTGCGACGTAGCTGGGTGCGAACTTGCGGAACCACACCTCGTTGGCGAAGTCGCCGGGACGCGCGGTGCTGATGAACTCACTCCCGGCGCGCAGGCCCGCGGCGACGCCGTGCTCGGCGAGCAACTTGGAGCGCAGCTTGAACATGCCGCCCGCGGAGAGCTGCGGCACCTGGATCAGATCGCGCTCCAGCAGGCGGTGCCCGGCACGGCCCAGCTCCGAGCGTGCCATCAACTGCGCGCCGAAGCTGTAGATGTTGTCGGCCTGCTCGTAGAAGTCGAGGTAGTCGTTGAGGCTGCGCAACCCGCCCTCGAAGCCGCGGCCTGCGATGTGCTGGGCGACGACGAGACGGGATGCCTCACCGAGGTTCGCTGCTACCCCGGCGAGACCCGCCTCTTCGGGCATCTTGACGATCGCGCCGCCGAGGAAGTCGAGCACGTGGTTGAGGTCGCTCGGCGCGACGGCACCGCGCATCAGCTGGTCGTACTTGGCGAAGTGCATGACGCCACGCGACAGGCGTGTGCCGCCCGAGGCATCGGCGATGTGCATCAGCGAGGCGATGGCCTGCGGGTCGATCATGTCGCGGTTGAACGTGTCGACGACCATCTGTGCCCACATCAACGGGCGGTTGTTGCCCGTGATGTCGTAGAGCTCGCGCAGGTAGTTCTTGCCGTACTTCGTGAGTTTCTTGGTGACGACTTCGGCGCGTGGCACTTCCCTACCGGCCTCGGCGAAGGTGCGCTTGAACACCTTGGTCATGTCCTGGTAGGTGCGGCGCTTCATCTTCGTCGAGAGCGAGGTGAGCTTCTCGGTCATGGTCTCGCCCGCCACGTTCTGACGATGCAGCAGGATCTCGGCCATGTCCTTGCGCAGGCGTCCGATGCGGGTGAGTTCGCTGCCCGTCGCCGCGGCGCGCACGAGACCACGACCGGCACGCCACGCTTCGACGCCACCTGCGAGCGAACCTGCGAGGTACGCCTCCTTGCCAATGGTGACGGCCGCCTTCACCTCGGCGTAACCGATCCAGTTGAGCGGGTCGAGGACGTAGAGCGACATGTCCATGCCGCCCGAGGCGAAGTTCCACATCGACCAGAACCCACCCTCGGGATTCGGGTCGATGCCGACGTTGCGCGCCAGGTAACGACCGAACGACACCTTGCCGTTCATGAACTCGCCGATCGCCTCGTTGAACTCGGGCGTTGCGGACTTCGTGTAGAGCTCGGAGAACCGTTGGCGGTACTCGGGGTCGAGGGCCAGGTCGATGTCGGGGACATCATCACCGATGTTGCGCTTCTTGCGGATCAGCTCCTTGATCGCGTCGGGCACGGGCGTCGCACCATCGGTCGCGGCCACCTCGAGCGCAAGGTCGTAGATGTCCTCGTCGCCGTTGACGATGCGGCGCACGTTCTCCTTCACGTACTCGGGATAACCGCGTTCGCGCTTGCCCGCCTCACGCCATGCGTTGCCCCAGCTGCGGTTGCGGTCGGGATCCGCGCCTTCCTTGACGCCGGTGCTCCAGAGCGTGTCGAAGTCGGTCCCGGCCTGTTCGTTCTGCGCCTGGATGACGAGGGTGTTGACGCCCTGTTGGATCAACTCGATCGGTCGGTTGGCGATGTCGAGGGCGGCGAGCGCACCGACCTTGAGGTCGTGCTGCACCATGCCGAGGCTGTGGTCCCAACCCCAGAAGAAGCCGCGCTTCACCGAACCGAACAGACCGCCACCGTCGTCCTTGCTGTTGTAGGCGGACCAGATCTCATTCGGTGCGGAGACACCGAACCCGGCGCGCAGCAGATCGCGCTCCTCGTTCGTCATGGTGTCCCACTCCATCTGCAACTTGTTGCGCGTCGCTTCGGAGGGGCGCTCACCGCGCTCGAACGCCTGATGGAACTGGGCGATGCGGTTGGCGACATCGGATGCCGAGCTGAACCCGTAGGTGCGCGCGGCCAGGTCACTGAACTGGTTGTCGTCGAGCATCGCCGAGTTCGTGACGAGTGCCTGCGCCGAGGTGATGAACTCGGGTGAGTTCGCTGCGGCCCCTGCTGCGGCGACCAGGGTGTTGATGCGGTTGTTGTAGTCGTACTGGCCCATCCCCAACGGGGACAGGTAGCTCGAAGAGCCGCGACCTACATAGCGTGCCGGGTTGATCGTGCCAGCTGCACTGACCGGCATGTCAGAGTCCCAGGTGCCGTGCTTGTGCCGCCAGCTTCGCGAACGCGAAGTTGCCCGACTGCTCGTAGAGCATGTCGTAGGTGTCGGCGATCGTCGGGCGGTTCGCCTGGCGGGTGCCGATCATCACTTCGGGACCAGCGCCCGCGCCCGAGGGGAGACCCTGGGTCACGGGTTCGTTGGGTCGCGCGCTCGGTCGCGCAACCCCCCCCTCGGGCGGCGGAGCTGTCGCCATCGCCTTCGCCAGCACTGCGGCGAGCGTGGCCTGTTCGTTTGCGAGTGGCGCGACCTTCGTCGATTCGGTGATGCGGCCCGCTTCGCCATAGGGCACGGAGCCGGGGGCGACGACGGGGGCCTTCGCCTGGTTGAGGTCGACGCGGTTCGCCTTCGGGTACGCGTTGGGGGGCTTGCGTGCGCGGGGCATCAGACGGGCTCGGGCACGGGCGAACGGGCACCTGCGCGCAGTGCGTTGAACATCTGCGCGAGGTTGTCGACACCGGGTTCGGGCGGCGGGATCGGCGCAGCGGGTGCGATCGTCTCTGCGCCCTGGCCGGGCAACGCGAGGCCGGGCGCGGTCTCGGGCGGTACCGCCATGCCTTCGGGGGGCGGTTGTGGTTGCGCGGCCTGTCGTGCGCGTGCTTCTTCGTCGCTGGCACGGATCGCTTCGACGAGCGTGTCGCCCGAGTCGAGTTTCTCCAACAACGCCACCGCGTCGATGAGCGGCAGTGCACCCGAGGCGATCTGCTGCTGCGCGCTGGCGATGATGGCGGTCTCGACCTGTTCGACGACGATGCGGCGTTCTTCCGAAGATGCGTCGTCGATATAGGGATGCTTGCGTCGTGCGCTCATCTTCGACATGAGCCCACCCGCGACCATCTGGCTGAGCCCGACGTTGGTCTGAGTGATGTCGGAGCCGGGCATCGAGTAGTAGACGACCGAGTAGTAGTGCTCGAACGCCTTGCTCGGCACGTACTCGACGGTGCCCTCGTCCCCGGCCCAGCCGGAGAACACGACCATCTTGCGGTTCGGGAAGTAGCCACGTTCGACCCTGGCGATCGCCTCGTTCAGCTCGGCGAGGCCGTAGGCCATGATCTCCTGGAGTTCCTGGATGCGCGGATCGATCGAGAGTTCCGCGATCGAGGAGGCGACCCGGCCGGAGCGGATGCTGCCGGTCATCTCGCCGGAGAACTGCGCGCTGACACCACCTGCGTGACGCCCGGCGCGCTCGAGCCGGTCGAGGATCTCGTTCGTCATCGGTGAGGGGTTCGAGCCCATCAGGCGCACGTCGCGTGCGTTGGTGACGAAGTTGACTTCGCCGGTGCGGCCATCCTTCCAGGTGTTGTCCGAGATGAGCGCAGGTGCCTGGTTGTCGGAGAACACCACGGTGTCGGGGAACACGGAACGTTCCGCGGCGATCACTTCGAGTGCCATGAGCCGCGCGGACCAGTCGACCATCGGCACGATCGCGGACATCTGCCCGGCGATGCGGTCGAGGGTGATGCGACGGGGCACCACCGCGGGGACGATGCCCGCGCGGTTCGGTTCACGGTGGATCTCGATGCCGAGACCGGAGGCTTCGAGGCTGCCGGTCGCGGAGAGGAACTGCTCGCGGGGGCCGAGGAGGCCAATCACGATGTCGTCCTCGTCGACCCACTCCACCATGTCCCACAGCGTCTCGGTCGTGTTGCGGCCGACGATCTCGCGTGTCGCGGGGAAGTGGCGGTGCACCCAGGTCGACGAACGGCCGAAGACGAACCCGACGTTCATGGGGCAGCGGATGTCGTCGGGGCTGCGCATCTCGGGGTAGGAGGTGAGCGGGTCGCGCACCTCGACACGGGCACGGCCCTTCGCGCGTTCGGGCATGACGACCATCGCGTAGGTGCCGTAGCCGGTCAGGTGACGGTAGGCACGACGGATCTTGAGGGTCATCTGGTTGTCGTACCAACGACCGTAGAGAGCCTTGCGGGCGAGGTCGGCCTCGGCGCGGCCCTCGGGAGTGTGGCTGTAGGGCGGGCATTCGATGATCGGCATCGTGGAGGCCGCGCGCAGTGCAGTGTTCTCGATGCCGTCGTAGATCAGCTGCGGCATCAACGGAGGCAGGTCGGGTGCCTCGGGCACATCGGGCAGTGAGATCGCAATGTCACCGTTGTAACGGTCGCGCACTTCGATCATCTTGCGAATCAGGAGTGCATCAGCACGCCGACGATCGAACATGATCGCCGCGATCGTGGTCCAATCGTGGCTCATGAGGTGCTCCTGGCTGGCAGCGAAGTTGGCCGGTACGGGAGTCGGTGACGACGCTTGACGCCGCTGACGCCAGGCGCGCCGCGGCGAATATAGCTCTGGCGGTGGGCCTGCCACTGCAACCAGCAGAACCACAGGGCCATCACGAGGTCTTGGCGCAGGCGGGTGCCGCTGATGTGGGGCCGCCAGTTGTAGAGCTCTTCGGCCAGGAAATCCATGCGGCGGATCGACTCGGCGTCGCGGTACGGCAGTGACATGTGGCCCTGCACGAACGAGGTCGGCATCCGCGCGACGCCGAGATCCTCATCCAGTTTGTTGCGCCCGGTGAGGTGCGGCACGATCCTGAAGCCGTGTTCGCGGGACAGGGCACGCAGGCGTTGGTCCTCGACAAGGCCGCGCTGGAACGCGTTGATCTCGACGACGAGGGTGTCGAAGTGGTGCAGGGCCGCGGCGGCTTCGACACGGCTGAGGATCGCCTCGGTACTGCCGAGATCCGGTTCGGCGTACGCGTCGAGCACCTCGAAACGATCCGTCGAGTAGCTGGCGACCACCAGGGCATTGCGCCCCTTGATCGAAGGGTCGAGGCCACAGACCTTGGTGAGGCCGTGGCGCACCTCGCCGAGGGTGCGGCCCATATCGAACGATGCCTCGACCATCTCGGTCGTGAAGGTCTGGTTCCCTGCCTTTCGCGGCTGCTGCATGTAGTTGCGCCACCAGGTCTCTTCGCCGACCTTGCGGCGCTTCGAGGTGAGCGCGGTGTCCGGCCACATCTCAGGGCAGAGCGACTTGCCATCCGAGTCGATCGCGGGCAGTTCGACCAGTTCGTCGACGATGCCTGCGAGCATGGCGGCCTCGTAAAAGTCGTCGATGCCGACACGGGTACCGACGATGATCGTGCGGCCCTCCTTGCCGGGACGGGTGAGGAAGTCCTGACGGAAGGTCTCCAGCATCGTCTCGGTCTGGTTCAGCGACCGGCGCGACTGGATGTCGTCGACGATCAGCAGGTCGGTGCGGGTCCCGGCGATCGCGGCACGCCAACCACGGGCCTCGACCGTGTAGTCACGCTCGTCATGGCTGGACTTCGCGACGGTGAGGAAGTCCGAGGACCAGGGCCGCCCCTCGATGCGGTGCTTGTCCGAGTAGAACGGGCCGTAGTCGGTGATGTAGCGCGCCGAGATGCGCGGGTCGATCATGCGGCGCTTGATCCGGTTCAGGATCTTGCGGGCGTGAGGCTGGCCTTCCGAGACGACCGTGATGCGCACATCCGGGTCGATGCCGATCCGGTAGTTGCAGTAGTCCTCGATCACCGAGGTCTTGCCGAACTCCGGGGGCACCAGGATCATGGCGACACCACCGGGCGGCGTGTTCTCGATCGCGTCGACGATCTTCAACTGGTGCAGGTAGGTCTCGAAGTCGAAGTAGTGGCGGCGGAACCCGATGAAGCCCTCGAGCTCGACGATCGCCGTCCCAGGCAGATCCTGACGAGTCTTCGCCATCTGCCGGGCCATCTGCACGTACTGACGGAAGATCGAGTCCGTCGCGTACGCGTCACGGAACCCTTTCTCCGAGATCCCGCACTTCCGGGCAGTCGGCCTGACCTTCTCGCCCTTGTAGATCTCGTGGATCGCCTTCACCTTCCACTGGCCCCACGAGTACCGCCGACGCGGGTTCATCTCGTCCAGGGGAACACGGATGTCGAAGGGCAGCCCCTTCGAGTTCATCAGGGTGTCCATGCGACTATGATGACAGACAGGCCGGGGTGTGCTGGGTTCGTCTCCTTCACCCCGGTCCGTGAAGTCCCCATCGGTGCCCTCGTGCCGATGGGGGCCTTCACTCCACGAGGGGAGTCACCATGTCGGTGCGCAAGTGCATCGAGTGCGACCGCGTTCGGCCGCTCAACGAGTTCATCACCAAGAACGGCAAGAACGCGCCCTCATGCCGCTGGTGCCGACACCGCTGGATCGATGCGCAGCGCGTGAAGTGGGCCAAGCACGCGAAGAGCAAGGAACCCACGTCCGGGACCGGCTGGCGTCGCTGCGCAGCCTGTGCTGAACC
>Ga0233424_10000667_pt1 | contig 39824 bp, 28 predicted proteins | sample Watercolumn_Towu_FD_181011 | JGI IMG/M metagenome (GOLD analysis project Ga0233424, IMG submission 181011) | Freshwater microbial communities from Lake Towuti, South Sulawesi, Indonesia - Watercolumn_Towuti2014_125_MG | ecosystem: Environmental > Aquatic > Freshwater > Lake | place: Indonesia...
GTCTGGATGGTCGCGTCCGCCAGCCGTTGGCCATCGACTTCGAAGTATACTTTCCGCTGGATCGGCGTCTGGCCGCCCGTGTACTTGATTTTCGTTTCGATCCGGACCGGCAGGCCGACGGCGGTGAAATCGCGAGACAACTTGAGCCGGTCCAGGCTGAAATTCGTGCGGTCGCCGGTGGCCAGACCCGCGCTGACGTTCATCGTCCAGAGATACGGCTTGACCGCGGCCTGCTGAGCGAGGTCGTCGATGATCTCCCAGCGAGCCGTATCGTCGGCCGACCATGGTCGCGACTGGCCGTCGGTGAAAATGATCACGTCGCGGCGCAGGTTGGTCGTGCGGGCGAGGAGTCGGACCGCGGTCTGAGTCGCTTCGGCGAGGTCGCTGCCGCCGGCGGGTTCGGGGAGTTCGTCGATGGTCTTGCGCACGAGGTCGAGGTCGCGCGTGGGGGCATCGAACACGACGCGCGGCCGGTCGCGGGCGTCGATCAACGTCACGGTGTCCCCCGGCAGCAGGTTGTCGAGCAGCCGTCGGATCGCGATTTTCGCGGCGGCGTGCGGCGTGATTTCGCCCCCCTCGTAGCCCATGCTGTACGAGCTGTCGAGGACAATCGCCACGTCGCGCGTCTGCGTCGAAACGTAGCGGCTGAACCACGCCCCCGACACCCACGGCCGGGCGAGGCCGAACACGACGACCGCGATCATCGCCATCCGCAGCAGGAGCAACAGCAATTCTTCCAGCCGGATTCGCCGCCGCGTGCGCCGGCCGAGTTCCAGAAACTGCATCGCCCCCCAGTTGACCACTTTGAACCGCCGCTTGCTCAACAAGTGAGCCAACACCGGCAGCGACACGCCGAGCAATCCGGCGAGCATGGCGATGTTGAGGAGGCCGAAGGACATGGATGAATTGTGAATGGTGAATTGAGAATAGTGAAGCGTGCAGCACCTCATTCACAATTCACCATTCACAATTCACTATTCCTTCGACTGCCGCGTTTGCGAATCGCCGCAACGCTTGCCATACTGTGCCGAACCTCGGAGTGATCCGCTGTGCCCATCGAATTTCACTGCCCGCATTGCGACAAGCTGCTCAAAACTCAGGACGACAAGGCCGGGTGGCAGGTCAATTGCCCCGGCTGCGGTGGGCCGTTGACGGTGCCGAATCCAGGAGGCGTTGCGGTCGAAGAGTCCGCCGTCGATCCGCCGGCGCCGCGCCCGGCGGCCCATCACGGCGCGAACCCGCAGCGACATCGCGGCGAGTTGATTTTGGTATTCGGAATCCTCAGTTGGTTTGTCTGCCCGATCTTCGGGATCGTCGCGTGGGTCATGGGCAACCAGGACTTGGCGGCGATGGCGGCGGGTCAGATGGACCCGAGCGGCCGTGGGCTGACTCAGGCCGGGCGGATTATCAGCATGATCCACCTGGGGCTGATTGGCGTTGGAGTGCTCATCGGATTGGTTGTTGCGATGTCGGCGTTATTTTTTGGATTGGCTCATGCCTGACGCGACGGACCGGAACGGCGGCGTCGGCTTCTGAGATGGACTTCGTCAACATTTTGTGAACTGCGAGCTCCTACGATCATGATCGAATTCAGTTGCCCCACGTGCGGCAAGGTGTTGAAGACTGCGGATGACAAGGCGGGCGTGCAGGCGAAGTGCCCGGGTTGCGGTGAAGTTGTGACTGTGCCGCACGCGAGTGTCCAGGCCGCTGGCGGCATCTCGACGTTTGAGGAATCGCCAGCCGACGACATGAAGACCTGCCCGATGTGCGGACAGCAGATCAAAGCGGCCGCGGTCAAGTGCCGGTACTGCGGCGAGGACTTGTCGGCGACGGTGGCGGCGGGCGAACGCGGCAAGATCACCCCCTCGATCATCGACGCCGGCAACGTGCTGTCGCGGACGTGGGAGATTTACAAGCCGCAGATGGGGATCACGATCGGCGGGTTCGCGATCACCTGGTTCCTTGGCCAACTCGCAGGTGCTCCGGCGCAGATCGTCAACATTCTGATGGACCCGAACATCGGCGTCATCGATCGCGACCTGGTGCCCGTGATGGTGCTGCTGTTCATCGTGCTGACATTCGCCTCGTGGGCCGTGTCGATCTACCTGACGCTCGGCCAGTCGCTGTTGATGCTGAAGATCGCCCGTGGCGAACAGGTTGAAATCAGCGAAGTGTTTCGGGGCGGGCGGTTCTTCTGGCGCGGACTCGGCTCCGCCCTTCTGTTCGCCTTGATGATTGCTGGTGGATTCATCGCGTGCATCGTCCCCGGAATCATCCTGTCCCTGATGTTCTTCCCGTTCATGTTCGTCCTTGTCGATCAGGATTGCGGTGTGATGGACACGCTGAAAACCGCGAGGTCGGTCACGCGCGGCAATCTGCTGACCATCTTCGTGCTCGGGCTGGCCGGCTTCGGGCTGACGATCGCCGGACTGCTCGCGTTTTGCGTGGGCATTTTTCTGGTGGCTCCGTATCTGGTGTTGATGCAGGCGGTGATGTACGTGATGATGAGCGGCCAACCGCTCGCCCGACCGGCACCGGCGGCCGCGACGTGATGGCGGCGAAGTGATCTCAGGCTTCGAGGAACAACGGATGGTTCGAGAGACCGTGATTCAAGGAGGTGCTGCCGGTGCGGATTCGCGCCGGCCGATCGTTCGCACTTCCGTCGTCGACGGAGACGACGAAGCCCGCTTCAACGCGGAATTGCGTCCTCAGTCGCTCGTGGATGTCGTCGGCCAGCGCGAGGTTGTCGATCGATTGCGGATCATGCTCAACGCGGCGAAGAAACGGGGCGAGCCGCTCGGGCACTTGCTGTTCGATGGGCCGCCGGGGTTGGGGAAGACCACGTTCGCCACCGTCATCCCGAAGGAGATGGGAGTCGAGTGCCAGATGACTTCCGGTCCTGTGCTCACGGCGCCGAAGGACCTGATGCCGTACCTGACGAACGCCGGCTACGGCTCGGTTTTGTTCATCGACGAAATCCACCGGCTGCCTCCCGCCGTCGAAGAGTTCATCTACCCGGTGATGGAAGATTTCCGGATGGACATCACGCTGGGGGAGGGCCTCAACGCGCGCACGATCAACATGAAGCTCAAGCCGTTCACGGTGATCGGGGCCACGACGCGCAGCGGCTTGCTGACGGCACCGCTTCGCGACCGGTTCGTCAACCGCGAGCATCTCGACTTTTACACCGACGACGATCTGGCCGAGATTGTGCAGCGCAATGCGAAGAAACTGCGGATGCACATCGACACGGACGCGGCAGCGGAGATCGCGAAGCGCAGCCGCGGCACACCGCGTGTCTCGAACAATCTGCTGCGTTGGACGCGGGACTTCGCCGACAGCGAAGCCGACGGCCGTGTGACGACCGATCTCGCCCGGATCGCGCTCGCCAAGCGAGACGTGGACGCCCTCGGTCTCGATCGGCGCGACCGGCGGTACATCGAGACACTCATCAACGTCTTCGCCGGCGGCCCGGCCGGCGTCCAGTCACTCGGCCACAGCCTGAACATCCCTCCCGACACGTTGGAAGACGAAGTCGAACCGTTCCTCTTGCGTCTCGGTTTCCTTCAGCGCACTCCCCGCGGACGCATGCTGACCGCGTCCGCCTTCCAGCACGTCGGCATCTTACCGCCGACAGACGATCGCCCGTCGCAGGGGAACCTGTTTTGAAAGTCACGGGGTCTCCTGTCTTGAACTCCCCTCGCCCCCCGCAGGGGGAGAGGGGTTGGGGGTGAGGGGCGGTCGTTTCTGGAATCCGCTTGCAAGCCGACTCAACAGCAATCTACCCCTCACCCTCCGGCTCCCTCTCCCCCTTGCCGGGGCGAGGGAGGGCCAGATTACGACTTCGCGGCAGCGAGGGCTGCGTCGTAGTTTGGTTCCTCGGCGACTTCCTTCACGTACTCGACGTGCTTCAGGTTGCCATTCGGATCGACGACGAAGATGGCGCGCGCGAGGATGCGGTCCAGCGGTCCGCCCTTGATGAGAGCTCCGTAGCTCTCGCCGAACCCGCCGCAGCGGTGAGCGCTCAGCGTGGTCACATTTGACACGCCTTCGGCTCCGCACCAGCGCTTCTGACCGAACGGCAGGTCCATGCTGACAACCAGCACCTGCACGTTCGACAGTCCGGCAACTCTCTCGTTGAACAGTTTCGTTTCCTTGTGGCACACCGGCGTGTCGAGCGACGGCACGGTGGCGATGATCCGCGTCTTGCCGGCCGAATTCGCCAGCGTCACGTCGGACAAATCCTGAGCTTGCAGCTTGAAATCAGGAGCCGAATCGCCGGCCTTCAAAGCCGGTCCGGCCAAGTCCACGGGGTTCCCCTTGAGCGTGATTGCCCCCTTCCGAATCGCGACGTCTGCCATGATGCTATTCCCTTGTGCTGTGGGTCTGGAAAGAATATCTCTGCATTTGTCAGCAGTTCCGAACGGCCAGAAGTATGACGGGTGGAAACGGAGTTGCAAGGGATCGCTTGGAGTTGAAAGACTTCCGAAGTCTCCGAGACTTCGGAAGTCTGGTCGTCAAAGTAGAACACCACCGTTGCATGAATTCTTCAACGTACGATTTTGATGTAGTGGTGGTCGGAGCCGGCCACGCGGGGTGCGAAGCCGCGCTCGCTGCCGCCCGCTTGGGGGCGAAGACGGCACTCCTCACGATGAGCTGCGACACCGTCGCGGCCATGAGTTGCAACCCGGCGATCGGCGGGATCGCGAAGGGGCAGATCGTCCGCGAGATCGACGCGCTCGGCGGCGAAATGGGTCGCGTGATCGACGAGACAGGCATCCAGTTCCGGATGCTCAACCGCACCAAAGGCCCCGCCATGCACAGCCCGCGAGCGCAGGCCGACAAGAAAACCTACCAGTTCGCGATGAAGCACCGCGTCGAATCGCAGCCGAACCTCACGCTGAGGCAGGAGGTGGTGGAGGGATTGGAGGTGGGCAGTGGGCAGTTGGCAGTGGGCAGTGGGGACGATACGAACGACGGCGGTTCACCCACTGCCCACTGCCCACTGCCCACTGCCCGCGTTCTCGGCGTTCGCGTTCGCGGCCCCGCCGTGTACCGCGCCCGAGCCGTCATCCTCACCACCGGCACGTTCCTGCAGGCGGTCATGCACACGGGCGAAGCGAAGGCCGCTGGAGGCCGCGCCGGCGAGGGGACGACTTCGGGCGTGAGTGAGACTCTGCGGCTACTCGGCTTCGAATTGGCTCGCTTCAAAACGGGAACGCCCTGTCGGCTGAATGGCCGGACGATTGACTTCTCGGTCTGCGACGCTCAACCCGGCGACGACGAGCCGACTCCGTTTTCGTTCCTGACGGGAAAAATCACGCAGCCGCAGATGATGTGCTGGCTGACCGGAACCAACGCCAACGTCCACGACTTGATCCGCGCCAACCTGCATCGCGCCCCGATGTACAGCGGGCAGATCAAATCGACTGGCCCGCGATACTGCCCGTCCATCGAGGACAAAGTCGTGCGGTTCGCGGACAAGGCGTCGCACCAGATCTTCCTCGAACCGGAAGGCCGCCATACGCACGAAGTCTACTGCAACGGCATTTCGACCAGCCTGCCGCGCGACGTGCAGGACCAGATGATCCGCCGCATCCGCGGGCTGGAGAACGCCGAAGTCATGCGCTACGGTTACGCCGTCGAATACGACTTCGCCCCGCCGACGCAACTCCATGCCACGCTCGAAACCAAGCGCGTGGCGGGACTCTACTTCGCCGGGCAGATCAACGGCACGACCGGCTACGAAGAGGCGGCGGGGCAGGGGCTGATCGCGGGGATCAACGCGGCTCTCAAACTGCGAGGCGACGCGCCGTTCATCCTCGATCGCAGCCAGGCGTACCTCGGCGTGCTGATTGACGACCTCGTGACGAAAGGGGTCGATGAACCGTACCGAATGTTCACGTCGCGAGCCGAATACCGGCTGCTGCTGCGGCACGACAATGCCGATCGCCGGTTGACACCGCTCGGGCAGCGGATCGGCCTCGTCAGTTCAGACCGCTGGCGGCGATTCCAGCAACACGAGTCCGACATCGCTCGGGCGCAGATTTTCATCGAATCGCGATACGTTGACGGCGCGACGCTCGAACAAATCCTGCGTCGCCCCGGCACGTCGTGGTCGGACCTGTGCGGAATGTGCTCTGACGTTGCCGCTCTGAACATCGCGCCGCTGGCAGCCGAGCAGATCAGCATCGAAGCGAAATACGCAGGCTACATCCGCCGGCAGTCCGCGCTGATCGCGAAGCAGGACCAAATCAACTCCGTGACGATCCCCGACCATTTCGATTTCGCCGCCGTCCCGCAACTGCGAGCCGAAGCCCGCCAGAAACTGACCCGTGTGCGGCCTCGCAACCTGGGTCAAGCCAGCCGGATCAGCGGCATCACTCCCGCCGACATCGCGGTGCTTGTGCTGTACGTCAAGGAACCCGGCCGGATGGCGTCGTGAAGATTTTCGATTTGCAATTTTGGATTTCCGATTTTGAACGAGCGACGAACCAATGCCAAACTCCAACACCCCTCCCCCGCCGTCCGAGTTGCAGAGCTTGCAGTCTCAGGTTGACTGCGCGATCCGGTCGAAGCAGGACGATGCGAGGCTCCAGTCTCTGACGACGGAGGAGCGCTCGCGGATGCTGGTCATCGCCTGCCGTGCGGCATTGGCGCTGGAACAAAGCCGGATTGCTTCTGGGTTGCCCCCTTCACAACCTGCGCCTTGGCCGCAATCGACCTGGGAATTCCTAAGGAAGCACGCACAACATGGCGGACAGTAGTTCCCCACTGACAGCCCCCGATGTGGCCAGGCAACTCGCCGCAGCACTCGAAGCTCAAGGGCACGACTACGCGATTGGTGGAGCGATTGCCCTGAGTTTTTGGGGAGACCCGCGCGGGACCATCGATGTCGATCTGACACTCTTCCTTCCCATGGAACAGTCCCGGAAGTGCCTGGACATCTTGAAAGACATCGGTTGCCAATTTGACGAGCCGTCTGCGTTAGCCTCACTAAACGAGCACGGATTCTGCAAGGCCGCGTGCGGAGGGTTGAAGGTGGATGTATTTTTGGCGTCGATTCCATTTTACGAGGAGGCCCGACGGCGGCGCAGCCGGAAGCCGATCGAAGGGCAGGAGGTTTGGATTTGGGATGCCGAAACTCTGGCTGTGTTCAAGATGATGTTCTTCCGGCTCAAGGATTTGGCGGACATCGAACAAATCCTGCGTGCCCGCGGAAGCCAGTTGGATCGGGCGTGGGTTCGCCAACAATTGGAAAGCATGTACGGCCGTCGTGATCCACGAGTTGCTCGCTGGGATGAGTTGGTTGCCGCCGTGGATTCGGCGGGTCAGACGAATTGAAAGGAGTGCGAGCCGCGAGCTTGCTTCAACCGGATGCGTTCCTCAATCCAAGCCGTCGTCTTCGACCTCGACGGCCTGATGTTCAATACGGAAGAAATCTTCAACCTCGTCGGCGCGGAAATGCTCAGGCGGCGCGGCAAAGAGATGACTCCCGACCTCGTCACGCAGATGATGGGCCGCCGCGGTCCCGAGTCGTTCGCGGTGATGGTCGACTGGCATCAGCTGACCGACACCGTCGAGCAACTGCTCGCCGAAGCCGAAATCTTGTTCCGCGAAACCGCGGTTGGCCGGCTGGCTCCCATGCCCGGCTTGCACACGCTGCTGGAGTTGATTGAATCGCGGAAGCTGAAGAAAGGCGTCGCCACGTCGTCGTCGCGCCGATACCTCCGCGAGATCATCGAACCGTTCGGCTTGCTCGATCGGTTCGACATCACGCTCACGGCCGAAGATGTCACGCACGGCAAACCGCATCCAGAAATCTACCTGACTGCCGCCGATCGGCTCGGCGTGCAGCCAACCGAGATGCTAGTCCTCGAAGACAGCCACACCGGTTCGCTCGCCGCTGCCCGAGCCAACACCATCGCCGTGGCCATACCGCATCAGCACAGCAGCTACCAAAACTTCGACCACGTTCACTTCGTCGCCGAACGCCTCGATGACCCGCGAATAATGAATCTGATCCTCCCCTCGCCCCCGCAGGGGGAGAGGGGGCGGGGGTGAGGGGCGAGCGATTCGGAGATAGGCATGTCAAATACGCCGCGAAGCACACCCACCGGCCGCGGCTCCCCCCTCGCTCCACCAAACCGGTTCGATGCGGTCCACCGCGAAGCCGACTTCGAGCAGCTTGAGCCGAACGACGAGTTGCTGGACGATGGCCGCAGCGTCGCCACCGAGTTTCTGCCGGACAATTCGCAGAGCATCGTCATCGAAAACGACAGCCCGGACATTCCGTTTCGTTACAGCCTGAACCCGTACCGTGGCTGCGAGCACGGCTGCTCGTACTGTTACGCGCGGCCGTACCACGAGTACCTCGGCCTGAACTCCGGGCTGGACTTCGAGTCGAAAATCTTCGTGAAGGAGCGGGCCCCCGAACTCTTCCGCGAATGGCTCGCGAAGTTCAAGGGGGAACCGTCGCCGATCGCGATGTCGGGCATCACCGATTGCTACCAGCCAGCCGAACGCCGCTACCGGCTGACTCGCGGGTGCCTCGCAGTCGCCCTCGAAGCGCGTTACCCGATGATGCTCATCACGAAGAATGCTCTTGTCCTGCGCGACCTCGATCTGCTGCGCGAGCTGGCTTCGCAGCGGCTCGTGAGCGTGGCCCTGAGTATCAACACGCTCGACACGGAACTCGCCCGCGTGATGGAACCGCGCACGAGTAGCCCCGCCGCCCGCCTGCGAGCCGTTCACGAACTGTCTGCGGCGGGCGTGCCGACTCAGGTGATGGTCGCCCCCGTCATCCCCGGCCTCAACGACTGCGACATCCCGTCGGTCCTGAAAACAGCCGCGGACGCCGGTGCCTCGGGCGCGGGTTACAATCTCCTGCGGTTGCCGCTCAACGTGAAACTCGTGTTCCTCGACTGGTTGGCTCGCACGCAGCCCACGAAGCGCGAGAAAGTCGAATCGCACATCCGTTTGACTCGTGACGGCGAACTGACTTCATCGCAGTTCAGCCAACGCATGCGAGGCAGCGGGCTGCTCGCCGAACAAATCCAGCGCACGTTCAGAGTGTTCGCGACGAAGTACCACCTCGACCGCCGCCTCCCGACGCCTGACACGTCGCAGTTCGTGCCGCCGCCGGACCAAAGCGGGCAATTGCGGCTGTTCTAAATCGAGTCGTCAGCGCAGTGACCGTGACACCGGCGTCTCGCCGGTGTCATGACGGAGTTCCGTGTTTGTAAACAGTACCGGCGAGACGCCGGTGCCACGGTCACACGGAGATTTGATCGCCAATTGACAATCGTTGACGCTGACCGCTGTCGAAGCCCGAACGTGTGTTCACTGCTAGGCGGTAGAAGTGATTGAACTGCGAACGCTCAGCCCACGGCGGCAGGGTGGACTTGCGTTGCGCGGCGAACTGTCTCTGGAAATCGGCGCTCACGTCGCCGGAGAGCGAATCGCGAGTGGGGACGACACAGCGTTGGCACGGATTCGTGCCGAAGAACTCGACGCCGCCGATCCGGAACCGCAACGGTTCTCCCACGCGACCGTACAGCCGGTCCTCCCAGAACGGTTCGACGCCGTCGATTTCGAGGTTCGCGCGGAAGCGGCGGCGGGTTTCGTTCACGGTCAGGCCGGGAAACCATGCGGCGACCGCGGCCAGAGTCGCCGTGCTGATGATCGTCGGGCCCGGCGCGTCGAGGTCGTCCGGGAATCCGACTTCGCGATTTTCCACCAGCCGCACCGCTACCTCCAACCGTTGGCTCATCCAGGTTTCGAGGTTCGCGCGGTCCTCCGCCAACCGGAACGAAACGACTTCGCCGTCGCACGACAATTCGACCCGCTCGTGCTCCAGATCGAAGCTGGCTCGGATGCGATGCACGAGCGGCGAACGCTTGCCGTTCACAAACCGATCGTTTGCATCGACCAACGCCCATCGCCGGTCGTTCGCCAACGCCCCGCTCGGCAACACGTCCGCCGAGGCCACTTCCACCGCGTCGAACGACTTGAGTGGGTAGATCAGGATGCGAGCCAGTCGCGGACCGTCCATTACGAGAGCACCTCGCGCACGACGCGCCCATGCACATCGGTCAGGCGGAAGTCGCGGCCCTGGTACTTGTACGTCAGCCGCTCGTGATCGATCCCGAGGAGATGCAGGATCGTCGCGTTGAGGTCATGCACGTGGACGGGGTTCTCGGCGATGCTGTAGCCCAAGTCGTCCGTGCGACCGACGGTGATGCCGCCTCGCGTGCCGCCGCCGGCCAGCCACATCGTGAAGGCGTCCTTGTGATGGTCGCGGCCGGCCTTGGTCGATGTGCCGTCGCCGCTGTCGGTTTGGAGCATCGGCGTGCGTCCGAATTCGCCGCCCCACACGACGAGCGTTTCATCGAGCAGCCCGCGATGCCGGAGGTCGCGGATCAGCGCGGCGATCGGGCGGTCCACCTGCTGGCACTTGTTCGGCAGACCGGTCGCGATGTTCGAGTGATGATCCCACCCCTCGTCGTAAAGCTGGACGATGCGCACGCCCCGTTCGACCAGCCGCCGAGCCAGCAGGCAGTTGTTCGCGAACGACGCCTGACCCGGCGCGGCCCCGTACATTTCAAGCGTCTGCCGAGTCTCGCTCGACAGGTCCATCAGGTCCGGCACCGCAGTCTGCATCCGGAAGGCCATTTCATACTGCTCGATGCGCGTGGCAATTTCCGGATCGCCCGCGTCCGCGAGTTTCTCGCGATTGAGCGCCGCGAGCGTGTCGAGCACCCGCCGCCGATCGTCGCGCGACTGGCCGGGCGGATTGTTGAGGAACAGCACGGGGTCGCCGCTGGATCGAAATTGCACCCCCTGATGAACGCTCGGCAGGAACCCCGACGACCACAGCGAGCTCCCCGCCCCCGCCATCAGGCCGGTGATCAGCACCACGAACGCGGGGAGATCGCGAGTTTCCGAGCCGAGGCCATACGTCACCCACGCTCCCAACCCCGGACGACCCAACCGACCGAAGCCCGTTTGCAAAAAGAGCTGCGCCGGCCCGTGATTGAATTCCTCGGTGTGAATCGTCTTGATCACCACGAGTTCGTCCGCGACCGTGGCCAGATGCGGCCAGAGTTCGGACAGTTCGTGACCGGCCGCCCCGTGCTGAGCAAACGCAAACGGCGAACCGAGCAGTCGCGGGTGGCCTCGCAAAAACGCGAACCGCTTCCCCTCGATGAATTCCTGCGGGCACGGTTCGCCGTGATGTGCTCGCAGCGCCGGTTTGTCGTCGAACAGATCGAGCTGCGAGGGGGCTCCGACCATGTGCAGGTAGATCACATGCTTCGCCCGCGCCGCGAAATGCGACGGCCGCGCGGCGAAGGGATCAGCCGCGATCGGTTTCGCCGCGGCAAGCGCTGTCGCCGACCGTTCGGCCAGCAGTTCCGCAAGTGCGACCGCACCAAGTCCGAGACCGGATTGCCGGAGGAATTCGCGGCGAATGATCGCGGGCCACGACTCGCGTATCGCCAACTTCGTTCGATCGCAATTCATCTCCTCACCCCTTCGTGATCGCTTCGTCGAGGTTCATCAACACCGTCGCCACCGCGTACCACGCGGCAAAGTCGGCCGGCTGGATTGTGTCCGGCAGCGAAACCGATCCGACGACCTCCCGCACCGCCGCCGGATCGCGCTCGAGCCGCGTGGCCTGTTCGCGCACGAGGTCGCTCAGCAGCCGGACCTCGTTCGCCGTCGGTTCGCGAGACACGACGAGGCGGAAGCCGTGGCGAATGCGGTCGGAGGCGGTGCCCGTGGGACGTTCGATCAGCATCCGCCGCGTCAACGCCTTCGTCGCTTCGACGTAAACTGGGTCGTTGAGCAACGTCAGCGCCTGCTGCGGCGTGTTCGATCGTGATCGCTTGACGACGCATGCCGTGCGCGTCGGGGCGTCGAAATTGATGAAGCTCGGGTACGGCGCCGATCGCCGCCAGACCACGTACAGCCCACGACGATGCGCGTCCTCCCCTTCGCTCGGCCGGTACGTGTTGTCCACGACGCCGGTGACGTTCCAAACCTTCTCGGGCTGGAACGGCCGCACCGGCGGTCCACCGAGTTTTTTCGACAGCAGCCCCGACACCGCCAGCGCGTGATCGCGGATCGCCTCGGCCGACAGCCGGAACCGAGGCCCGCGCGCGAGCAATTCGTTGCGGTCGTCCCGCCGCATCAACTCCGGCGTGACGCGCGACGCTTGCCGGTACGTCGCCGACGTGACGATCAGGCGGTGGATGTGCTTCATGCCCCACCGCTGCGCGGCGAGACGCGGAGACGGGGGGACACGGAGACGCGGGGAATTCATTTGGTCGCCCATTGGTTCACTCTCCGTGTCTCCGCGTCTCCGTGTCTCCGCGTCTGTTTCCATTTCGATCGACGGCTCCACGAATTCGCATGCCAGCCAGTCCAGCAACTCCAGATGCGTCGGGCGGTCTCCTTGCGATCCGAAATCTTCCAGGGTTGCAACGAGACCGCGGCCGAAAAACTCGGCCCACCAGCGGTTGACCGTGACTCGGGCGACCAACGGGTTGTCGGGTGAGGCGATCCACTGCGCGAGCGTCAACCGGTTCAGTGGGCCATCGGGGAGCGGATGCAAGCTCAACGGGACACCGGGCTGCACCGGTTCTGCCCGGTCAAGGAAGTTGCCGCGGCGGAACATCGCGGTCTCGCGCGGTTCGGGCAATTCGCGCATGACGAGCGACCGTGGGCTGGCCAGTGCCTTCGCTTGGCGATTCAGGTCGTCATGCCGCTCGCGGAGTTTTCGCAGCGGTGCATCGAGCGATTCGAGGTACTCTGCCAGTCGCGCCGCCTTGGGTTTCTTGTCGGCGTTCGCTTCGGGAGGGCGAGGCTCCTGCCGAGCCGCCTTGTTCTTCGACTTTGATGATGCACGCGCGGCGTTCGGCTCGGCGGGAGCCTCGCCCTCTCGGTCGCGCTGGACTTCGTCACGCAGAATTGCCGCCACGTCCGCTGGCACCGACACGCCGCCGGCCTTTCCCGTGCGAGCCGACAGCCGCAGCCGGCCGATCGTGCGGGCTGAACCGAAATTCTGTTCGAGGACGAACGTCAGCGTCGTTCCTTCGGCAGCGCCGACCGGTTCGACCGTGTCGAACGTCGCGTGGTGCGGCTGATGGAACTTCGGATTGATCGCCCACGCCGTGCGCGGATCGTCGTCGATCGCCCCGGACACGTCAAACTTCGCCTGCGAGAAGTCGGCTTGAGCGTTGGTCAGCTTGATGCGACCAGAATTCGATTCTGGCGAGCGGGGGGCGTGAGCCCCCCGGTTCGATGCGGCTTCGTCTGTCGAACCGGTTGCTGGTTCAACCCGGGGGCTGACGCCCCCGGCTCGCCTGTCGACTCCGGGCGTCTTCGCCGACACGCGAAACGCATGCAGCACGAAGTTCGGTCGTTCGGCGTCGCCTCGGCCGGGGCCGCTACCGGGGAGGGACGGATCGGTCAGCGTTTCCAACTTGAACCCGGTGACGTTCGTCAGCTTCGTGTGAACTGTGATCGTGTACGTGTCTTTGTCGGGCGGGTCGCCGGTCACGAGCAGCGAACCGTCGTTGAGAAGTTTAAACCCGGCCTGATCCCCCAGCGAATCGAAGTCGGCGATGTCGAGGACGTGCCACTGCTCGGCGTTCGCGAGTTCCTTCCGCAACCGGTCCTCGGCCGCGGGCTGTTCGCGGCGAAGTTCGCTCTGCCGCGATGCGGTCTGGTCCGACAGCGATGCCAGTTCGCGGTCAATCTCGCCGCGGCGCTCGATCACCGCCGGATCGGGAAGCTCGGCGGTGGGGCTGTCGAATTCGAGGGCGGCCGTGGCCTTCGCCGATTGGAACCGCGTTTCGATGGCCGTGTTGTTGAAGAACGCGAAGAGCTGATAGTACTCGCGCTGGCTGATCGGGTCGTACTTGTGATTGTGGCACTGAGCACACTCCAGCGTCGTGCCGAGCCACACGAGGCCCGTGGTGTTCACCCGATCGAACACGGCGTTGACGCGGTTCTCCTCCTGATCGGTGCCGGCTTCGACGTTGACCGTCGTGCAGCGATGGAACCCGGTGGCGATCAGGCGGTCGAGGGAGGCTCGAGTTTTGTCGCCGTTGGATGTCTCCCCCCCTTCAGAAGGGGGGGCAGGGGGGGTACCGCGTAGCGAGGGACGTTCAATTCGCGACTCAACCCCCCCCGGCCCCCCCTTCGTAAGGGGGGGAGAACGTCCGTCCCGTTCGTTGTCCACCAGCAAATCCCCCGCGATCTGTTCGATCGTGAACTGATCGAACGGCATGTCGGCGTTGAACGCGCGCACGACCCAATCGCGATACGGCCAGACGTCGCGGAAACCGTCCCGTTGGAATCCGTTGGAATCGGCGTAGCGGGCGAGGTCCAGCCAGTGCGAAGCCCACTTCTCGCCGTAGTGCGGAGACGCCAGCAGCCGGTCCACCAGCCGTTCGTACGCGTCCGGCCGCGCGTCCGCCTCGAACGCGGCCACTTCATCCGGAGTCGGCGGCAGGCCGATCAAGTCGAGCGACACGCGACGGATCAGCCGGGCGCGGTCCGCTGCGGGAGATGGCTGCAAGCCTTCCTTGGCGAGACGGTCGAGCACGAACGCGTCGATGGGATTTTGGATTTTCGATTTCGGATTTTGGATTTGAGGGATCGCCGGGCGCGTGGGTTTGATGTAGGCCCAGTGTCGCTTGCTCGACTCGGTTTCGTCCGGCCAGACGGCTCCGGCGTCGATCCAGCGCCGCAGGAGATCGATCTCCCGCGCGGCGAGCGGTTCGCGGCCGAGCGGCATGCGTTCGTCTTCGTCCGCGACGGTCAGCCGCCGGATCAGTTCGCTGTCGTCGGCTCGGCCGGGCTTGATCGCCACCCGCCCCGAATCTGCCGCCTCGACCGCTTCCCGCCGGTTCGTCAACCGCAGCCCGCCTTGCCGCTTCGTATCGCCGTGGCAGCGGTGGCAATGCTGCACAAGAATCGGCCGCACATCGCGAGCAAAGTCGATCCGGTCGGCTGACTTCGCTGCCGATGAATCGTCACCCGCCGCGAGTCGGCTCACCGGCAGACACGCCAGCAACGTCGCGCCGCATCGCAGCAGCCAGCGAATCGAGTTGTGGTAGGACATCGAGTGCCTCGCGGGGAGACCTTCGGTCGGCCAAGCGGCGGGGTCGGGAGACCGGCGCCGAACCAAGGCTACCCCCCTCTCCCCTCCGGGGGAGAGGGGTCGGGGGTGAGGGGGTCGGGGTGTTGAACCATGCTACACGCGCTGCAACGCGGAGTCGATCCGAGCCAGGACCTTGTCGCGGCCGAGGAGCGACAGGCAATCGTACAGGCCGGGGCCGACGGCTTGGCCGGTGGTGCTCAGGCGCAGGGCGTGGACCAGCGTGCCGGTCGGTTCGTTGGTCTCGGTGCAGTACGAGTGCAGAGCTGCTTCGAGGCTGGCGGGGGACCAATCGGCGAGGTCGCTCAGCCGCTGACGGAACGCCCGCAGGTGTTCGGGCACGCCCGGCTTGCGGACTCGCTTGTCGAAATTCTTCTCGTCGAATTCGATCACGTCAGTGAAGAAGAATCCCGCGTCGAGAATGTCGGCGAAAATTTTCAGGCGGTCCCCCAGCGCGGCGACGATTTTGGTGACGAAGTCGCGGACTTCCGGCGCGACAGTCCGTAGGTCAGGCTTTCCAGCCTGACTCGTTGATCCAGCGGCGGTCGTGTCAGGCTGGAAAGCCTGACCTACGAGCTTTGCCGTGACGAGGTACGGCAGGCAGCCGTCCACTTTTTGATCGAGCGGCAGTTCCTTCATCCAGTGGCTTTGGAAGCTGAACAGCTTGTCGGGGTCCAGGCTGGCCGGAGCTTTCACCACGCGGTCGAGCGTGAAGTTCTGGATCATCGTGTCGAGCGACATGATTTCGGTGTGGTCATCAAGCGACCAGCCGATCCGCCCGAGTGCATTGAGCACAGCCGCGGGGAGGTAGCCGATCTTTTCGTAGTATTCGACCATCACGGGATCGAGAGCCGGCGACACCGCCGGTGCCTGTAGCCCAGACCCTTGTGGTCTGGCCGAATCGGGTGCCAGGCCGATCCGCGGAAAAACTTCGTCGCCGCGCTGGAACAGCTTTTGGAACTGCGGGTTCTTGCGGTACTGATCGATCTTTCGCTTGCTGAGCTTTTCCTTGGAACCCGGCGCGGCGACGTACGGTACGTGCGCGAACTCCGGCAGCGGGTTGCCGAGCGCCTGATGCAGCAGGATTTGGATCGGCGTGTTCGACAGGTGCTCCTCAGCGCGGATCACGTGGGTGATCTGCATCTGTGCGTCATCGACGACGGTGGCGAAGTTGTAGAGGGGCGAGCCGTCGGCGCGGCAGATGACCGGGTCCGGAATCAGCGACGCATCCCATTCGACGGTGCCGCGGATCAGGTCGTGGAGCACAATCTTCTGGTCGCGCGGAATTTGAAAGCGGAGCACCCACGATCGGCCTTCGGCGAGGAGCCGCTGCCGGTCCGCTGCGGTCAGGTCCAGCGAGCGGCGAATGTTGACGTACGGCCGCTTCTCCCGTTCGGCCTGCTTGCGGTCCGCGTCGATCTCTTCCTTCGTCGAAAAATCCCGATACGCCTTTCCTTCGGCGAGCAATCGGTCGGCGGCGGCTCGGTACAGATCGCCACGCTGCGACTGAAAATACGGAGCGAACGGCCCGCCCACTTCCGGCCCTTCGTCCCACGTCAGCCCCAGCCATTTGAACGCCCGCAGGATCGGTCCGAGTGCGGTTTCTTGGTTGCGAACCTGATCGGTGTCGTCGATTCGCAGGAGGAACTGGCCTCCGTGGTGGCGTGCCCACAGCCAGTTGAAAAGTGCCGTGCGCATGCCGCCAATGTGCATGTACCCGGTGGGACTGGGAGCGAAGCGAGTGCGGACGGGGGGGGGAGGCATTTTCGATTTTGGATTTTCGATTTGCGATTTTGAATTTGATGGTCACGACAGGGTGGCCGGGGTTGGAGCACAGCGAACCCCCGGACGAGTGAACTCGCGGCGATGATAATGGCCTCAATCGGCAGCGACAACCAGCCGGAAGCCGACTTGTGGCAGGTGTGGGTTTGTGACATCATCCGCCTCGAAAATGAATGACCTGGCTGCCCGTGGCACCGGCGTCCCGCCGGTGTTTTGCTGGAGGACTGCATGCGTCGTGCGTCGTCGATCATCGCCCTGACCGCGTTCCTCGCCTGCGGCATCGCAACCGCGGCGGACGAGGATCCGGTGCGGGCGAAGCTAGACGCAGCTAAGGCGACATACGAGTCGGAAGTGGTGAAATTCGAGGTGGCCGTCGACGAGTGGCTCGACAAGCGCGAGGAGTCGGCGCGGAAGGACGGGAACAAGAAGTTAGTCGATCTAGTGAAGGCTGAACGACAGGCGTTTCACGAGAAAGGGGAATTGCCGAAGGACCTGCCCACGACCGTGCGACGCAAGGCAACTCTGACACGGCTGGCACTGGAGTCGGCCTACACGACCGCCGTCAAGGAGTTTACGAAAGGCAAGCAGGACGACGACGCATCAGCCGCCGAACGTGAGCTTGAGCAGTTCAAATCCGGTGGCTCGCCGAGCGCTGGCGGTGCGTCAACGAAATCGGGAGCCCGCGATGCCGAACCCGCGACGCTCGCCGCAAACGGCGTCATCAATCCGAAGGAGTGGGTGCTTCCGCGCCGAGGGGCCATCGTCGTCAAGGACGGGCTCATTCAGCTTCGGCAACCCGACACGACGCTGGTCACGAAGAAAGCCGACTACAAAGAGGTCGAGGTGCGGGTGACGCTTTCGGCTTCGAATGGGACCGTCGCGTACCTGGCTGTCGGTTTGGAAGGGAAGCGTCCGATCACGTCGGCCATCATCGACGACGGCAAGGTGATCCAGGTGGGCAACCAGTCGCACAACTTCAAATCACCCGAGCTGGGGATGGGGCCCAAGCCGATCGCGTACGACGAGCTGTTCGAAATCCGCCTGCGAACGAGCGGCGGCGTGGGTCGGGTTTACATTGCGGACAAGCTCACGTCGGGAGTGACCTACGACAAGGAAGGCCGGCCCGAGTCGGGCGCGGTCGGCTTCGTGCTGAGGAAGGGGAGCCTCGCCATCAAGTCGGTGGAAATCAAAGAGGTCAAGTAAACGGAACGGGAGTCGTTTGGCTCCAGTGGAAGACACGGACAAAACACCGGCGGGACGCCTGTGACACGGGTCGAAGGGCAGGGGGAAGCCACGGATGGCTGTTTTCACTCGCACGGAAATTGCTCGCGGCGGTGGACCGCACTTTCGCGCGGCGTCGTTGCGGCGCGTGCTGCTCGGTTCGGTCGCATGGGACATCCGGCTGGAGCTGGTCGATGCACTCCTCGACGATCATGGCCTTCGCCTGAACGAGTGGCGAAACGCCGGGCGGCTGCGAGTCATCAAGCACGGGCCGCATCGGACGGTGTACCGGATCGAACTGGCCGCAGGGACGTTCTACCTCAAGCATTTCCGCGTGGCCGACTGGCAGGCGCGGTTACGAAACGCGGTGCGAGCTTGCCCGGCCGAGCTGGAGCATCGCGCGGTGATGCGGGTCGCGGACGAAGGCATCGACACGGTGGAGGTCGTGGCCGTTGGGAAAACGATCCGCGGCGGATTCGTCACCGACAGCTACCTGATCAGCCGCGAGATCGCGGACGCCGAACAACTCGACGACTTCCTGTTCGGCACGTTCCGCGAACTTTCACCGCAACGGCAGGCGCCGATGCGCCAGCGGCTGGCAGTTGAACTCGGACGCCTCGCCGCGCGCCTGCACGCGGCCGGCGTGTGGCATGTCGATTTCCATGCCGGCAACGTCCTCGTGCAGTTGGACGCCGCCGATCAGCCTCGCCTGTGGCTGATCGATCTGCATGCCGCGAAGTTTCAGCGGGAGATCTCGGTCCGCCGCCGACTGGCCAATCTGGCCGTGCTGGCTCAGTTTTTCACGAGGAGAGCGACACGGACAGACGGGCTGCGGTTCTGGCGTGCTTATGAGGAGGATGGAGGATGGAAGATGGAGGATGGCGGACGGAAGGGAAAGTTCGATCCTCCATCTTCCATCTTCCATCCTCCATCGGATTCTCTCGACTCTCGACTCTCGACTCTCGATTCCTACTTCGGCTCCGCCGCCGAGCGCGGTTGGCGGCGGGCGGACCGGGCGTGGGCGCGAGGCAACCGGCATGTGAGAAAGCTCGATTCACCGACCGCAAAATGCCGCGGCGTGGCCACACTCGACGAGGCCTGGCTGGCGTCGATTCGCGACAAACCGGAACGGCTGTTTGAATCGGTGACGCGTTGGTGCAAGCGGACTCGCAGTCGCCGAGTGGCCGCCATCGCGCTGCCAAATCATGTCGGGGCAGGGGAGGCGTACTGGAAGTGCCTCGAACCGCGTGGTTGGTTCGCACGGCTGCCCGATCGCTTTCGCTGGTCTTCCGCTCGCCGCGCCTGGGAGATCGGCCATGCCTTGCTTCGGCGAAACATCCTCACGCCGCGACCACTCGCGTTCGTCGAGCGGGAGGATGCGGATGGTGTTCGACAGTATCTGCTGACAGAAGCGGTGCCGGATGCGGTGACGCTGGACCAATTCGCTCGGGCGCTCGTCCTCCCCTCTCCCCACCGAGGAAAAGCGGACTTGGTCCGCGAGCTCGTGGAGGTCATTTGCCGACTGCATTCGAGTGGGTTCGATCATCGAGATTTGAAGTGGAGCAACATTCTGGTGCGTACTGACGTCTCAGTGACACCTGCCCCTCACCCCCAGCCCCTCTCCCCCAGCGGGGGCGAGGGGAGTCTGCGTGTTTGGTTGCTAGACCTCGATGCGGTCTGGCAATGGCCATGGTTGCCGAGGTTTCGCCGCGTGCAAAACCTGTCGCGGCTGGCGGTCAGTTCGCTGCAGCATGCGATCGTGCGGCGGACCGACCGCCTGCGGTTCCTGCGGGGCTATCTCGGAGACCGGTTCGCTGCCGAATGGAAATCGTGGTGGCGACAGATCGCCCGACGAGTTGATTCGAAAATCGCGCGGAATTGCCGCGTGGGACGGCCAATCAGTTGACGGGGATCAAATGACGGAAGGCAAATGGCAAATGGAAAATGGCAAACCGAAAAAAGCATGGGGACGATGCCGTCGCTCGCACAACGCGTTGTCCCTTGCCTGTTGCCTTCTGCCTGTTGTCATTCTGGCCTGCGCTCTGTCCGGCTGCTCTTTCGCCCGCCACGCCACGGTCCACCTCCCGGCGCGACACACGATCCGCGCCGAGCAGCTTCTCGTGCGAAGCGATTTCGAACTCGACGCCACGCATCCGCTGATTCAGGACCTGGTCGTGCTGCGGAAGCAGGTGGCCGCTTCGCTCAACCTGCCGCTCGAATCGAAACCCGTGACGGTTTACCTGTTCAACGACGACGCGACGTACCATCGCTACCTGCAGGCGAATTATCCTGGCCTGCCGCCGCGGCGGGCGTACTTCATCGGCACGCCGGAAGAATTGGCCGTGTTCGCATGCTGGGGACATCAGGTGCAGGAAGACTTGCGACATGAGTACACGCATGGTCTGCTGCACGCTGCGCTGCCAAACGTGCCGCTGTGGCTCGATGAGGGGCTGGCGGAATACTTCGAGGTGGCCGGTCCTTCGCCGGGTCAGGTCAACCGCGAATATGCCACCAAGCTCGCCGCCGAAGTGCAGAGCGGTTGGAGTCCAAGCCTGCAGCGACTCGAGCAGTTGGAAAAGGTCGAACAGATGCAGCGAGCCGACTACAGAGAGAGCTGGGCATGGGTGCATTTCCTGCTGCATGGGTCGCCGGAATCGAAACAGGTCCTCGTGGATTACCTGCAAGAGCTGCGAAGTGGCCGACCGGCGACACAGTTGAGTAGCCGTGTCCGGGCTGGGCTTCGCAATCCCGAACGAAACCTGCGGGACTACGTCGTGAGTCTGCAAACGCCGGCGACGATTATTCGGACGTCGCGGTGAAGTGGAGTGTCCAGCGAGCTTACGGATTGAGGCAGTGTGAGGGTGGAGAGTGTGAGAGTCACGGAGTGCGATGATCTTCCCTCACACCCTGCCACCCTCAAACTCTCACACTTCGGCACGCCCGAGGTCAGCGTTCCAAACCATCGCGCGTTCTGCCGACCTCAGCCAGTCATCGAATGCACCACGCCGTCGCGCATCACGATCTGGCGCTTCGCCTGCGCGGCGACATCGTGCTCGTGAGTGACCATGATGATCGTGCGGCCTTCTGCGTTGAGAGTCTTCAGCATCTGCATGATCTCTTCGCCGGTGGCTGAGTCGAGGTTGCCGGTCGGTTCGTCGGCGAGAACGATTTCGGGATCGTTCACGAGTGCCCGGGCGATCGCCACGCGCTGCTGCTGGCCACCGGAGAGTTGGAACGGCCGGTGATCGAGACGCTCGCCCAAGCCGACGCGCGTGGCCAGTTCGAACACCCAATTGCGATCCTCGGCCGACATCGCGGGATAGCCGGGTCGGTAGAGCAGGGGGAGGGCGATGTTCTCCAGCACCGTGTACTGCGCGATCAAGTTGAACGACTGAAAGATGAACCCGATCATCTGGTTTCGAACGCGAGACAATTCGTCGTCGCTCATCAACGACACGTCCACTCCGCCGAGCAGATACTGGCCTTCCGTGGGACGATCGAGGCCACCCAGCAGGTTGAGCAGCGTGCTCTTGCCGCTTCCCGATGCTCCCATGATCGCCACAAAGTCGCCGTGCGGAAAATCGAGCGTCACGCCGCGCAGGGCTTTCACCACGACGGGTCCGAGGTCGTAGTATTTGTGCAGATCGACAACTTGTGCCGCGTATTCCATCATCACCTCAACAGTTGCAATGTGGTCATCACGCTCCCGCGTGATGTGCCGCGCGCTCCCTCAACATCGTTCGGACTGTCGGCTCGTCACGCGGGAGCGTAACGGCTACGTTGCCGCCATACCCGCGACGCACTAGCCTAGCCGACCGGCGGACGAATGCCGAGCCATCTTGGAGACGATTTCGTGTCCGACTTGCCGAATGCCTGCGCGAACCAACCGCCGCACGTGGTCATTATCGGCGGCGGGTTCGGCGGGCTGGCGGCGGCGAAGGCGATGCGTCGCCTGCCGGTCCGTGTCACGCTGGTCGACCGGACGAACCACCACCTGTTCCAGCCGCTGCTGTACCAGGTCGCGATGGCCGGCCTGTCGCCGGCGGACATCGCTGCGCCGATCCGGTCAATCCTCAGCCGACAGCGAAACGTCACAGTGCTGCTGGGCGAAGCGATCGGCGTCGATTTTGAACACAGCACGCTCCAGCTTCGGGATGGCGAACTGCCGTTCGACTACCTGCTCCTCGCGACCGGCGGGCGAACGAGTTACTTCGGCCACGACGACTGGGCGAAGTTTGCTCCGGGGCTGAAGAATCCCAACGATGCGATCGAGATTCGTCGCCGCGTGCTGTTGGCGTTCGAGGCGACGGAACGTGGGGCAGGCTTCCAGCCGGATTTTTCGGAACGGACGGCCGTTGGTGGACTTCCTACGAGCGATCTGCTGCGGTTCGTGGTTGTCGGCGGAGGCCCCACCGGCGTCGAACTGGCGGGAGCCATCGCGGAGTTGGCGCGGCATGTTCTGGCTCGCGACTTCCGATAGATCAACCCACGATCGGCGGAAACTCTGCTGCTCGAAGGAGGTCCACGAATCCTGCCGTCGTTTCCACCGGAGTTGTCCGCCAGTGCCGAACGGCAACTCGCGGCGCTCGGCGTGAGGACGCGGGTGAACGCGCAGGTCACGCGGATCGACGAGCGCGGCGTGTGGCTCGGCGATGAACTCGTCGCTTCGCGGACGGTGATCTGGGGCGCGGGAGTGCGAGCCACATCGCTGACCGAACGGCTCGGCGTGCCGCTCGACCGGGCCGACCGAGTCCTCGTCGAACGCGATCTCAGCCTGCCCGACCACGCGAACGTGTTCGCGATCGGCGACATGGTGAACTTCTCGTACCAGACGGGACAGCCGCTGCCCGGTGTCAGCCCGGTTGCGATGCAGATGGGACGCCACGTCGCCCGCAACATCGAACGCGATCTGAGCCATCACCCGCGCGAACCGTTCCACTACGTGGACAAGGGGAGCATGGCCACGATCGGACGCAAAGCGGCCATCGCGCACGTGGGTCGTTGGAAACTGAGCGGCTTCCCGGCGTGGGTCGCCTGGTTGCTCGTGCACATTTATTTTCTGATCGGCTTCCGCAACCGACTGGCCGTGCTGTTCAACTGGGCTTGGAGCTACTTCACCTACCAACGCGGAGCCCGGTTGATCACTGGGACGTCTTTGGAAAAGTCCGACAACCAAAAGGGCCAGGGATGAAACACGGATGAAGAACCACCGCCATACGAGCCATCATCATCCGTGGCTGCTACTTTTTCGTAAGCACAACCTGCCGGAGGTCCATCACGGCGACACCCGGTTTGGTTTTGGGACGCACGCTGAGCGTGTAGCGTCCCGGTTTCTCGAAGCGAAGCTGGCCAATCTCGCGGCGGACGAATTCCTGAAAGCCGCCGGTGTCCTGCACCACGACCTTGAGGCTTTGGTTGCCAACGACGAAGTCGACCTCGCTGCCGCCGCTTCCCTTGCCGCAGCCTTGGAGAATTTCGACGGAGAATGTTCCCGCTTCGGTGACTTGGAAATCCCAGCTCACCCAGTCGTCGGCCTTGGTCCAGTAGCCGACAGTGTTCTTGTACGGTTGCGGTTCGTAGCGCACCGACGTGCCGTGCGTTTCGACATCGCGGGCGTGCAGCGTGATCGAACCATTCGCTGCCGGCACGATCAATGCCGCGGGAAGCTGGCCGTCCCAGTCGTTGTTCGATGATGGCATTTGCGCGCCGACTTCCTTACGCCAGGCGTCGAGTTTCGCGGCGAGTTCGGCAACGCGGGGCGTCATCTGATTGGCGAGGTTCTGTTTCTCCTCCGGATCGTCCTTCAAATTGAACAGCTCATGGCGGTCGTTTTCGTAGAACTCGATCAACTTCCAGTCGCCTTGACGGATCGCGCCGTACGGAGTCGCTCCGCCGGGATGGTAGTGCGGGTAGTGCCAGTACAAAGTCTCTCGCGTGAACGTCCCCGATTGCTTGAGCAGCGGGACGAGGCTCACGCCATCCACGCTCCCGTTTCCCCGCCGGGGGAGAGGCGTCGGGGGTGAGGGGGCCGCTGGCCGACTAACCTCCGCGATCTCAACCATTGTCGGCAGGTAATCGATGCTCATCATCGGCACGCCGCACGTGCTGCCGGGGGCGACCGTGCCCGGCCAGCGCACGATCAGTGGGACGCGAGTGCCGCCTTCGTAGGTGGAACCTTTTCCCGCGCGCAGGCCGAGGTTCGACGTGGGGCCATTCTTCTGGATCGTCAAGCCTCCGTTGTCCGACGTGAAAAAGATGACGGTGCGGTCGGCGAGCCCGAACTTTTCGAGAGCGGAGAGCAGGCGGCCGACGCTGTCGTCGAGGCTCTCGATCATCGCGGCATAGGTCGGGTTGTTTTGTGGGCCGGGATGCTGTTCGGCCTTGCGGCGGTACTTCTCGATCAATTCCGGCTTGGCTTGCAGCGGCGTGTGGACGGCGTGGCGCGGCCAGTACAGGAGGAACGGTTTGTCGCGCGAGGCTTCGACGAATTCGATGGCTACGTCGGCTTCGCGGTCGGTCAGGTATTCACCGGCCGGGCCGTCGGAGATGGTGGAGATTCTGTACGGAGAGAAATAGCTCGGCGGCTGCCCCTTGTCGGAGCCGGCGACGTTTAGCGCGAAGCCTTGCGATTCGGGCCGAAATTCCGGTCCACCGAGATGCCACTTGCCGATGCTCGCGCTGACGTAGCCCGCCGGAGCCAACGCCTCGGCGAGCGAGACTTCTTCGTGCGGGAGGTGCATCGTCCAGTCCGGCACCTTCAGCCGCGCGGTGGGTCGCTTGTGCCCGGCAATCCAATCCGTGATGTGCAACCGCGCCGGATATTTTCCGGTCATGACGGCCGCCCGCGTGGGCGAGCACACGGTGCAGGCGGAGTAAGCCTGCGTGAAACGCATCCCCTGCGAAGCCAGCTTGTCGATGTGCGGCGTCTCGTAAAACGTGCTGCCAGTGCAGCCGAGGTCGGTCGCGCCGAGATCGTCCACGAGAATGAAGACGAAGTTGGGCGGACTCTGCCGGGCCGCATCCAACGCTGAGGCCGATGACGGCTGCGCACTGACGAAGCAGGCAACCAGCGCCATCGCGAACAGGCCGGAAGCGGGACGAATCGGAACGAGCGATCGAGCAGTTGACATGACGGTGCTTTCCTCTGCTTCGTGACTTCAACAAGACGTTCACGCCAAGAGCGGCGTCAGAATTCTGGCGTCGTAGACGTCGGTCAATCGTTCCTCGCGGCCGCGAAGGTGGTAGGTGAGGCGTTGGTGGTCGAGGCCGAGCAGGTGGAGAATGGTCGCGTGCAGGTCGGCGACTTTCGTGCGGTTCTCGACCGCGTGGTAACCGAGTTCGTCCGTGGCACCGTAGGCCTGGCCTCCTCTGATTCCACCGCCGGCCAGCCACAGCGAGAAACCCTGCTTGTGGTGATCGCGGCCGTTGCCCCCCTGGCTGACGGGCGTGCGACCGAATTCGCCACCCCAAACGAGTAGTGTACTGTCGAGCAGTCCGCGGCGTTTGAGGTCCTTGAGCAAGGCCGCGGCGGGCTGATCGGTCTCGTCGCAGATTTTTTTCGTCGCGTTCGCGTTGTCGCCGTGTGTGTCCCAGCGCTGACCTTCGACGAAGATTTGGACATACCGAACGCCGCGTTCCACCAATCGCCTGGCCATCAGGCAGCGGCGTCCGTACGCGGCCGTGGTCGGATTGTTGAGTCCGTACAGGTCGTGAGTCTCCTTCGTTTCCTGATTCAAATCGAGGGCTTCGGTTGCCGAGACCTGCATCCGCCCGGCAAGTTCGTAGCTCGCGATGCGGGCTTCCAGCTGCGGGTCGATAATCCGGTGCGTGGCGCGATGCTCGTCGTTCAGGCTCCGCAGCAGGTTGTCCCGCAGAAGCTGAACCTCTGGAGCCACCGGTGAAGACGGTTGCAGGAACAGTACGGGTGTCCCGGAGTTTCGCAGATGCACGCCCGCGTACCGCGGCGGAAGCCAGCCCGACGACCAGTTGCGGATGCCGTCGACCGGCAACGCTCCGTCGTTCCGCAGCACGACGTACGCCGGCAGGTCGCGGTTCTCCGAACCGAGCGCATAGTTGACCCACGCTCCGATCGTCGGCCGCCCGGTGATAATCAATCCCGTGTGCATTTGCCACAGGGCTTGCTCGTGGTTGTTGTGTTCGGCGTGCATCGACCGGATGACCGCGATGTCGTCGGCACACGACGCGATGTGCGGGATGATCTCAGAGTATTCGACGCCACACCCGCCGGCCGGTCGAAACTGAAACGGCGTTCCGAGCAACCCGCCGTGCGCCGTGAGCGCGACCAGATCCGTGAAGTACTTCGGCATCGGCTGCCCATTGCGTTTGTTGAGTTCGGGCTTGGGGTCGAACAAGTCCATGTGGCTCGGCCCGCCGTGCTGGAAAAGCTGGATGACCGCCTTCGCCCTCGGTGCGTGATGCGGCACCGTGGGCGAGACCGATCCCGGCGAAGATGGCTCGGCGGACGCTCGCGCTTGGTCGTCGCCTAGCAACGACGCCAGAGCAAGCCCCGTCAGCCCGCAGCCAACTCGCGAGAACAATTCCCTCCGGTGCAGCAGATCGGGCAGCGTCAGGTAGTCAAAGTTGTGGCAGGGCATGGCAGGTTCAATCCACGAACAAATACTCGTTCGCATTCAGCAAGGTCAGCGCGACGTGCGGCCACGCGGTACGTTCGGCGGCCTGGCGGTCGTCCGCCGACGCTGTCGAAAACTTGTCGCCCAGTTGCAAGCGCACGAAGCCGTCGAGGAATTCTGCAACCTTCTGCCGCTCGGTCGAAGTCGGTTCGCGGGTGAACAGCAATCGGTACGCGAAGTCGATCCGGCCGTCTCGGTCCGCGTTAGCTGAGACGATTCGCTCGCCAAGTGCCTTCTCGCTGGAATCCATGAACGGGCTGTTGAGCAATGTGAGGGCTTGTGTCGCGACGATCGCTTCGGTGCGCCGCGTGCAGTTGATTTCCATGCGCGGCGTGTCGAAAGCGTCGAGCAACGTCAGCGGCTGACTTCGCTTGACGAGCAGGTACACGCTACGCCGGTTGCCAGCCGCGTCGTCCGACGTCGAAATCGAACCGTCCCCGGCCGTGGCCACGGGTACCGGCACACCGAACATCTGCGGGTTCAGCTTGCCGGCCACTGCGAGCACGCTGTCGCGGAGCACTTCCCCCGCGTGTCGCTGTGGTCGGAAGGTCCATAGGTTCACGTTGTCAGGATCGACCGACGCCTTCGCCGCGTCGAACATTGACGACTGCCGGTAGACGCTCGAGGTGACGATCAGTCGGTGCAGCGCTTTCTGGCTCCAGCCGCGAGCGATGAATTCGGTGGCGAGCCAGTCGAGCAACTCCGGGTGCGACGGCGACTTGCCGGTGTGGCCAAAGTCATCGGGCGTTTCGACCAGGCCGCGGCCGAAGTGGTGCATCCAGATTCGATTGACCTGCACCCGCGCTGTTGTCGGATTCCGAGGATCGACCAGCCACTCGGCGAACGCGCGGCGACGCCCCGTGGTTTTGTATCCGGCTTGCGGTTGAAGTTTGAAGTCGGCGGAAGTCAGCACCGCCGGAACGTCCGGTTCGACCACGCGCCCCTTGTTGTTGAAGTCGCCTCGGCGCAGGACGTGGGTCGGCGGGCCTTTGTCATCGAGGTCGGACAGGCCGCGGAGTTCGACGATCTTCTTCGTCAGCGCGTTCTCGGCGGCGAGAGCCGCTTGCAGTTTGTCGGCGTCCGATTTGAATTCCGGGAAGCGGGCAGTGAGTTCGGCGTCGTTGACGTCGATCGTGATACTCTGAGCGGACAGCAGATTCTTGTGCTCGGCCGTTCGCCTGCTGACGTCGATGAGGAGCGCCGCTCGAATCTTGCCTCGCGTTGGCTGGTCAATGGTGGCGGCCTTGTCGCCCCACGCGGCAGCGAGTTTCTCGTCGATCAGTTTCCCACGATGCCGCTGCGTCAATTCCGAGATTTCCTTCGTCAGTTCGGCCACGCGGGCGGCTACTCGTTCGTTGTGCTGCTTGATCGCCGCCTGCTGCGATTCCGTTGCGAGCGGGATGAACCGCTCGCTCGACGCCAGCCACCGAGCCGGATCGAGGGCCGGTGCGAACACCGCCTGCAACTGGTAGTAGTCGCGTTGCGAGATCGGTTCGGACTTGTGCGCGTGGCAGCGGGCACATTGAATCGTGAGGCCGAAAAACGCCGAACCGACAATCTGCGCCGTGTCGGCAAGGACCTTGTGAATTTCCGTCGGTTCTTTGTAGCCCGGGTACGTGGGGTCGCTGGCCGTGCGCAGGAACCCGGTGGCGATGAGCTGTTCGGCGACGTCGGGTGTGATTTCGTCGCCTTGCCGCCAGTCGGTCAGTTCATCGCCGGAAATCTGTTCGCGGATGAACTGGTCGTACGGCTTGTCCGCGTTCAACGACCGGATGACGTAGTCGCGGTACCGCCACGCCTCGGCGCGCGGCCGGTCCGCTTCGAGGTAGCCGTCGGAATCCGCATAGCCGGCGATGTCGAGCCAGTGCCGTGACCAGCGCTCGCCGTACTGCGGTGACGACAGCAGTTCGTCCACGACGCGCTCGTAAGCGTCGGGTCGCGAGTCGTTCAGGAATTTGTCGAGCCTCCCGGGTGTCGGTGGCAGGCCGATCAGGTCGAAGTGGATTCGCCGCAGGAGCACGTTGCGCGGCGCATCGGGATTGAACGTCAAGCCCCGACTATCGAGCTTGGCGAGCAGGAATGAATCGATCGGCGTGCGGACGCGGTTGGTCGATTTGACGGTCGGCACTGGTGGCCGGGTAGGGGGCAGGAAGGCCCAGAAACGGCGATCCTCATCGCGGATCGTGTCGTCGGCGTCGGCGACTTCGAGTGGTTCCTCCCTCTGGTTTTTCGTCGGTGCCCCCGCAGCCACCCAGTGGCGAAGCACGTCGATCTGCTTGCGGTCGAGCGGTTCCTCCTCGGGCGGCGGCATCTTCTTCTGCTCGATCTGTTCGACGAGCAAACTGTCGTCCGGTTTGCCCGGTTCGATGGCCGGCCCGCCGTCGCCACCGGCAAGCATCGTAAAGCGTCGTCTCAGGTCGAGACCCGCCTTTCGCGTTTCGGCGCCGTGACATTTGAAGCACCGCACCTGCAGAATCGGCACGACGTCGTCTTCAAAGCTCAGCGTGGGAACGGCGGCTGACGCCGGCGACTTGGCGGCGGGTGACGCATCGTCGGCGAGGACAATCGACGCCGCGAGACACAACGCCGCCAGCGACAGCGCCGCGCAGGCGGTTCGTCCGAAATCGAATCGACGCGAAGTCAACGGCATCGCACAGTCTCGCACAAGAATCGGTCGGAGCCAGTATCGCAGGGCGTTGCGGGTTTCGCCAGCGGATTTGGGATTCGGACATCCGAAGACTCGGTGACGAATGATGTCTGGCCGCGAGCGTAGTGTTACTGACCAGTCGGCTCGGACGAATCGTGGAGGCCGTGCTTGCGGAGGCGGCTGAAGAACGTGCTTCGCGGCAGACCGAGGAGGCGGGCGGCTTCGGCCTTGTTTCCGCGGCTCTGCCGCAGGGCTTGCACGAGTTGCTCGCGCTCCGACGCACCTGCCGGAATCGACGTTGAGCGGTCGAACGTTCCGTTGAAACGCGCTGGCTTGACGATCGACATCGAGCGCGTGGACGCCGATCGTCGTCGCAGAGTGGATTTGCCGCCACGGTCCGTCGGTTCTTGGTACGACGCGACCTCCGGCGGCAAGTCGGCGACGGTCAGACTCGGTCCGTCCGCCAGTACGACGGCGCGTTCGATCGCGTTTTCCAGTTCGCGAATGTTGCCCGGCCATGCGTACAACTTGAGAGCTTCGAGCGTGTCGTCGTCGAAGTGCGTGATGGGCTTGCCGGCGCGTTGGGCGGCGCGACTGAGGAAGAACACGGCCAGCTCAAAGATGTCGTCGGCTCGCTCTCGCAGTGGAGGCAATGTGATGGGGATCACGTTCAGCCGGTAGAACAGGTCCTCGCGGAACCTGCCTTCGGCGATGAGTTGCTCCAGATGGCGATGCGTCGCCGCGATCAAACGAACATCGACCTGCACCGTGCGCGTGCCGCCGACCGGTTCGAACTCGCGCTCCTGTAGGACTCTCAGGAGCTTGATCTGCGTGTCCAGCGAGATGTCGCCGATCTCGTCGAGGAACAGCGTGCCGCCGTTGGCCATTTCGAATCGCCCGATCTTGTCGCGAAACGCGCCGGTAAACGATCCCTTTGCGTGGCCGAAGAGTTCGCTTTCGAGCAGGCTCGGCGAGAGGGCTCCGCAATGGACGCTGACGATCGGGGCGTTGCGCCGCGGGCTGTTCTCGTGGATCGCCTGCGCCAGCAGTTCCTTCCCCGTACCGCTCTCGCCACGGATGAGGACCGATGAATCGCTACCGGATACCTTGCGAACGGTCTCAAGCACCTGTTGAATCGCCGAGCTGCTTCCCTTGATCAGGTCGCGCTGGAACACCGCTGGGTCGGCCACCGCCGCAGCCGGTTGTTCGCGGCTCGTCAGCTCGGCCTGCAGCAGTTGCAACCGTTGCTGCTGTACCTGCAATTTGTCGTCCCTGCGACGGAGTTCCTCGGTCAGTTGCTGCTGCACCTGCGCCCCGCGCAAGGCGACTCCGGTCATCTGGCCGATCGCCGTAAGAAACGTCACGTCCTCGGCGGTGAATGCCGCTCCACTGGTTTTGCGTCGAAGCAGGACGACACCGGCAATGTCGCCTTCCAATTCCAGGCCGTGCAGCAGTTCGCCGCCCACTTCGCGCAGCAACCTCTGAACCGGGGATGTCCCGTCCTGCACGTCCGGTGTGGTGCGCTGCAGGCTGGTGTCGCGCCGCAGCGATTCGAGCAGCGTTGGGTAAGCAGGAAACACCGGTAGGGGGTCGTCAATGCTCGAGGCACTGAGAAGCCGAAAATCCCTGCCCCCGGAATCTCGGAGATACAGTGCGGCGCCCTCCACTCCCAACGCATCACGGCAGGCACTCAACATGTGTTCGGCAAACACGGTGGGGCCTGCGGCCTGCCCGGAGACTTGTTGAACACCCTTCAGAGCCTTGTCGAGTTGGTATTTTTCCCGGAAAAACCTGCGGTCGAGTGATCGCTGAAATCGATCGCGCACCCACCCCGTCAGAACCACGGCGACGAACACGGTGGATACGGCGGTCAAGACTTCCGGGACGTGTTTGATCGTTGGCGACATCCACAACAGTCCGCTCGCTGCCACGGCCATCGCGTAGGCCGCCGTGACGATGAAACTCAGCAGGTAATACAACATCCCGCGACTGAACAGTTGATCAACGAGCATTAACTTGAATCGCACGATTCCAACGGCATACGCCAGCATGAACAAAAGACTCGCGACAAACATGGGGGGGCTGCCAGCGCCCAACGCAAATTCGTTCTGCCGAAACAACGCGAGATAAAGCGTGTAGCCGACGGGAACAGTGGCTGCGAGTCCTGCGAGGAGAATCCAACGCACTTGCTCGTGATAATCTGGCTCGACGGTGTTCCGAAAACTGTGAAGCAAGGCCGCGATCGTCAGTAGGAAATACGCGCTGGCGATGGCCAGGGACACATAGATCACGTTGCGAAGAATCCCGAGTGTTTGCAGCACCCGCCCGTGGTCCGCGATGCCACCCGCGCGACATGACCAGGCATGCGCCAGCAAACCCAGGATTGCGACGATGATAAGCAGCGGCAAGCCGTAGGCCGCTCCCAGTGTGATCCGGGTGTGTCGATTCAGAAATCCCTTTGGCTGTGGATATACGAGAAAGAAATGTAACGTCACGACCGGCACCAGCAGGGCGCAGACGACGAATGGAATGTTGAGCCACGGGTTCGCGGCAATCAACCACCAGTGATATCCCCCGGCGAATGCCACCAGAGTGACCGCACACATCGCAAAAAAAAGCCGAACCGGGCGATCTCTGGGACGGGTCCATAATGCCACGGCCCCGATCGTGAAGATCCCGAACTGCATCAAAAACCAGACAAGCGATAGTAGAAGATCGCCCGATGGCAGGCGTTGTAACGGTAGCCAGCAGGTCTGTCGTCTTCCCGCGATTGCGCTTCGATACTCGACTCGTACCCAGCGTCTTTCACGCCATTCAACGAATGAGGCGATGTCCGTTGCTGCATCCAGATCGGCATTGTCAGGCAACACCCCGCCCGTGGGTAGCGGCATCGTGCGCAAATTCGACAGCGTATCGGCAAAGTCTAGAAACGATCGGATGGGAGCGTCGGCAATCCTTTGGATGGCATCGCCCGGCTTTGGAATTGAATTCCAGCTTGCGTTTGCCACTTCCGAATGGAGGTGCGCAATCTGTGGACTGCCGATAGGCTTACCGGGTGAATCGACCAGGAGACATCGAACTCCTATGTCGAAGCTGGTCGTGGAAAACCACAGTACCGTCGTCGTGTAGGCGATCGACACGACCCCTAAAACTCCAAACGTGAATCGAAATGCCCAGTTGCTTCTCATAGCCACGGAAACTGTCCCAGACTAACGATTCGGCGCCGACCGCACTGCGAGGCTGTCTCGGCGCCGATCTCGCGCCATTCGGCGCCGAGACGTATGGAATGGGATAGCAGAGTTCAACTCCACAATCAAATCAGAATGACATTTATGCTTGCTTTTGAATGAGTTGTGTTCAGCGCACGGCATCGGCTCTGAATTGACGGCACTACGGTATGCCGAATGCATTCTGAGAATGGAGACTGATCCGCAGAAACGCGGCGGAATGTAAAAGCTGTCGCTCACAAAACCCAGCCTGACCCTCAGAGGGGTTCAGGGACTCCTTAGGCCTCGGATAAGAAATTGAGGTTCCCCATTTGCGGTTGGACCCACACTGCAAATCACTCTCAATCCTAGTTCAATGAGGCTGTCTCTGAATTCCCTCTGAGGGCTCTTCCTTCGCAATGCTTGTCACACTCGCGTGACATCAGCCAGATGAATCTGGCTTCAGGCGACATTGCACAAGGTCATGGCAGGCCATTCGGGGCGACGGACCGCCCTTTTCCTTCCTTGGCGTCATGGGCTGCCGATGCCGTTCAGAGCCTCGACGGGTAGACAAAGGATTCGATCGGTGCATCGTGAGGACCGGTCGGACCGGAGTAAGCCGCGAAGGACTTCGGCGTTTCCCAAAGTACGACTTCCTGAACTGGAAGGCCCTGTCGAACCGAGAACTCAAAGATCAGTTTTGCGAGATTCTCGGCGGTGGGGTTGGCAGAAATGACGTGAAGCGGTTCCCTCTGTGCAATCAGTTGGGGAAGCGCGGGGTCGTCCCGGTGCAGGATCATCCTGTGGTCCAGGCTGTTGTCAATCCAGGTACGCAGAGATCGTTTGATGTCGGTGAAGTCCACCAATATCCCGCGGGCATCGAGACGATCTCCGATCAACGTGATCACCGCGGATCCGTTGTGACCGTGCAGAAAACGGCACTTGCCGTCGTAGTTCAGCAGCCGATGGCCATAGCAGAAATCGATGTGTTGCGTAACGCGAAACATGTTGCGCTCCGGCCAAGCAGTGACATTTGATGGGGGCGGCACCGGGGAATCGGCAGGCTTGTTGCCGCAGGAAGTATAGGTCGGCGGCACAATTGTCTCAATCGGCGGCGCGGGTTGATATCGCCGAAGTCCAAGCCGTAGCGTAGGGATCACTACTCCCGCGTGAGTGGCTGTGCCAGCAGGTGCACCTTTCGGCGTCGTGGGCCATCAAATTCGCAAAGAAAGATGCCCTGCCACGTGCCGAGAACCAATTGACCACCTTCGACGAGCACGTGGCAACTGGAACCCATCATCGCCGCTTTGACGTGAGAGTCGCTGTTTCCTTCCGCGTGCCGGTAGCCTTCAACGTTTTTCGGGACAAGTCGGCCAAGCGTGAGCAGCATGTCGTGCGCCACGTCTGGGTCCGCATTCTCGTTGATCGTGACGCCAGCGGTCGTGTGTGGGACAAACACGACGACACATCCGCATTGCAGACCCGACTTCGACGCAAACTCCTGCACGCGGTCCGTGATCTCAACGAATTGATCGCGCCGCGAGGTCGCAATCTCTATCGTGGTCATTCTTCACCGCGCGGCGCAGTCGTTGGGGCGAGGGGTATGCTTGTGCGGAAGGACTTGTTCGTTGCGATGCCGCAGGCGTGCCGATGCTCTACCCGTGCAGCCCAGTTGACAATTCGGCGCCACATCACGTCACTTCGACTGCAGGTCGAAGTCGAATGTCGTCTTGCTGGACGAGACCTCGACCGACAGTTCTGATTTCTTGTTGTATCGTTCCGGGACTTGTTCGGCGGCCGAAGCAGGTTTGACGTTGCCTTCCTCATCGCCACTGTCGCCGTCCGGGTCGCCCCGTTCTTCGCCGGCCTTGCGGCGCGTACTGATCCGAACCGTTTTCTTCCCCGGTGTGCATCCCGACTTGAGCGAATCGAATTGGAGCGAGTACTTGCCGTTGGCGTCAGTCTGGCCATACGAGAACGACGTGTCCGGGTTCTCAAAAATCACGGAAGCGTTCGCCAGCGGCTTGCCGTCGAATTTGACAGTTCCGGACACGCTGAGCAAGGTGACCTTGCCATAGTCGACCTTCGGCTTCGTGCTGCAACCCAACATGAGGATGACACAGCATCCCCCCAAAGCAATCCGAGCCGCCATCATGTCACTCACCTTTCGCCGGTGGATTTTGAATCGCCCGTTCGATTAGTAATTCCCCGGTGGCTCGCCGCCCTTGATTGACCCCAGAGCGGAAAAGACCACGGGATTGACATTCTCCGAGACGAAGCGGACCGCTCCGTCCGAAAGCAGAATCTGAGCTCCGCCGACGTGGTAGCTGCCGTACGACATTTCCATTTCATAACCCGTCAGCGCGGGATTCAGCCGGCTGTTGAGTCGGGGTCCTGTTGAAGCGAGCCCTTCGCTGTACTCGGTTCCGCCCGTGTTGAAATTCCAAGGATCAGCCTGTGGCGAACCTGTGTGCCAATAGTCCATTGCATTGCCGTCCTTCGAAAAGCTTGGGTCGGTGTACGATTCGCCGATCATGACCGTGTTGCTCAGGCCATCGCGAATGTCGCGAAAGCGGATGCTACTGCATCCCCAAAACATTCCGTCGAGTGGAAACTCCTCCAACGCCTTCGCGCCGGGAGGCGGCCACCCGGAAACGGGAGGCGGAATCGTGCTGGCGTCGTCGGAGAAAATGTTCGATCCGGCACACGCGCGGTAACTTGCGGGAGCTCGCCCGGGAATGTTTTCATTGTCGATGTGATTCGGGACGGGCATTGAAGGACAACGGTATACCTCGATGTGTGTCGCACACGCTTTCATATTGGTCGGCGAACCGGGCGTGTTCCAGTTTCCGGGATCGTCTTCCGCCCAGCGAATCGTGTCAAACAGTGTTCCCAAGTCGATCTGCGGTAGGATCATGGCGCTCCAAAATGCACCTCGTGTGTCGAAACCCGACGGAAGAACGTTATGGATGTCATGGTAGTTGTGCATCGCCAGTCCGAGCTGTTTCAAGTGGTTGCGACACTGAGTGCGCCGGGCGGCTTCGCGAGCCTGCTGAACGGCGGGCAGCAGCAGGGCAATCAGGACCGCGATGATGGCGATCACAACCAGCAATTCGATCAATGTGAATCCCACTCTCCCGCGCGTCGAACGTCGATTCAGCATGACAGTGGCTCCGAAGACAAGAGCTGAATGATGAGAACACGAACGGCCTGCGACTGATCGCTGAAAACTGCGGGCTTGCATGAAAGGAATTCCACACCTGCCGACCGATTCAAGACGCGGTCATGCTACCTTCCCAATACGCCAGAATCAAAGCTGGACGTTTGAAGTATCCGAGAAGTCAACGAATGCAAAAACCTGCCGGACGCTTTTGGAAGCATCCGGCAGGCGGTCAGATGATGAAGTGGAAAACCACATTCAGGCTATCTCGCGGCAGTCATTTTCTGTTCCTTTTCGGCCCGTCGGCGGATGACGACCTCCTCCTGGATCGACTTGGGCACCTGCCGGTAGCGGTTGAACTCCATCGTGAACGACCCCTTGCCCTGCGTCATCGAGCGGAGTTCGTTGGCGTAATCGAACATCGTCGCCAGCGGGACCTCGGCCTCCATGACACAGATTCCCTGACGGGTCTCGCTGGAATGAATGATTCCCCGCTTGCTCGAAACGTGACCGGACACCGTCCCCTGAAACTCAGACGGCACCTCGATCTCGAGCGTCATGATCGGTTCCAGCAGGGCCATGCCCGCCTTCTTCAGAGTGTCACGCGCACAGTCGAACCCGCAGATGTTGAACGCCATCTCGGACGAATCGACGTCGTGGTAGCTGCCGTCTTCGAGCACCATCTTGACGTTGACGACTTCGCACTCGCACAGCGGTCCCTTTTCTAGCGCCCGCTGGAAGCCGGCATCCACAGGAGCGATGTACTCTTTCGGAATCCGGCCGCCGAACACGACGTTTTCGAACTCGTAGGGCACCGGTGAATCCTCGGGCAGCGGAACGAGTCGCCCCTTGATGTGAGCGTACTGCCCTGAGCCACCGGTTTGCTTCTTGTGTTTGTGGTCGAACTCGACTTCTTTCGTAGGCGTCTCGCGGTACGCAACGCGAGGTTCACCAACCGTACACTCGACCTTGTACTCGCGCTTGATCCGTTCGGTGTAAATCTCGAGATGCAGTTGGCCCATGCCTGCGATCAAGGTCTGACCAGTCTCCTTGTCGGTCATCACGCGGAATGTGGGATCTTCGCGGCGGAAGCGTTCCAGGGCTTTTGCCAACTTGTCCGCGCCGTCGCGTTTGGTCGGCTCAATGGACAGCTTGATCACCGGCTCGGGGACGAAGATACTTTCCAGCGCGACCTCGATCGCGTCGCCGCAAAACGTGTCACCCGAAGCGCAGTCGACGCCGACAGCCGCGACGATATCGCCCGCCGTCGCGTTTTCGATTTCCTCTCGCTGATTGGCGTGCATCCGGACGAGACGCCCCACGCGAACGGATCGCCCGGTGCGGCTGTTCGTGTACGACGCGCCCTTCGTCACTGTGCCCTGATAAACTCGAATGTACGTCAGCTGACCGAACGGCTCTTCGACAATCTTGAACGCCATGAACACAGCCGGCGATTTGGGTTCAGGCTGAAGCTTGATCTTTACCGGTTCCGGCTTGGAGCCGTCACCCTTGACGGCGGCTTCGGCAGCGGCCAGCTCTTTCGCCTTCCGCGACAGATCGGTTGCCCGCACCTCGCGGTCGGTCGGGCTGGGCAAAAATGCCACGACGGCGTCGAGCAGTTCCTGAACGCCCTTGTTTTTGTAGGCCGTGCCCATCATGACCGGGGTCACGTCCTGAGCCAGCGTCACGCGGCGGATGAGCGGCAAAAGTTCGTCCGCCGTCACGTCACGTTCTTCGAGCAGTGCTTCCATCAACTCGTCGCTGAACAAAGACAGCGTCTCAAGCATCTCGGCGCGAGCCGCCTTCGCCTCGTCGACGTATTCCGCGGGGATTGCTTCGCGCCGCACGGTTTCGCCGTTGTCGCCGTCAAAATACACGGCCTGCATTCGCACCAGATCGATCACGCCCTGAAATCGCGATTCGGCGCCCATCGGCAACTGCAAGGGCAGGGGGGTCACGCCGAGCTTTTCCTTGATCTGGGCGATCACGCTTGTTGGATTTGCTCCCGTGCGATCCATCTTGTTGATGAAGGCGATTCGCGGCACATGGTACCGCTTCATTTGACGGTCCACCGTCAGCGACTGGCTTTGCACACCGCCGACGGCGCAGAGCACGAGTACTGCGCCGTCAAGGACCCGCAGGCTGCGTTCCACTTCGACGGTGAAGTCCACGTGGCCCGGCGTGTCGATCAAGTTGATGAGGTGATTCTCCCACTCGACCTGCGTGCAGGCGGATGTGATCGTGATGCCGCGTTCCTTTTCGAGGTCCATGTAGTCCATGGTCGCCCCGGCACCGTCCCCCTTGACCTCATTCATGCGATGAATGCGGCCGCTGTAGTACAGGATGCGTTCCGAAAGCGTCGTCTTTCCGGAGTCGATATGGGCTGAGATGCCGATGTTGCGGATGTTTTGCAGGGTACTCATGACGTCACTTCAGGAAAAATGGGTCGCGGTTCACGGCCTTACCGGTCTGGTTCGGCATGTGGTCGGCAGCGAGGTCATTATTCACCGGAAACGAGGGCTGATTTGGCAGTTCCCGGCAGGTCAGTGGTCTAGGGTTTGGCTTCGATGGTTGTCTGTGTGTCCGGCTGAAACTCGTTAGTCGGGTGAAACGCCACCCAGTCCTTCGCCGATTCATCTCGGCAGAGGCTCCGAGTCAGACGGGGAAAAGGTCGAGGAAGCGGAGTGGAGCGAATCGTCCGTGCCTCAGGCCGACCGATGAAAAATGGTCGGTAGACTGATCTGCAGCAGGCTCACAGTGCACATCGGACGATTCCAGTAAACGCTCACTCAGAAGGTGTGAAACAAGGTTGGCAGGTGAAGCGACTCGCGTCGTCGTGCAGATTTCGGACAACTTCCTACCGCGAGCCCGACCAGCACCTTTCGCCAACCAGTTGCGGAAAGAGGCAAAATTCTAGCCGGGGTCTGATGAAGTGAGAAGGCCAATCGCCCCGAAAAGTTGCGACGGTGCGAACTCCCCCAATGTGCTTGGCCCAACGCTGTTGCCAATCTGAGGATGTTGCCGGACGAGACTATGGACTTGCCTCACGCGCCGTGAAGATTCGCGGCGAACCCGCCAGAGGCTATTCCTTTTCCTCGTTTCGGCGGCCGGCAGTACCCCCACGCAATTGGGCCAAGTCAAACGGTTTTCCCTTGAGTTGGGCCAGCTTTTCCGCCTGACCCTTCGTCAGCACTTCTGCTGCCTTGCCGTCTCGTTCTTCGCGAAGCTTTGCAAACCGCTCGCGAACGTCACTGGCCCCGCCGCCGGCAAACAGTTCACGCTGTTTTTGTTCGTACTCCTGCCGAATGCCCGCCAGCTTATCCTGCTGCTCAGGGGTGAGTTCGAGCACCTTGATGACTTCTGCGTCGGAAAACACCTGGATTCCCCGCGTCTGCCGACTGATCTGATTCAGCCGCTCAAACTGCTCCAGCTTCAGCGCGGATTTGATTTGCGGTGCGTACTTCTCGTCGAGCTTGCTGGCGAGCGCGGCCGTCTGTTCGCCGATCTCACGAAACTTGGCCTGGCGCTCTTCATCTGGAAGCGATTGCAATGACTGGAAGTCACCGATTCCCAGTTTTCCAAACTCTTCCCGTTGCTCCTGCCGATATGCATCGGAAACCTTTTCACCGCCGCAGCGTCCGATTCAGAAAGTCCCAGTTCTTTCTGAACCGCCTCGTTGCCAACCAACGAAACAATGCTACCCCCTTGCCGACCAAACTCTGGCCCTCGCCCGCGCCCCTCTTGCGCCTCCGCCAGATTGATCACCACCAGGCCAACCAATATCAGCCCACCCGACCATCGCATGCGGATCATGAATTGCTCCTTCGATTCGGAATGGCGAAGTCACAAAACAAGCGAACACTAGAGCCTGTTATGCACTTTGAAAACCGATTTGCGACATGAGCAATCCGAGGAAGGCGAGCCAGTGCCAATTCTTGAGCGTGTCGGACAGTCGTTCGTAGTCGCGGGTCAGGCGGCGGAAGCGGCC
>Ga0233424_10000668_pt1 | contig 39791 bp, 43 predicted proteins | sample Watercolumn_Towu_FD_181011 | JGI IMG/M metagenome (GOLD analysis project Ga0233424, IMG submission 181011) | Freshwater microbial communities from Lake Towuti, South Sulawesi, Indonesia - Watercolumn_Towuti2014_125_MG | ecosystem: Environmental > Aquatic > Freshwater > Lake | place: Indonesia...
TGTTTTCGCATCCGGCAAGCATGCCAAGTTTTCGGGAGATTGAAAAGAGCATCACCTCAAGCATCGTCGCTGTGCCTCAGATAACGCGAGGGGGAAAATACCCACTCACTTTCACGAAGAGCCAAAAAACACAAAAGCCTTCGGCCCCTCACCAATTCAGGGACGAAGGCTCAACGAGCTCCGTGGTACCACCCTGGTTCAGCCCGAACAACGTACGTTGTTCGGAGCTCTTCATTTCGCCCGCTCACGAGGGCGAGGCGGAACCCCCTACTGGTCGTTCAGGGACTCGGCTCAGAGGTGAGTTCCGCGATGCCCGGGCTGGTTCGCACCATCCACCAGCTCTCTCAAGTCCGGACCCTCTGCGTACTACTCCTCGTCATAGCCACTCTCAGACTGTGCAGTCACCCCACGCCGGACTTGCTTCGAGGATTCTCTCAGGATTTCGACTCGAGCTTCGGCAGTTCCGGCCTTCCGACGCCCTTTTTCCCGACCACCCGCGCGAGGACCCAGAACATCCGCTCGACCGGACCCAGCAACGCATAGCCGGCAAAGATCACGAATAACATAACCTGGGGCCAGGCCGCCACCATCATCAGCGCGAGGATTCCCCAGACGAGATAGGTGATCTGCTGGCGGCCCTTGAACTTGAGGTCCTTGAAGCTGCGATACTTGATCGTGCTGACCATCAGGAATGAGAGGGTGAGGGTGATGATCAACACAAAGATGGGCTTTACCTCCGCGCCCATCCGCACGATGTGATGATCAAACACCACCAGAGAGGCCACGACTCCCGCCGCCGCCGGGATCGCCAGGCCGGTGAAGTACTTGCCGTCGGACAAGGCCACGGTCGCGTTGAATCGAGCAAGCCGCACCGCGCCCACGGCCACATAGGCGAACATCACCGCCACCCCAAACGTGCCCTGTCCGCTCAACGCCCAGGAATAGATCAGCAGTCCCGGCGCGACACCGAACGACACGACGTCGGACAGTGAGTCGTACTCCAGGCCGAAATGACTCGTGCTGTTGGTCAATCTGGCCGACTTGCCGTCAAGCACGTCAAAAATCATCGCGACGAGAATTGCGATAGCCGCCGCCAGATAATTGGCATGGAACACTGAAAGAATCGCATAGACTCCGCAGAACAAGTTGCCGGTCGTGAACAGGTTCGGAATCAGATGCATGGCCGCCTTGCGCCGCTTTCCGTCTTTTCCGAACGAGCTTTTGAAACCGGTGGCTTTCATCGCAGTTCCCCCAGGATGGTTTCTCCGCCCTTGACCCGGTCCCCCACCGCCACTCGAAGCTGCGTGCCGATCGGGACGAAGGTATCCATCCGCGACCCGAAACGGATCAACCCGAACCGCTCACCTCGGACGGCCCGACCCTGCCCGGGAACCCAACAGACGATACGCCGGGCGATCAACCCCGCGACTTGCACACACAGGACCTTGGCGCCCTCAACCGTCCGGATCATCAAGGCGTTCTGCTCATTCCTCAACGTCGCTTCCGGCTTGCTGGCCACCAGGAATTGCCCCGGCTGGTACTGCACAGCTTCTACGACTCCATCACACGGAATCCGATTGATATGCACGTTGAACACATTCAGGAATATCGTGAGCCTGATACTGCGTTCTTTCAGATATCGCGGCTCGAACTCTTCTTCGATCGCAATGACCTTCCCGTCACCGGGAGCCACCACGAGATGCGGCCCCTGTGGCACGACTCTGGCCGGGTTTCGAAAGAACCACGCAACAAAAACTGTCAGAGCCGCCGCCCCGATCGCGACGATCGCCCAACCCAGCCACCCAGCCACCAGTGTAACGCCGGCGGGAACCGCAATGAAGGGAATTCCTTCTTTGGCGAACGGGACGCCAACGGCACGATCGATCATGGACAAATCCGACATGCTCCGCTAGTTCTTGGTTCTGTCAACCAGTTGATCCTTCTTCAGCCACGGCATCATCGCTCGCAACCTGGCCCCCACCGCCTCGATCGGATGCGCCTCGCCTTTGGCGAGCAAGGCATTATACACGGGACGATTGGCCTGATTTTCCAGCACCCATTCTTTGGCGAACCGGCCGGTCTGAATCTCCTCAAGAATCTTCTTCATCTCCTGCTTGGTCTGTTCGGTCACGACCCTCGGGCCGCGCGTCACGTCTCCGTACTTGGCCGTCGTGCTGATCGAGTACCGCATATTGGCGATCCCACCCTGGTAGATCAGATCGACGATGAGCTTCACTTCGTGCAAACACTCGAAATACGCCATCTCCGGCGAATATCCGGCCTCGACCAGCGTATCATAGCCGGCTTGGATCAACGACGTGAGCCCCCCGCACAGCACAGCCTGTTCACCGAACAGATCCGTCTCGGTTTCTTCCCGAAAATTGGTTTCGATCACGCCGGCCCGTCCACCACCGATCGCGCTCGCATAGGCCAATCCCACCTGTCTGGTGGTGCCGCTCGGATCCTGGTGAATTGCGAGCAGGCATGGCACACCGCTTCCCTTGGTGTACTCGGAGCGGACGAGATGACCCGGCCCCTTGGGCGCCACCATGAAGACATTCACGGAGGCCGGCGGCACGATCTGTCCAAAGTGAATATTGAATCCGTGGCCGAACGCCAAGTATGACCCGGGCTTGAGATTCGGCGCGATCTCCTGTCGATAAATGGCGGCTTGAGCCTCATCAGGCGCCAGAATCATCACCACATCGGACGCCTTCACCGCATCGGCCACCGGCATCACTTTCAGCCCGCTTTGCTCCGCCTTCTTCCAGGACGCCCCTTCGCGCAGTCCGATCACCACGCTCACGCCGCTTTCCTTCATGTTCAGCGCGTGCGCATGGCCCTGACTTCCGTAGCCGATGACGGCCACTTGCTTATTGCGGATCTGCTGGATATCTGCGTCCTTATCGTAATAAATCTTCATGCCTCACTCCTTCAATAGCACCGACTTCTGGTCAATACAGCGACGGCCTCCCCGGCAGGGACCTATTCCCGGACAGCCTTTTTGGTCTGCAGGGCCGCCGGACGGATCGGTTCCCGGGCGACGGCCACCCGACACGTACGGACCAGTTCCTTGATGCCGAGCGGCTGCAACAGGTTGATGATCGCCTCGATCTTCTTCGGATCTCCGGACACTTCGATCGTGTAGGTGCTCGGCGTCGAGTCGATGACGTTCGCCCGGAAAATATCCACGATCCTGAGCGCCTCCGCCCTATCCGCATCTTTCGTATGAACCTTGATGATGGCCGTTTCCCGCGAGACAAACTCGGTCTCGTTCAGATCGACCACCTTGATCGCATCGATCAGCTTGTTGAGCTGCTTGACGATCTGCTCGATAATCCGTTCATCTCCCGAGGTGACAATCGTCATCTGGGACATGGAAGGATCGAGCGTCGGCGCGACCGAAAGGCTCTCGATGTTAAACCCGCGGCCGCTAAACAGCCCAGCGACCCGGGAAAGGACGCCGAACTTGTTCTCCACTGTGACCGAAATGATATGTTCCATAGAAATGAATAATTCTTAGTTGTGAGTGTTGAGTTTTTAGTTTCAGAGTAACTCAGCACTCACCATTCAAAACTAAAAATTCACGGCTTAAGCCGTGAGGACCGTGTCCTTGTCTTCCGGCGTGACCAACATCGCGCCGGCTTGTTTCTTCTTCAACTCCGGCGGATCTTCCAGAATCATCTCATGGTTGCAGCCGCCCGCCGGAATCATTGGATAACAGTTCTCGTACTGATAGGTCGGGACATCTACGATGACGGGTTTATTCGTCGCCATGGCCTCTTTCAGCACACCATCGAGTTCCGCCACTTTGGCAGGCCGCAAGCCGACGGCTCCATAGGCCTCCGCCAACTTCACGAAATCCGGCGTCGTGTCCAGATAGCTGGAGGCATACCGCCCTTCGTAGAAGAGATCCTGCCATTGGCGCACCATGCCGTGGTAGCGGTTATTCAGGATGATGATCTTGACCGGCAGTTTGTTCACCACGGCCGTCGCCATTTCCTGCATGTTCATCTGAATGCTGCCGTCTCCTGCGATGCAGAGGACGAGACGATCGCGGAACGCGGCTTGCGCACCCATGGCCGCAGGGAATCCGAAACCCATCGTCCCGAGTCCGCCCGAGGTCAACCACCGGTTCGGCTTCGCCAGCTTGAAGTACTGTGCGGCCCACATCTGGTGCTGGCCGACGTCCGTCGAGACGATCGGATCGCGATCCTTCGTGAGTTCATACAGCCGCTTCACGACCTGCTGCGGCTTGATCGGCCCGTCTTTCTCCTGCTGATACGTCAGCGGATGGGCCTGACGCCATTCGCAAATCTGATCCCACCAGGGTTTCCGGAGATCCTTCTGCTCGCCGTTCACCGTCGCGCGGAGAATCTGATTCAACTCGCGGAGCACGGCCCTGCAATCACCGACGATGGGAATATCGACGTTGATGTTTTTCCGGATCGACGTCGGATCGATGTCGATGTGAATGATCTTGGCAAAGGGGCAGAACTCCGACACTTTGCCGGTCACTCGATCGTCGAATCGCGCCCCAACCGCGATCACGAGATCGGAGTAATGCACCGCCATATTTGCCTGATAGGTGCCATGCATCCCCAGCATCCCCAGAGACAGCGGATGCTCCCCGGGAAAAGCGCCGAGCCCCATCAGCGTCATGTCGACCGGAATCTGGGTCATTTCGGCCAATTCCAGCAGTTCCTGTGATGCGCTGGAGAACACGACTCCGCCACCCACATAGAGAATCGGCTTCTTGGCCTTGGTAATCGCCTCAGCTGCCTGCTTGATCTGCCACTTGTTGCCCTCGTACGTGGGATTGTACCCGCGGATCGAGACAGAATTCGGATAGTGGAACTCCGCCTTGGCCATCGACACATCTTTTGGAATATCCACCAGCACCGGTCCGGGGCGGCCCGTCGTCGCGATATAGAAGGCCTCTTTGATCGTCGAAGCCAGATCGTTGACGTCTTTGACAAGAAAGTTGTACTTCGTGCAGGGCCGACTCAAGCCCACGTTGTCCGCTTCCTGAAACGCATCGTTGCCGATCAGGCTTGTGGGCACTTGGCCGCTGAAGCAGACCAATGGGACAGAGTCCATGTATGCATCAGCCAGAGCCGTAATCACGTTGGTCATGCCGGGACCGGACGTCACGAGGCACACCCCGGCTTTTCCGGTAGCCTTGGCGTAACCCTCGGCCATATGGCCGGCTCCCTGCTCATGGCGCGTCAGGATGATCTCGATATCGTTCTGCTGGTAAAGCATGTCGAAAATCTTCAGGACCACTCCCCCGGGAAGCGCAAAGACCGTCTTCACACCTTCCCGCTTGAGGCACTCGATGAAAATCTCCGCACCGGTGAGTTTCATGATAGACCCTTCCTCTCGCCACGGAAGCGGGGCTACGAGAGTTCAGCTAACCTCGTGAGACTAAAATTAGCCCGTCTGACTGAAACGACAATCATCACTATCGTTTAAAATTTTGAGAAAAATCAAAGGGAAAGATGGACGATCCTACCACCCTGCCTTGGTAGCGTCAATAGGATCTCCTCCCCCGGAGACAGCCACCAGCGGGAAAGCCGCCCTGATTCGCCGGGATGGGAATAGTGCGCAGGTGGAAGACCTATAAGCCGGATTCTGTCCCGCAAAGCAGTTTCCCGCTCCGCATGGGAGATCATTTCTCTGGGATTCGAGTTGCCTCGAACCTCAAGCGACCTACCCGAAGACCTCGACCGGGCCAGTCGGTTTGCAGGACTCGTTATAAGCCCTGCAAGCGTCTTCCTATTTGGCCTTGCACCGGGCGACGCTTACCGTGCCGGTGATGTCACCATCACCGCGGTGGGCTCTTACTCCACCGTTTCACCCTTACCTGAGCCGCAGCAACCAGATGGGATCCTGTTGCCCTGGCCATCGGCGGTTTGATTTCTGTGGTGCTGGTGTCGGATTGCTCCGCCTGGGAGTTGCCCAGCGCCCTGCCCGTGGAGTCCGGACTTTCCTCCCGATGCCGGAGGCATCGGGCGATCACCCGGTCTTCGCACCCGCGCAGGCCTATTATAAACGATACCGGCAGGTGGCGACAAGAATGTGCAGCGAATTGCAGTCCCGACCCGATCGCCCTCGCCCCGAAAAACGGCAAGCCATGGATCGGCTACCGACCTCCGACAGTCGGTAGGAGTGCAGCAGGCACTGGAGGCTGTTTCAGATAAATGGCCATGGCTTCGGGCATCCACTTCTTGAGCTGTTGGATCCTCGTGTCATGGGCACCCCGACCTGCGCCCCTACCCCGAGTGCCGCCATAGTCGCCTGGCCGAGCAGCGGGTTTCCGCCTGTGGCACCCACTGCGGCACCGGCAACCTGGAGCGCGTCGTTCGTCAGCTGCCTTTGGCTCATCCGCTCGGCGCCGTGGCGAGCTAAAGCGTGAACCACTTCATGCCCCATCACTGCCGCCAGGCCGGCCTCTGTTTTGGCAACAGGGAAAATACCCGTGTACACGGCCATCTTCCCGCCCGGCAACGCGAAGGCATTGGCTGTCTTATCATCCTTGATCACCGTCACTTCCCATTGGAACTGTTTGGCCATATCGGCATACTTCGATCGTTTCGCCGCTTCGATGATGCGGGCCGCAACACGTTTCACCGGCTCGATCTCACGTAGGTCTTGGGATGGCTTCATTTTCGGATCGCTCTTGATCTGATCGTACGCCTGTGCGCCCATCTGCATTTCTTCACCGACTGACGTCATCAGCAGTTGTGACCGGCCCGTGTAGGGATTGGATTCGCACCCGACGATCCCCACAGATAGCACCAGCGCACCAACGAGAACGCCTCTGTGCGTCCTTGCCCGAGCAGTTCCCATCGTCGATCCTCCCCTCATCATGTTTGCTCCGCCGGCGCCAATGAAAAATTGACCGCCCTCCGTCCGATTGGTTAGATTACCCCGCCCCTCGGGATTTTTCTACCGGGAGAACTGCCGGTGACCACGCGCCGTTCCCAGAAACCCATCGAACGCATCGGCATCGACGAATCCGGGAAGGGCGATTACTTCGGCCCCCTCGTCGTTGCCGCGGTTTTCGTGGATGCGACGACACAGGGCGAGCTGGCCCTGATGCAGGTCCGCGACAGCAAAAAGATTTCCGACGGGCGCATTCTGGAAATGGCGCCGGACATCAAGACGATCTGCCCCCACGCCATCATCGCGATCGGCCCGCACAAGTACAACGAACTCTACGCGAAGATTCGCAACCTCAATCGACTCCTGGCATGGGGCCATGCCAAGGCGCTGGAGACCCTGCTCGAACGGGTTTCCTGTGTACGCGCGATCTCGGACCAGTTCGGAGACGAGCGGTTGATTCTTAACGCCCTGCAAGAGAAGGGTCGGAAGATTGTCCTGGAGCAGCGGACCAAAGCGGAGTCCGACCTGGCCGTGGCAGCCGCCTCGATCGTGGCGCGGGCCGAATTTCTGCTCCGGCTAAAACGGCTCTCCGACGAGGTGGGCACCACACTTCCGAAAGGCGCCTCACCAGCCGTCGAACTGGCGGCCCGTATGGTGATGAAGAAACATGGACGGGAACGACTGGACTCGGTGGCGAAGCTGCACTTCAAAACCACCCAAGCCGTCCTGGCGGGACTGCACTAGATTGATTCTCCGACTTCGAGATCCGCCGATTTGCCTTCCGGCGCGGAGGGTGCCTCGGCGACCGTTTCCCCTTCCCAATACAACATCCGGCGGCAATAGGGGCAGACTTGCAGATCCTCGGAGCGTTTCACCTCGGCAATGAGCTGCGGCGGAATTTGCAGACGGCAGCCCGCGCAGATGCCACCGCGTACCGCCGCCAGCGGCTGATCCTTTCGCCCTGCTTTGATCTGGTTGTAGCGCTGAAGCAGACTCGGCTCCACCTGCTCGGAGACCTCTCGCCGCTGTCCATCTAACTGAGTCAGTTCGGCGGCCAGTGCGCAATCCTGTTCGTCCAGCAGCTTCTTCTCTTGCGCAAACACGGTCTCCAGGGTCTTGACCTTCTCCTGAGTTTCTTTGACCGTTCGCTGCAACTGATCGATCTTGTCCATCCAGACGAGAATTTTCTCTTCAAAGTCCCCGCGTTTCTTGTTGGCCAGTTCGATCTCGAAGAGATGCGCCTGGTATTCCTTGTTGGTTTTCAACTCCGACAGGCGCGACTTCATCTTGTCCGTCTGCGCCTCGTGCACCTCCAGATCTTTCTCGTGCGAACGCCGTTCCTTCACCGCCGCGTCGACCGCGGTCTTCGTGTCGTTCAGAAGGCGCGTGGCATCGCGCAGCGGCGTTTCCGCAGTACGGAGGCGGTCGGGAATTTTCTTGCGGATTTCCTCGATCTCCATGATGCGGAGATCGAGTTTTTGCAGTTCGACGAGTGGAGAAAGCTTCTGATTCAACGTTCCCTTTCGGTCCGCGGAAGAACCGCATGTCCGGATGCGCCTCAGGCACGTACCCGGCCTGGTGGGCCCACTAGGACTTGAACCTAGGACCAGCTGATTATGAGTCAGCCGCTCTAACCACCTGAGCTATGGGCCCCCGCAACAGAACGGTTGAGGTTGAGGCTCAGGTTGAGGCTCAGGTTGAGGTCGAGAGTTGTACCCGGGCTCGACAGCCTTCATCAGCCTCGTCCTTGACCTTGGCCTCGACCCGAAGCTGATTCTAGGCTCACCTCTGGGTGGAGTCAAATCGAAGCTCTCGGGCAGGGGCCTACAGACTTTCGACAAAACTTCTGAGCTTCTTGCTGCGGCTCGGATGCCGCAATTTTCTCAAGGCCTTGGCTTCGATCTGCCGGATACGTTCGCGCGTCACCTCAAAATCCTGCCCCACTTCCTCGAGCGTATGATCCGTGGCTTCTCCGATCCCGAACCGCTTGCGCAACACTTTTTCCTCGCGCGGCGTCAGCGTTTCTAGCGCGCTGTTGATCTGCCGCTGCAGGTCATAGCGGATGGCGGCTTCCAGCGGAGACACGGCCTTCTTGTCTTCGATGAAATCGCCCAGATGGCTGTCCTCCTCCTCGCCGATGGGCGTTTCAAGCGAAATCGGCTCGCGCGCGATCTTGAGGATCTTCCGCACCTTGTCGAGCGGCAGATCCATGCGCTCGGCGATTTCCTCGGGCAGCGGCTCCCGCCCCAGTTTCTGCACCAGATGCCGAGAGGTGCGGATGAGCTTATTGATCGTTTCAATCATGTGGACAGGTATTCGGATCGTACGAGCCTGGTCCGCGATGGCCCTCGTAATGGCCTGCCGGATCCACCACGTGGCATAGGTGCTGAATTTGTAGCCCCGCTTGTATTCGAACTTGTCCACCGCCTTCATCAAGCCGATGTTGCCTTCCTGAATCAAATCGAGGAACTGCAGGCCTCGGTTCGTATACTTCTTGGCAATGCTGACTACGAGCCGCAGGTTCGCTTCGACCAATTCAGCTTTGCCACGCTTGACTTTTTCCTCGGCGACGTCAAGGTGCTTCACCGCCTCTTTGATCTCCTCGGCGGGAACCAGCGCCTCCTCGCTTTCTAGCTGACGTACTTTGGCCTTGGCGGCTTGATAGACCTTCCGAATTTCCAGCAGGGCCTCTTCCGACACCCCTGTCTTCCGCTTCACGGCCAGGAAGTCCTGCCGGCTCCGGCACATCTTTCTGAGCAGCTCCGCGCCAGACTCCCCGCCGACGCCGATTCGCCGCTGGCAGCTCGTCGCCTCGCGCTCAGCCGCCCGAATCTGGACCGCGAGATCGCGGACACGCTGCACCATTCGCTCTTTGAGCACTCCGTGAAGGTTGACTGACTCGATTCTGTCCACAACCTGCTGGCGCACGGCGTCGAACTGTTTCTTGAACTTCTTCTGCTTCACCGGATCGTTGCCGATGTGCCTGCCCTTTCCCGACAGCGCCTTCAGCGTCAGCGATGCCTTCCGAACCGTGTTCAGGGCATCCAATGTCTTGACTCGCAGCTCCTCGTAATCCCGCTCGACCGGCTGTTGGTCTTCCTCGAACTCTTCCTCCGTCTCCTGGACCGGAACGATCTCTCGCACACCAATCTTGGCATTCTTGAGTTGATCCCTGAGGGCAAGGACGAACTCGATCGTCATCGGCATCCCGTAGATCACCGATGCAATATCTTTCTTGCCCTCCTCGATCCGCTTGGCGATCTCGATTTCGCCTTCCCGGCTGAGAAGCGCCACGCTGCCCATTTCTTTAAGGTAGAGGCGCACCGGGTCGTCCGTGCGGCTGAGCGCCCCCGGGGTCAGATCGATCGGTTTCTCGTTCTCCTCCTCGGACTCCGCCTCCGCCTCCTCGACATCCTCGCCGGCGTCACCGCTCTCAGGCCGTTTCCGGATCCGCCCTCCCTCCGGCGCGTCGACGATCTCGATGTCCATCTCGCCGAACATCGTCATGATGCTGCCGAACTGGTCCGAGGACACCACTTCAGCCGGCAAGGTGTTGCTGAGTTCGTCATAGGTCAGGAAGCCTTTTTCCTTCCCGATCGTAATCAGTTTTTTCACCTCACCGAGCAATTCTTGTTTCGGCATGACTACTCCTTCACGATGAAACCACGCCGGTCGTCGGTGAGCCGGCTTTCCGCATTCGCAGTTCGTTGACTCGCATATTGAGCGCACGCGCATCTTCCACCCGCCCCTCACGTTCAGCCGTCTTCAGCTGGGCGGTAAGGTCTCGCAGCTCTCGTTCCGCCCGTTTTCGGTCAAGACATTCCAAACAGTCCTTAATGTGCGCGGGCACGTCGTCGAAATGATCATCCCGAAGCGACAACTCCGTCGCGAGTGCGCCACAGTCAGGATCGTCCATCGCCGCATCGAGTAACGACCTGACACCGATGCGCCCGTCACGATCCAGATGGGTCAACGCCAGCCCCACAAGTTTGCGACAAGTCGCAACGGTAAATGCCTCAGGCCGTAGGCGCCCGACATCCGCAGGCGACAACTTGCCGTGCAGCAGGAGCAACAGGAGATCGCGCTCTTCCGGCACGCCTTTCAGTGGGGCGGCAGCGCCAGGCACAACGTGCGTTCGCGGCGCAATGGCCCCCGGCTTCGGCGGGTTGACGAGCGCCGGATATCGCTCGATCAGGCGCGATTGATTGATCCCCAGCCGCTCCGCCACGAGACGGAGGCGCTCTTCCCGCTCGATCGGATGTTCGCTCCTCTGCAGAATGCGCAGCACGTCGTCCACGCTCTGGATACGAGTTTCCAACGAGCCGGATTCCGCCTGCTTCATGCTGTGGTCGAGGGCATAGTCCAGGAGACTCGGAGCGGCTGCTTCCAAGCCGGCAAACGCGCCGGCTCCTTCCTTCCGTACGAAGGTATCGGGGTCATCTCCGGCCGGCAAGGTCACCACCTTGACGCCAAGTCCGCTGTTGACGAACAACTCCAGCCCTCGCAAGGCCGCCCGCACGCCCGCCGCATCTGGGTCGAACAGCAGCACCACATTGGCGGCAAACCGCCGGAGCACCTGCACATGTTCGGGGGTCAACGCGGTACCCAGTGTGGCAACTGTGTGCGTGATCCCGGCCTGATGCAGCGCAATCGCGTCGAAATATCCTTCGACGACGATCACTGTCTTCGTCCGGCCGATGGCTTCGCGCGCGTGGTCGAAGGCAAAGAGCGTCTGGCCCTTCTTGAACAGGGGCGTGTCGGGCGAGTTGAGATACTTGGGCAAGCCCTCGCCCAGGACACGGCCGCCGAATCCAACCACGCGCTTCCGCAGATCAGTGATGGTGAACATGACGCGCGCCCGGAACTTGTCGTAGTACCCAGTCCCCTTCTCTCGTGCCGCCAGCAGGCCGGCTCCGAGCAGATCGCCCGGCGTAAACCCCTGCCGGGTGAGGGCTTTCAGTAGCCCATCCCCCCCCAGGGGGGCGACGCCGATCCCGAACTGATCGATCATAGTCTGCCGGATTCCTCGCCCGGCCAGATATTCACGAGCATTCGCGCCGAGGTGAGCATCGCGCAGGTTGTGCTGAAACCAGGCAGCGGCAGCCCGGTTTATTTCCTCGAGTCGCCTGGCAGGCGAGGCTTGCTGCTCGCTATCTCCCGACGCGGCGGCAACTTCGATCCCAACCCTTCTCCCGAGTTCCTGCACCACTTCGGGGAAACTGTCTCCGGTGGTGCGCTCTAAGAATGCGAATACGTCCCCGCCCACTCCGCAACCAAAACAATGGAAGATCTGTTTGGATGGACTGACCGTGAACGACGGGGTTTTGTCCTGATGGAACGGACACCGAGCCTTGAAGCCTTGACCGGCCTTTGCGAGGGCGACGTGTTGACTGACGATCTCAACGATATCAACCCGATCCCTGATCCGGTCGATGAGTTCCTTAGAAATCAGGCCTCGGCCCACGAGAGTCGCAGCTCCTACATTCCCGTCACGTACGACCGGACGAGTCGGTTGCTAAGTGATCGGATTAATTGACCGGTGAGAGTAACAGACGGTCTGAAAATCTGTCAATTCGGAGGACCTCACTCAGCCGGGGGGCCAGTTCATATGCCGGCCACCCATCACATGGAAATGCAGGTGGCACACCGTCTGGCCTCCGTCCCGGCCCGTATTGGCGACGATGCGGTAGCCGGACTCCGACAAACCTTTTTGTGTTGCCACTTTCGAGCAGGTGAGCAGGATTTGGCCTAACAGGGATTGATCGTCCATGCCACAGGCCTGCACGGCCGCCACATGCTTCCTGGGAATCACCAGCGTATGCACCGGTGCCTGCGGGTTGATGTCGTCAAAGGCCAGGGTCTGGTCGTCTTCGTGAACGATCCTGGCCGGAATTTTCCTGTCGACGATGCTGCAAAAGAGACAATCCCTCATCGCCCTCTCCTCACTTCTCCGCCCTCAATCCGGACTTACCGAACCGCCTGCCCAACTCCTGATAAACCTCCAGGAGGCCGACCTCGTGATACCCCAGCACCATGAGGGTGTGAAAGAACAAATCGGCGACTTCGTAGATGATCTCATCTTTCTTGCCGCCTTTTGATGCCAGCAGGACTTCGCCGGCCTCCTCCGCCACTTTCTTGAGGATCTTGTCGTGCCCGCCTTCGAACAGTTTGGCCGTATAGGAACCGGGCTGCGGGTGGGATCGCCGCTCTCGAATCGCTCGCAAGACGCCTTCGAGGATGCCTCCGAACGCTTCCGGGGACTTTCCCGCTTCCTCGTTTCCCCGTTCGTCGAGCTTGGAAAAAAAACAGGCCCGTTCGCCCGTGTGGCAGGTCGGCCCCATCGGTTCCGCCTTTACCAAGATGGTGTCCCGATCGCAATCGACAAACAGCTCCTTCACCTGCAGCTTGTTGCCGGACGTTTCCCCCTTTTCCCAGAGCGTCTTCCGTGAACGGCTCCAGAAGTGGACGGATCTCGTCACCAGCGTCCTGTTCAGCGCATCCCGGTTCATGTAGCCGAGCATGAGGACGCTGCCGTCCAACCAGTCTTGGATCACCGCCGGCAACAACCCCTGTTCGTCGAATTTGAACTCCATCTTCGTACACCGTTCCCTATGCGGCCTGCTTTTCCGGCTCGAGACGCACCGGCACACCGCGGTCCCGCAAATAGCGCTTGGCCTGCGGGATCGTAAAGGTCCGGAAGTGAAAGATCGAGGCTGCCAATACCGCGTCCGCCTTACCCTTCACGAACCCGTCGTACAGATGCTCCAACGTGCCGACTCCGCCAGATGCGATCACGGGGATCGAGACTTGCCCGGACACGGCGGCGGTGAGCCCAAGATCATAGCCGCTCTGTTGCCCATCCTGATCCATGCTGGTCAACAGGATCTCGCCCGCGCCATAGCCTTCCATCCGTGTCGCCCACTCCAGCACGTCCAAACCCGTCGGCCTTCGCCCACCGTGCGTAAATACTTCCCAGTGATTGGCGGCAGCACCCTGTTTGGCATCGATGGCCACCACGATGCATTGCGTGCCGAACCGTTCGGCCGCCTCCTTCACGAATTCAGGCCGCTCCACCGCCGCCGTGTTGATGCTGACCTTATCGGCGCCAGCGTTCAACAGATTACGGATGTCGTCGAGCGTTCGCACTCCGCCGCCGACCGTGACCGGCATGAACACGCGCGCGGCCGTTCGCTCGACCACGTCGATGATCGTCTTCCGATTTTCATGCGACGCCGTAATATCGAGAAAACAGAGCTCGTCCGCACCTTCTTGATCGTACACCGTCGCCACATCGACCGGATCTCCCGCATCGCGCAGGTTGACGAAGCTCATACCCTTGACGACCCGGCCGTCCTTCACGTCGAGGCAGGGAATGATGCGTTTGGTCAACATGACAACTCGTGAAACGTGAGTCGTGAAACGAAAATGTCAGCGAAGACTTCCCCGCGCCGAGCCCTTACTCAGCACCAAGAGCCGCGAGAGCGGCCGGCAAATCCAGCTTGCCGTCGTACAAGGCTTTTCCCACGATGGCGCCTTCGACTCGCGGACCGAGCGCTCGCACGGCGCGCAGATCCTCCAGACACGTAATCCCGCCGGAAACAATCACCGGAAACGACGAGCACTCCACGACCTCCTCCAAGGCAGAGACATTGGGTCCCTCGAGCATGCCGTCGCGCGAAATGTCCGTGTACACCACGGCGCCGATCCCCAGCCCGCTCACTTCCTTCAACAGGTCGATCGCCTTCGTTTCCGACACCGCCGTCCAGCCCTTCACCGCCACCTTACCGCCGCGCGCATCCAGGCCGAGCAGAATTCGACACGGGAACTCCGTACAGGCCTGTTCCAGAAAAGCTCGATCTTTGAGCGCAGCGGTGCCGAGCACGACTCGCGACAGGCCGGCATGAAGATAGCGGCGCACCGTCTCGATGGTTCTGATCCCGCCTCCCACCTGAACCTTCACGCTCACCGTGTTCAGGACGGCCTGAATCTGCGGCAGATGACGCGGCTCGCCATCGACCGCGCCGTTGAGGTCGACCACATGAATCAGACTCGCCCCGCCTTGTTGCCATTTGCGCGCCACCGCTGGCACATCGTCCGAATAGACGGTCTCAGCGGCCATATCGCCCTGACGTAGCCGGACACAGCGCCCATCCTTCAAATCGATCGCCGGAATGACCAGCACGTTACGGCCGGCTCCCCTTGCCGAACGGAAACTCCTTCAACATTTCATCGACACCGTATTGGGCGAGTTCCTCCGCCGTGACAAACATGCCCAATCGTTGCACAAACCCCAACACATCTTCGGTGAGCGGCCGTTGCCGTTCATAGTAATTCCCGACCCAGAGCACCTGCCCATCCGCCGCCACCGCCTTCACTTCGAATCCGACCGCCGCCGCAGGATTCGCTCCGAGCCGGCTGCCAACCCGTTCCTGATACACGGACACAAGACCGATCAAGGCGGCGTCCGCTTTCAGCCGCTTCGCGACCGTGGCGGCAACCGTTTCCGGTCTTGCGCCGGGGAGTTCTCCGTCGGTCAACGAGGCTTTAGCCGAATCGCCCAGCGGCAGTACTCGAACGCCCTCTCGCGACTGCAGGCGTTTCCAGAACAGTTGGGTCACCCTTTCTGCCGCATAATTCGGGACCGTGACGGTCTGCCTGGGCGACGCTTCCACATTCGATGGAACGGCCTGGGACATATCATACTGATGGAGACTCTCACGGAGCCCCTCAGGGTCCGAAAAAAAGGGGCCGCCCTGATCACGCGCCTGTGGCGTGGTGATCGAGGTGAAGGGGACCAGGGCGATGGATCGGATCTTGTAGCGAGGCAGCTCGTTCGACGACTCCGTCGTGACTTTTAATCCACTGCAGCCGGAACCGGACACCGCTGCGAGCAGCACCCACATCATGGCCACGCGGGCGAAACCGGTCTGCCCCATCACTTCCAACCTCCGAAATTCTTGACCAATCGCAACCCCACCGCCTGGCTCTTCTCGGGATGGAACTGACAGGCCACGATATTGTCCTTCCACACGCTCGACACGAACGGAACGCCGTAGGTCGTCGTCGTGGCGGCAATCCGCTTGTCGCTGGGGTCCACGAAATAGGAGTGCACGAAGTACCAATTCGACCCGTCGGCAATCTCCTCGAACAACGGACAGGGCCTTTGGATGTTGACCTGATTCCAGCCCATGTGCGGCACCTTCAACGACGGATCAACCGTAAATCGTCTGACCCTGCCCGGAAGAATGTCCAGGCCCTTGTGCGAACCGAACTCCTCGCTCTCCGTGAATAAGAGCTGCAAGCCGAGACAGATCCCTAGGAACGGTTTACCCGACTGGACCGCCCCCCTGACCGGCTCGATCAATCCATAGCGATCCAAATTTGCCATGCAATCGCCGAACGCACCGACACCCGGCAGCACTACATGGCTGGCGTTGCCGATCACCTTGGCATCACGCGTGACCACGGCCTGGTGCCCCACCGCTTCGAAAGCCTTGGAGACACTCCGCAAATTACCCATGCCGTAGTCGATGATGGCGATCATGGCACTCCTACGCCCTTAGGAACTGTAACCATACCGCAACCGGAATGATCCTGCCACTGGCAATCTACGTTGCCGAAGTTCTCGCCACTCTGATCATGCCACTTGTGCTATTCCACAACGTAAGCTTCACTGGATGCGGTGAGAGATGGCGAGAGGGCCGGATTCAATTACCTTGGCCGCCAAGGAAACACAAAGGGCAGGTTCCTCCTCGGAAACCTGCCCCGGCAATCCACCAGCATGCTGGACTGTCCCGAATTGACCTACAGCATCCCCTTCGTCGAGAGGACCCTGCCAGCCAGGCGTTCCTCCAGCATGGTCGCCTGATCCAAAGCCTTGGCCAGCGCTTTGAAGACGGCCTCCATGATGTGGTGCGGGTTGCGGCCGTACATGAGGTTCACATGCAGGTTGAGGCCGCCGTGAGTGACGAAGGCCTGGAAGAAGTCTTCGAACAGACCGAGGTCGAACGATTTGATCTTCCGATCGGGCAGTTTCACGTTGTAGACGAGAAACGGCCGGCCGCTGAGATCCACGGTCACTTGCGCCAGCGTTTCATCGAGCGGCGCCGAGGCAAATCCGAATCGCTTGATTCCCGCTTTTTCGCCCAGCGCCTGGTGCAGCGCCTGGCCCATGACGATGCCGACGTCCTCAACCGTATGATGTTCGTCGATATCAATGTCCCCTTTGGCCTGGACCGTCAGGTCGAAGAACCCGTGCTCCGCCAACAGCTCCAGCATATGGTCGAAAAACCGCACGCCGGTATCGATCTTTGCCTGTCCGGCACCGTCCAGCGCCCAGTCGACGCGGATGTCGGTTTCTTTCGTGGCGCGTTGAACGCTCGCGTGGCGTGGAGCCGATCCGTTCCCTTTCATGAGAACCTGCTCTGGGCTGACTTAGCATGCGCGTCGAACCCTTCGATATGGGCCAATCGGGTCAACGGATCCTTCACCTTCGCCAGCTCCTGTTTCGTATAGTGGACGATGTTGCTGACCTTTACGTAATCATTCACCGAGAGCGGCGAGAAGAAGCGCGCCGTCCCCCCCGTCGGCAGCACGTGATTGGGGCCAGCAATGTAATCCGCCACCGACGGCGGTGTATAGCGGCCCAGGAATAGCGCCCCCGCATGCCGCGTCTTTTCCAAATAGTCGAACGGATTGTCCACCGAGAGCGTCAGGTGTTCGGCCGCGATTTCGTTCGCCACGTTGATCGCCTCCTCCATAGTCGTGACGACGAAGGCTACGGAGTGACGCGCGATCGCCTTCGAGGCGATCTTTTCCCGCCGGAGACCTTTCAATTGCTCCTCGATCAACTTCGACACGTCTTTCGCCAGTCGTTCGGAGGTCGTCACGAGAAACACCTGGGCATCCTCGTCATGCTCGGCTTCGCAGAGCAGATCGGCCGCCACATGCGCGGGCTTGGCGTCGTCATCGGCGACCACCAACAGCTCGCTCGGCCCTGCAATCATATCGATCCCCACAGTCCCGTAGAGCAGGCGCTTGGCCGTGGCCACGTAGATATTGCCCGGCCCGACGATCTTATCGACCCTGGCGACGGTCTTCGTGCCGTAAGCCAGCGCCGCCACGGCCTGCACCCCTCCGAGACGATAGATTTCCCTGACTCCGGCAATATCGGCCGCGACGAGGAGATAGGGGTTGATGCCGCCCTTCTGCGGCGGCGTGACCATCACGACGCGCTGCACACCGGCAACCCTGGCCGGAATCGCGCACATCAGCAGCGAGGAAGGATAGACCGCCTTGCCGCCCGGCACGTAGACGCCCACGGCATCAACCGGCGTGACGACCTGCCCCAGCGTGGCTTCCCCTTCCTGATACATCCAGGTCTTCGTGCGCTGGCGTTCATGAAACGCCGTGATCCGCCGCGCCGCGAGCCGGAGCACATCACCCTCGTCCTTGCGAATGTGAAAATAGGCGTTCTTGATTTCTTCCGGCGTGATCCGCAACTCGTCGGGTTTGAGCGCCACCCTGTCGAATTGTTTCGTGTACCGCAGCACCGCCTTGTCGCCTCCACGCTCGACGGCCTGCAGGATCGTGCGCACGGTTTTCTCCACCGCGGCACCGGCCGCCTGACCGCGGGAAGCGGCCTTCTTCAGGCTGGGAAGGAAGCTGCGATCGGCTTGCGTGACGATCTTCATGGGCGCCCCGCTCTTTTTTTGCCCTTGCGCACGGTCGATCGACGACCGTTGCCGGACACGGAAACCCGGTTCGCTAGCGCCGCCCGGAGCCTGTGGATCAACTCCGTGAGCGATTCGTGCTTCAGCCGCAGACTCGCGCGATTGACGATGAGACGCGCTGTCGATCGGGCGATCACTTCCAGTTCGATGAGATCGTGGGCTTTGAGCGTACTGCCGGTTTCAACCAGATCGACGATCCGATCGGCCAGGCCCACGACGGGAGCCAACTCGATCGAGCCGTACAACTTAACGATCTCGACCGGGATCCCCCGTTGATTGAAAAACCGCTCGGTGATCTTGGGATACTTGGTAGCCACGCGGATCTTCGACGACAACCGATCGCGCGACCCTTCTCCCCGGAGCGCGGCGACTGAGATTCTACACGCTCCAAATCCTAAATCCAATGGCTCGTAGACATCGCTTTCCTGCTCCATGAGCACGTCTTTGCCGACGATGCCGGCATCGGCCCCCCCGTATTCCACATACGTTGGCACATCGCTCGACCGCACGATCAGAAACCTGATCCCGATCTCGGGACAGACGAACACCAGACGGCGGCTTTCGCTGGACAACCCGGCGCTCTCGTACCCGGCGCGACGGAACAAATCCAGGGCGGGTTCGATGAGTTTCCCTTTTGACAAGGCGATCGTCAGCATCGTGTCCCTATGCCGTTTTCGCAGCGGTGACCGACTTTCGGCGTTCAATGTCCGCCCCCAGCGCCCGCAACTTTTCCTCGATTCGTTCGTATCCCCGGTCGAGATGGTAGACCCGCTGTACCTCGGTCACGCCCTGGGCAGCCAGACCAGCCACGACGAGGCCGGCGCTGGCACGGAGATCTGAGGCCATCACCGGCGCTCCGGTGAGCTGCCGCCGTCCCGTGACAACCAATCGGTTGCCTTCTACGCGGATATCGGCCCCCATGCGTCGCAGTTCTTCGACGTGCATGAAGCGGCTTTCGAAGACCGTCTCCGTTACGACGCTCGTGCCGTCGGCTAATGTCATCAACGCCACCATTTGTGCCTGCATATCGGTGGGAAAACCAGGAAAGGGCAGGGTTCTCGCGTCGGTCCCCTTGAGTGTGCCCGGCACGGTCAGTCGGACCAGGTCCTTCTCGGCCCGCACCTCGGCCCCCGCCTCGCGCAACTTCGTCAGCACAGCCTCCATGTGGCCGGGCCGACAGTGGGTGATCGTGACCTCCCCTCTGGTCATCGCCGCGGCAGCCAGGTAGGTGCCGGCCTCGATGCGATCGGGAATCACCTCGTGCTCGCCGCCCTGGAGTTCCCGCACCCCTTCGATCGTCATAACATCCGTCCCGGCCCCCTCGATGCGCGCACCGCGTTTGGTCAGGAAATCGGCCAGATCTGCAATCTCCGGTTCCTTGGCCGCATTCTCCAACACGGTCGTCCCCTCGGCAAGCGAGGCCGCCATCATCAAGTTCTCGGTTCCGGTCACCGTCGGGGTGTCGAAATAGATCCGTGCGCCTTTCAAGCGTTTCGCCTTGGCGGTGATATACCCGTGCTCGATGGAAATGTCAGCCCCTAATTTTGCCAATCCGGCCAGGTGGAGGTTGACCGGTCGCGACCCGATCGCGCATCCGCCGGGAAGCGACACCTTGGCCTCTCCCCAGCGGGCCACCAGCGGTCCCAACACCAGGACGGACGCCCGCATGGTTTTCACGAGATCGTAGGGCGCTTCGTTGGAATGAATCACCTCTGCCTTGACGATCGCCCGATTGCCCTCCTGCGCGACGTGTGCTCCGAGAATGCTCAGCAGCTTCCCCATCGTGAGGACATCGACCACGCGCGGGACGTTCGTGATGACGCATTCGCCGCCCCCCAGAATGGTCGACGCCAGAATGGGAAGCGCGGAGTTCTTCGCTCCGCTGACCCGGACTTCTCCGCACAGCCGCTTCCCGCCCGTGATGGTAATGCGATCCATCGCTGTCTTGCCTTCTATCTTAACCGCTGGGCGATGATCACGCGTTCGATGCCGGCGGCATCGGCCACCACCTCAAGCGGGGCGTAGCCGCCGACCCGCTCCGCCATCTGCCGGAGGGCCGGGAGTTGTCCCTGGCCGATTTCCATGACGAGGAATCCCCCGGGAACGAGAAACTCTCCGGACTCCCGAAACAATCGGTCATGAAACTCGGTTCCCTTCGGCCCGGCGAGTAACGCAGCCCGGGGTTCAAACCCTGTCACCTCGGGTTGCAGACCGGCCCAGTCCGCCTCGGGAATGTACGGAGGATTCGACACAATGACATCCACCTTCCCGGCCATCCCTCGCTCTCGCAGCGGCGACAGGAGGTCTCCCTGAACGCAGTCGATTCTGTCGCCGACCCCATGCCTGTCCGCATTGGTCCTCGCAACCGCCAGGGCCTCCGGAGAACGGTCGATGGCCACAATACGCGCGCCTTCGACGATCGTCGCCAGCGTGACGGCCACACACCCGGATCCTGCCCCCACATCGACGATCACAGCATCGTCGTTGACCTCCCCCCATCTGAGCACTTCTTGCACGAGGAGCTCGCTTTCTGGGCGGGGAATCAAGACCGCCGGGCTCACGTGAAATTCAAGCCCGCAAAACTCTTGCGTGCCCAGGATGTACTGCAGCGGTTCCCGTGCGGCCCGTCTGGACACCAGCGACTCCGCGTGAACCCACCCCTCATCCAGAACCGGCTGTTCCGCCTTGCTTGCCGCATGGTGGCTTTCGAGTCCGAGCGCATGCGCGACCAGCCACAGCGCCTCCTGAGCCGCATTGTCCACGCCGGCTTCATCCAGTGTTCGCCGCGCCCATGCGACGAGCGCGCCTATCGTCCTCGACTCCGCCATGGAAGGAGCGATCATCGGTTACACCTTCGCTGCTTCGACCTGCTGCCGTTGGGCCTTGAGCGCCTGAACAATTTCATCGAGGTCGCCCTCCATCACCAATTCAAGCTTGTGCAAGGTGACGCCGACCCGGTGATCCGTCACCCGATTCTGCGGGAAATTGTAGGTGCGAATCTTCTCGCTTCGTTCGCCCGTCCCGACCTGCGTTTTTCTGCTCTGCGCGATCTCCGCCTCCTGTTTTTCCCGCTCCGCCTCGACGATGCGGGCCCGCAACGTCCGCATGGCCTTGTTCCGGTTCTTCAGCTGCGACCGCTCGTCCTGACAGGTCACCACCACCCCGGTCGGAATGTGCGTGATGCGGACCGCGGATTTGGTCGTATTGACGCTCTGGCCGCCAGCCCCGGACGAGCAGAAGGTATCGATCCGAAGGTCCGCCGGGTCGATACGCACGTCGACCTCGTCGACTTCGGGCATGACCGCCACCGTGACGGTGGAGGTATGGATTCGTCCGGACGCTTCTGTAGCCGGAACCCGCTGCACGCGATGCACGCCGGCCTCGTACTTGAAATGACTGTAGGCCCCCTTGCCTTCGATCAGCACAACCACATTCTTATATCCCCCGATTCCGGTCTCGGAAGCCTCGACCGGATCGACAGTGAGCCCCTTCTTCTCCGCATACCTCACGTAGAGGCGGAACAGGTCGCCGGCGAATAAGGCCGCTTCGTCCCCACCGGTACCGGCCCGGATCTCCAGGACCAGATTCTTGTCATCCCGCGGATCTTTCGGGATCAGGAGGACTCTCGCCTGCTCCTCTATCTCGGCCCGCTGACGCTGCACCTCGGCCGTTTCTTCCGCCGCCATCTGGTGCAGCTCGTCGCCGGCGGCAGGGTCGGCGAGAATCTGCGCAGCCTCTCCGAGCTGCCGCTCATAACTCCGATAGGATTCGAACAGTGTGGCAACGGGTTCCAACTCGGTCCGTTCCTTATTCAGCTTGTGCAGCTGGCTCGGTTGGCTGACGACGGACGGGTCCATGAGCTGCTCGGTCAGCTCCCGAAATCGTGACGCGATGGATTCCCATTTCTTGAGCAAGGCGGCTTCCATCTCCCTCGTACCTCTATACCCGTCACATGCCGGGACACACAAAAACAAAGAGACCCTGCTTCAGGGCGAAGCAGGGTCTCTTCTATAACCGGTGGACTCGCTACTTTCCCTTCTTCGCATACTTCTTCTTAAACCGCTCGACACGCCCTTCGGTATCCACGATCTTCTGCGTGCCGGTAAAGAACGGATGGCAATTGGAGCAGATATCGACACTGACGTCGCCGATCGTGGTGCGCGTTTTGAACGAGTTCCCGCAGGCACAATGGACCGTGGCTTCCCGATAGATAGGATGAATACCTTTCTGCATGACCTCTGATTCCTTAGCGAATGGCGGTTCGTCTCTCCTGGCCCCACGCCAGCCGCGGCCTACTCTATCCGAACCGTGGGACGAGAAACAAGCGCCTCTTATCGATTCATCGAGTGGAGGAACTCCTGATTGGTCTTGGTGCCGCTGATTTTGTCCATGAGGAATTCCATCGCTTCCATCGTGCCAAGGGGGCTGAGGACTTTGCGCAGAATCCACATCTTATTGAGGCGATCCTTGTCCACCAGGAGCTCTTCCTTCCTCGTCCCGGACTGGCTGATGTCGATCGCCGGGAAGAGGCGCTTGTCGGCCAGACGACGATCCAGGTGAACTTCCATATTGCCGGTCCCTTTGAATTCTTCGAAGATCACGTCGTCCATGCGGCTGCCGGTGTCGACCAGCGCCGTCGCCATGATGGTCAAGCTTCCGCCGTTCTCAATGTTGCGGGCTGCGCCGAAAAACCGTTTCGGCCGCTGCAGCGCGTTTGAATCCAGACCGCCGGACAGCACCTTCCCGCTGGGCGGCGCGATGGTGTTGTAGGCGCGCGCGAGACGAGTGATGCTGTCCAACAGGATGACGACGTCCTTCTTATGTTCAACGAGCCGTTTCGCCTTTTCGAGCACCATTTCCGCGACCTGGGCGTGACGCTGGGCCGGCTCGTCGAAGGTGGAGCTGATCACCTCCGCCTTCACCTGCCGTTGCCAGTCGGTGACCTCTTCGGGCCGCTCGTCGATCAGCAGGACGATGAGCGTCACTTCCTTGTGGTTCTTGAGAATCGCCCGGGCGATCGCCTGCAGCAGCATGGTTTTCCCGGTCCGAGGCGCAGCGACGATCAATCCCCGCTGGCCTTTGCCGATCGGCGTCGTCAGATCCATCACGCGGGTGCAGTATTCTTCACGGTCGAATTCCAGGTTAAGCCGTTCTTCTGGATACAGCGGGGTCAGGTTATCGAAGAGAATCTTGTCCCGGGCCACCTCCGGATCCTCGTAGTTAACCTTCTCGACCTTGAGCAGGGCGAAGTAGCGCTCGCTCTCCTTCGGAGGGCGGATCTGCCCTGAGACGATATCGCCGGTGCGGAGATTGAATCGGCGGATCTGCGACGGCGAAATATAGATATCGTCGGGACCGGGCAGGTAGTTGGAGTCCGGTGCGCGTAGAAATCCGAAACCGTCGGGGAGCGTCTCCAGGACGCCCTCTCCAAAAACCACGCCGTTCTTTTCCGTCTGAGCCTGCAGAATGGCAAAGATCAACTCCTGTTTCCTCAGATTGGCGGCTCCCTCGATTTTCAACTCGCGGGCCACATCGTTCAGGTCGGCAATCGACTTCTGCTTCAGTTCTGCCAGATACATCACTTCCCCCTTCGCTACGGACATACAACTCCTCTCGAGCCCCTGGCTCGCTTCTGGATCACAACAATTCCTCAAACCGATGGGCCATACGGAACGTGCCTATATTCTCATCGTGGTAACGGCTATACGTCGGTCTGTTTGGATGGAACGGCTTGTGGCAGACGTTCGTCGTACCTATGGAGAATGGATGTGGTCTCCGGAATCACCGGAGCAATAGAGCACAAACAGAAACTTTGGCCGGCTTACGACTTGCTCTCTCACGGGCTTGCTAGAGTTGGTTCGAGACTGGTTCCGGAGTTGAGTTCTTTGATGGAGAGAAAACGTTCACACTGGAATGCCGGTTTGAATGATACGCATGAGCCGGCCGGTTGTCAACTGACATTTGCAATTTTCGTCCCCCCCCCTTGCGAGGCACGCTCGATGCCCTCCCGCCGCTCCGGAATGCATCGCACTTCCGGCTCTCCTGCCAGTTGTTCGGGAATTTGAAGTGTGTTACACAGACAGCAGGAACACGCATGGCACCAGACAAGGACGACACCAGCCCGGACCGTGTCTTCTCACTTTTCGAAGCCAACCAGCTGATCCCCCAGCTCCAGGCGCATCTCTCGACGGTACAGCGACGAAAGGCGGTTCTGCTTCGCATGCGCGAGGAGGTACAGAAAGCGTCGGCGAACGCCAGCTTCGGGGGAGGCACGTCGGTGGGTAACCAATACCTCAGGAGTCTTCAAGACATCAGCACCAACCTGCGCGCCATCTCTGAGTTGGGAGTCGTGGTCAAAGACATCGATCTTGGGCTGTGCGATTTTCCGCATGTCCGCGACGGGCGGGTTGTCTACCTGTGCTGGAAGCTCGGCGAACAAGAAATCCGCTGGTGGCATGAAATCACGACTGGATATGGAGACCGCTGCCCGCTGGAAGATTCCTGACAGACGAGGAATATGAAATTTGTCATCATCGGGTACGACGGCCAGGAGGGAGAGGCCAAACGAAAGATTCACCGCCCTGCTCATCTGAGCCATCTTGACCCGCTCGACAAGCAGGGGCGCGTCGTCCTCGCCGGCCCCCTCACCGACAAGAGCGGCAGCTTGCTAGTCCTGGAGTTCGAGTCCCTCTCCGATGCCGAGCAGTTCGCCCAGAGCGACCCTTATACAGTTCATGGCGTGTTCGAACGGGTTGAAATTCATCCGTTCTTGCAGGTTCTGCCAAAACTCAGCTAGCCCGTCGCTTACCCCCTATCGGAGACTGCCGGCTCCGGAAAGCAGTACCTCCGAAGCATTGTCCGGCAACGGTTTGAGCGGTATAGTCATACCATGCGTGTCGGCTGCATTCTGGCTCTCCTGGTCATCGTTCTAGCGGGGTTTCCCGTGCCTCACAACGCAGTCACGTCCTCCGCGACGATCGTTGCGGAGGGACGATACCTGATGGCCGACGGCGATACCCTGGCCGTCGCTGAGGAGAAGGTGCTCCAACGAGCCAAACGCAGCGCGGTTGAAGAAGCCGGAACGTATCTCGAATCCACTTTCCACGACGTGGGAAAAACAACGGGCGATGGAAGTGTTCAGGTGAGTTCTCTGGAAATACGCACCATCGCCGCCGCCATCACCAAAACGGAAATCCTCGAATCGCGGCGCTCTTTCGAAAACGACCGGCCCAGCTTTTACGTCCGTATCCGTGCGGTCGTCGATCTTGACAACCTCCAGGACACCATTCGGCGCTGGCAATCCGAACGGCAACTGGCTGAACACTTCCGCCGACTCCAGAAAGAGAACGCCGAACTCAAGGCCCAGCTCCACAATTTGAAAACCGCCCCGACGGGTGTCCGCATGCTCACCATCGAGCCACCCGGCCGCAATGGTGCTCGAGGGCAAGCCCGCGCACTGGTCGACAAGGCGATCGCGACCCAAAATCTCGGACAGAAACTTGACCTGGCGTCTCAGGCGGCGGCCTTGGACCCTCAGTCCGTAGACCCGCTCATCGTTCGCGGCCAGACCTACCTCCAGCTCGTCTCTGCCGCCTACTCCGGCCGGTCTAAGCTCAGCGACTACGCGGAGTATGTCGACAATGCCCGCATGGATTTTGACCGGGCGCTCATGATCGACCAGAAAAACACCTGGGCACTGCTCGGGCAGGGTGACGTGCGCACCTGGTTGCAACGACCGGATGACGCGGCACAGTCCTACGAACAGGCGCTCGCCTTGGATCCCTTCTTCGACGTGGCACACCATCGTTTGATCACACTCTACACGACCCAGGCCCGCAAACTCACGGCCACCAAGCAGTGGACGCCGGCGCTCGCCGTACTCCAGAAATTGTTGGACTCCCATCTCCCGGACAGCTGGATCCCCTACCACAAAGAAGCCTATCTGCTCCGGAGCGAGATCTACAACAAGTTGAATCAACCGACCCTGGCGATTGATGATTTAAGCGTGGTCCTTCGAGTGGAGCCCACGGATCCGCATACACTGCTTGCCAGAGCCAGGCTCTATCAGGAACAACTCCAGGGACGACTGGCCAAAGACGATTTTGAACGGGCCTGCGTGCTTGGATCAGCCGAGGCCTGCGAGCAGCTTCCTTAGCGGCGCCGGTGTGATTTGACAACCCAAAAGAGCGACACCTATAATCCCACCGCTATGCGACAGGGGTGAGAGATTCCGCGACCCCTGTCAGCGCACGCAGGGAGGCCGTTAGTTCAAAAGGCCTAAACCCGCCAAGCCCGGTAGCCCAAAAGCTCCCCGAGGTGGGCCTTCTGCGACGTTGCGGAACGAACAGGAAAAGCTTAGAGTAGAGCGAACCAAACCTGTGAAAAATCGTCGTTCTTAGGTCACCTCAATCTTTCACTCGGAGCGTAGGCCGTAATGACTGACTACCGCGTGCTTCCAGGACCAGAACACTTTCTTCCTCCGGCGGCCGCCAGCATGGGCATTCGTTTGCCGAATCCCGGCGAAGCCCACATCAACGGCGTGATCGCTCCAGAAGAAATGGCCTATGAGGAAGCCGCGCGTCAGTTCCTCTCGGCCAAGGTCCCGACGATATTCCCGGGGCCGCTCGTGCTGTGGGCCTGGAACGAGAAAGCGGCAAAAAAAGCCACCGCCATCCGCCATCTGTTCAATACATTGAAAGAATGCGTCCAGCCCGGCCAAAAGCCCATGCTAATTCCGATGCCGGATTACCGACCCAAGTATCCAAAGATTAATCCCGAAGTCGAAATCAACCCCAATCACCCGAACCTCACCATCTGGCACAACAAGATCGACTGCTGCATGTTCGTCGGCGTGCATTGCCACCAGGCCAATCTGTCGCTCAAGATCATTCGCGGCGGCACATCCTGCTATACCATTGCCATGTGCGCGCAGGCCGGCCACGAAGACGCAATGCTGTCGTTTCGTGACGCATCGGTTGAAAAAATTATGACATTGGCCGACCGGGTCAAAAAGTTGAAGGGGACAGTCCAACCACGGCTGACGTCAGCCAAAGGCGGGGCTTCGAACTAAGCCGTCAGAAGCCCATACTACGTAGTGAAAGGAGGCTGGGTCCATGGCAGAAATAAAATCCTTCATCGGAACGCAAAATAAAAAGGGCCAAACCTTTACCGATCCGTGGAAGCTCATGCACGAAGTCCCGCGCACCGCGTCGTTCTTCACGGGCAGCGAGGTCATCAAGGAAGCTATTCGCCGCGCCAGTTGCGACGTCATGATCGCCTACCCGATCACGCCGCAGAGCGAAGCGGCCGCCCTGATCGGCGAGCTGTTCGCTGAAGGCTACGTGGGCGATTACTTCCGGGGAGAGAGCGAATTCGCCGTCATGTCTCAATGTGCGGGAGCGGCCTTCGGCGGAGCCCGGGTGTTCACGACGACCGCGGGACCGGGGACGATGCGGGCGATGGAAAACTTTCCCATGTGGGCCGGCGCCCGACTGCCCATTCAAATGATCGTGACCTGTCGAGGCGTCAATTCACCACTATCGATTCAGCCGGACACGCTGGAAATCGCCTATCTGCTGAACACCGGCATGCTGGTCTGGCATGCGGAAACCGCGCAGGACTTCTTCGATTGGATTTTGAAGGGCTACATGGTGTCGGAAGAGCCGGATGTGCACCTCCCGCTCGCGTTGTGCTGCGACGGGTTCTTCGTGACGCACACGAAGGACGTCGTCAATCTCACACCGGCCGACATGTGCCTGCCGCCTTACGATCCATATCGCTCGCCGGTGCCTTGCATGGACATGGAATGCCCGCCGGTCCGCATGATGCGCGATCCGTTCGTCATGAAGAGCAACTACATCAGCTACGCCACCCATGCCAGTTGGCAGCAGGAAATCTGGGCAGCTATCGAGCGTTCCCGCAAACATACGATCAAGTGGCTAGATGGCCTGATCGACACCGAAAACACCGATGCCGACATTATGATCGTGGCGTCCGGGACCGCGGTCTCCCAGGGGCGTGAAGCGATCCGTCTCCTCGAAGACGAAGGGGTTCGTTGCGGTCTGGTCAAAGTCAAGACCCTGCGCCCCTGGCCGGAAGAAGAGATCCGGGAGGCGACCAAGAACGCCAAGCACATCTTTGTGCCGGAGTTCAACGTGACCGGCTGGCTCGCCAAGGAAATCAAGGCAACGATCACGAATCATCATCGTGTGCACGCCGGCCCGCATGTCTGCGGAGGGATGACGATGCCGCCGGAAATCATCGTGTCCGAAATCAAGACGGCGCTCGGGATGAAGACCTTCTCCCTGGCCGGCCGTGGAAGCTGAACGAGACACCTTACGGAATTTGTTCGCTCCCGCGAGCGACTTTGAGGAGGCCATATGAGCAAAGAGCGTATCCAAATCTCCGAAGCCCTCTACGACATCATGCCGTCGGACTATCAGGACCTCGTGAAGAGCGCCACCTACGGCAAGGAAGATCGGGGCTGGAAAGATATCGGTACGTCCAAAGAACTGATCGAACAGCACTCGCTCTGCGCCGGCTGCCCGGAATCCATGGCGTTCCGCTACATTCTGGCGTCACTGCCGAACCCCGAAGACACCGTCATGGTCGGCTCGACCGGTTGTACCAGCCTGGTGTTCCCGATGGTGGCGGTGCATAACATTCACTCTCTCTTCGGCAATCAAAACGCGATCGCCTCAGGCCTCAAGAGGGCCCTGAGCGTTCGATTCCCCGGACGCGTCAAGGACGTCGTCGTCCTCGCCGGCGACGGCGCGACCGTGGACATCGGCCTCGACATGACGCTCCAGGCCTGGTTCCGGCAGGAGAAATTCACGACCATTTGCTTCGACAACGAGCTCTACGCGAACACCGGCGGCCAGGAGAGCGGCCTCATGCAACGAGGGTTCGTCGCCAAGATGGCTCCCGTCGGCAAGCTGTTCGACAAAGTGCGGTTACCGGAGATCGCCCGGGAATCCGGCTGCCATTATGTCGTGAATTGCACGGTCAGCAAGCCGTCGCTGATCGAGAAAGTCATCCGTAACGCCGTGCACATCGCCCGCGAGATCGGGCCGACCTATCTCCAGCTCTACACGCCCTGCATTCTTGAAATCGGGAAAAACAGCATGGAAGGGTTGCAGGAAATGCGCGATTCGGAGAAGCCGACCGAGCGATTCGCCTACAAGGAATACATCAGCGAGCCGGCGAAGCAATTGCTGGCCGAGCTGGCAGCGAAGGATAAGGAACGCAAAGCCGCCGCCAAGCAGTTGGCGGGACAGACCCAGGCCTAACCAACCCGGAGGACGCGCATGATCAAGAAGAGACTGAATATCCGGATGTCGGGTTTAGGTGGGCAGGGCGCCGTCACCGCCGCACATGTGTTGGCCATGGCAGCCAACCGGGACGGGAAGTTCTCTATTTCGAATCCCTTTTTCGGGGCTGAAAAGCGGATGGCCCCCGCTGAAAGCTACTGCCGCATCGGAATCGAGCGGATCTATGACCGCGGCGAACTAGTGTTCCCGGATGTCATCATGGTGTTTCATCCCCAGGTCATCACGATGGGTAAGAGTTATACCATGCCGTTTTATTCGGGAATAAAGGAAGGCGGTGTAGTCATCATCAATTCCGACCAGCCGCTTCTTTCAGAAGAAGATATTCAGCGGCTCAAGGATCTCAATGTCACGGTTTTCTACATTGCGGGGACTGAGCTCGCAATCGAGATCGCAGGGACAGAATTATCCACGAATATGACGATGATCGGATCGGTTGCCGGCATCACGAAGTGCGTGTCGATGGAGGCACTCGACGGCGCTCTGCAAGAGCGGTTCGGCAAGAAATTCGTCGCCTCAGGCGGCACGGCATCCCTGGACGAAGCCATCAAGAAGAAGTTCGCCAAGAAGGAAATGCTCCTGGCGAAGAACCTCGCGACAGTCAAGCGGGCCTACGAGATCGCCGGCGAATGGGCGGAAAAAAACAAGATCGAACTGCGAGTCGGCAATCCGGCCGTCGCCGCGTAAGAGAAGGAACCACGTTGCATGTATAATGTCGCGCAAGTCATCGACGAAAAATGCACTGCCAAGAAGGGCTGCCGGCTGTGTATCATGTATTGCCCGGAAGCCAACTGCCTGGACTTGAATACCAGCAAGATGGTGGCGGAGGTCTATATCGACCGCTGTAAGGGCTGTGAGCTCTGCGTGGTCGTCTGCGACGCGGCCAAGCATTTTGCCATCACCATGCAGGCCGTCAGCGCCAGCGGCCAGCTGATGGCGAAAAAGGGAGAATCTGCCGCCTTGGGGCAGGCCTACCAGGGTTGAGCGAGACCATTCGGATTACAAGACCCCATGGCGTTCGCGCTATGGGGTTTTTTGTTGGCGCAGGGAGGACCGAAGATGAAAAACGAAGACAATATGCTCCATGAACTCCTCAAAGAAATTGCAAGTCTGATTCACGAATACCCCAGGGCGATCGAACGCCGTGCGGCAATCATCCAGGCGACAGGGAAAGATCCAGAACTCGTCGAAAAACTCGTCAAGGCGGCCGACACGATGCGTGACAGCGGCAACCTGTATTTCACCTGGGCCAAGCATTACGCGGCCCTGGCTGTGGGCAATACCGACGCCTCTTCCGATGAGGACGAAACCGAGGATTTCGACGTTTAAAAAGTCGTTCCCCTCCGCCTTCCACATTTGCTAGAATGCCCCACCATTCTGATGAAGCATCGTTCCCCGGTAGCTCAGTTGGTAGAGCAGCCGGCTGTTAACCGGCTGGTCGCAGGTTCGAGTCCTGCCCGGGGAGCCAATCTCAAGCAAGAAGCCCTTTGGCGAGAACGCCAAAGGGCTTAGATGTTCTGCACAGGAAGCGCCGGCCCGTGCTCCGCCGGCCTATCCTGTCCGACAAAACTCTCTCCGGTGTCTGTCTTAATGTGACGGATAGCTGTCGATCGGGATCATCAGGTGAGCATAGGGGGTGTCGGCCCACATAACCCATGGCCCTCCGTTCTTCGAATCGGTTGATACATTCTTCAGCGCCTCCACGTCCGGCACCAACATCATGATGTGCGCGCCGAGTCCTTCTATCCAACCTTCTCCCGGCTTGGGCTCGGTCGCATAGGGATCCGTATTGCTCACCGGCCTGTCGCCTTGCAGCATATAAGCAATCCCGACGCGTGTGTAGGTCGGCTTCCGCTTGTTCTTCACCGCATCGATGAAATCGATCCACGGTTCGTTCATGCACATGGGATCCGTGCCCGGCGTGTTTGGATCGTCGGGCACGCACGTCCACCCATTGGTGCCCTTACGAAGCACTTTCCCATCCCGATCCATGATGGTCGCGTGTTTGGACAGTGAAGCAGGCGCCGCGCTCTCTGCTGCGCTTTCTGCGGCATGACGCACCACGTCCCGCCGCGCCCCGCCTTCCCCCAATGCCGGCCGAAGCGGCAGTGTGACGGAGGCTGCCATGACCAGAACGCCTGTCAACAAGACGGCTATTGAGTTCCTCCATATCGTCATCGGGATCGCTCCTTTCTGATAGTGACGACACAACCGAAATTATGGTAAGCGGAAGGTATTTGGAAGTCCAATCGAAAATGAGGGACGATGAACCCATGAAGATTGACTCCGCCCTCTGCGGTCATTGCGCGTCGAACCCCAATCTGTACAAGTGATGACGAAACAACGGCCATGGAATACGGGCTATTCTCTTGAAGCGATGAGGCCGCTGTGATTGCCCCTCTCAGGTCTTGCGCCGCTATTCGCGCCTCTCCTAAAATGTATTTTTGGCGAGGCTCTTGTGTCTTTTACGATTCGTGTTGCCCGTCGCTTACTTGTGTTATGCATTGGGAATGAGAGGGCTGATCTGCCCCGCAAACGGCCGGCCGTTTGCGGCTTGGTTTTTGGGTTACTGATCGCGCTTCCGATGCTGAGCCCCACCTCCGTGCATGCGGGATGGGTGACGGTTGAGAAGCGCTTTCAAACACCAAGCACCCAAACGGTGTACTTCGATCCCGAGACGATTCGCCGACAAAACGATTTGGCGACGCTATGGCAACTGGCCGACATCAAGTGGAGCGACGGGGCACCGACCCCGCGATATCTGTCGGCGAAGACCCACAAGCAGTTCGACTGTCTTCGGCTGCGCGTTCGCGTGCTGGCGATCGTGGAGTTCTCGCGCCAGATGGCAACCGGGAAATCGTGGAGCGGTTACATCGAGAACGGCAATTGGCAGGCAGTTGAAGCACAGTCCGTCAATCATGCGCTGTGGAAAGCGGCCTGCAAAAAGAGGTGAGTCCCCAGCATGACTGTGTCCTCAGCCTTTGTGTTGATGTCGTCCGCACGGTAATCCACAGTCTCGATTGGGAACCGACCGGGCTATCCGGAGGGGAAGGCAGTGCAACATAGCATAGCGAGATTCGGGGTCGGGCTCTGGCTTCTTCTCCTGGGACCGGTCAACCAGGCCCTGGCAGCGGAGGTCCAGTTATATATTCCTCCCCTCTTTCAGGAACGCCCGGACTGGTGTTGGGCAGCTGTCGGTGAGATGGTCTTCAAGTACTATTCTGTGCCGGCTGCCCATCACACCGACTATCAGTGCGGCATCGCGCAGAGCCGAAACCTCTGCAAGGAGAACTCGAACTGTCCGGAATGTGAACTCCCGGCCGCCGATGACGCCGCTATGGTGAACCTGTTAGAGCACTATCCATCGGCAGCGATGCCGGCTGCCTCAGGTGGAGCGATCCGGTTGACGGCCCGGTCGAAGGTTGGACGCCTGTCTGAAGCGGAAGTGAAACAGGAACTGGATGCGAATCGCCCGATTATCGTCGGGCTTTCACCGAGCGGGTTCAAGGTGGATGGGGCCACGCAGCATATGGCGCTCATCGTCGGGTACAAGGAAGGCCCCGACAACCTGACGCTCATCGTGAACGACCCGTTTCCCTTCGAAGACGACCGATTTCTCTGGATAGGAAACCCCTATGTCAGGGTCCATGCATCGGGAGGCGATGATGCCGAATATGAGATCGCGTACGATCGCTTTGGTGGAAGGTTGAAGTGGACCCAGACGATTTACGGAATTACCTGCACGGGACAGGGTTGCCCGCCCGATACCCCCCCGGCGGCGGCTGGTGCAGACAGCAGAGATGACCGCGACGTGATCCAAACCGTTCTCGCGGCGTCGACCGCAGATTTCCGAACGTTGCGCACAGGCCATAAGGCATCCGATGCTGCGCAAGGGACTACCTGGCTATCGAACGCGAGCTTTTCCGGCGCCAAGCAATGTCTGGTGAGGGACAGGGACGATCACGTGAGCGCACGGTGGTATTGCACCTTCAAATTTGACGATCGGGAGGATGCGGAGAAAGCGATCGGGGAGATCGTGGGACGAGTGCGCCAGAGCTTGCCCGAGGGTTGGACCGGCACGGATCTTGACGAGGACACAGACAGTGAGCTCTACGTTAAGACAGACAAGTTTTCCGCCCAGAAACCTGGAACTGATTCGACGATCAGAGTGTACTTGACGAACAACAAGAAGAACGGGCGAGTCACAATCTATCTTTCGATTGAGAACAGCTAGTATCTGGATAAGCGCCATGGTGGCGTCGCACCGGCCTTTTTGCCACATCCGTCCGCTCGAATGCCGGCTTGGCACTGGGCTATGCTGAAGCGGCGGGGAATATCCCGGAGAAGGACTGGCTGACCGGGGATCGACTTGGCTGGCGGGGACCTTGGGGGACAACCTATCCCAGCAACCTCAGATTGTATATGCGGCAGCTCTCCGAAGAGCAGTGGACCCTTACAGCGCGCACAGCCAGATTTCGCCCACCCATGCCCTGGTTCGCCCTTCGCGACATGACCGAGCAGGATCTGCGGGCCATTTACCGGTTCATCAGAAATTTTGGTCCTGCGGGGGAAGCGGCGCCCGACTATCTTCCACCCGATCAAGAACCAGCGGGACCATATATTTCATTCCCTCCGATTCCAAAAAAAATCTTGGTTCGCATCGCTGCTTTCTCCCTATTCCGCTTTCGCTGATTTCACTGTCTCTGTGATCTTTTTCCTCGACGGCGACACCATCGAAGAGTGGGTCACTGGTACTGGGCCATTGAGTCCCAACCAAGCGCCCGCGTACACGAGATGGATGCAGCCAGAAGGCCTCGGCACGTGCCATTGGGGCTCCCCCTTGCTCGTTGACGGGGGGAGCGCTACAGACAACAGCGGAGAAAAGCCATCGCTATTTCATGTGAAAAAGCCTATAGTGAGGCTAATTATTCATAAGCATTTACCAGGTGGTTAGCGTGCCGCGTCTCCTCAATGCGCAGATCACTACTGGATTTCCGGCACGAAACGTTCCAACCAAAAGGAGGTGACTCTTTATGAAGCGCATGCTCATGGCTCTCATGGTGGTCGTCGTGGCAGTGGCGTTTAGCGCGCCTTCCTTCGCGGAAGAGAAGAAGGGCAAGAAGGATGAGAAGAAGGGCGGAAAGCTCATCCAGATGATCGACGCAGACGACAAAAAGAAGGACGAGAAGAAAAAGGACGACAAAAATGGCAAGTAGCTGCTGTCGCTCCGAGCGAGGTTCACCGGCTTGAGAGGTCTCTCACACACCGTGAGAAACCTCTCGGCCATTTCTCCTGCCGTATGGTTGTTCCTTCACATCGTGCCTCCCTTGACCTTCTGCATGCGGCTGCCTTGAGAGGTTCCGTTGTTTCCGCCATCGACGCGATACCATTGAAGTCCTGCATGACTCACGCCCTGAGCGCATTCGCCTGCGCGGCATCGATTGCCCAAAGAAGGGTCAACCCTATGGCCAGCAAGCGATGTCAGAACTGGTCCATAGCAAAGAAGTCACCCCCCAGATCTAGGGCAAAGACAAGTACAAACGAATCCTTGCCGAGGTGTTCCTGCCCGATTGCACCAACGTCAATCACGCGCTGGTCAAAGGTGGCTGGTGCTGGCGGGGAAGCCTGCGCCAACTGATACGACGCTAAAGAAACTAAAAGCTGACGCGAGACAGGGGAAGAAAGGCTTAGGGGCTGACCCACAGCCGGCACCGTCGACAAGGCAGAAAGAATGGGCAGGACGCTATTGCGCGGACTGGCCGGAACTCCTACCCATGAAGTGAATGGGCCTCTCCCCCGAGAGGTTCTCCGGCCGCACGATGTAATCACCGGTTATCGAAGGAACCCAGACAGCTTCCGCAACTTCCGTGTTTCCTCCGGTCCCCACCCAGGCAAGACCGCCCACGATGCCTCCGCCGAGCGCGTAGGCGACCTTCACCGCACCATACGGAATGGTCAGCAACCAGCTGGCTGCCTCCAGCGCCACCCCTCCGGCACTGGTGTCCGAACTTTCCGCCGCTATCGCCGGACTTCCCGTCAAGACGATCAGCAATCCAACGATTGCTCCAATGAAGCAATTCCGCGTACTCCGCATGATTCCGCGCAAACTCGTTCTCATGTCCTTTTCTCCTCACCGGGGTTAATGGGACGTTGCCGCGCATATTATACCGGGACAGAGCCACGGTTGCAGCAAGACCGGTCACGCCTCGAATGGTTGTTCTCCCCAGCTCATTCCCGTTGGGACCCTTCCGCGCTGCGAAGTGCGATCCGAAATGCCAGCACATTCGTAGTACGCACTGGATCGTGTTTTGCGATATGATCGCACCATGATCGAGACGAGCTCGTCATTTCGGCCGCCGCTGCTCCTCCGTAATGCCCACCTGATGACGCTCTTGCCTCAATTCTGGCCACGAGACACTTCATTGGCAGAACTCCCGCACGAATCTCGTCTCTTCGAGACCGCGCCGGACACCAGACTGCGGGGATTCTGCCATTGGCAGGGCAATCGGACATCCTCGCCTACGGTGGTCTTGGTCCACGGGCTGGAAGGCTGCAGCGAGTCTCCCTATATGCGCGGGATCGCGGCAAAGGCCTATGGCTCCGGCTTCAACGTCATCCGTATGAACCAACGGACGTGCGGCGGGACGGAGCACCTTAGCCCGACTCTCTATAATAGCGGCTTAAGCGGAGACTACCGTGCCGTCGTGGAGGAACTGACTCGCAATGATGGACTCGATCGGATCTGGCTGGCCGGCTATTCGATGGGGGGTAATCTGGTGCTCAAAGCAGCCGGAGAGATGGGCAAGACCGCACCGGCCCTCGCCGGGGTCGCAGCAGTCTGTCCGAACATCGACCCGACGGTATGCGCCCGTGCATTGGAAGAGCCTCGTAATTGGATCTACCACCGCCATTTTCTGACGGGATTGAAATCACGTCTCCGCCGAAAAGCGGCGCTGCTCCCGGGCAAATGGGATCTCACCGGCCTCGACGACATCGCCCGGATCAGCGATTTCGACGATCGCTACACCGCGCCGGACGGGGGGTATCGCAGCGGCGCGGACTATTACCATCGCGCCGGCGCCCGCCATGTGCTGGATTCGATCGCAGTCCCCACCCTCATCATTACCGCGCAGGACGATCCCTTCATTCCCTACTCCATGTTCACGGTGCCACTGATCAACCATCACCCGCACATTCGGGTGGTCGCACCTCGCCACGGAGGTCATTGCGGCTTCATTCACCGGGGATACAAGAGTGAAGATCTCTATTGGGCAGAGAATCGAATCGTGGACTTCCTGCGAGACAGCACGTGAGGGGAACCGGCTGCGCCGAAGCCCACGCAGCCGGTGAACGTGAGGGCTAGGCGGCCTTTCGTAGCTTGCGCACATCCGTCGCGGCAACGAGCGGGGCGCACTTTTTCGCCCAAGTGAAAATGAGCCAGACGCTGCTGGCGACGATCGCCGCGATGAAGAACCAGTTATAGGCGGTCTTGCCAGATTTTCCGAGGAACGGCCCGACGGCAAGAAGCAGCACCCCGTAGCAGAGACTGACCGCGAGCAACGTCGCAAGTGGCAGGATGATCGCCTGAAACGGGGCTATCCATTTCCATTCCGCCGGTGGATTGCTCGCCAGCTGGCGCGCCCCCATCCATGCAATCACTAGGGTTCCGCTAAACCCGACGAACTGGACCAGATCGGACGCGTGGAGCTTTCCCACCGCTGTTTCCCGAAAGAGCGGAATCTGTCCCAGGGTCACGGCCAAGAGAAAGGCCAGGCCCATAGCCACGCCGTATTCCATCATCCACTTGCGCGCATTCATTGGGTACCTCCTGGACGGCACAGTCATGGTCACCGCCACCAGCACCCGCGGCGATCAACCCGCAACCACCCGTCTTGAAGCAGGCAGCAGCTATGCAGTAAAGTGCGTCACTGAACCTGGCACAAAAAACCAGTCAGGCCACCTTCACAGTCTGGTAGACTTATCCACAGATGCGTAGCCCGCTGCGCACAAAAGTGCCTGGTCAAAATTCAACGAGCACAGCTGGTCAGTTTTAAACGCGCGCCAACAGCAGGTGAGACAAGCGGAGACTTTGCGGGTTGAGATCACTATTTACAGTTTTCAAACTGGCTGCGACAGGAGCCTTGCTCTGGTTCATCTTCGACCGCATCGACTTTGCAGCACTCGCTTTGAGGCTCAGTCCGAAAGACATTGCGGCCGGCCTTCTGGCCGGAGTTTCCGCTAACATCTTGCAGGCGATAGTTTTCGCTTACCGGTTGCGTGCATGCCTGCGCATCGTCGGGCATCGGATCAGCCCGCCCAATGCCTGGATCACCACCCTTTTTGGCGGACTGTTCAGTCACACGCCTATCTCGTTTATGGGCGGCGACGCCATTCGGGTCTGGTACGTGGCCAAATGCGGCACATCGCTGAACGATGCCACCAAGGCAGTGATCCTGGACAGGATTATCGGTTTCATCGGCATTATGTTCATGGTGCTCGCGACGGCACCAGTAATGATAAGTACAATTGAGAGGTCAGCGTTGAAGAGCGGTTATGTCTCCTTGATTACTCTCGGTGTCGCCATGATTCTCGGGTTTCTAGTGGCGGGCTTCATTCCACAGGTCCTGCAGCGCGGACCTATTCTCGGAAGAATTGTCGAGTATGCGTCTCTTTCGCGCCATCTGGCGCGGCATCCTCGCGAGGCCATGGCCGCCCTCGGTCTGGCTGTCATCGCGAACCTGTTCAACGTGATCGCAATATGGCTAGTATCTCGTGCATACGGATATGACATCGGCTTCTACGTGTCGTTGGTCGCGGCGCCGGCCATTTTTCTGATCGCGATGGTGCCGATTTCAGTGGCAGGGTGGGGCGTGCGGGAGGGGGCCGCCGTGGTCGCCTTGGGGCTGTTTGCGATTTCTGCCGAACAGTCGGTGACAGTATCGGTCACTGTCGGAATTGCGGTTGCGCTCACCTACTCTCCAGCGTTGATACTGTTTCCCTTGATCCGAAGAAAAGGCGGGGTTCATGACGTTCGTCAATGATCCCGTGTCGACACCGAAGCGGTTAGTGACGCTGCGAACGATTCCACCGCCGCCATTGAAGTGCTGTCGAAACGCGGGAAGGCCTTACGCAAGCGCTCGTTTGATATTCGCGGTGTTTGATAACTAAATTTGCCATATATAGGCTTGCGGTCGAACCGCGCCACAACTTCCGCCAGGGTGACGGCAGGGCAGAAGGCTGCGTTATAGGTGCCGGTGAGACCCGCCGTCATGGCATGCTTGATGAGCGCTGCGATATCCGCATAGCCGACGCAATGAAACGACGAGTCGCTGGTCAGCGTAAGGGCGGCTTTTTCACCGCGCACCACCCGCGTCAGATTGTTCGGACGCATATACGGCCCCAGCAGTAGTCCGGCCCGCAGTATCAAAGGATTCGTGGCTAGACGGGCCACCGCTGCTTCTGATGCCATCTTGCACAGCGCATACAGGTTGCGCGGCACAAACGCGTCGAGCTTGACATCTTCATCGCAGATGCCGGCTCCAACCGGGTAGACGTCGATCGATGACAAAATAACGAAAGCGCGGTGCGGAACACGCGCCACCGCCTCGGTTAGATCGATCGTGTCCTGCAGATATTCCTTGATCTGTGCGGGCCCGACATCGCGCCGCATATTGAATGCACAATGAAGAATTGCATCATAGGGCTTGCTGACTTCACTGAGCATCGCCAGCGGTTGGTCCCGCGTGACGATCGCTGCATTGAAGCGTTCAGCTAGATACCGCCCGATACCACTTGCCGCTCCTGTGACCAGAACAGACACAGATCAGCATTAGCCCTGTATCGG
>Ga0233424_10000669_pt1 | contig 39745 bp, 29 predicted proteins | sample Watercolumn_Towu_FD_181011 | JGI IMG/M metagenome (GOLD analysis project Ga0233424, IMG submission 181011) | Freshwater microbial communities from Lake Towuti, South Sulawesi, Indonesia - Watercolumn_Towuti2014_125_MG | ecosystem: Environmental > Aquatic > Freshwater > Lake | place: Indonesia...
CGTCGTCGTCACGTCACCCGCCGTCGAGATGCCGCCGCCGCCCGTGATTGACACCGCGCCGTCCGCGCTGATGTCACCCGCCGCCGCGATGGTGTTCGTCCCCGAGGCGTTCAACGTCACGATCCCGTTGCCGGTCGTCGTGATCGTGTTGTTCAGCGCGATGTTCGTGGTGTTGATGTTCACGCCGGCCGCCGCCGTCGTGCTCACCGCGCCGTTGAGCGTCGTCGTGCCGGTCCCCGCCGTCTGGCCCAGGCTGGCCGCACTGAACGTCGTCGCCGTCACGTTGTTCGCGCTGACGATCGTCACCGCGCCCAGCGGCGTGGCGCCGCCCACCACGCCCGTGAAGGTCACGTTCCCGGCGCCCGCCGTCAGACCCAGCGTGAACGCGCCGTCCAGCGTGTTGCTGAACTGGATGGCCCCACCCGCCGAATTGACCGCCACGTTGCCCGTCAGCGTCGTGGCCGAGTTGTAGGTCACATTGTCCGCCGTCGTCGTCACGTCACCCGCCGTCGAGATGCCGCCGCCGCCCGTGATTGACACCGCGCCGTCCGCGCTGATGTCACCCGCCGCCGCGATCGTCACCGCGCCGGCCGCATTCAGGGTCACGAGACCACTAGTGGTTGTCGTGATGGCTTGGTTCACGTTGATTGCGTTTGTATTCGTAAAACTGACGTCGCCATCGGATGTAAAGGCACCCCCGACGGTGATGGTATCACCACCATCTCCACCGGCATTGATCGAAATGTCATCGCCCGTCTGGCCAAAGCCCGTGATGGTGATGACGTCGTTTCCATCACCGGTGGTCACGACAATCGAGCTCACGTTGGCGTTCGAGACCGTAAAGTCGTTGCCATTGTTGGTGATGTTGCCCGCACCACCACCCGTCGCCGCATTAAACATGATTCCCGCATCAGCAAAGGTATATGTTCCTCCGCCCGATAGTGAAATATTCAAGGCACTGGTGTCGCCCGCGTCTGCTTGTGAAACCGTGAGGATGCCGCCCGCAGTCAAATTCACGTCGTAGGCCAGCAATAGGCGGTCTTCCAACCGCTCGATTGCCCGTGACACCAGCCGGCTGCGGCGGCGCTTGGCTTGGCCGATGTGCAACTTGCCCAGAAGGCGCCCGAAAATTCCTCGAACTGCGAAACGAGAGCGGAATGATTCGATCATGGGAGGCGTTCCTGTCAAAAACCAAACAGGGGTTGTGTTGTGGGTTCAAAAACCGCAGACGATCCTTGTCCAAGCCCAAACGCACGACTGATCAGGGGCTATCCGAACTCAATATCACCTCGCGCAAAACTTCAGACAAAGTTCTTCCAGTCCACGCTGCACCGCCGTTCTCGCGCTGCCACGTTCCGCGAGCGCGCAAGCCAGCGCTGTCCAGTGCCAATCAATGAAGCTGCCGACGACGGGGCCTAACGGAGTGTGCCGCCAGAAGTCGACAATTTGGAAAGAGTCAACCAAAGCCCGTGACACCACGATGATCACCTTTGACGTCTGTGTTGTGAGCTCGATTTGCTCGGCCCCGACCCGATGCCGCGGAGATTGAAACTGACCAGACTGAATTGCTTCCCGCGAGTCTGGCAAAGTGGGGGACCAAGGACGACTGTAACTTTCATGACTTGGGGGATGAATACTACCGATCGTAACGATCCCCTGCAAGAGTAGATTCCGTTGGCACTTGCAGATTTCGCCGGATAGTTTTTTCCATCGATTCAAGCAGATTGCCTCCGGATTCAGTCGGCTGAAATGGCCGAATGGGCGATCTCTCGTTCGGACGCGCTGTCCCCGCAAGAGCTTTGCAGTTTCCACATTTCAACACGCGACTTTTACGTCCGCCGGTCTGGTACTCGCAACCAGTCACGGGCGAATGCGGTCGAGATTGCCGCCCAAACTTCGCTGGATGCCGCAGCGGCGGCGTGGCTCCCTGGGTTCCGTCCGCATTGTGACCGGGTATATTCCTTGCCATGCAGATCCTGTTCGTACACCAGAACTATCCCGCGCAGTTCGGACACATCGCCGAATACCTCGCCGTCCACAAAGGCCATCGCTGCACGTTCGTGTCCGAGTTGCCGGGGTCTTCGGACGGTCCGGTGGAGCGGATTCAGTATCGTCGCATCGGCGGGGCCACGAAGCACAGCCACTATTGTGCTCGGACGTTCGAGAACACGATCGCCCACACGCACGGGGTGTACGAAGCTTTGAAGGCGCGGCCCGATCTGCGGCCGGACCTGATCGTCGGCCATTCGGGCTTCGGCTCGACGATGTTTCTTCGCGAGTTGTACGACTGTCCGATCATCAACTACTTCGAGTACTTCTACCGGTCGCGGAATTCAGACATGGATTTTCGTCCTGACTTCCCGCCGCAGGAAATCGACCGGCTGCGCGCCCGGGCTCGCAACGCGATGATTCTGCTCGATTTCGACAACTGCGATCTCGGCTACAGTCCCACGCGCTGGCAGCGCGATCGGTTTCCCAGGCTGTACCACGACAAGCTGCGAGTCATCTTCGACGGGATCGACACCAATCTGTGGCAGGCTCAGCCGGGGATGCCGCGCCGGATCGGTGACCGATCGTTTCCGGATGACGTACGGATTGTGACCTATGCCACGCGCGGCATGGAATCGATGCGCGGATTCGACATCTTCATGAAAATGGCGAAACGGCTGTGCGACCGGCGGAAGGATGCCGTGTTCCTGATTGCCGGCCAGGATCGCGGATGCTACGGGGGCGACCACAAGGTGACCGGCCAGCCGTCGTTCAAGGAGTGGGTGCTCTCGCAGGACGACTACGATCTCTCCCGGTTCGTGTTCCTGGGACTTGTGCCACCGCCGACGCTGGCGCATCTGTTCAGCATCACTGACCTGCACGTTTACCTCACGGTGCCGTTCGTGTTGTCGTGGTCGTTGATGAACGCTCTGTCGTGCGGAGCCACGGTGCTGGCATCGGACACGGCCCCGGTGCGGGAGATGATCGAGCACGAGCGAAACGGCCTGCTGCAGGACTTCTTCGATGTGGAAGGTTTTGTCGAGGCCGCGGACCGGGTACTGGACGATCCGGCCGCGTTTCGGCACCTAGGAGCCGCCGGTGCCAGACTCATACGCGAACACTACAGTCTCGACGTCTGCCTGCCGCAAATGCTCCAGTTGTACGAAGACTCGCTGGTCCGTTAACGGGGCCGAATCTGGCATTGGGCGGTTGGGTTCTGCAATCGCTCAAAAAAACCAACCGGACCGGGAGTGGCCCGGTCCGGCTCGATTTGTCCCGATCGTGGAGAGGCTGGGACTGATCGTTTGACACGACACCATTAGAATCGCAATTCGGCTCGCACGGTCAGTCCATCGAACGTCAACGTTTCTTCCTGACGCTCGAAAGAGTTCTGAGTCACGCGGACGATGCTCAGGTACTCCGGCGTGGTCATCATATTGAACCAGGCCGCCACGTAGTAACCAGCGGTCAGGCGGAAGCAACCGTTGCAGCTCTGCCACCCGGCACCGATCTCGAATTCCGGCACGGTCACGATTCGCGAGTCTCGCAAACCGGTCCGGGCCTGGACCACGGTGAAGTCGTTTTGCTGCAGGTAGTCGGCTCGCACGTTGCCAACCAGGAAGTTGACGGCTCCCTTGGTGTACACCATCCAGCCGCAACCCAGCAGACGCTCGCCTTCGTATCCGAATCGCGGTCCAACGCCGTCGAAATCAACGTTCGTGTTGACGGTCGTGGTTCCCAGGATGGAGTAGCGGGCCTCAAACTGCTGATCGAGTCGGGCATAACGGATCCCGACGAGGTAGTTGAACGCGTAGTCGCTACCGCCCCAGATGACCGATTTGTAGTTGAAATCGATCGCCTGCATGTCGATGTCGTACTCGGCATGCGCTGCCAGGCTGTCAGCAGCCACGTTGACGGTGTTCGGGTGGATGGTTTCGGCTCGCACGAACGCTCCTCCGCCGCCGCCCAGCGCGATGTCGTCGGATGTCGTGCCTCGGAACCACATGAAGTTGCCGGTGAAGCTCGAACAGGCGTCGAGTGCCCACGACCCTCCCACGCGGAAACCGGCGTCGTAATTGAACCCGGCCACGGAATTATTCGCGATCGGGACTGCGGTGGTGAAAGTGCCGTTGACGGCCGTGGCGTAGGTCACGTCCGCGCCGCGCGGCTTCAGCATCAGGAACTCACCCCAGATCGCGTCGCGATGTTCCCAGAATTCCGGACACTCGACGCAGCAGACCGGATCGCAGCCCGCGCTTTGTCCGCAGGAGGCGCCGCCAGGTCCCGGGTCCGGAATCGGTCCGCCGTTTTCGACGGGCGGAGGCGGTGCCTTGCCGTCATCTGCGCCGATCAATTCGATCGCATCGGCGTCCTCGTCATCGTAGGCGCTGCCCAACTCGAGGGCGGAGCGACTACCTTGTTCCTCTAGCGCCTCCAACAATTGGATGGATGTGCTCGTGCGTCGGCCGTTCAGGTCTCGACTCCCGCTCTTTGTTTGGGCGGGCGACATTTGTTGTAGCGATAGGACCGTCGCCACGGCGGTTGCCCAGATTCCGATCTTCTTGCGCATTGTCTATCCCCCCTCCTTGGAGACAAAGTTTGGTCGCAGGCCAATTTCCTCGTGAGCGGTTCCGTTGCTCAATCGACCGGTCGGAAATCGAGACCGGCATTTCCTGCCGAGCAGACGTTTCCGCATATGTGGCTTGACCTGCACTATCGAGTCGTACAATCACTATCGGCCACAGTGCACTCATAACTCATTACAAACGGTTGCCGAGAACAAATATTTCATTCCGCATCGGTCGTAAACGCGGCGCAGTCCAAGCAATCAGCACAAGTCTCGCAGCTTGCCATTTTCGGTGAACTGTGCAAAACGAAACTTGTACCCCCTGTGAAGGGTTTCATGTGATCGCGTCCATATTACTTTTCACCAGGTGATGATTCGCCTGCCACGCACCGCAGCCGGATCCACAATCGTTGAGCTGGCTGGGCGAAGGACTTACGGTTGCTACAATAGGTCCACGATTGTCACCGGTCGGTGGACGGGACAGGCGAGGCCGGCGAGAACTTTTCGGGTCATCAGCTTTCGAGGTTGTTGTTTATGACCACCGATACCCGCGGCGCGCTGACTCCGCAACTCGTCCACCGCCTCATCTCCCTTCAGGGTCGGCTTCGCGCGTTGCGCTTGGCTCACGGGATCGGACTGATCGTCTCGCTCGCCGTCGTGTTGCTTCTGGCAACAGTTGTGGTCGACTGGATGTTCGATTTACCACAGTCCATCCGTGTGCTGACCGCGATCGGCTGCGTCCTGGCTCTCAGTCTGACGGCGTGGCGTCGCGTGTGGAAACCGTGGACTCAGCCGGCGTCCCTTCCGGAACTGGCGGCCCTGGTCGAAGAAGCGCATCCACGAATCGGCGAACGATTGACCTCGCTGGTCGAACTGTCGGAAGCCGACGATCCCGAAGCGTGGAAGGGCTCGCAGCTCATGCGCGAGTTCCTCGTGCATGAAACGGAACAGGCGGTGACCCGCATCGACTTCGCTTCGGCCGCGCCCGGTGGTCGAGCCTACGGCTGGGCGATCGCCGGTGCCTGCGCGTGCGTGCTGCTGGTGCTCCCAGGCGTGTTTGCTCCACAAGCCTACGCATTCCGAGTCTCGCGGCTGCTGATTCCGTGGGCCGATCGCGAATCGTTGGCCGACCTCCTTTTCGATGTCGATCCCGGTGACCGGGTGGTGGCCCGCGGCTCCGATGTGGTCGTCCGTGCCAAGCCGCTTTGGCAACTTCCGGCGGATGTCGCTCCGCCCGACGTTCGATTGCATTCGGCCATCGCCGGCCAGGCCGATTCCCGCCGGCTCGATTTCGACGCCGGTGACAAATCGTACGTCGCGACGATTCCCCACGTCTTCCAAGGCTTCGACTACGAATTGCGCACGGCGAAAGGCCGCTCGAAGAGATACCACATCCGTGTTGAAGACGCTCCGTCGCTGACCGGCCTGTTGCTTGAAGTCGAACCGCCGGCGTACTCCGGTCGCCCCGCGCAAACGATCGACGGCGCCGTCGGCCGCCTCGAAGTCTTTGAACGCAGCCGTCTCCGTTTCAAACTTCAATTCAACAAGCCCGTCGCGATGGCGGAACTGGCTTGGCTGAACCAAGAACAGACGGTGGATGGTGAACGGTTGACGGTGGACGGAGACACATCGGAACCGGTCGCTCAAGATTCGGAAATCCAGAATCCAAAATCCAAAATCCAAAATCGTCCCACCCACCTTCCCGTCGTTCTCTCTCCCGGCCACACCACCGGCACGCTTGAGTTCACAGCCGAAACCGGCGGTCCGATCGCGATCCGATTGACTGATGAATTCGATCTCACGAACCAGTCCGACCCGCATCGTGAACTGGTCATCATCGCCGACGCGCCACCGAAGCTTGAACTGACAGGCGGCGACGAACCGCAGGACGTGCGCCCCAGCGACGTCGCGTCGATCCGTGTCGTCGCCGAAGACGACATCGCCGTTGGGGCGTTGGAGCTGCACTTCGAAATCCACCGCGCCGATGCCGCCGCCCCCGAAACCGATCCCGCGCTGACCGCGCCCCTCACGCCTCCGGCCGCCGCGTTTGGTCGGCCAAGCGTCGCGCACGAATTCCAACTTGGACTCGCCGACCTCGGTCTGCTCGAAGGCGACGTGGTGACATTTCGCGTGCGAGCCGCCGACGAACGCCCCGTGCCCGGGCCGCAGGAGGTGTGGTCCAAGCCGCGCGTCCTCCAGATCAAAAAGAACGCGAAGCCCGCCGGCACAGCCGAGCTGGCTGCCGAACAATCCGAATTGCAACAGGCCCTCGGATCGCTCCGCGAAGACCTCGCTGCCGACAAGGGACAAGTCGAAGCCGCCGAGAAGCAGATCGACGATGCGAACCGCCACAACGAACCGCTCGCCGCCGCCGAGAACGAAAAACTCGCCGACCTCGCCCAGCAGCAGGGTGAACTCGCCGACCGTCTGGAACAGCTCGCCGCGCAACTCGACGATCACCCGCTGTTCCAAAAGCTGGCCGCTGCCGCACGTCAAGTCGCGCAGCAAGAACTTGCGCAGGCCGAGCGCCGCATCGAAGCCGCGCAGCGCGAAACTGATCTCGGCAAGAAACGGGACGAACTCCAAGCCGCCTCCCAGCAGGTGGCCGCTGCCGAACAGAAACTAATCGGCCTCGAAGACCGCTTCGAGCAGCTTGCACAGACCGAACAGAACGTCCTCGAACTCAATCGCCTCGCCGAACAAGCCCGGCAACTCGCCGCGAAAGCGAACGAACTCCGCCAGCGTCAGGACCAGTTGGCCCAGGCCGAGTCGCGCGAACCCGCCGCGTCTCGCGAAGGCGACGCACTTCCCGATCGAAACCCACGGGAGGGGGAGGCTCCTGCCGAGCCGAATCGTGACGCACAGAATCGTGAACCCGCTCCCGAACGAAGCGAGCGCCCGGAACCGCCCGCTGGCGAACCGCGTCGCCCCACCCCAGCCACCCCCGAACAACAAATGCCCGACCAGCAAGCCGCGCGCGAGCAGCTTGCCGAAGATGCCGAGAAGTTGCAGGCCGAACAGCGAGAGCTCGCTCAGCAACTCGCCGAGTTGATGCGCGAGAACCCCGAACTGCGCGAAGCGACCCGCCGCGAGCAGATGGAACGCATCGCCGAACTGGCCAGGCAGGCCGAGCAGCTTGCGAAGCCGCAGGAGAAGCTGGCCGAAGCCGTCAAGCCGCGTGAGCCGCAGGGCGAGGAGTTCCAGCCCAACCGCGACCGCGTCCCCGACGCCCAGCAAACCGCCGCCGCGCAGCGGCAACTCGCCCGCGATGCCGAACAACTCGCGAAGGACGTCGCCCGCGAAACCGGGGCCGAGTCGCCGTCCACTCGCGAAGCGAGCGAGTTCGCCCGCGATGCCGCCGCCGCCAGCCAGCAAGCCGACGCCGGCAAGTTCACACAGGCCAGCGAGGCCGCTCAGGAAGCGAGCCAGAACGCCGGCCAGGCCGCCGCCGAAGTCGAAGCCACCGCGCCGCGCGAGGGAACTCCCGCTGCCGAGGCCCGCGACCGTGCGTCCGAACTCGCCGACCGCCAGCGACAGGTTGCCGAAGACCTCGCCAAGATTGCCGACACGCCCGCCGAGCAGCAACGTCGCCAGCAGGAACTCGCAACGCAGACGGAGCAACTCGCCGAGCGACTCGACAACGCGACCCGCGCGCTCGGTGACGATCCGATGGAAACGACTCCGCCGTCCGAACGCGCTCAGGCGGCTCAGCAAGCCGCAGCGCAAGCTCGCGAAGCGATGCAGCAGGCCGCTGAGCAACTTCAAAACGGTGATCGACAAGCCGCCGCCGAATCGGCTCGACAGGCCAGCGAGAACCTTCGCGAAGCCGCCGCGCAAGCCCGCGAAGCGGCCGGCCAGCCCGCCTCATCACCCGACGGCGAACCGCAACCGAATCAACCGGAGCCGAATCAACCGCAGCAACCGGGCCAGCCGCAAGCCGGACAACCTCGTCAGCCCGGCGAACCGCAATCGCGAGACGGTCAGCCTCAGCAGGCAGGACAACAGTCGGCGCGAGATGGACAACGACCGCAGGCCGGTCAGCCGCAGTCGCGCGAGGGTCAGCCGCAGCAACCCGGTCAACCGCAAGCTGGCGAGCGTCGGGCTGGCGAACCGCAGCGCGGGGGTCAGCCACCGGTAGGCGATCAACCCGGCGATTCGCAACCGGGCGAGAACTCGAACATCCCGCAATCGGCCGCCGAACGTCTCGCCGCCGCGCGAGAGGAACTGGCTCGCGCCGAACGGCAACTCGAACAGGCGATCGAAATGGCCGAGCAGGCCGCGATGAATCAACCCGGTGCAGAAGGCTCGCAGCCGGGTCAACCGGAGAATCAACCTGGCAACCCGAATCGCGAAGGATCGCAGCCCGGCAACCAACCGTCGCGTGAAGGCCAACCGAGCAGCGAACGCGGCCAGCCGACCAACGGACAGCCACCGTCGAATCATGGCCAGTTGTCTGGTCAACCGAACCAGCCCGGCCAGCCTTCAAACAATTCCGAGCGCGGATCGGAATCACAACGCGGTTCCGAATCGCAGCGCGGTCAAGGTTCGCAGCCGGGGCAGTCTCCGCGCGAAGGTCAATCGAATTCGGAACGCGGTCAGCCCGGTGCGAGTCAGCAGCCATCGAGTCAGAACGCGCAGTCCGGTCAGTCGAAACAGCCCGGCCAAAACCAAAGCAACTCCGAACGCGGCTCGCAGGGACAGCGCGGCCAGAGTTCGCAGTCCGGTCAGTCCGGTCGCGAAGGTCAGCAAAGCAGCGAACGTGGCCATTCGAACAACGGTCAGCCATCGAACCAAGGCCAGCAACCGGGGCAGGGACAGCAGACGGGCCAAGGACAGCAATCGGGTCAGGGTCAGCAACCCGGCCAGGGCAGCCAACCCGGCCAGGGCAGCCAACCCGGCCAGGGCAGCCAACCGGGGCAGGGTGGCCAGCCGGGTCAGAGCCAGAGCAATTCCGGAAACGGATCACAGGGACAGCGCGGTCAGGGCTCGCAAGCGGGTCGATCGGGATCGCCTTCGAGTCAATCGGCCGGTCAGCCGGCGAGCGGTCAAGGCGAGTCATCGAGTCAGGGGCAGGCTTCTGGTCAGGCATCTCAATCGGGCGCGGGCCAGAACAATGCCGGGCGCGGCGCTGACGGGCAACGCGGCGAAGGATCTCAGTCCGGTCAACGGAACGGGCAGGAGCAGGGGCAGGGGAATCAGAACGGAGGTTCCGGCCATCCGAACGGGTCGCAACCGGGGCAACCGCAGGGAGGCACTGGCTCAGCCAGTGGCACACCCGGTCAGTCCGGCGTGTCGAACGAAGGTCGAAGCGAAATCGCTCCCGGTGATGGCTCCGATCAAAACAGCCCTCGACCCTCGACCCTCGACCCTCGACCCTCCACGCCGCTCGGTCGTACTTCGCAAAGCCTCCAGCAGGCGGCGCAGGCGCTGGCCGAAGCGTCGCGGCAGATGCAGTCCGGGCAGAGTGGCACTGGCTCAGCCAGTGGCACACGACCGTCATCGAATCAGCCGACGCAACCTGGATCAAACCCCGGCGGCGACGGAACTGGAGCCGGCAGTCAGGCACCGGTCGCGCCGGACGTCGAACAAATCAAAGCCGATTTCCAGAAGATCACGAACCGCCGCTGGGGCGAACTGCCGAAGAACGTGCAGTCCGAGATCCTCGACGCCGCGTCCAAACGGCCTCACGGCGACTACGCCAAGCTGATCAAGCTGTACTTCAAGGAACTTGCCAAAACGCAGCCCGCGGCCGGTGCGGCGGAGAAAGCGAAGCCGTAGCGAATGCATGGTTCTCCCTCTCCCCTTTGGGGAGGGGGCGGGGGGGGGGGGCCGACTGCACGGTTCACCGCCCCTCACCCCCAACCCCTCTCCCCAAGGGGGAGAGGGGAGCACGTCGAATTACAAAGTACAGCGATCTCGCAGAGTGACGAGTCTTCATGGCCAACCGAAACACATTCCTCGCCACCATCCGCGAAGCCGCCGCGCGGGGGCGGGCGCATCGGGTGTCGCTGAATCCGCAGGCCACGGCCGAAGAGTCGTACGTGGGGGGCGGGGCCGATCCGGTGGGGACGTTGATCGCCGAATGGACCGCCGTCGGCGGGCGCGGGTTTCGGGTGCGCGGCGTCGAGGCCGCGCGGGGATTCATCCGCAGCTTCGTCCGCGAGCGCACGATTCGGAAGGCCATTCGCTGGTGGCATCCGGTGCTCGAACGAATCGGAATCGACGCCGTGCTGGCGGAGCGGCAGATCGAAGTCGCCGCGTGGGACGACTTGTCGCGCTTGGCCGAAGCCGAGCGGCGGCCGATCGAGTTCGCGGCCGAACTCGGAATCACCAGCGTCTCGTGGGCCGTGGCCGAAACCGGCACGCTGGCCCTCGCGTCGAACCCCGATCAAGGCCGCGTCGTCAGCCTGCTCCCTCCCGTCTTCCTCGCCATCCTCGAACCAACGCAGATCGTCCCCGACCTGTTCGACCTCTTCGCGGCGCTCGAACCGACCAAGGATCACCTGCCGTCCAACATCGCCCTCATCACCGGCCCCAGCAAGACGGGCGACATCGAACTCAAGCTCACCACCGGCGTCCACGGACCGGGTGACGTAACGATCCTCGTCGTCGAGTGACGACTCCCCTCTCCCCGTTCCGGGGCGAGGGAGTTTCAGTAACCACCCGCCGCCGTCGCGCCGCCCGCCGACACCGGCATCCCCAGGCGCTTGCGGCACTCGTCGAGAATCTCCTTCGTGCGGCTGGCGCCGACGCGGGTGACGCCGATCTCGCGGACCTTCAGCAGCGTGTCGAGATCGCGCACGCCGCCCGCGGCTTTTACCTGCACATGAGCCGGCGCGTGCTGACGCATCAGGCGCAGGTCGTCCATCGTCGCCCCGCCCGAACCGTAGCCCGTCGATGTCTTGACCCAGTCGGTTCGCAGTTCGCCGCAGATTTCGCACAGCTTGATTTTGTGCTCGTCTTTCAAGTAGCAATTCTCGAAGATGACTTTCAACTTCTGACCGCGCGCGTGCGTCAGTTCGACGATCGCCCGGATTTCGTCGCGCACGTACGACCAGTTGCCGCTCAGGACCTGGCTGATGTTGACCACCATGTCCAGTTCCTCGCCGCCATCGTCGAGGGCCTGTTTCGCTTCGGCCAGCTTGATCGCCGTGGTGTGGCCTCCGTGCGGAAACCCGATCGTCGTGCTCGCCTTCACGCCGCTGCCTCGGAGGATGTTCGCGCATCGCTTCAGGTAGTACGGCAGGATGCACACGCTGGCCACGCGGTTTTCGACGGCCAGCCTGCAGCCTGCTTCGAGGTCGGCCGTGGTCATGGTCGGTTGCAGCAGCGAGTGATCGATCATGCCCGCGATGTCTGGCAACGTGAAGGACATGATTGAAGCTCCGAAGTTTCGTCCGTGGCACCGTCGTCTCGCCGGTGGTCTTTGTGATCAAGAAAAGACACCAGCGGGATGCCGGTGCCTTGGCTGCCGGGAATTCATCAATGCCTCACGACTTGCTTCCGGCGCTTTCACGCGAAAACGTCGACACACGGTCGAGTGCCCGCTTGAAGATTTCGGCGTCGTAGCCAGCCATGAACGCCAGGATCGACACCGTGCCAGCCACCTTGATGTATTCCTCCGGCGTGGAATTGGTCACGACGGGCGTGGTCAGCAGGATCAGCCCACCCGTCAGCAGCAGGTAGATGACGAAGCCTCGCGCGATGGCCACCGAGTACAGCACCAGCACTTCACGGAATGAAGCGACGGGAACGGCCTTCAATCTGTTCAGCGACGCGGTTTCGTAGGAGAGCGACCGCCGCGAGAACTTGCCGATCACTCCTGCACAGCACGCCAGGATCGCGATGTTGGTCACTGTGTAGCACGTCAAGAGGATGAGCCACACGCCCACCCACTCGCCGGTCGTTGAAAAGCCGTGTTCGCCAACGGCCGTCCGCAGCGATTCCGTTTCGACCACGATCCCCACGAGAAAGAAGCACAGCCAGAGGAAGATCGTCGTCACGCCAAACACGACCTCGGATGCTCGCAGTGGGTGGAGGAACTTCTCGGCCGATGCCGTCGCGGCCGGAGTTGGAGCGGCTGCGGCGGCTGGCGTCGTTTCTGTGATCGCGTCCACGGTCGTCGGAGTCGGTCGATCGAACTGCTCCACGAAGGCTTCGCGTTCTTCCGTGACCGGTGTGACGGTGGTGGTCGGCTCTGGCATGGTTGGCCCCCAAGCTGGAAATCTGAACGAGACTGGAATGGATGTGTGACCGTGAAAACACACTACCCCGCCGTCCGGCGAAACGCAACGAGACGCTTTCGAGGCGTACCGGATTCTGCCGTGACAACCGGACACGGGCGGGTTATTCATACAACAGGAACATCCTCCGTCGCTTCTGGAACTCCCGCAGATCGCTGGCGAACGTGGCTTCGATCTCGGCGACCGACTTGCCGGACAGGATCGCGTCGCGAACGCCGTCGTGGCCGAGCAGCCGGTCGAGCGTCTTCGTGTCCCAGTGGGCGGCGAAATGTTTGTGGAGCACCGTCGCAATTGCCAGCCCGAGCCTGACCGGTTGGAATTCGTCTCGGTTTGTCACGACAAACCGCACGCCCTTGCAGTGCGTGCCGGCCCACTTGCTGGACGACGGTTGAAATCGCTCGATCGATTCGAACCGGACGCCCGGCAGTTCGGCGGCGGTCAGTTCGCGCACGAGCACGTCGGCCTGCATCCACGGCGCCCCGATCAATTCGAACGGCGTGTCGGTGCCGCGACCGACCGAAATGTTCGTCGTCTCCCACAACCCGACGCCCGGGTACAGCACGGCTTCGGTCAGGCTCCGCATGTTGGGTGACGGGTTGATCCACGTCAGCCCCGTCGCGTCGAAATAGTCGGATCGCTTCCAACCGTCGCAGCGGATCACCGTCAGTTCGAGGTCCAGTTTCAAGTCGGCTTGAAACAGCTTCGCGAGTTCGCCGACCGTCATCCCGTGGCGCACGGGGATGCGGTGGAAGCCGACGAAAGATTCCTTCCCGGCATCCAGCACCGGCCCTTCGACGGCCACACCGCCGATCGGGTTGGGCCGGTCGAGCACCACGAACTTGACGTTGTGCTTCGCCGCCGCTTGCATCGCGAGGCCCATCGTCGAAACGTACGTGTAGAACCGCGTGCCGATGTCCTGAATGTCGAACACCAGCGTGTCGATCCCGCGCAGCATCTCCGCCGTCGGCGACCGCGTCTCGCCGTACAAACTGAAAATCGGCAGCCCGGTGTCCGGTTCGCGTGCGTCCGCGATCTTCGCCTGATCCAGCTTGCCGAACGCTCCGTGCTCGGGGCTGAACAGGGCGACAAGTTTGACGCCACTCGCCGCGTGCAGAAGCTTGAACGTCGGCGTGCGGTCCTTCGCGACGCCGGTGTGATTCGTGATCAACCCCACCTTCCGCCCCGCCAGCGCCGCGAAGTTGTCTCGCCGTAGAACGTCGATCCCGGTCAGCACGCGCGCCGTCCCCTCTCCCCCTTGGGGGAGAGGGTTAGGGTGAGGGGGTGGAGCGGTCGCGACGCTCGAATTGCTGGGAGGCGGTTTGAGAGGATTTTTTTGCGAGGTTGGAGTTTCCGCTATGCCCGGCCCCCTCACCCCAGCCCTCTCCCCCACGGGGGAGAGGGGGACGAGTTCCGGCGGCGCATCGAGCACCGCCGCCGCCGCGATCGTCCCGATCCGGCCGATCAGCGGGTTCACCAACCCCTTGCCGTTCGGATGCACGCGGTTGCTCAGGAACACCACGAACAAGTCGAGGTGCGGGTCGATCCACAATCCCGTCCCGGTGAACCCGCCGTGACCGAACGCGCGCGACGACATCGTTTCGCCACGGTTGATCGAGTAGCCCGTCCGATGGTCCCAGCCGAGGCATCTCGATCCGCCGGGGACCGCGACCGGGCGCGTCATCAAGTCCACGGTGGCCGGTCCCAGAATTTGCTTGCCGCCAAACCTCCCTCGGTTGAGCATCATCTGCGCGAACACGGCCAGATCGTCCGCCGTGCCGAACAGGCCGGCGTGCCCGGCAACGCCTCCGAGTTTGAACGCGCGCGGGTCGTGAACGTCACCGCGCGGCTGCTGGCCGTCGAGTTGCTGTGTCGGTGCGGCGCGCTGGCGGAGCGGTTCGGCCGGCAGGTAGCCGGTCTCGGTCATGCCGAGCGGGACGAAGATGTTGTCGCGAGAAAATTCGTGGACCGACTGGCCGGTGATCTTCTTCACCAGTTCGCCGAGGACCAGGAACCCGACGTCCGAGTAGATGAACTTGGCTCCCGGTTCCGCCGTGAGCTTGAGCTGCCAGATGTTTTCGAACGATTTCTCCGGTCCGTCGGCGTAGTCCTTGATCGAATTGTCGGCGATGAGTCCCGACTGATGCGTCAGCAGGTGCAACACGGTGACGTTCTGCTTGTCGTTCGCCGCGAATTCGGGAATGTGCTGCGACACCTTGTCGGTCAGCCGGAGCTGTCCGCGTTCGATCAGGAGCATGACGCTGGTCGCGGTCGCCACCGGTTTGGTCACGGACGCCAAGTCGAAGACCGTGTCAACCGTCATCGACTCGCGCTGCGGCTCGACGGCCCGGTCGCCGTACGCTTTGCAGAACACCACTCCGCCGCGCCGACCAATCAGCACGACGCAGCCCGGCATGTTCCTGTTCTTCAGCCCCTCGGCCACGACGCCGTCGATGCGAGCCAGCCGGTCGGTGTCCATCGCCACATCGGTCGGGTTGACGCGAGGCAACGCGGCGGTGGCGGTCGGTGGGAATGACAAACCACCAAGGCACAAAGACACGAAGGACGACACGAAGAAGACGAGCGATGAGGTCCGGAGGTTTCGACGAGCAGCGGTCTTCCGACTCGTAGGACGGCCCTTCCGGGCCGTCACGTCATGGCGAGAAACGACGGCCCGGAAGGGCCGTCCTACGTTGGTCAACGAACGGTCACGCATGGGGAGTTTGCTTTCGATTCGTGGGTGACTTCAGTTTTCGCAGCCAGTTGCCCAGCCGCTCGACGAATGACGGCGGTCGGACGCGAAGTGCCAACTCATCCAGCGGCCGGAGCTTCGACCAGTGCACGCCCCAGCATTCGCGTTGGCCGTTGCCGACCGGGACTGGATTGCGAACGCCGTCGCGGAGCAAGCCGTCGCGGTCAGTCCAGCCGCTCAGGGTGAGATCGTACACGCTGGCGGAGCCGTCGTCGCCTGTGCTGTGGAGCAAAACGTAGTACGCATCGTCGAGGTAGTCGGCTCGCATTTCGCCCGGGGTCCAGCGCGGAGGCCGCACGAGCAGGAAGCCGCGTCGGTCGTCGCGGTAGCGGGTCTGTTTGACTTCGACGGGCTTGTCGAGTCTCGTCCAGCGCGGCAGCAGGTCGCGACCACGATTGGAGACGCCAGCTTCGGCGAGGCTCTGCCATTTCGCGACCCAAGCGGGAGCCAGCAGCAGACAGGCGGCGAGTTCCGCGGCCAATCCGTCGCGGTCGATGTCCGCATCCGACTGCCGCACCGCCTGCTTGCGCGAACCGAGCCACCCGCGCTCTTGCAGGCTCCGCTTGATCCGCACCTGTTCATCAATCCAGCCGGAGAAGTCGGAGACGTTGATGCGCGTCACGCACCGACCGCACGCGGCGCAGGTGAGGAAACCACGGTGTCCGCAGACCTTCCTGTTCCCCTCTCCCCTTTGGGGAGAGGGGTTAGGGGTGAGGGGTGGTTCAACGGCGGCGATGTCGCGGGATGTTGCGCAGTGCGAGCAGGTGGAGAGCATGGGGTGGATCAGGGACCGTCCAGATAGAAATGCCATCCCAGACAGGCGATGACCGCGTGCATGGCAAACGTTGTGAATGCGATCGTGCCGAAGGCGGCTATGATCGACGCCCCGAGATTCAGTCTGCGACAAAACCAAGAGAACAAGACAACGACAACGATCCAAGTCAGAACCCAAATCAACGGATTGACATGTTCCCCGCCTCTCGCAGCCGTGTAGGTGTTGATTGGAAGTAGGTATTGAGGACCGAAAAACATCCAGTTCTGGATGCTGGTCAGAATCTTGTTCACGTAGCCGGATTCGTATGCCACGAGCACAAGGAGTGGTGCGAAGATTACGGACAGCAGGCAGACAACGAAGGTTGCTGCGGGAACGAGCGATGCAGATTCGGATCCTTGTTTCATTGTGTCACCTTAGGGTTGGTTGATGACTGTCCAATGAGTCCGCGACGCTCGCCCCTCACCCCCGGCCCCTCTCCCCCTGCGGGGGCGCGGGGAGGTCAGGTGTTGGCATGGAACTCGGCGATCCGTTCTTCGGCGGCGCGGTGGGTTTGGTCGGCGATGTCCACACGGGCGAGTTGGCTCCAGGCTTGAAGCAACTGTTGGAAGATCGGGCCGGGAGCACCGTTGCCGATCGGCTGGCGATTGAGTTTCGTGACCGGGAGCAGACAGTACGTGGTGCAACTTGTGAACGCTTCGTCCGCGTTGAGCGCATCGTAGAGCTGGAGGTCGCGCTCTTCGTAGTCGAGACCGAGCTGGTCGGCCAGCTCGACGACGACTCGCTGGCTGATCCCGCCGAGCGAACAGTTGCGCTGTGGGGTCAGAATCCGCCGGTCACGGACGATGAAAAAATTCGCCGTGCTGGTCTCGGTCAGGTTGCCATGCGAATCGAGGAGCAAGGCGGAAGCTTTCGGGTCCACGAGCCGCGCCTGTTCGTCCGCGAGGTAGCTGGCCAGTCGGCTGCGATGTTTGATCTTCGGGTCGAGGCATTCCGCCGGGACGTGACGGATGCTGGGCGTGACCAGGTGCTGACCCTGGCGCAGCTTCTCGGCCCACAATTCGAACGCCAGCGGGAACGTGTGAACGCAAATCGTCGGCTTGCGGTAGGTCGCTTCGCCGGCGATGCCGAGGTAGGTCAGGTTCTGGCCGGCGGAGACAAAATGGACGAGGCCCAGGTCGTGTCCGGCGGGGATCAGGCGCGCGTTGTGTTCGACGATCTCCTGCGAGAGTTCGGTCAGGGTGTCGCGGGTCAGGTCCAGTTCAAACCCGACCGCCTTGAGCGATCGGAACAGCCGGTCGATGTGGTCCTTCAATCGGAAGGGTTGGTGGCGAAACGTGCGGGTCGTCTCGGTGACGGTGGCTCCGGCCACGATGGCCATGTCCACGATCGGCAGCGTCGCCTGCGAGATGGGGGTGATCTTTCCGTTGAGGTACGCGAGCGGTTCGGGCATCGGAACACCGGGAACGAGGTCGAAACTTCCGAAGTCCGGAGACGTCGGAAGTTTGAACGCGGGTGCGTCGTTGTTTGAAGGTCGTTGCGGATCGCATTACAATGACCCGCCGCCCCCAACACGTCGCAGGAGTATAACGGTCGTCACCCTGAATTGAACCACTCGATAGCGGGAGGTCTGCCATGAAGTCTCCAGTCGTTGGCATCGCGATTGTTCTCGGCTGTCTGCACTCCGGCACGGACGGCTTGGTTTGTCTGGCCCAGTCCGAATCCGACGTTCTGCAGGCGCGGCAACGCGGCGTCGAGTTTCTCAAGACGAAGCAGACCAAGGACGGCAACTGGGAATTCACGGGGCACGAAGTCGGGATCACGGCGCTGTGTACGATCGCGCTCATCGAGAACGGCGTGCCGTTGACAGACCCCGTCGTGCAGAAAGGTTACCAGTACATCCAAAAAAACTCCAGCGCGCAGAAGAGCACGTACGATCTCGCGCTGTCGGTGGTACTCCTCTCGCGATTCGGAGACCGGCGCGATCGGCCGCGAATCCGGTCGTTGGCCGCGAGACTGGTGGCCGGACAACTGGAAAGCGGTGGTTGGACGTACACCTGTCCGACCGTGGAATCGGACGTGCTCGACGATCCCACCCGGTTGCCCAAGCCCAAGGAAGGGTTCGGCGACAACAGTTGCACGCAATTCGCCGTGCTGGGGCTGTGGGTGGCATCGCGCACGGGAGTGCGCATTGATCGCACGTTGGAAAATGTCGCCAAACGGTTCACATCGACACAAACAGAGGATGGAGGTTGGGGGTACACACACGAGGTCGCTCCGGCCGCCGGTGCCGATACGAAAACGGCGGCGAAGGCTCCGTCGGGTCCGTCGATGACCGGTGCCGGATTGTTCTGCCTGGCTGTGGCACAGGCGACGGAGATTCGTGAAGCCATGAAGAAGTCCAAGGCGGGTGGTGGCACCGGCGCGGGCAGCGCGGCGGGGCCGTCGTTGCGAGAGAACCGCGTGTTCGAAAAGGGGCTGAAGCGGACCGGGGATTTTGTTGCCGGCATCGGACCGGGCACCGCGCGGTACTTTCTGTGGTCCGTCGAACGTGTCGGCGTGCTGTTGGGTCTCGAACAGATGGGAAACACTGACTGGTTCAAGAAGGGAACCGATTCGTTGCTGAAGACTCAGCAAGACAGCGGCGGCTGGCCATCGGCTTGGATGGACACCGACAAGGACGGGCTTTCGGACACGTCGTTTGCGCTGCTGTTCCTGCGAAAGGCAAACCTCGGCAGCGACATTTCACGGTTGCTGGAGGGAGAACCGGAGCAAAAGTTTGCGATCGTGAGCCGCAACCCGGTCGCCCGGTTCCCCAAGCTCGAAGCGGCCGTTGCCGCTGCCAAGCCGGGCGAGGCGATCCGCATCGACGGCGAAGGCCCGTACAAGGTCAGTCACCTGGACCTCAAGCAGGACATCACGATCCAAGCTGGCTTTGGCGTGTCGCCGGTTCTCACGTTTGAGGTGGGTAAAGATCGGCTGGGTATCACCCGCAAACCGGCGACCGACCCGACCGCGCGAAGCATGATCAACGTGAATGGTGGGAAGGTGACGTTCGAGGGCGTGCGGTTCCAGATGGACCCGCCGACTCTCAAACCGCCGGTGCCGTGGGCGGGGTTGCTCGTCAAGGGAGGGAGCCTGCGATTGCTCAACTGTTCGTTCTCCGAGAGCAACAAACAGGGGACGACGGGGGTCGTGGTCGACACACCCGGTCAGGTGGTGATCCGCAACTCGCTGCTGATCGGCGGCCGTGCTGGAATTGAAGTCGTTGGCAACGGCAAGCAGGAAGTCGTTCTGGACAATTCGATCATCTTCAGCAACGCGGGATTCTCGATCACGAACGACGCCACGAAGAAAACTCCAGCCGATGTCACGCTGAGCATTACCAACTCGCTGATCCAGGCCAAGGATGTCGTCGCCGCGCCCAAGCTGAACGGCAAGATCAACGTGGCCTGTTACCGCAGCGCGCTGCAGGCGGATTGGATCGGGTCCAACTTCCTCGCGGTCACGACCGGCGCGAAGGATCGCACGTGGAAGGGGAACGCCAACATCTACGACGTCAAGCAGTGGCTTGGTTTCAACGGAACCGCGAATGCAACGGTCAAGGACGATAAATCGTGGAACACGTTCTGGGGTGGCACGGACAAAGGTTCGTATAAACGGATCGTGCCGTACGCCGGAGGCGTGGCGCGGCAGATCGGAAACTTTTCGCACGCCAGCGTGGCTCAGGAATGGCAGTTGGAAATTCCGGCGGACGCACCGCAAGACCTCCAGCGCGGCATCATCGGGATCAACTCGTACCTCGCCGGACCCGGTTCTCCGTTCGATCAGTATCGCGACACGATTTCGTACACCGATTGGCAGCACGGCAAGTTGGGCATCGCCGAACTGGATGCCGATGCCGCCAAGACTACGGCCTCGGCAAACTGAACCTCCCCTCGCCCCCGAAGGGGGAGAGGGGCCGGGGGTGAGGGGCGGGCGTCACCGAGCTTCGCGGACAGAGAGATGGAATGTGACGAAGGACACACCATGACAATCGCACCTGGGAAAACTCGCCTCGGCTGGATCGGCACCGGAGTGATGGGCAGCAGCATGGCCGGTCACCTGATGACCGCCGGGTTCGCGATGACCGTGTACAACCGCAGCAAGTCCAAAGCGGAACCGCTGCTCGCGAAGGGAGCCGCGTGGGCGGCGACTCCCAAGGCGCTGGCAGACCAATCCGACGTCGTGTTCGCGATCGTCGGCTTTCCGAGCGACGTCCGCGAAGTCATGCTGGGGGCAAACGGGGCCCTCGCCGGATCGAAGTCCGGCAACATTCTCGTGGACATGACGACCAGCGAACCGTCGCTGGCCGTGGAAATTCACAGCGCGGCGAAAGCCAAGGGTGTGCAAAGCGTCGATGCGCCGGTGTCGGGTGGCGACGTGGGTGCCAAGAATGCCGCGCTCTCGATCATGATCGGAGGCGACAAGGACGTCGTCGAATCTCTGGCTCCGTGCTGGAACGCGATGGGGAAGACGATTGTCCACCAGGGCGGACCCGGTGCCGGCCAGCACACGAAGATGGTCAATCAGATTCTGATCGCGTCCAACATGATCGGCGTCTGTGAGGCGCTCCTGTATGGCTACAAGTCGGGCCTCGACCTGCCGACCGTGCTGCAGTCCGTCGGCAGTGGAGCGGCCGGAAGCTGGTCGCTGTCAAACCTCGGTCCGCGGATCATGAACAACAATTTCGATCCCGGCTTCTTCGTCGAGCATTTTATCAAGGACATGGGGATCGCCCTCGATGAAGCCAAGCGCATGGGGCTGAGCCTCCCCGGACTGGCCTTGTCGCACCAGCTTTATCTGGCCGTGAAGTCTCAAGGCCACGGACGCGACGGCACCCACGCTCTCGAACTGGCCTTGGCCCGCCTCGCGGGCATCGACTGGAAGAATCGCAAGTAGCATCACCGGAGAACACGAGTCGATGGCAACCAAGGGTGAACAATTCGCGGGGCTGACGGTGGCGCTCATCACGCCGTTCAAGAACGGTGTCGTGGACGAAGCGGCCTTGAAGCGGCTTGTCGATTGGCACGTCCAGCAGGGGACCGACTGCCTGTGCCCGGTGGGGACGACGGGAGAAAGCCCGACGCTCACGCACGACGAGCACAACCGGGTGATTGCCGTTGTGTGCCAGCACGCGGCGGGGCGGATCAAGGTGATGGCTGGGACGGGGTCCAACAGCACGCAGGAAGCGATCGAGATGACGCGGTTCGCGAAGTCGGTCGGAGCCGACGGAACGATGCAGGTGGCTCCGTACTACAACAAGCCCACCGGCGAAGGTTTCTTCCAGCACTTCCGGGCGATCGCCGAAGCGGTCGATCTGCCGATCATCCTGTATAACATTCCCGGCCGTACGGCGAAGAACGTGGAACCCGACGTAATCGCCCGGATCGCCGAGATCCCAAACGTGGTGGCGATCAAGGAGGCGACCGGGTCGATGGACCAGGCGTCGCAGATCGCCAGCCTCTGCAACCTCACGCTGCTGTCGGGCGATGACAGCCTGACGCTGCCGCTGCTTTCGATCGGTGGCCGTGGCGTGGTGTCGGTCGTCGGCAACATCGTCCCCAGGGACATGCTCGCGCTCCTCAAGGCATTCAACTCGGGTGACATGGCATCGGCTCAACGGTGGCATTACAAATTGTTCCAGCTCTGTCGCGACCTGCTGGGTCTGTCCACGAATCCGATCCCGATCAAAGCGGCCATGAAACTGCTCGGCCGGGACACCGGAGAACTCCGCCTGCCAATGACACCGCTCAGCGCCGGCGACGAACAGAAGCTCATCACAACTTTGCGGTCGTACGGATTACTGTGACATTCAGTTTTCGACACGGCAGCTCCTCGCGGAGGAAACAGCATGGTCTTTGGGTTTGGCAAGGGGAAGAAAAAGGTCGAGGAAGAAGAACCGGAAATTGAACACGTCAAGTTCCTAGGTCCGTTCAGCGGCGGCGAAGTGAATCTGGCGGCGAACCAGAAGCTGGTCGATGCCGGCTTGGTTCGCGCGAAGGATCTGGTCAGCGACGCGCTCTCGCGTCGAGCCGAATCGTTGCGCATCGAGCCGAAGGGCCCGCAGGCGGTCATCGGCCTGATGGTGGACGGAGTGCCTTACCCCAGCGGCCGGCTGTCGAAACAGGAAGCGCTCGCCATCACGCAGATGCTCAAGCTGCTCGCCGGGATGGACATCAAAAACCGCAAGGCCGCTCAAACCGGCGGCATGAAGGCGGAGTTCGAGGGGAAGAAATACGACCTGCATCTGGCCTCTGAGCCCGTGGAGGACGCCGAGCGTCTGACGATCAAGGCGATCAATCAGAACATCAAGCTGGAGTCCGCGCAGGACATCGGGATGAGTGAGGACCTGAAGAAAAAGGTTCGCGGTATCTGCGAGGGGCATGGCGTGGTTCTGATTACCGGCCCGGCGAATTCCGGCATGACTGCCACCACGTTTGCCGTGCTGCGCTCGCTGGACGCCTACCTGTTTTCGATTCAGACGGCCTGCGACATCGGCGGACGAACGCTGCACAACATTTCTCAGTTCGCCGTGAATCCGGAAGACCCGTTGTCGCAGACAATTCAACGCACCATTCGCTCCGAGACGAACGTGCTGCTGATCGAGCCGCTGAAGACCGCCGACTTGACGAAGGAGGCGTTTTCGAAAGCGGAGGACATTACATTGCTGTCGGAATTCCCGGCGAAGGACATTCCGTCGGCACTGCAGCAGCTCATCGAGTGGCTGGGTGATCCGAAAGTCGTGGCCGACAACCTGCGCGGTCTCCTCAGCACCAAGCTCGTCCGCACACTGTGCCCGAGCTGCAAGCAGGCGTACAAGCCCAATCCGCAGTTCCTGCAAAAGGCGGGTCTGCCCGAAACGGTCAGCGTGCTGTACCGCAAACCGCAGCCAACGAAAAACGAGCAGGGCCAGCTCGTCGACCCAGAGCCGTGCAAAAAATGCGGCAACATCGGTTACTATGGTCGGACGGGGCTGTTCGAATTTCTGGAGGTGACCGAGGAGATGAAGCAGGTCATACTTGGCAAGCCCGACGCGGCCGCGATTCGCGCTCAGATGAAGAAAGAGAAAATGCTCACGTTCCAGCAGGACGGGCTGCGGCAGGTGGCCGATGGCAGGACGTCGCTCGAGGAACTGCAGCGCGTTTTCTCCCCGGCCAAACCGGCTGCGCCTGCGAAAGTGGCGGCACCTGCGAAGGGCGCGACACCTGCCAAGGCGGCGGGACCCGCCAAGGCCGCACCCGCCAAGCCGGCGAAGGAAAAATGACGATCGGCGCGGAGTGCAGCGTTACGACTTCACTTCGACGGGAAGCTGATCGATCTTCGCGGCGAGGATGAAATCGTTCTCCGACAGTCCGCCGATGGCATGCGTCGAGATCTCGATCCAGACATTGCGGAAGCCTTCGAGGTGCAGGTCCGGGTGATGCCACTCGTTTTCGGCGAGCGTGGCGACCCGGTCGAGAAACTCGATGCCGGCCGCGAAGTCCTTCACTTTCCAGTCGCGGCGGATTCGCTGACCGTCGTGGGTCAGTCGCCAGCCGTCGATGCCCTGCAGCAGCCGCCTCGCCTCGTCGGCGGACAGACGTGGGATGCCGCCCTCGCAGGGCGCGCACTTTTTTTTGACGAGCTCATCGGATGTCTGCGAACCCATGAATCACCTCCGTTTGAATTTCGATCCGGACCGGGTGTGGACAACCGCCTGGGATCGTCGGGGGTCGCATCGCGCGGGGGACTCCCCGATCGCCGTCGGCTTCCGACACAAGTTTCGCTGCGCAACGGTCGGTCGGCAAGGGCGCGGCTTTGCCGATTGATAGCCTGTGGCTATACTCCAATCCCAACGATTCCGGCCAGATTGGTGTCCTGTCCGATATCACTCGTGGTACACACGGCGGCCTGCGACTGGAAACCCTTCGACGATTGTCACACGATGCCTGAAAACCCCAACGTGCAGGCCGTTCGCGAGCGAGTGATGCAGCTTGCCCGGCAGATCGACAAGCTCTGCGACCCGCGCACGCCCGAGGAGACGTTTTTCCCGCAGTTCCTGGAAATCCTGGTCCAGACAATGGCGGCGCAGGCAGGTGCAATCTGGATGCAGGACGGGCAAAACCAACTCAAGCTGGCATGGGAACTCAACCTCGCTTCGACCGGCTTCTTTGAGTTGCCCAACGCGCCGGAGGACAATTACAAGGAGTTGCTAAAGACACTGGAGAATGGCCAGACGACGCTGATCGGTTCGACGTTCGACGCCAACAAGAAAACGCCGACCGACCACATGCTGCTTTTGTCGCCACTGATGCGTGGGAAGAAAGTCGCTGGAGTCGTACAGATCTTTCAGCGGCCGGGAACGCCCGAGCAGGCGCAGCACGGGTACCTGCAGTTCATGGAACAGGCGTGCGGTCGGGCGTCGCGATACCTTGTGGCGCGCGAGCAGCCGCTGCCCGAGGACGCGCCCAGCCCCGACTACTGGAAGCAGTTCGAGGGCTTGGTGCTCACCATGCAGCGCAGCCTGCGATTGGACGAAGTCGCGAACACGGCGGCGAACGACGGACGCCTCCTGCTGCAATGCGACCGCGTCAGCGTGGCCCTGCACCGTGGCAACCACTGCCACCTCCAATCGATCAGTGGACAGGAATCGGTCAACCGCCGCGCCAACCTGGTCACCACGCTAGCGAGGCTGACCAACAGCGTGATCGCCACGCGTGAGACTTTGCTGTTTGCCGGCAAGTCCGACAGCCTGCCGCCTCAGATCGAGCGGCCGCTGGCCGACTACATCCAGGAGAGCGGATCGCGGATGGTCATGGTGATCCCGCTGTTCCCGCCCGAACCGCTCATCCGTCCCGACGAGAAGGAAATCCAGGAGGGCCGACGGAAGGTCCAACTCAGGCGTCCATTCGGTGCGCTGATCGTCGAGCAGGTCACTGACAGCCGGCCGAAACCGGGGCTGGTCGATCGAGGCAACATGCTGGCCGAACACGTTGCCGCTGCGCTGCACAACGCGCACTCGCATGAAAAGATATTCCTTCTCCCGTTGTGGCGTTTTCTGGGGGATCTGTACGAGCGGTTGTACCGGCGCACGCTGCTCAAGATCGCGACATTCGTCGTGGTCATCGCGGCGGTCATTGCCGGGCTGTTCTTGATCCCGATGGAATACCGGGTTGAAGGCAAGGGCAAGCTCATGCCGGTCACGAGGTCCGAAGTCTTCGCGCCGTGGGATGGTCAGATCACCGAGATTCGCGTGAAATCGTCCGACCGGGTGAAGCAGGGTGATGTGCTGCTGATTCTGCAGAACGACGATCTGCGGAAGAGTCTGCTGGAGGCTCAAAACAAGTTGGACAATGGCCGCAAAGCCGAGGACTCGCTGCGGGCGCGACTGCAACTCGCCTCGCGCGAAGACGAACGGACGCAACTTAGCGGCGAACTCGCGCAGACGGAAATCCAGATTCGTGGCGCCGGGGAACAGGTTGAAGAACTGAAGAAGCAGGTGGAGAAGTTGACCATCCGGGCTCCCATCGACGGAACCGTCGCCACGTTTGAAGTCGAAAAACTTCTCCGCGACCGACCGGTCACGCGCGGAGAAACGCTTCTGGAAGTAATGGACGAGTCGCAGCGCTGGCATTTGGAATTGGAGGTGCAGGAGCAGCGGATGGGCCACTTCCTCCGCGGAGTCAAGACCCGCAACACCCAGGACCTGCCGGTCGAATTCATGCTGGCGACCAACGTCGAGGATCGATATCACGGCCGCGTGGAGAAAATCTCGCAGCGGGCCGTCGTGACCGAAGAAGGCAACGTCGTCGAAGTGCAGGCCAGCATCGACGACGCCGACGTCCGTGATTTGCGTCCCCGAATGCGGATTGGCGCCGAAGTGCGAGCCAAAATCTCGTGCAGTGACCGCAGCCTCGGCTACGTCCTGTTCGGAGACGTCATCGAGTTCATTCAGAAGCGCTTGTTGTTCTGGTAGTCAGTTTCTCCTCCCCTCTCCCCACCGGGGGAGAGGGGCCGGGGGTGAGGGGGCCAGGCGACTCGGAGACCTTCATGTCCACATCAACCACGCACGACGCTCCACCGCGCGACCTCCCCTGGCACATCGTCGGCCGCTGGCAGGAATTTGATGGCGAATCGCGGGCGAACTGGCTGCGGGTGATCGCGATCGCGGCGTTCTACGTCGTCGAGCTGCTGAACTTTCACGGGTTGTCGGCTGGTCCGGTCGAGTGGCCGAAGCTGGCGGGAATCGACGCGGCCTTCCATCGGTCGGTGACGGCGATCGCGCTCGCGGGCGCAGCGGTCAGCCTGTGCGTGTTGCTGTGCCTGCGGAATCGCATCTTCCCCGGCTGGCTCAAGTTCGTTTCGACGACAGGCGACCTCCTGCTGCTTACCGCGTTCCTCCTCGTCGGCGACGGACCGCGCACGCCGCTGGTGGTGGCTTACTTTTTGATCATCGCTCTTTCGACATTGCGGTTCAGTCTGACGCTCGTCCGATTCGCGACCGTCGGCACGCTCGTCGGCTATCTGTGCGTGAACGGCTACGTCCGCTGGTTCGGCCACGCGGACCTCGCCGTGCCGCGCTACCATCAGGTGCTCGTCCTGATCTCGCTCGCCCTGACCGGCATCATCGCCGGCCAGGTCATTCGCAGCATGAAATCGATGGCTAGTGAGTACGCCCAGCGCGTGCAGGCGGGATCATCGTCGGTAACGTGACGGCGTGGATGGTTGTGCGGTGGTTCAAATCCGAGTTGAGGATGTGCGAGAGTGTGAGAGTTTGAGGGTGACAGGGAATTCGCCATCACCCTCTTACTCTCGCACCCTCGCACTCCGTTACCCAATCACACTGACAAAACGGGACAAGAATGCGCGTCGTGACTTTCGGCGAAGTGATGCTGCGTCTCTGCCCCGAGGAATTCCTGCGGCTGACGCAGGTGATTCCGGGACGCGTTGAAGCGACATTCGGCGGCGGCGAAGTGAACGTGGCCGTGTCGATCGCCCAGTTCGGCGGCGACGCCGGGTTCCTCACCGTGCTTCCGGACAACGCGCTGACGGATTGCTTTGCGCAGGAACTGCGGAAACTCAACGTCGATGCGGGACTCGTCCGGCGGTCGAAACGCGGTCGGTTCGGGGTCTATTTCATCGAGACCGGAGCCAACCAGCGCGGCGGCACGGTGACGTACGATCGCGATGGCAGCAGCATCGCGATCACGCCCCCGAGCGAGTACGACTGGCCGAAGGCGTTTGCCGGGGCGAACTGGTTTCACATCACCGGCATCACGCCGGCGATCAGCGAACCGGCGGCCGGTGCCGCGCTGGCCGCTGTGCAGGGGGCCAAGTCGCACGGCCTGACCGTGTCGTGCGACCTCAACTTTCGGAAGAAACTCTGGCGCTGGCGGTCCGGCACGCCGCCCGTCGATCTGGCCCGCGAAACGATGGGCCGGCTGATGTCGAGCGTGGATGTTGTGATCGCCAACGAGGAGGACGCGGACCTCGCGCTCGGCATTCGTGCCGCCGGCACCGACGTGGATGCGGGGCATCTCGACGTGACCGCCTACGGCGACGTCGCCCGCACGATCGTCGAACGGCATCCCGCCGTGAAGCTGGTCGCGATCACACTGCGCGAAAGCGTGTCGGCCAGTCACAACAACTGGGGTGCCCTGCTGTACGACGCTGTCGCGAACAAGGTGCATCTCGCGCCGACCGGCGACGGTGGGAAGTACGCTCCGTACGAGATGCGGAACATCGTGGACCGCGTCGGGGCCGGCGATTCGTTTGCCGGCGGGTTGATCTTCGCGCTCAACACCCCGGACCTCAGCGAACCGGCCACCGCGCTCAAGTTCGCGGTCGCCGCGAGTTGCCTCAAGCACAGCATCAAGGGCGATTTCAATTGCGTCTCCCGCGCCGAGGTCGAATCGTTGATGAAGGGGAGCGGGGCAGGGCGGGTGCAGCGGTAAGGATGTGCGGCGACATCCAATCACAGTGGGGGCGGTATCGGGGTGCCAGAGTGTGAGGGTGACGGAGTGGCAACTCTCCCCGATACTCTCACACTCTCGCACCCTCACACTGGTCGACTGCAAACAGTCGTCCAATCATGACGTCTGCCTCAACGACGCATCGCGGAACCGCAGCGATGGGTTTTCGACGGTGACGATCGTGTTCGGCGGAACAGACTTCATCACGGACACGCTGGCACCGATGACCGAACCCGCGCCGATCACGGTGTCGCCGCCGAGAATCGTCGCGTTGGCGTAGATCACCACGCCTTCCTGAATTGTCGGGTGCCGTTTTTTGCCGCGGATGATGTTGCCGCTGGCGTCCTTTGGGAAGCTGAGCGCCCCGAGCGTCACGCCTTGATAAATTTTCACGTTGGCGGCGATGTCGGTCGTTTCGCCGATCACGACGCCCGTGCCGTGGTCGATGAAAAACGATGGGCCGATATTGGCTCCAGGGTGGATGTCGATCCCCGTGCGCGAGTGCGCCCACTCGGTCATCATGCGCGGGATGAACGGCACGTCGAGCAGATGCAGCTCGTGTGCGAGACGCTGGATGGTCACGGCTTCGAGGCCCGGGTAGCAGAAGATGATCTCGTCGAGTCCCTTCGCCGCCGGATCGCCATCGTAGGCCGCCTGCACGTCGGTCGCGACCAGTTCGCGAATCTTCGGGATCGTTTCGAGGAACTGGATCGTCTTGGCCTGCCCCAGCGCCTCGAAGTCGATTTCCTCGCCGTCCGCACATGCCACCTGCTTGAGGATCGCTTGCTCATGCCGCAGCGCCCGGGCGATTTGTTGCGTGAGCTTGTCGTGCAACCCGTCGATCAAATCGCCAATGTGATACAGCACGTTGCCGACATGCAGATTCTGCCGGCGCCGGTAGCCTGGGAAGATCACTTCCTTGAGGTCCTGGACGATCTCGACGACCCCATCGAGGTTCGGCAACGGGCAGTGGCCAAGGTGATGTATCCCCTTCAGCGACTGATAGGTTTCGACGATGCGGTTGGTGAGGTCCGCGAGTTCTTCCTTGCGACGCAAATCGGTGGCCATGTTTCGACTCCGTGGGCAACCGGGAAATTGAAGTAGGAACTCCGCCGCCGATTCCGCACGAATTTCAAGGCGAGAGGCAACGGCACGCAAGCAGAAGAGGTCCGGCTAAACCGGACAACAACAGCCGCACCGGCAGGGGCGAAGCGAGTCGAACTTGGACGATTGCCAGTACATGCGTGGGCCTTGTGACGAGTGCCATATGGTTCCTAAACGGCAGCAATTCTAGGTCTCGCGCGAAATCGGCGTCAAGCGCGTCCTCGGCGAGAACGTCACAACTGTCATCGGCTGAGTGGACGGCGCAAATTGAGGAGTTCTCTTTCCAAGATGGACAGTCATTTCCTCGCCCCGTACCGCACTCCGGTCGCCTGCGTCCTGCGGCGAAAAACTTTGTCGCCGGCTGTGACGTACAGCGTGTCGAGTTTGGGGCCGCCGAAGCAGGCGTTCGAGAGCGGGCCGATTTGTGGCTTGAGGATCGTGCCGCCGAGGCGTCCGGTGGGGTCGAACATTTGGAGGCCCGCGGCGGTCGCCACGTACAGGCGGCCTTGAGCGTCCACGGTCATGCCGTCCGATCCGGGTTTGTCGCGCCCCGACGGGAGTTGCAGGGGGTGGTAGTAACGCTCCTTGCAGGTCAAGCGGCCGTCCTGTTCGACGCGGAACGTCCAGAGATGCGGAGCGTCGCTGTCCGTCACCACGAGGGTCGCTTCGTCGGCCCACAGGATCACGCCGTTCGGCCGAAAGCCCTCGGCGACGATTCGCTTTTCGCGCGCGGGCGGGGGCGAAATGTACCACACGCGGTTCCGCGGCGGTTCGGTCACGTAGATGCCGCCCCGGCTGTTCACCACGAGGTCGTTGCAGTCGATCCCTTCGGCCACGGTGGTCGCCTGCCCTTGCGAATCGAACGCGACCACGCGCTTGGTCCCCATCTGGCAGCCATACAACTTGCCGTCGGGTCCAAACATCAGCCCGTTCGTGCGCTGCGAGTTGTCCGCGAACACGGACACCTTGCCATCGAGTTCGACACGATGAATCCGGCTGTTCGGAATGTCGGTGAAGTAGACTCGCCCGTCGCCATCGACCGCCGGCCCCTCCGTGAACTTGAACCCTTCGGCCACAAGCTGCCATCCCTCGCCGTCGATGAGGACGCCGGTCAACGCCATGTCCTGCGCTCGAACGATGCCGCTCGCCACCAAGACAAGCATCATGGCTCCAACCAGTCGTCTCATCGCGGTCTCCTTGCGTCGTTCAATCGGCAATCGGAAATCGAAAATCGGCAATCCGTCACTTCCCCTCCGCGTGGTCGCGCCACAGCCACTTGAGCGACTCGGGCAGGATCGCTCCGCCGTGTTTGCCGTTGTGGCCGCCGTCGCCGAACTCAAAACGGTAGTCGTACTTCGCGAACTTGAGAGCGGCCGCCATGTCCTGATTGGCGATGGGCCAGCTTCCGTGGAGATTGTCCAGGTCGCCGGAGCCGTCTTGCAGAAAGACGCGGATCGGTTTGCGTTCGGTCTTGCGGATCAACGAAGGATAGACGTAGCCGCCGCGGATGTTCGTGAAGCTGCCCACGTGCGACAGCACCTTGCTGAACGCTTCGGGTCGATGCCACGCGACCGTCCACGCGCAGATGCCTCCCGAACTGATCCCGCAGATCGCCCGGCCGCGGGCTTCGGTCGTCAGCTTGTACTCCTTGCCGATCGCCGGGAGCATTTCATCCAGCAGGAACCGGGCATACTGATCGCTGACCGTGTCGTATTCAAAGCTGCGGTTACTCCGCGGCTTTCCACCGTCGGTGGCCGTGGGGATGTTGCCCGGGTTGATGAACACGCCGATGGTCACGGGCATTTCCTTGCGGTGGATCAGATTGTCAAACACGGTCGGCACGCGAAACTGTCCCGTCAGGTTGGCGTAGTTCCCGCCGTCCTGAAACACCATCACACACGCCGGCTGCGACCCGTCGTATTGCTTCGGAACGTAAACCCAATAGTCGCGCACCGTGCCGGGGAAGATGCCGGACTTTTCGTCACTGGTCCACGACAGCTTGGTTGCCTTCCCCTGCGGCACGCCCTGCTGGACCATCGAATCGGGGCCGAGTTGGTAGTCATCCGCGGCGCGAACCGTTCGGCCAGCCGTGGCGGCAAGGATCAAGAGCGAGAATGCGAGCTTGAACGTTGTTGTCATTTCCAGAGTCTCCGAAGAATCGAGCCAGTCGTCCGCGATCACCTGCGAGAGGCGATCATACCGGCAGGCAGATTCGGAGTCACTTGACGCACGGTCGGCTACGCTTCGACGGATTCGACGATGAATCGCTGGACGCAACCCAGCAGCGCGTACTTCAGTTGCAGCGGTCGAGGCAAAAGCTGGAACGCCACGACGAGGCCCCGGCAGCGCCGCGAGCCGCAATGGCACTCCATCGTCCAGCCATCGCTGATCGTGGTCGAATAGTCGAACAGAATTTCTTCGCCGGCGATGATCGTTCGCAGCGCAACCAGCCGGATGTTGTCAAACACCGCGGCGTTTGGGTCGCAGGAATGATTGACCAGCCGGCCGGGCGGTTCGAGGTCGATGTACGAGGTGAGTCCGATCTGGAGTGCGTTCGCCGCCAGCGGGCCCTTTGCGCGGACCTCGGCGAGCGTGCGGAGCGGTCCCGAGAATTGCAGAATTTCGCGCCCGGCGGCAATGTCATCGCTGGCAAACAAGCCGTCGCCGATGCCGTTCGGGGCGGGAGCGATGTGCGTGGCGGGGGGCATGCTCGTGGTGGATTGTTGTTTTTGAAAGCGCGGAGACGATCACCCCTCACCCTCGACCCCTCTTCCTCTTTGGGGGCGAGAGGAGTGCGAAATCGATTTCATTTACCACCGTTGCGTGCTTCCAGCGAGAAGAACTCGCGAATTCGCTGGAGCAGGTCGCGGCGCTGGTCTTGGAGGTTGGCGACGCGAGCCCGCAGTCGTTCGGCCGTGAGTTCCTCGACCTGCGCCTGCCGCTTGGCCACGGTGTCGCTGATGAATTCCGCGAGTTGCGGCGATGCTTCGAGGATCGGCGACAGGGCGGCCTTGGTGACTACCAGCAGGTCGCAATCCTGCGTCGCAGTGATGTTGGCCGAGCGACGTTGTCCCGTCAGCAGCGACAGTTCGCCGAAAAACTGTCGTGGGCCGAGCCGGTTGACTTCGACGATCGTGCCGTCCGTGCTGCTCACGGTCACCGCGACTTCGCCGCTGGCGATGATGAACAGTTCGTCGCCGGCGTCCCCTTCACGGATAATCCGCTCGTCGTCGGCGTAGGTTCTCCGTTGTACTTGAGCCGCCAGCTGGTCCAGTGCTTCGGCAGGCAAGTCGGCGAGGAAGTCGATCTGCCGGAGCATCTGCCGGCGATCGCGGGCGAGTTGCTCGGCGATCCGGGCTTCGGATTCATCGGTGACCTGCCGCACGCGGCTGTCGCGGACGGGGTACGGGATGGCGATACCACTGCGTTGAAACGCGTACCAGATGCGGTCTCGGACGGCGCTGTCGATCGCGTCCCGCCGCTCGAACTCGGTTGTGAAGTATCGCAGCCAGTACTCGACACCGTTGTCTCCGAAGTTCAGCGTGACGACGCTCGGCGGCGGATCGTGCTGCACGCCGCGCGTGTCGGTCATGGCCTCGAGGATCACCTGTTGGACGCGGCGCGGCGGCACGTCGTAGGGGGCACTGACGTACACTGACCGGCCCGAGTGCACGGTCGGCTTCGTAAAATTGCGAATGGCGGACTGTGCCAGGTTGGAATTTGGCACCACGACGACGACTTCATCCTGCGTGAGCAGCTTCGTTGCCCGCCAATTGATCTCCAGCACGCGGCCGATCTGCTGCGATGATGGATCAAACTGGATCCAGTCGCCGACATCGAACGGATGCTCGACCTGAATCGACAGTCCGGCGAAGATGTTTCCCAGCGTGTCCTTCATCGAAAACCCCAGGGCCGCCGTCACCAGTGCCGAACCGGTGACGAGCGACGCCGTTTCCACACCGGCATCGTTCAGCGTGAGCAACAGTGCCCCGAGGTAGATCAGCCCGAGCAGCACGTCGCGGAGGATTCGTGGAGGCTGCGGCATCCAGCGCCGCGCCGGACGCGACTCAAACAGCAGCAGCTCGAGACTCAGTCCGATGCTGACCACCACGGCGAAGAACGCCAGCGATTCGAGAGGTAGCCGGATGAGTCGCGACGCCGACGAGATTTCCACGATGAACAAAAAGGCGAAACACACGAGTAGCGAAACGACGGGGCCTCGGAGTTTGGAACGGTTTCCGCGCGGAAGGAGCGTCGCGAGCACTACGATAAGCAGCGCGGCAGTCAGCACTTCGACGCTGCCGTAGCCACCCAGGTCGTCGGCCCAGGCCCCCAGCCATTGCAAAAGTCGTTTCGAGAACTCGTCGATTGCCATCGCGGGTGGAGGATCCTGAATCAAGTCGATCATTGGTCGACTCCCGGTGGTTCGCCGTCGTTTGCCGAGGATGAATCCGGGCTTTTTGACTGGTCCTCGTTTTTCGGATTCCGGGCTTCCGAACGCCCTTGTTCCCGGTCTTCGATGCCCAGCTTTTCCATCCGCGAGTACAGTCTCACGCGATTGATCCCCAACAACTCCGCAGCCTTCGTTTTGTTGAACTTGGATCGCTCCAAAGCCAGCAGCATGAGTTGTCGCTCAACTTTTTCGAGCAAGTCATCCAGCGGCAGGGCGCGCGCGTCGGTCGGTAATGCCAGTTGTTGCGCATCCAATCCGGTTCGGAATCGAAACGGTAGATCCGCCGTCCGAATCAGGTGGTCGCTGCTGTGGCGATATGCGTCCTGAATCACGGACTGCAGTTCTTTGAGGTTGCCGGGCCAACGGTATTCCTCGAACAACGGCCACACCTCATCCGCCAGCCCGGTCACCTGCCGCGTTCCGAGACGATTGATCTCTTCGATGAAGTGCTGTGCCAGCAGTCGTAGATCTCCAATTCGGTGGCGCAGCGACGGGAGCTCGATGGCAATTGTCGAAGCGACGGCGAATAGATCGTTCCTCAGACGGTCCGCCGCGACGGAGTCTCGTAACGGAGTGGATGCAGATACGATCAGGCGCGGAAGTGGCCTGGGTGTCGGATCGGCAGGCGTGGCCATCTGGACCAACGCCTGTTGCAGGTCGCGCGGCAGGGAGTCAACGTGGGCCAGGTACAAAGTCCCCGGCTGCAAACTGAGTGGCCGCGAGGACTCGTGGTATGCTTCCTCGTACAACCGATCAAAAGTCTGCAGGAGTTCCTCGGGCGAGGATGCGGCACAGTCAACGGGAATGAACCATCGGGCCTTGGCGGAACTGCCGAAATGAATCACCCTCGCGACGTGTTCCTTACCGGTACCGGGTTCGCCTTCGATGCTCACGTGTGCGGTGCATTGCTGGGCGAGCTCCACTTGACCCAGTACCCGTCGCATGCCATCGCTACGGCATGTGAGTGCGGACGTGCCCAGTCGATCCCGCATTGCAACACGAAGGGCAGTCAGTTCGGCATGTAACTGATGCAGGGGCGAGGTAGCGGAAGGGATGGGGGGCACAGCCGCGAATGGCTTAACAATGCCCAAGACGCCGATCTGCGATCCTTCTTCGTCACGCAATGGAAAAAAATGCAGCAGGTGGGACGCACTTCGACCGTCCTTGTGAACGAGATGTGCCCGCACACACAATTCCTGCCCGGCAAACGCTTCCGGTGGAGGACACAGACTGCCGGTGAGGGCATCGAGGCTTAGTACATCGGCATGTCCCGCGAACTGGCAAACCTGATGGACGACTTCAGCCGCCGGCCATCCCGTCAGTTCCTGACAGGCCACGTTGAACAGGCACACGCGCCGATCGGCATCGAGCACGAAAAGCGGGATCGTGGTTGATCCCAGCCAGCGCTGGATGTCATTGACCCGAGGCGTGCGTTTCCTGACCATGCAAGCGCGGAAGGGATGTGGAACGAATCAACGCGGGAGATTCACACCGAGGATAAAACATCATCCGTCGAACCGGAAGCGTCGTCCGCGAACTGAGTGTGACTGGGAAACGGACGTGCAACGAACTGGTTGAGAAACGGAACTTGCCGCCTTCGATTGGCACAGTAGAATCCGTTCGTCGGATCGCAGTCAACAGTGGGAGGGATTCCATGCACGTCTTGCTCGTTCGTCACGCCGCGGCGGCTGATGCCGCTGCGTTTTCCGGTTCCGATTTCGACCGGCCGCTCACCGTTGATGGTCGGCAGCGGTTTTCCGCGGTCGCGCATTGGATCGCGGCGCGAGGCAAGACGCCCGAAGTGATTGTGTCGAGCCCCCTACTACGCACGCGTCAAACGGCCGAAATCCTGCGAGATGCCACTGGCGTCGAAAACTCGACGCTTTTGATCGACGATATCGCAGCCCCCGGAATCCACCCGCGCCGCTTGGCGGAATTCTTGTCCAAGCTGAGGAAAGATGTCGTCGCGGTCGTGGGGCATCAGCCGGACATGGGGCACTGCCTGTCGAGATTCATCGGCGGCGGGCACGTTGCATTCGGCAAGGGGCATGTCGCCTGCATCGACTTCGACGGTGACCCCGACCCCGATGCCGGCAGCCTGTGCTGGTTCGTCGGGCCGGGTGAGATTGAATCGCGGTAGTACATGGTCGGCGACAACAACCCTCTGTCCGGAAGGGAGCAGGGGGTTGTCAGTGACCGCGCCGAACCGAGCGACTGACGCCAATTCAGTTTGCCGTTGTTTCCACGTCGAACCCGGCCAGAATCTCCAGTTCCAGAACCTTGCCTGCGGTCATACTGCCGCCGCCAACGACGACCAGTTTTTCGTTGCGCCACGGCAACACGCGATGGAAGAACCGCGGGTGGGCAAGCTGGCCAAGGTATTCCCAATCCGTTCCGTCGCGGGCCAGACGTTGGACCGATCCGGACATGGTCGTGACATACAACGCGCCCTGGCAGGTGAAGGCGGAAGCGCCAAAGCCCTCCATGCCGCCTCCGATCAGCGCCGGTCCCTCAGACCACGCGTCCTTCGCGGAATCATAGATCGCCACCGCCGTGGTCTGGCCTCCCTTTTCTTGCATCCCGCCGACGCAGTACAGCCTGCCGTCGAGTTCGGCAAGCGCGAGGGCGCGCCGTTTGAACGGAGGCGGCGCGATAGTTCGCCACGCGTACGTTTCATTGCCGAGATTCATCGCCAGCGCCGTGTCCTGCCATTTCGACTCGCTGCTTCGGCCTTGGAGGTTCCAGCCGCCGACAACGTACAACGTGTCGCCTACCACGGCGGCGTCGTGCGACGAGCGCGCCTCCGGCAGGCTGGGGAGCGCCTCCCAAGTCTGCGTCTGAGTGTTGAAGCGGGCGAAGTCAGCTTGTGACCGCAGGTCTTGCGGATCGCCCGGCTTGTTCATCGCAGTAAACCCGCCGACGCGGTACAGGTACCCGCGGTGTTCGACCATCGCCAAGCCTTGCAGTTTCGCGCCGGTCAGCAGTTGTTCCCACGTTGAGGTTTTTTTGAGATCCAACTTCCACAGGTCACCCGATTGATCCTCGGTCGAATAGTCGTGAGCACTCCCGTCGTTTCCCCGTAGACGTACAGCGCATCGCTCACGATCGCTCCGCCGAAGCTGGTGATTCCGTTCGGCAGCGCGGGTAGCTTGTGAGAAACAGGAGATAATCGCGACGGCAAATACCGCAACGACAGCGTCGAGTAATGCCTCACCGACTGGTAGGTCTTCCCCTCGTGTTGGCCCTCAGTGGTTTCGACGTGTCGGGCGCGGATCGAGTACAGGCCAGCTTGCGGCAGTTCGCAGCGCCAGGTTCTACTTTCGTCGGTCGTCCCTTCCCACTTGCTCGGGATGCCCGGCCCCGTCACCGTGACCGTCGAAGCGACCGCCGGTTCACCCCGCCAGGTGACGCGCAATTGCGTAGCTGAGTCGTCGATCTTGGGCGTAATCTCCAGTGCCAGTCGTACGCTGTCCTTGATCGACCTCCATGTGCCTGGCAGCGGAGATGTGTAGGTCTTGCCGTAGTACTTCAGAAGGAACGGCTCGCCTCCTCTGGCCACAACGCCGTAGGCGTGTCGCAGAATCACTGCCGACGGCTGCTCTGTCGTGGTCAGATCGGCTTCCAGGGCGTCTTCGCCTTTCTTCAGCGACAAGGATTGAGGTTCGCCACGACGCCCGCCCAGCACCCACACGTCAGCCTTGAGCAGACGGTCGAGGAGCTCGGGATCGTCGGGTTCCGCCGCTTCGCTGAAAAACACTTTGACTTTGTCGGGTATCCCCGCAGGTTCGGTCAGCAGCCAAGGAAAGTGAGCGGAAGCGGTTTGGGTCCAAAGCAACATCAGAGTCAACGCGTGAAGCCACAGGCAGGGACGCAGCATGAGGATTCCTTTCGCAAGGTGGGAGAGTGAACAAGAGGAGTTACTGAATGTTACAGCGATGGTACTCTGGACCGTCATCGTCCCGTGTTTGGAACTGCGACGGTTGTGGCAAGTTGAAAGTCGAATTTGTTTTCGCCTTCGACTTTCATATCCGATGTTAGAGTCGAACGGCGGTTGTAGAGGTCCGGAACAGGATTCTTCAGCGGCGATTGTCCTCGGCGCGGGTCAAACACTTGAGCGTTCGCTTTCTCGTCGTCGATGGGGATTGCTTGATAGTCGGTGGCTTCGATTTCCACGCGGTGCATCCCCACAACGGGGCCATCGCCGCGCGGGAGTGAGTAAGCACCTTCCTTGATCATGGCCACTGCGGCAGAACCTTTCGTCTGGCCAGTCGGGATGAACCGGATCATCCCCGCCTTCAGAGGCCGCCCGTCCACGGACACCGACCCTCGGACCGTCACACGCAGCGGTCCATTTTTGCCGCCACAGCCGAGGCACCCTAGTGCCAACAGCATCACGCACAGGATTAGGAAGCCCTTCGGCCGCGTCACGAGACGGCAAATTTCTTTCCCAAGACACATGAGCATGGTTTGCGATCATCCCTTTCGAAGATTGGTTTGCGACCAAACGCACGATGACGGCTGATATAAAGTCTAGAACTCCCCAATCACTTCGCGGCCAGCACGTGTTGCGAAGGCATCCAGAACCGTCTGACTGATGTTCTGGCTGATGTACTTCGCCGATCCGTCGCAGAAGAGGAAGTTGACCATCCCACCCGGGTGGTCGCTTCGAAAGCGAGTCAACACGGCAGTGCCGCCGGTTCGAGGATTGAAGGGGGGCATGGTGGTGAAACCGGTGGACAGCGGATACGGCGAAGCCCAGTACGTGAATCCCCAACGGACTTGGCCCGCGCATGGTCCGGACGACGGCGCCGTGGACCACATATAGTCCTCGATGTTCCACGCCGACTCGCCCACGAGGAACGTGCTCGATGTTCCGTCGATGATGTCTCGTATCCGGGTCATCCCGGAACCGGTGTTGACGGTGGCCCCGTTGTGCGGGTCTCCCGTGGCGAGGGTTCCCCAGGGATTCTTGCTGTCAGTGCATACGGCATACGTCCCCGGTGCTCTCGATTCATTGCAGGCGGTGTTGGGAACCTGACGGCGCATCACGGCTGATGGGCACAGGTAAGTGGGAATGATTTGCGAAACGGCCTTCGCGTTCACCGGGTCGCTGTTCCCCAAGGAAATGTTGTAAAGGTTGTATGTGTTCACTTGGTCGAGATACGGCAGAACGGACGCATTCGGACTGGCACTGACGGGAAAACCGCCGCCGGTGCCGCCGGGATCGAGATTCGGAAAGGCGCCGAACACCTCATGGTAGTTGTGGAACGCCAACCCAATCTGCTTGAGATTGTTGCTGCATTGAGTCCGACGAGCGGCTTCGCGAGCCTGTTGCACGGCTGGCAGCAGCAACGAGATGAGGACGGCGATGATGGCAATCACCACCAATAGCTCGATCAGTGTAAAGCCACGGTTTCGACGAAGGATCATGGAAAGCCTCCAATGGAAACGCCAACGGGAAGATGCACCACCCGCGGTCTTCGGACCGCGTTCTCGCCACACGGCGAGTCACAGGCGGATTCAGAGGTGGCTGGCAATTCGGCGTGCAGGCCGAGGCCGGCTGCCGGAAATCCTGAAGTTGTGATCCTTTTCATTTCGGTGGTGTGAGGATGCCGCGCCGGCAATTGCCGCCCGGCATCTCACTCCGGATGCCCCCCTCATCGAGGATCACACCGACGAGGAGTTGACGAATATCACGCACGCATTTTTCAACTCGCGGAGCAATGGAATCGACACCGCTAATCTGCGTTTAAGTAGGTCGAAAGAAGTCTTCTGGCAGTTTGGGAAATCTGGTAATCAGGCCTCCGACAAGGAGGTCTGTCATGGAACTGAAACTCTCGGTGAAGGATCGTGGGGAGTTGGAGTCGCTGGTGGCG